>Ga0315308_1002644_pt1 | contig 10133 bp, 15 predicted proteins | sample TDP3_MG_FD_203078 | JGI IMG/M metagenome (GOLD analysis project Ga0315308, IMG submission 203078) | Freshwater sediment microbial communities from Lake Towuti, South Sulawesi, Indonesia - TDP3 | ecosystem: Environmental > Aquatic > Freshwater > Lake > Sediment | place: Indonesia: South Sulawesi...
ACTGGATTGGTCGGAGGAGGCATGGGAGCTCCAATAGGGAAAATTGCGACGGTGTGCGGCCTAAACCCTGACGGCAAGATCAGATCGTTGGAACTTGACGCCAACGATAACCTGTTGATCTCACTGCTCGGCGGCGCTTTGTGGCAGGTCGTTCGCTCGGACGGTACTGACGCTGAATGGGACAATCTTGCGGATGTGATCGCTGGAGCGATCTTGACATCTGACGGAGACATTATCATTCGCACGGCGGCGGGGGTGGTGACCAGATTGGCGATTGGGACTGAAGGTCAAGCGTTGATGGTATCGGGTGGTCAACCAGCATGGGGTAACATTGTAAGCGGTGATTTTCGTCTGATCGAGCGAATAGAACTAGCCTCCGCTCAAGCGACATTCCAATTCAACAACATTCCGGCTGATTATTTCACTCTGCGATGGAGTGGATCGGTTCGGAGTGCCACCGCTGGTGTCGCTGACAGTGTTTACTTGCAATGCAACAACGACGCCGATAAGAATTACCATTGGACGATGGCTTACTTTTATCCGACCGATCAAGCCAAGTGCGGTCAGAACATCAGTGACACTAAGATTATCATCGGCTCGGCTGCTGGTGCGACGGCGACCCCCAACCGGTTCAGTCCCCTGTCGGGTGAGATACCAGCTTACGCCAAGTCGGATCGGCACAAGCACGGTATCTTTTGGGTTTGCCGTCACACCACCGAAGCTCCCGGAGTGAACCAGGCTTTATATTATTCTCATGGGACATGGTTCAAAAATAACCCAATTACTAGCTTGACATTCTTTTTGGCGAGTGGTAACAACTTTTTGGCTGGATCGTTCATCAGTCTGTACGGAATGGCGTAGAACGAGAGACCCAATGAGATACGTCTACGAGTTTACCGTCCCTGCGGGGACCCAAGCATCGGCTCCGGTCGAGCAGGACATCGACCTGGTGAAAGGCCGGATCACTAGGTTTGAGATTGGGTTCCCGCCAGGATGTGCGGCGTTGGTCAAGGTGCTGGTCAAGGATGGTATGTATCAGGTCACACCGGCTAACCCTGGTGGCTATCATGCCTGGGACAACTACAACGAAACCTTCTCGATGGATTACGAGCTCACCGATCCCAAGCCCAGGCTAATTCTGGTCGGCTGGTCCGACGATGAGGTCTACGATCACACGATCACCTTTCGGGTTGATGTAACTCCGGCTGACATGGACGAACGGGAGGTGATCTTGCAACAACTGGTAGCAGGGTTCAAACCGTATGGCTAATCGGTTCAATACGATCATCATTGTTGGTCTGGTTATTATCGGAGGGTTGATCATGCGAGGGGCTCCTGATTGGTACACCTATCGGCTCGAAAGCGAGCGGCACGTTCTCGGCGACCTGGGAGAACTGGCGGTCCGGCTCGGGTCTCCGGTCTCCCATGACCGACGGGGATCGGTGATCTGGATGTATACCGGCGATCAGGGTCAGGGGTTTTGGGATGACACCCTGGCGGGGACCGGAGCGGACGCTCTCATTACGTCCGAGAACCCGATTTATGGATCGTACACCCTGCGGCTGGTCGCTGGATCGGACGGGGCCAAGGGCGCTCAACTGTTCAAGAACTTCGCTGCTCCCCGACGCAATGTGTGGGGGTTTGCGATCAACTTCGCCGTGATCACCAATTACGATGTAGTCTCGATCTCGATCAACCATTATGACGGAGCCAAGCAACACCAGGCCAGGGTCAGGATTTATGATGCCGACAAGACGATCCGCTATCGGGACGCTGCCAACGTCAACCAGGTCATTGACACCCTGACCGATTTGTCGGAAGTATACGGGACCTTTCACTGGCTCAAGCTGGTCGCTGACTTCGAGAACGACGAGTACGTCAGGGTGATGTTTGACGACCAGGAGTATGACCTAGCCGACATTCCGATCTACACTGCGGCGTCGGCTGAACTAGCTCATGTCAGGGTATACGTAAGTATCTTCGGCCTGGACGGTGAAAACGATGTCATGATACTGGATAGTGCGGTGTTTACCATCGACGAGCCCTAGGTCTACCTAGGACAAGCCCTAGAGGAGGGTAAAACAATGACCTTCTGGGATGCTCTCAACAAGTCGGTGCTGATCTCTGGGATCATTGCGGTCGGGTGTTGGGGAACGATCATCTACCTGTCGGTCATCCAAACCCCAATTCCGCAAATTCTGGAGACCGGCGGAATTGCGATCCTGGCGTTCTACTTCGGCGCTAAGGTTCAGCAAGCAGGGTCGGAGCGAGCAGGCTAATCGGCGACCCTGTCAAGGGTTTGAGCTATGTCGTATGGGGGCTAGTCATCTGCGGTGTGATTGCTCTGGCAGTCCTAATTTTGATAGGACTGTGAGGGCGTGGAGTATTGAACCATGGCGAGCTACAAAGTGGAGTACATTCGTCCGACGGTGTACCTCGACAATGCCGGATTTGCGGTGACCGGCTATCAGGTCAGGATCACGATCTTCCCATGGAACGAGGCTCGGGACCTGAATGTCCCCGATACTGCTCCTGAGACCATTCACCCGAAGGCGGTCGAGGAGATCAGCAAGCGAGCGGCGCTGGACGAGCTCACGGGGATTGAAGTAGAGCTTCCTACCTGAGCCTGGTAAAGGTCACCGACTATGGTTGCCTTTCTCAACTGGCTGTATGATAAGGCCGGTCGGGTCTACGAATTCTTCGGGACCCTGTACTATAAAATCCGTGATGCGGCGCTCAATGCCTGGAACTGGGCCAAGAGCGCCTACACTGACGCCATCCGGTTCGCCCTGGATCGGGTGGTGTACTATTACAATCGAGCGGTCGAGGCAGCCAAGGCTCTTGTCAACGGGATCATCGACCTGGCTTACGGCCTGTTCAACCAGGCGGTACGAGCGGCGCAAACCATCGTCAAGGGGGCCATCGACCTAGCCTATGCCTTGTTCAATCGAGCGGTCGAGGGAGCCCAAGCCCTGGTCAACGGGGTCACCGCCCTGGCCTGGTTCCTTTACAATCGAGCGGTAGCTGGAGCTCAAGCTCTAGTCAACGGGGTCTCTGCTCTAGTCTATGTTCTTGTTGATCGAGCCCGATACGAGCTCAGCCGATTTGTCGAAACGGTCAAAGCCACCCTGCTGCAAAAGCTCCAGGACGCCGGCATTCTGTCTCCTCAGGGGGCCGAGCAACTGGCGATCTTCCTCGGCGATCCACTGGCCTGGTTCCTGGCCTACCTTCGAGAAGTGTTGCTCACCACCTTGGAGTGGGCTCTAGCGTATGCGCTCGGGGCAATCACAACCACGCTCCCACCCTGGCCCAGGATCGACGGGGACGGTTTCGGCGGTCCGATCCCTGTCGGTCCTGGTCCTCCTCCTGGAGCAAGTCCATTATCGCCCCCGCTTGCCGTTCTCAGAGTTAGCGGTTACTACTTCGGGCCCAGGCATCGAGGGCTTGACTTTGGGTGCACAACCTCCGATCCGGTCTACGCTTGCCACGATGGGAAGGTATTGGTCGCCGGATGGTCGAGCGTGGGTTATGGTAATTACGTAATTCTTGACGATGGCGAGTGGTGGTCGCTCTACGCTCACCTTTCCCAGATTGGGGTGTATGCCGGTCAAAAGGTCAACCAACGGGAGCCTATCGGGTTGTGCGGCTGCACCGGCAACTCGACCTGCAACCACCTGCACCTTGAGCTCAAGCACTACGGCCAGTACGTCGATCCGCTGCTGGTGTTTGGACTGGGAGGCTAAGACCATGCCAGCCCGAGGCAAGGGACCCTTACGGATCGCACTAGAGGACTTCGCCGAGACCTCGACCTTCTGGGGTCACATCGGAGCCTGGATCAACAAAGCGATTGAGTGGGTCGAGGGCTCGATCCGGCGAGCGTTCGCTAAATTTGTCGATAAATTCCTGATCCGTGTCGAGATTGACCCTGAGACCCGAGCCGACGTCCTGGCGATCCTGGCTGGCGAGGAGCAAGGCGGCATCACGGCGTTAGCCGGATTTGGGGCCAACCTGGGGATGTCGGCGGCGAGCGGTCTCATGGCTCCCCTAATGCGTGAACTCAACTACGCCATCGACCGCAAGCGACGCACCGGACGGATGGACCCGTCAGCGGCGATTGCAACCGCCTGGCGATCCCCCGAGCACGCCGAGGAGCTCATCGAAGGGCTGCGTGATCTGGGATGGACCGACGACCTGATCTTGGCGTGGACCGTTGTTCTAAGTCCTGTCATCGGACCGTCGGACCTGCTGAGATTGTGGTTGCGGCATGAACGAGACGACGGGGTCCTGGTGGACGAGCTCAAGAAACAGGGCTGGAGCACCGAGCGGATCAACATCCTGAAGGAACTATCGGATGTCATCCCGTCGCTGACCGACCTGATCTCGATGGCGGTCCGTGAGGCGTGGCGGGACGACGTCGCCCGAAGATTTGGCTACGACGAAGATTTCCCGACCGAGGTCGTCGAGTGGGCCGAGAAACAAGGGCTATCCCAGGAGTGGGTCCAACGATATTGGCGGGCTCACTGGGTCCTACCTGGGGTAACTCAAGCGTTCGACATGCTGCACCGGCTGAGACCAGGGACCACCGACAAGCCGTTCACCATTGACGACATGAAAACTCTGCTCCGAACCGCCGACATTCCGGCTGCATTCCGTGATTGGCTGGTCGCCATATCTTACTCGCCCTACACCCGAGTAGACGTTCGTCGCATGTGGCGCATGGGAGTTCTGTCGGAGGACGAGGTCAAAGCATCCTATCTCGATTTGGGCTACGACGAAGAGCACGCCGACAAGCTAACTCAATACACTATCTGGGAGGAGACGACCGAAGATCGACAACTGACCCGTGATGCCATCGTCAGGGGCTACAAGAAGCTGGTCATGACCCGAACCGAAGCAGGCAACAACTTAGTAGACATCGGCTACCGACCGGAGGACGCCGAACTGTTCCTGTCAATTGCCGACCTGGAGATCGTCGAGGACAAGACCGGTGAACGGATCGAGCGAGCTCGTTTCCTGTACGTCGAAGGTGAGCTCAACGAGCAGGGAGTGTACGCTGATCTGGGAGACCTCGACCTACCGAGCGAGCAGATCGCCGACCTGGTCTACCGGTGGGAGATCGAGCGGCTGAAGAAGGTTGCCCTCCCGACCAAAAGCGAGCTTGAGGAACTGTACGAGCGGGACATCATCACCCTGGACGATCTAAAGGTCGGGCTCACCAAACGACGATACACCGACGAGACGATAGCATGGTATACGATCCGGCTCGATCAAGAGATCGCCGAGAAAGCGGCCAAGGAGGCCGAGCGAGCCCAGAAGGAGCAAGAGCGTATCCTCAAGGCCGAGTATGCCACCGCCTATCAGAAGATCAAGGCCGGAATGGACGTGGAAATAGCCGCCATCCGGCTGGAGATGGCCGACATCAAGCTAGCCATGAATTACATGGTCGATCCAAAAGACATTGACACCGCCAAGATTGCCTTGGACGCCCTGCGACGTGATATCGCCGACCTGCAACTTGGCAAGGCCGAGATCAAGGTCGAGTATCTGGGAGGGCCGGAAGGAGAAGAATGACATGCCGAGTGACGAGCTCAAGAAACTCCGACAAAGCATCGAAAAGTCGTTGAAGGTAATGGAGGGGGCCAAGGGTGCGATCCCTAAACCGTATGTGCCGGAGGAGGAGACCGAGGAAGGTCGTACGGAGCAACCCACCCCGACGACAGAAGAAGCCCCGAGTGAATGACCCGCTTGAGGTCCTTGTTGACGCTCCTGGTGATGTAGCCCTGACTGATCTCAGCCTGGATCAATCCCCTGAGTTTGGGCCATTGGGTCTGACGGTACTCGTGGTCGCCGATCTGAACGGCGTCGCCTGATATTCCCTTGCGCCGGACCCGCCCCTCCATGATGTAGTCCTTGGGAGCGTATATCCCCAACCAGTCGGACTGACGCTCGACCTTGAGCGAACCCATCTGGTCAGGGTGAACGTAATACCGTAGAGCGTTGTAACCCACCTGATCAACGATCAGGCTGTCGGTGTCCATGTAGAACACGTGTCCTACTGGCACGCTCTGGGCCAGGCGATACAGGTACAACCTAGCATAGGCGGTGACGTGAGCGGCAATCCCAGGGAACGAGTGATAACTTTCCCCTTCACGCCATTCTCGATAGATGCGCCCACCTAACCAGGTCTGCCAATAATACTCACCGGTGGTCTCATCGTAGACCTCCTCACTTTTGACCACGTGAGGGGGGCAGGTCCCGACGATCTCCTGATGAAACCCCAACTGACCGAACTTACCGTACAGAGCGTTGACCAGCAACTTGCAAATTTCGACGTAGCCGGTATGACCCTGATCTTCATAGGATCGTCGCAAACTGACAAACCCCCGAACGTAGTCAGTGAATATCCGTGCCTTACGATACCAGACAATCTCTGAGACATTCACGATCCACCCGTGGTCGATGGCATACTTGAGCTCGGGGGTCGTCAGGACCGTCTCGAACTCGCCGACCGGATAGCAGGCATAGGGTCCGTGCATGACTGGGAAAGCTGGTCGATCCGTATTCACAACCACCCGAGCGATGACCGCATAACGAGCGAGTTTGTAGGCCAACCGGTAAGGGTCGCTGACATCAGAATAGCCCCAGATACCCGCCGGATACTCGAACCGGTCCATGACGTAGCCGTACATGTTGTTGACGTCGAGGTAGTAGTAAGGACCCTGGTCGAGCTCCCCAACGTAGAGACATTCGGTTCGACCTCCCCTGTAAGCCACCCGTTCGAGTGCGGTCGCCTGCTCGTCAGTGTGAATGTGGACCTTGTCGGTCATATATCGGTGACGCCAGGTATTGAAAGCGGTCGAGGCCACCGTCGGTTTGAACGAGCCGCAATCGTTCTCGTCAAGGAACCGCAACCACACCCGCCAGAGCTCCAGCATGATGTCCACGTCACGCTGACAGTACACCATGAGCTCGTCGTCGGTGCAATCGTTCAGGTCAATGGTGAGCTTGGGCAAGCCAATCTCTTTTCCCCATCGCTCCAGCTTGCCGGAGAAAAAATTGCCATTGTCAAGCCCGATGAGCCGGTCCTTGTCACGGGACCAGCGAAAGATCGAAACCATACCTTTGGAATAAAAGCTCTTGAGCTCCCAACCTCGCTCAGCAAGTGCCGGAAAAGCGCCCATCACCGACAGATCGAACACCAGGTTGTGAGCGACCAGGTAGGTCGCTTTCTTAGAAAGCACCAACCGATCGACCCAATCCCAAAAGTCGGCCTGTGAGCGGATCGGTCGATGATCGGAGATGTCCCAACCTCCCCGCCATCGACGGGTCAGGACCCGAGCCGATCCGAGCCGGAGCTCGTGGTAGACAGTATCGTCACCTATTCGGGTCTGTTTTGTCTCAGTATCAAAGAAAATGACCCGCCAGGGACGGGCCAGACTGCGGGTCTGAGTTAGGACGTGCGACCTTTTCATCGCTCCAGGTAGGCTCCACGCATGACCCAAACCTCGAACAGGTCTACCTCATCCACGACGTAATTGGACGTTGCCGACGGCATGGTGAACAACCCTCGGATCACGTCCTGAGCCTCGCCTTTGGTGTAGTGCCGGTCGCTGGCAATGGCCCGAACCAACGTCTTTTCCTCGCCAGTGTCAATGTCAGTCACTCGGAGCTTGAACCGGTATTGCGCTCCAGCAGTGAGCTTGAAGCCTGGTCGAACGTGCATCCAAGCCCGAGGAACCAGGTCATCGGGTCCAAGCTCTCTAATTCGCTCCTCATAAACCCCGAGCCCCAGGACCTCACGCCGGATGGAATAAAACTCACTCGTCGATATGCTGAGCCCCCATTCTCTGAGCTCGGCCAGGATCGACGCTCCCGAGACCGTCTCCCAGATCGCACTGCGGATGTGGGTCCGTATCCAGTTTCGACGCTCCTCGGCGCCAAGCACAGGCTCCGGTACTTCGGGGAGCATCACAACATCTCGTCACGAAAACGTTGGAACAGCGTTTGAAGGTTGATCGCAAATCCGGCGATCTGTTCCAATGTGGTAGTTTGGTTGGGATAACGTTCGCCGTAGATGTCAACCATCTTCTGGATGTTAGAAAGAAAACGGTCAAGGTCATTCATGCCCTGACCGTGAAATTGCTTGAGCCGGTCACGTGTCGGCTTAGCCATTCTGTACCTCCCAAAGGAGGGGGACGGGGACCCGTACACTGGAGGACTGGCGTCTGGTTCCCCATCCCCGTTTAGGTGGTCGTCCCTATTGTAGCACGGGTGGGTGCACGTGTCTACTCAAGGTTTACCTTGAGCTCACTCAAGGACGTAATAACCACCGTATCGACCGCCTTGAACCCAACCTAGCGTAACCACCAGGGGCTCACTTCGTCCGGTCTTAGACCAGGCGTCCAAGATTTCGACCACCGCCGACCCGCCCAATACGGTGTTGAATAGCTCACCGTTAGGGACGGTCGCCCCGACCACGAACCAGGCATGATCTTGGGTCGGGAACCGAGACACAAACGGTCGGGCTCGGACGATCTCGAACTCACACCCGATCAGGTCCTCGGCGAGCTTGCGCTCACCCATCGGGGCCACTTCGTCGAGGATGTCCCTGAGTTTGAGCGGCTTAAGGTTGGGGTCGGCCTGAATTCCAGGCCGTCTCATCAGCGGATAACCGGCCTGTTCTTCATTCTGAAGGGCCAACTGCTCAGTCATGGGTTACTTGCTCCTTTCTATGTGAGATGGGGTGCGAGGGACAGGTTTGGGGCTGCGAACGTATTTCTTATGCTGAATGTTGAACTCGCAGGCTCCAAGCTCGACGACGTAGCAGTCGCCGATCCTCCAGCCTAGACGCCGACAAGCATCCTGAGCGTTGCGTTCACAAACCTCGTCAACCTCGCCGGTGACACGGTTCATAATGCGGTATTTCTTCGGCATCAATCCTCCTGTTTGTACCTGGCGTTCATGATGCAGAACCAGTACAGATCAGCGTATAGATGGTTCATAAGAGCGTGATACAGGTCCCGAAAGGACCCACCTTCGAACACGTCGTACAGGTCGAGATGGTGATGGTACCCACGATAATAACGGTCCTGACCCCTGCGGATCAGCCTAACCGTCCCTATCCGGAACCGTTCGACCAGTCGCTGATAAAATTCTTGCCAGCTTGCCATCGGGGTTTACTCGATTGAGATCTACGTAACCACTAATTCCAGGGATCCGACCACGCTTGGAGTATTGCCAAAGGTCCCAGGTCTCCCAACCTTTAGGGATCATCGGCTGCGCTGCATTGGTGTAGTGGGCCACCCACAGGGGGTACTCGCCCTTGAACCTGACCCACGGACCGACATAACGATCAAACCACAGCTTGCGGGTGTAGATCATCGGATGCAGGTTCGTCTCCTGCTCGACCCAATCCAACCACAGGATCGAGCGAGCGGCAATGATCGAACCAGGTTGACCACCAGTCTCCTGGAGATCGAGCGCCGGTGGAAAATCCCGAGCATTCAACAGGTGACAGAAACAGTCGGCCTGCCAGACCGCATCACGAGCCGGATCGAGCACGTGGTAGCCTCCAGTCCACAATCCGGCAGCCTGAGCCCAATGCGTGTACAGGCGACAGGCAATATCTCCCCACACGTGCCCCCTGGAAAAGCGAAAGATCACCCCCTTCACCCCGTGAGCGGCGACCCGCTCGAAGTCAACTCGCTGCTGCCACGAGCAGAAGTCAATGACATCGGCATAATCGTAGTCCATGTTAGCTTACCTCCCCCAACTCAAACATCCAATCTCGATTATCTGCTATCACCAAACACTCGGGACACGTATTATGCACAAGACCTCGACACAATGTGTCAGCCCTGCAAACCAGTCCACACAACGAAATAGCTATTGTGCCATCACTACGCTGACTGAACCGATGATCCAACCCATTAGGAAACCTGCGCCACCAACCGATATCGTTCTTATACCCATTCATTTTGTCCTCTGTTTACCAGACCGATATAGTTTCTTGAGTGCAACCTCAAACTCAGGATTGCGAACCGCCCAGGCAATAGCTTGAGAATAAAGCTCCAGCTTGCCGATCCCGAACTGAGCCGCCATGACGCCCAACTTGCGGTGGACGTCCTCACTCA
>Ga0315308_1002646_pt1 | contig 10129 bp, 21 predicted proteins | sample TDP3_MG_FD_203078 | JGI IMG/M metagenome (GOLD analysis project Ga0315308, IMG submission 203078) | Freshwater sediment microbial communities from Lake Towuti, South Sulawesi, Indonesia - TDP3 | ecosystem: Environmental > Aquatic > Freshwater > Lake > Sediment | place: Indonesia: South Sulawesi...
GTTCACGGCAGAAAAAATCGTAGTGGCTTCATTCATCATTCACCCTTTTGCCTTTTTATGGTCTCTGAGAACCATTTTTTGCGCTGAAGGAGAAAGGAGAGGAATACGAGAAAAATCCTTCAAAACAATCTTCTCAGTTTTCGGTTCACACCTTCTACTCTTTCTATCGCCACAATCATTACAGTCTATGTATCTACATTCATCTGACATTCACAAGTCACCTTTTTTCTCTTTCTCACAGCAAAACTCATTTAGGCTTCAACCTCTTTTAGAATTTCTTCCACGATCACCAAAATATCCGAAATTTGAATGTTAGTAAATTCCCCAGTTCTCCTTAAGGCGATGCTGATTCTTCCCAAAACCGCACCTATATTCATGCTTCAACCTCTTAACTCACTAGGGGCCCACTCACATATCAAGTAACTCTTTCAAAATGAAATAACCATGATGACAAGCAATTTGATGCCATTCTTCACTGCCTTTTTGCCAAGGCTTCAATTGAATTTCTGCTTTTTGTAGTCGTTCTTGGAGTTGTTTTTCGAATGGACATTGGACTCCTTTAGGCGCATACTTACATTTCATTTTTCAGACCTCTATAGGTTGATCTCTAAACAGATGTTCCAGTAAGAGGTTCATCTATGAACAGGATGTTCCAGTTCTTTTGCCCTCTGCGAATTCGGCGGAAGTTGAAACACTCTCTCACCAAGTCGGAACCCATGATTAATTGACAAGCCAGAATTTCCACAGGCTCTAATTGTTCTTCTGTCTCTACAACCACGTGATAGTTTCCGCCTTCACTTTTGCGCCAGTCAGATTCTTTCAAATGCAACCCAGTTATCTCCTCTAACAACAGTTTGCCTTTGAGAAAGCGTTGTTGTGCCTCTTCTAATGGAATATCATAGTCAATTTTCAAAAGACTTCCCATAGTATTGCCGTTCTCCTATGACTTCCCAACATTCGCACCATTCTTCTTTTTCACCATCATCCTCAACAGTAGCTTTGATCTGTAAGCCAAGATTAACTTCAAGATCAGCCCAACTAGCATTCTTCCAACGCGTGTTTTTATCAAGGCACATAATAACCATTTTCTGAACATCTTTAGTCAACTGTTGTGTAATTCTCTCTATTTCTTGGTCTATTGTTGGTGATTCCTTTATTTTTGTTTCAATTTCTTCGATTTCTGTTTTCAATTCTGCTAATTGCTTATTAATGTATTGTAGTTCCGCTATGTCTAAAGCGCTTGGACTGACTGCTCTATGGATTCGTTCCCTAACTTGTTTTTGGTATGGTTCCCAGAAACCAAGTTCCTTGCCCAACATAAGATGCTCTTGAAGCAATCCAGAGAGATCATAGCCGATTGCTCTATCAACTTTTCCACAATCCACATGATAACTGTTGCGTGCTACTCCTTCATAACGTACGATTACTTTTACCCATTTAACAATTTCATGTGGAATGAGGCGATCTTGCATTTGAAGTGTTTGACTCAATTTTTTTCCTTCCATGAAACTTCTCAATCACCCAGCCTAAATCATGCCTACTCATATCGTTTGTCGTTGGTCTCCAATGACTCCAGATTATGTCTTGCCAAACAAATCCATCGATGTTACTGTAGCGATGCCAAGCTGGTTCAAAATCGGGGAAGTGATAGGTGTTCCAGAGTTCATCCCATGTTAAGTCGAGCAAACAATGATTAACAACAATCCAGAGTCGAATCAAACCATCCTTGAAGTCGCCATTATCTAAGGCGGGTTCAGTTATGCCCACACCAGTGTGATCTGTTTTTTCCAGAAACTCAACCCATTGCACTAGAATGTCTTTGGGTTCATGCACAACAACATCGTCTGCACAGATGCCGAAAAACTTATGCTCGCCATTGTCTCTTTGATGAGCCTCCACCATTTCCTCAAACAAAGCACGACTAACACCGCCAGCACTGTAGAGTTCACCGCCCATACCATAGACAGGCGCACCTGAGGGTTTAGCATCAACATAGATTATGTCGGCAATCTCTTTGTTTGCAGATGTTTCAAGCCATTTCTTAGCCCTCTGCTTCCTTACTGGATGCAAAGGAACAACCATTAACAAAGGCTTCATTTTTGTGGAACCTCGTTCTTTGCCATTAACTGGTTGTAGAGAAAGATCAAGCCATCCAGAACATTCTGTTGTTCGTGAATATCCTTTTGCATTGTCTCTAACATTTTTCTTGCATTATTAATTTGTGTTGCCAACAATACTTTTTCTTTTTGACTCATTTTTGTGGGATCTCCCTCTCCATCATCAAGTTAGCAAATTCAACGAAGCTGATGTCATGTCCAGACGGCAAAACATACATTTTGTATTTTAGATAGTTTCGCCAAGCCCCATCAGAAACACTAATTGTCTTACGCCTTTTTTTCATTCTGTATCGCCTTCTCGTAGGCTTCCCAAGCAGACTGTCTCGCCTTCCTGTAGACTTCCCAAGCAGACTGTATCGCCTTCTCGTAGACTTTCAAAGCAGACTGTTCCGCCTTTTTTGTCAATGTTTCAATCCTCACTTAGCATCTTAGCATCTTTATGCATATAAATGTTTTGGTGTAGTTATGCACCGCCAGCAGTGCCAGCTAACAACTTAGTAGCTAAAGAAATTAGTCCGCCTACTTTCTCGATTAGGTCTGGCAGTTCAAACAAGATCACATAGGCTAAGGTTGCAGAGAGCAACCATTCAACGAGCTCAGTTTGCCAACTATCCACCGCTTTTATATAAGCTGCATATTGTTCTGGTGTAATCTGGTTCAACTGAACCCGCTTCTTTAGTTGTGCTGTGAGAGAACTCCAGCCTAGTATAGGCAGAGCTATTGGAAGGAAGAGCGCCAGTATCCATGGTAGGAGATTTTCTGGTTTAGATATATTGAAGATTGCGCTTAAAGTTCTCTTGACAGATTCAATCTTAAGCCAGAAATCTTCTAGCCATTCAACACCTTGTTTTATGACTATTGTTGCACCTATCCAAGCCGTAATCTCTGGTACTCTATTGATCACTCCGCTGAAAGCATGGGCTACCGCTAGTTTGTTGGCAATCATATCTAACGTTTTTGCGTCAATGCTCATTTTCTTTTCGCCTTCAACCCTAGAATTAAGCCTAGACTGAAACAAAAGAATCCATAGGCGATTATGATTAGGTGTATCATGTTTTCTTTTCTTCCTCTGTTTTCTGCAGGAACATGAAGGCTACGATTAAGGCATGGATGAAGATTAGGGTTGATGTTTTGGCTAGGTCAAAGCGTGTCATTTCTTCGCTGAGGAGGGTGATACCAGCATAGAGGTCGGTTAAGAAGATTACGAGGGTACCTATAATAACTTTCCATTTTGGCGGGTCTAAGTTGCCATGACTATTAAAGCACCATTGCATTCTGTGTGTTGGCAATAGATTTAGGATTGTGCTCAGTAAAGGCACTAGAATAAGAAATACCATGCAAGTGTTATAGACATCTATGCCACTGATGTAACCGAGGAACCATCCATCAATTACCTTCTGATGCATAAGCGGATTAGCCCAAAAAGTTCCAGCCACTGTGTGATCGAACTGCCACAGAAAAAAGTAGTAGCCTGCCAGCAGGCAGATTAGTAAGGCTATTTCAAATCTTCTTGACACCATAGAAATCCCAGATGTTCTTGCCATAGTTGTGTCCAATGATTGATATATCTTTCGTATCAACAATTCCGTCTTTGTTCAAGTCGCAGTTGGGATCATTGGTATCGTAGGCTTTTCTTAAGAGTTCTAGGTCTTTGTCGTCTATGTAGCCGTCTCGGTTGATGTCTCCCATACTCCAGAATATGTCCCATTGTTCCTTAGTGAATTGGCTTGGTGGCCCAAGTTTTTGAAAGAGGTAGTAGAGGGCTAAGGCTGTTCCTCCGAGCAATCCCAGAGTTACTAGAGCATCAATCCATTTACCCACATTGAAGCCAGCCTAAGCCAAATGGTATGTTATTAAGATGGCAACCCAAGAAATAGCAGCTGGCGCTCCCACGGGTATCGTGTGCTTCCATGCCATCGTTGTTATATGGGGTATTGTTGTTTGAATGTTTGTAGTGTGAACTCCAGCGGATATGGCGCCACTAATATCCATAGCAGGAAGCAATGGAACTCCACCACCGTCAATTAGAGTAAATCTGCGAGTTGCGCCTACACCTGGAGGCACATCTATATGTATGTCCACTGCGTCGATGATTATGTCATGGGGTAACGGTTGCTCATGGTTGGCGAGAACGTTAGTCCATGCGGGCGCCCCCCATGGGGCGTGAATTGGGTTGTATTCATTGTTTGCTGGGTCATCAACACTGTATAGGTAAAGTTGTAATCCATAGTTTATGGCTTGTTGTATTGTTAAGCCACTCATGACTCTTTGTGGCATTGTCACCAAACCAGCCAATAAGTTAGAGGAAATGCCATGTAACTATTATGGTTACATATGTACATGCGTTAGGTACGCCTGTTAAAGTGTGCCTTATGCTTAATGCGCTTCCGCCTAAAATTGTTTGACTTCCAGTCATTCCACCTGCAATCATGGCATCAGGTAATGTTACTGTAAAAGTTGTGTCTGCACCATCATCTCTCAAGGTGAATGTTCTGCTGTTGCCGAGTCCAGGGGATGGAAATATCATAACGTATATTGCGTCAATCATTATGTTTTGTCCAGGAATCCTTTGTTGAACATTTCCTTCTGTTCTATCCCACATCGGAACCACTATAGTGCCAGGATTTGGATTGACGAAGTTTTTTGCATCAACGCAGTTGAACTCATCGTTTGCGGGATTGTCAGTAGTGTATAAATAAAACATTAGGGCGTATTTTTGCGCTTCTTGCTTAGTGAGTCCACTCATGACTCTTTGTGGCATTGTCACCAAACTCTACTTGCTAATTCTCTTCCAGGCTCACGCTTTTCTTGTCTACCAGGCGCCCTAGCAGGGTTGTGTGGAAACTCCTCAGTCTCAGCTACCTCTCTCACATTAACGTTTACTGCTGCTGTATTCGCAACCGCCCAAACTTCCGCTTGATCTGTGTCGTCTGATACTTCTTGACCAGCCGCTAGATGTTCGCCTTCATGGTTACCAAAGATGCCAGCAGTCACTTGAGGGTTCGGGCTAGTCGCTATGTAATTTGCTGTATCCAAGTTCTGAATAGTGTAGTAAAGGCGGTATGGGTTTTTGTCTAAGATTTTGATGGCTGTAGTAATCGGCACCGTAAGCGTTCGACTGCTGGTGGCTCTCGGCAAAAAAAGAGAGCCTCCTTAGGGTTCACGGTATATGCAGATTAATCTGAAAGCCTCAGCTTTAGCGGTTCCGCCAGCATAATTTGTGTTAAGGCATAAAGCCCAAAGATTATCTGCTGGCCATGGTTCTTCCTCGAAAGAGATGAACCAGTAGTTTGCCATCCATAAGCCTAAGTATGTTGCATCGTCTAGGCTGTTGACTGGGCTTCTTTCGTCTCCACGAGTTTTCCAGTTGTCGTGGTGAACTTCTCTGTCGTCACAGATCAGTTTGAACTCTGAGACTTCTGGGTCTTCTGCTGCGCCTAAGCCGTCATTGGTGCAAAAGATTAGGATACCCACAAGTTCTGCGCCTACTCTGCTGATGTTGATGCGTGTTTGTGCTGAGCCTGTTCCTAAGAAGGTTTCATACGCATAATGGAGACTTCTTCTTTCGATGAAGGGGCTGTCACGGTAGGTGTATTTGATGCTGTAGTTTACGTTGTCACAGTTTGTTTGGGCTACATAGGGAAAAGTCCCGCTTAGTTCTCTCATGCCTCTTGGGCCCATTTTATCAATGAATAAGGGTAGTCGTAGAGCCTCCAAAAGCCCTGCGTGGTAGTTGTCTCCGCCTCCGAGTTGTCCGATATGGTTTAAGGCTCTCTGCAACCATTTGGCATTCAACGCTACTAGGTCGTCTAGTCTGAGATTTACGATTTGGTTTCCGCCCAATTTCATACGCATGTATGCGCCTAATGTTGTTAAGATGTTAGCCCATGAAGGCGCTGACGTGCCGTTCTGTAGGGCTTGTTTGTTGATGTCTAACCATTTGATGTGGTCTGCTGGTACGTTGCGTTCCGGTATATCGGCTGTGATTACTTCCCAGTTTGCGAGCATTTTACTCCAAACGCCCATGTTACATCACCTTATGCGTATGGATGAGCGCTAGAGCCTGTTCGGACGCCGATGTGTGTAGTGCCGTATGGAGGGATCATAGGTTGAGTTGCGCCTAGACTTCCAGCGCCTTTAAAGTATAAATCGTGGTGCATGCCATGATCGGCACCATATCCATATCCTGCGCCTTCGCTGTGTGTCATGCTGTATATTGTGCGCCCTATCGCTCCGCCCGCTAGAATACCTCCGCCTAATCCCATAGCGATTTTACTGAGAGGTTTGATAACTGGATGCAAGCCTGAGAACATTTGCACGCACACACCGCCAATGATTAAGCCTAAGCCAGTACCGAATGTTGTCGCTGTTCCAAACATCTGTTTAGGATTAGGAGCGTGAATAATTCCAGCTGCCATATTTTCTATGGTTGCTTGGATGCCAGCAATACCTTCCATTGCGGTAAGCAAACCAACAAATCCGCCGACTACAGGAGATGCTACTTGGACACCTCTAGTCAGTTTTCCGATCATACCTCTTGAACCTTCCGGTTCTGGGTCAGATGCCACTTTAATTACCACCCTCTACGTGGTCTTTTTCTACATCTTCCCGCTCTTGTTCGTCCATATTTACATCTTCTACGTCTTACCATGTTCATATCCTCTGAAAGAAGTATGGTTTGTTTAGACTTTTAAGGTTTTGCATAGATTATTTGATGTATGTCCGCTTGAACACGCCTTTGTTCAAACATCATTCTTTAACATTGATACTGAGGTTGTCCCTTTTGCATGCGACCACCTCCTACACACATGTGATTTCTCTTACTTTCATGCAGTAACCACAAACATTAATACTGCTAGAAGTAATAACAAGTGACCACGTATAATTGCCAGCTGGCAATGTTTCGCACGCCTCAAGAACATCTAGGCGGGGCCAGCTGAGCCCGCAATCCAGAACGGAAGAATAAGACGACCCAAGTAATTGTATATATGTTTGATCGGTAATATCGGTTCCTAATGGGCGTTGAATTTGATAAATATTAGCTAATGATCCGAGTCTTGTGACGATAGATGCCATAACAACAACAGAGGCAGCGGCAGGCAAATTTAAACTTACCGATGTCAATACAAAAGGTGCTATTCCCTGAGTGGAATAACACACATATTTTCTCTCAGTGGCTTCTGCAAACGTGGCGATTTCATGATCTGTTTGTCCACATGCACTCTCACATTCAGTAGGAGCACCTCCAGCGCCACTAATAAATCTCCCACGAGGACTATGCCGACGTGGGAATCTTGTCCAGTCGATTGTTGGAGAAATTAGTCTAATGCCTTTTTGTTCTTCGCATGGAGAGAGAGGTCTTTTGCGGAGTTCTCTCAGTAATTTGCTTTTCAGTTTATGTTTTTCCACAAGATTTCCCTTTTTCAAGAGACTGCTTTTATGTGGTTACAGTCTGGGTGATGAAAATGACCAGTGTGGTGTGATTCGCACCGCCACATTACCCAAAATTCGGGTCTCAGGAACCATAAACTGATGCTCTGCAAACTGCTACAGGCGACTCAGGACATTGACCAGTCGCCGAACACTTCTTTTCCACTTTTTTGATGCAACGAGTTAAACGGCAATATCGGTTCTTTGATGTTGCGGTGCATTTTCCAGCTCTGGATTTGTCACGTTTCTCTTGTTCAGTCAAGCCATAGGGCTCATACTTCCGAGGATTGTCCCGCTCAGGTAGATGATTAGGGACAACTTTTCCTTTAGGGATAGTACCTAAGCTCACATCTACCGTCGTTTCGGTATCCTCGTGAGTATGTTCTTTAGCGCCTTGAATCTGTCTTCTCCATTCTCGGGCTTGTTCCGCTAATTTCGTCATATTCTGCACGTCTTCACCTCCATGAGCAATCTCCTCCGCATAACCAATAATTTTAGATGCATGTTTCTCCATACAGTAGGGACACTGAAATTTCTCGGCGTGATCTTCTAGGAGTGTAAGGTTTGTTAGGATTTCTCCTCGTTCAAACTCAAATTCAGTCAAGTTGGTGTCATTGCTCCTTTTAATCTGGTTTCGAGGTCGCTTTTGTAGATTTTAGTCAAAACGTCAAGTAAACCAAGTTCCGCATTTCCCTTTGCCAGTTGCTGTGCCAAAGTTGCTTTAACATGTTCTGTTATCCATTCTGGTTGCTGAGGAGCAGAAAAAGCTGTTTCTAAAGTTTTGGTTATGGTAGGTGCAAATTGTGATAATAAACCGATTAGTTGTTGTCCAGTACTTACAGGTGCAGCCACAGGAGGAGAGAAAGGGAAACCTTCCTGTGGCTGCGGAGGGTTTGGCACGTTGGCTACGGTTTGTTTTGGTTCAGTTGGAAGGGTTAGAATTCCTTTTTGAACGAGTTGTTCAGCAATTTTATCAACGGCTTGATAGAGTTGGTTGACTGTAGCAGTAACTTGATCTAATTGTTTGTCTTTCTGTCGAATCTGTTCAATCAGAGGACGTAAGCCAAATTGATCGATTAAGGCTTGCAGTTCGGGTGTGAAAGTGAACTGTCCACTCGCGTGCTCAGAAGGGGAACTCATAACCACTGGTGTTTCTCCACTAGGACGTACATCATTCTGAACAGCTTTTGTGGGTTCACCAGTCTTCTTCTTCAGTTGCTTCACCACATTCAGGACAGTATTTAGCGTTTTGGGGGATTTCTTTTGCGCCACATTCGGCGCATGGTTTTGTTTCGGGTTTTGGAAGTTTAGCCATAGTATTGATGCGTTTTTGAATTTGACAATCTGGCGCCGTACAATGCATTAAGTGATGTTCTACAGCATCTAATTGTACATTTTCGGGCAATTCTTCTTTGGGCAATGTTTCGTTTTGTCTTTCAAGTAGTGCAATGGCTTTATCGATTCGTTTAGTGAGTCTGTCGATTTTTTCTTCTCCAGTCTCAGCCATGCTTAGCCCTCTAGACTATGTATTTGTTGTGAAGGTTCTTTAATCTTTTGCGGTCGAGTTTAAAGGCTGTTTTGCGCATGCGGATACATCCGCCTAAGAGTTCTATGTCGTATGCGTTGGCTAGGTCGTTTAGTTCTGCAACGAGCTTCTTCCATTCTTTATCCTTTTTCTTTTTTGGCATCTATTTCAGTCTCCTTATGTAGTTCATCCTTGTACCATTGTAAGTCTTCTTCGAGTGATGCTATGATGCGATTTTTTTCTTCTAAAGAAGATTGTTTGAATGTTTTTTTCATTATTTGTTTAATTAATTCATTAGTTACCATTCCTGCGAAAATTCCAAATGCGATGGGAAGCGCCTCTTCAATCAACGATTTCTTTTTTGGCATCATTTCACTTTCTCCAAAACCTTTTCAATGTCTTTCTTCAATCTTTCTGTTTCAGGGCATTCAGGTAGATGAGTTAAATGGTTTTCCTGAGCCTTTTTCAGAAATTCTTTGATTATATCGACCTTTTTTTGTTCGGACTGTATTGCCTGATTCTGAATTTTCATTACTTTCGCTTGATCTTCAATGATTTCTTTATCAGATTTTAGACTTTCATAGTCAAAGGGTTTTAAGAGTTGTAAAGTACCTTTTTGATATGAAAGATTCTCTGGGTAGAAGAGAGCCATACCTGTGCAACAGCGCCCTGCGGTTGATGGTGCCATCCCTGTTAGTCTTGCTATGGCAGTGTAATGAAGAGGGGTTCCTTCTGATTCTAGCAGTTGAATGATTTGTTTTTCTATGTGACGGAGCTTAGTGACTTGTTTGGCACTCATTCTTTCACCTTTTATGGATTTTATACCACAATTTTATGATTTCGATAGACTTTCCGAACAAATATGTTGCACAGCAAGTGTAAGTTATATCCATAAGAAGGTGCATAAAGTCTTTACTCAGTTCTATTAACGTTTTGGGTTCCTCCTTGAAATCCACCTCCTAATAATAATGGTGAATGGGTATTTAATACTTGTCCTTCTCCCTCTCTCTCCGGGAGAGAGAGACGGAGTATCTGATAAGTGAACTCTTATGATTTA
>Ga0315308_1002648_pt1 | contig 10125 bp, 6 predicted proteins | sample TDP3_MG_FD_203078 | JGI IMG/M metagenome (GOLD analysis project Ga0315308, IMG submission 203078) | Freshwater sediment microbial communities from Lake Towuti, South Sulawesi, Indonesia - TDP3 | ecosystem: Environmental > Aquatic > Freshwater > Lake > Sediment | place: Indonesia: South Sulawesi...
CTCGGAAGGAGTAATAGAAACGATTCTGAAAGGGAGACTTGACCTTCAGGAGTCTAAATCCATAGTGCACGGTCAAACCGTGGTCATAAACACTATTGTGACGCGTTCAGGTTCGAAAGTGGGGCTCATAACAACAGAAGGGTTTGACGTACTTGAAATTGGAAGAGCTAACAGGAGGGACCTATTCAACCTAAAATATAGAAAACCAGAGCCTCTTGTCCCTAGATACCTGACCAAATGGGTGGAAGAACGGATTTTGGCAGATGGAACTGTTCTTAAGCCTCTTGATCAAGAGTGTGTGCAACGAGCCGCTGCCGAGCTTCTGGACAACGGCTGCGATGCATTAGCCGTGAGCTTCGTAAACAGTTATTCTAATCCAGAGCACGAAAAAAAAGCCGGAGAAATAATTGAAAAAGAAATTGAAAAACGAGGAAAAGAGCCGTTTGTAACGTTAGGCCATGAACTTTCAAGAGAATGGAGAGAATATGAAAGAACAACAACCGCCGTTTTAAATGCCTACACGCAGCCCCAGCTAAATGCGTACATAGCAATTCTTGAAAGTATCCTATCGAAAAAGAACTTCAAAGGAATCTTTTATGTAATGCTAGCCACAGCTGGGATGGCAACTTCGGATTTCGCCAAGAAATATCCCATTGTTACGGTAGAAGGAGGCCCGGTTGCTGGAATAGTAGGCGCGACGGCGCTTGCAGAATATCTCAACTATAGAGACATAATAGTCTTAGACGGAGGAAGCACCACCACTAAAGCGGGTTTGGTTAGAGACTTACTTCCAAACATAATAACTGAATACTATGTTGGGAGAGACAGATTTAGCCCAGGCTATCCTTTGAAGGTTCCAGTTGTAGAAATCGCTGAGGTTGGCAATGGGGGAACAAGCGTTGCATGGATAGACGACGTCGGAGCTCTAAAAGTTGGACCTAAAGCAGCAGGAGCATATCCTGGCCCAGCTTGCTATGGTAAGGGAGGGATAGAGCCCACTCTCACTGATGCGTATGTGATGGCGGGATACTTGAACCCCAATTACCTGCTTGGTGGAGAGCTCAGAATTTACCGTGAGAAAGCTGAAGAATCTTTGAAGAAACTTGCAGATCATTTCGACACGTCGATCAATGATGTTGCAGATGCAATAATTAGAATGGCAAACGACCAAGCAGCACACATAATACGATTGATTTCCATACAAAGAGGACTTGATCCAAGGAGCTTCACTTTGATAGCCCACGGAGGATCTGGACCTATGTTCGCTCCATTCATCGCCTCCGAGCTACAAATTCCTACAATATTGATCCCAACAATTCCAGCAGGCGTATTCAACGCTTGGGGCATGCTGGTTGCTGACATAAGGCATGACCTAGTTCACACACATGTCATGAAAATATTGAATCGCGAAGAAGATGCAAAAGCGATAAGCACCATTTACTCCAGTCTGGAAAAACAGTTACTCGAAACATTTGCAACTGAAGGAATAAGTTTAGATGGTGTTTCAATTGTCAAGTATGCTGATATGCGCTACTATGGTCAAGAGCATACCATCAAGATTTCGGCACCGTCGGGAAAAATCGGAGCAAAAGAAGTTGAGGAGATGGACAAGGCTTTCATGGCAGCTCATGAAAGGGAGTACGGTTTTACATTAGAAGGTAATCCCGTTGAGATTGTAAACCTTCACACTGTGGGAATATCAAGAGTCAAAAAACCAAGTTTGCAGGCAGTGTCGGGCACAGGAAGAGGATTGGATAAGGCGATTAAAGAGAAAAGGGAAATTTACTCAGGGAGAAGGAAGGGTTTCGAAAAAATCCCTATTTACTCTAAAGAGCTTTTGCCAATAAATGAGGAAATTCACGGCCCAGCGATTATTGAAGAAACCACTTCAACCATTGTGGTAACGGAAGCTTTCAAAGTGAAAATGGACAAATACGGGAACACAATCCTAACAGGAAGATTCTAGCTGGCCAATTGCTGCTCCGAAAAGAAAAAGGAGAGAATTGTTGCTCTTTCCCTTTTTATCTAAATGGGTCGATGCGGGAAAGTTTAACGTTAAATAACGGTCAGCTCTTTGGCAAGCTTGCTCAGCATTCTTCCCTTGTTTTCTGAAACAGCTATGTTGTCTTCGATTCTAACCCCAAACTCTCTGGGCAGGTATATTCCAGGTTCAATTGTGAACGTCATGCCGGGCTTTAGAATTGTTTTATTGCCTTGAGTTATGTATGGCTCTTCATGCACTTCCAAGCCTAGCCCATGGCCCGTTCTATGAGTGAAGTATTTGTCGTATCCTGCCTTTTCTATGACATTTCTTGCGATAGTGTCAACTTCTTCAGCTTTGATCCCTGATCTCACGCTTTTTATGGCTGCTTCTTCAGCTTGTGCAACAACGTGATAGATCTCTCTTTGCTTCTTTGTCGCTTCTCCGACGAAGACAGTTCGGGTGAGGTCAGCGTAATATCCATCATAAACTGCGCCAATATCCATCAGTACAACGTCTTTTGCATCGACTTTTCTGCTTGTTGTTTCGCCATGAGGAAGGGCTGAATTGGCACCTGAAAGAACAATGCAAAAGGGAATGCTTTCGCCCCCATTCTCTTTTATTGTTCTCTCTATTTCAGATGAAATTGCTAATTCGCTGACCCCTGGTCTTATGAATTCTATTCCAGCCTTTATTCCCCCAGCAACGATGTCTGCTGCTTTTTGCATTGTTTTCAATTCTTCTTCAGATTTTATAATCCTAAGCTGACTGAAGGTCGCTGAAGCGTCTTCTGCTCTTATATTTGAAGATTCCACTAACATCCTGTAGAACCTAAAGGATAAAGTGCCTTCAACTCCAAAAACACTCTTTTCCAGCTTCAGCTCCTTCACAACCTTATTGAGCACTACTGCTGGGTTTTCTGAGTCAGAACAAGTCCTGATCTCTTTAAATGCAGATCTCTCTTGGGCTTTTGTCTCTTCGAGTTTCGGAACTATGACCACTGGAGCGCCAGTCTCAACTGGAATAACTATCCCTGCAAATCTCTCTATTGCCAACGTTGAGAAACCAGCAAAATAGCGCATATTTTTCTCTGAAGTGACAAGAAAAGCGCCAATTTCCGATTTGCACCCAATTTCTATCAAGTTTTTCACTCGTTCAATAAATATCGCCGTACTTCACGACCTCCCAATCGAAATTCTTATGAAATGCGCGTCAAAGATGAGGTTATGTCCAGTACTTTTATAAGATTTGCTCTTTTACCATTCAAGTTCTTCGAAGGCTTCTTGCAAGGTCAGCATTATGCGTTAGTCGTCGATTTCTATGGAGCGTGTACTGATAGCGTCCGAAGGTAGTATCGCGCGAAGATTATCACCGCAATTATTTGATTATTTTATATATTTTCAAACTTCCATTGTAAACCGGTTTTAACCATTCGATGTTATCAAACTTCTCAACACACTTGGGATAGTTTTCAACTTCTTCTCCACCGACGTAAACATAATTTACATTATATTTCTTGATTACCATCTCCAAATCGTCCACACTACCAGCATAGGCTACATCTACGTCTCTCATCCTATTCCATATGTCATCAAGCTCAATCCCATGACCATAAGGCCAGTTCAAATAAGACAAAACTCTCAGTCTCCCCCCGATCATTGTCGGAGGAGAATGGATGGAGTAGTAAGTCAGGAAGACTGATTTTTCCTCAGTGTTATTTCTGATCCAAATTCCCGCGTTGTATTCATCCCAACTGGCTGCGATGTAGTTTGTCGAGATGTTATAGACAATTACACTCGCCGAAGCTAAAATGGAAAGTAAAAGCAATAATATTGCCACATTTTTTCTGATTCTGGCCAGGGCTGTTCCGCTTAGAACTGATATGGGAATCCAAGTGAAATTGAAAAACTTGTACATGTCCCAAGGATTCGGTGTAAAAGCAACTATATTGGGAATCAGAAACAAAGCCAAAAGAACCCCCTTCAGAAGTTTCCCTTCGACTTTTTTGAAAAAAATCAGGGAAACTAAAAATGGGATACCCAAATTTGCCAGGTAATAAGCTACAGGATTTTCCTTTAGGAAACTGAAAAATCCAAACTCTCTAAAAGAAGCTAGAGAAGCTGTATGACTTGCTGAAAGAAGAAAAGGTAATGCAATAATTATTGATATCAAAAAATAGAAGTAGCGCGGTTTTAGGTTTTTGAGGTTTAGAACAATAATAATGAAATATGCAACAAAGCAGCATAGGAAAGATATAATGTGGAAGGGAAATAGCAAGCCAGTGATTATCCCAGCTAAGACTATTCTGCCCCTATTTTCTAGGTCTCTCAATAAATTCAAGACGAAGGCGAATGCTGGTAAGCCTATTAGAAGCGGTCTTTGCTGCAGCAGGTTATCAAATATCGGTGGTAGGCCAAAGAACCCATTGTACTGATAAGTGTAATTTGATGCAGAGTTAAATCCTCCTGTAAATAACGCCGAAAGAAGGATGAAATAGCTGAACCCCCAACCAAACGTTGCTATTAATGTTGAAAATCCAGCTTCTCTTTCTCCATTAGTCTTTGCCAGACAATAAACTGACAAAGCGAAGACAAGAATGAAAATTGCGTTTGAAATCGGCAAAAGTTTCGGCATGAAGCCGTAGACCTTTTCCCAAATGGCTGTATGGAAGTCAACAAAGTAATGGTAGTTCATTCCCACTCCTGAATAATGGGGCATTTCCGGTGGGAAATTCCCGGCGTTTATGCTTTCAATTATTTCGTAATGTAAAGGGGTGTCTTGCCAGTTTGAGCCCGTTATCACTATGCCGTTTTCACTTTCAAACCAGACACTTTTGCAAAGAATAGTCAAAGAAAGGATAAACACAAAAAGAAAAACTAGTAGACTCTTTCTGTCAAGTTCCTTAATCTTCCAAAAATCTTTGAAATTATTTGCCTCTTTTGATGGAAAATTCACAACCGCATAAGCTGCAGTCAAAATAAGAAAGGAACCAAGAATTGTTTCTCTTGAATAGCCAAAAAGTAAAGATAAACAGTATATTAGAAAGGTTGAGGTCATGACACTAAATATTGGAACAAATGCCATGATTTCATGGAATTTCAACCTGAAAAATCTCAATGAGGTTAAGCCAGGAATAAAAAAAGTAAAAACAAAAGCGGTAAACAAAGCAATATGAGTTGAGACAAATGATGCCAGAATTAACAATGTCAACAATGCAAAAATGAGTATATGTTTTTGCAAAGCAGCTGAATCTATAATTCTGTCCATCCCATTTGCCCCTTACAGGAAGGCGCCGTCAACTTTAAGCGTCATAGAGCTATGGATATCACTGGTAATAAGTCATGTTGTAGCCATAAATTTGTTATGCATATTCAATGATCTTCTTCACTGTAGTTTCATTCGTGGAACTTACAATAAGGGTTGAGGTTCCTTCCAACGTAAGTGACAGAGCTCTTCCATGCGATTGCCAAAGTTGGTCTTCCTTTTCTGCGCCAGTCTCGTTCATCATCTCTTGAAATGAAATGTAGAATTCAGACGCATCTTCTATGGAGTCCCAAGTGATGTTCCATGTTAGAAGGTAATCCTTGCCCCGTTCATAATAACTGAAGTCATCTCCACCCCAACCTTCAGCCGCCTTTTCGGACTCATTCCATGAGATCCAACTGCCCAGCATGACCAGAATGAAGTATTCGCCGAATCTCTCGTCTTTTATTTTTTGCCAACCATTTTCCATTATGCTTGGCTCCTTAGCTTCTTGGGTGTCTTCATCAGTGAAGTATTTTTCTGGGTGCATAATTTGTTCTGTTGTTGTCGGCGGGTCTTTGTACGCTTGGTTTACAGCCATCCAACCGCTCTTCGCATATAGCGCCCTGGCGAACTTCAGGCCATATTCATAAGGGAAATAGTTTAGACGTGAGATAGAGTCGGAAATACTTGCGCTGACTTCAGTAAGCTGGACTTCTGCCTCGGGCATTGCGGAGTTCATGCCCAACACTAAAACTGGCGTCTCATACTGGCTGTAGTAGAGCTCCTCCATTAAGCAAGCGTCTCCCTCGATCAATGCAGATTTCGCTTTGCCGCCATCAAAGGTGGGTGTGTCCTTAATTTGAAAATATTTTTCCTGCAGAATGTGGGTCAGTTCGTGTGCGAGGGTCTTCTCGGCGCCGGGGCTATTCCAAGGATTGAAGTACTCTCTAACAACGTAAATCTTGCCCTGCCAAACCGCGGCAACAAAGGCACCTGCCCATTCAACCTTGGCCTCATAGAGACTCGCGTTCTCAGGCATCATAAACAATGTCTTGTAGATTCTTTCTTCTCTAAGTATGGTCTCCTTATCTGCCTCAGCGTAACTTCGACCCCAGTTTTCTTTTGCCCAGCTTATGGTGATAACTTCTATCTCCACTTGCCAAGGAAAAGATAGCGCTCGAATTTCTTGAATTTTCTTTACAACGTCTTTCAGAAGTTGCTCTGCACGAAGTTTGTACTCGTCTTTTTCAATAGTCTGTTTGCTAATTGAGTCAACAACACCCGTACTTGCAATGAGAATAACAATGAGGCACATCGCAAAGATGGCCTGTCTTTCCAAACTCATTCAGTACCATATAGACATAATTCAGGTCTCATATCTAAAGTTTAAAGTTTAAGAAATGTTTAACTCCGATGGAAAATTAAGTATTAGCCGGTGATTGTATTTTGCGCTTAAGAGGGAGCTGTTCCTCTTGCAATTAGAGCAATTGACGTCAAGCCTATGATTATGCCCACGTAGGTCCACAGGTCATATGTTTGCTTTAAAACTAGGGCTTCGAGAATTAAAGTAAATATTAGGTTTAGAACGGTTATGGCAACAAATGCTTGTGTCACACCTAAGACTGAGAGTGGGCTTCCGATGAGAAATCTTCCTAAAAATAGGATCACCAAGGCCGCGAAAATTGATGGTGTAAAGAGATACCGAAATATGAAGGAAATATCTAGGAAACGCTGAGGAGGTATCGGCCCTAAACTGTTGGTTCCAATCTTGAAGATGATGTTTCCGATAGCACCAAGCAAAGATACAGCTGCTATCATTCCCCAAACCATAAATCTTTCCAAACGAGCACACCTTACTGATTGTCTATAGAACGCCTAAAATTAAAGCTTGTCATAAAAAGCTCCATGACCTGCATAGGGAACCTTTGTAAATGATAGTTTGACCGTTATGCCAAAAATGATAAATATTAAGTTGCTCTCTTCTTTGAAAATAAGGTGGTAGGATCTTGAAAAAATTTGAAGGAACTTTCGTTGTTGCAGTGACCCCATTCACTTCAAATGACGAATTGGACCTTGCGGCCTTGAAAGAAAACATTGATTGTTACATACAAAATGGTGTCCATGGTGTAGTTGCATGTGGAAGCACCGGTGAATTTGCCGTGCTTTCCCTCGAAGAACATAAAAAGGTAGTAAAAACAGTGGTTGATAAAGTGAACGGACGAGTCCCAGTCATCGCGGGTACTGCCGCTTGTTCAACTAGACTAGTCGTAGACTTGACTAGATACGCGAAGGACGTTGGCGCCGACGGAGCAATGATAGTCCCACCGTTCTACAGTAAGCCCAAGGAAAACGAGCTTTATGAGCATTACAGGAGCGTTGCTGAAGCCGTAGATCTTCCGATAATGCTATATAACAACCCTTGGACAAGCAAAATCGACATGCAACCTGCTTTCGTTGCTAAACTCGGGGAACTTGGCACCATACGATATATTAAGGAAAGCAGCAGCGACATCACTAGAATATGGAGAATTCTATATCTAACCAAAGGCAAAATGACTGTATTCTGCGGCGCTGACAACCTTGCCCTAGAGTCGTTTCTGATGGGTGCGAAAGGATGGATCTGCGTAGCAGCGAACATTTTCCCAAGGCAGACAAGCAGACTGTATGAGCTTGCGGTTAAAGAAAAGGATATTGAAAAGGCACAAGCCCTATATTCTGACTTGCTTCCGCTATGTAATTTCTTGGAAGAGACTGGAAAATTTGCGCAATTGGCAAAGGCTGGGCTCGAAATGGTAGGGGGAAAAGCTGGCTCGCCGAGGAAACCGCTACTTCCGCCAACCGAAGAAGAGAAGCGCAAACTGAAACAAATAATTAAGAAGATTCAAACAATCAAGCTCTAATTTCTTGGAGCGCTAAACTGGATGTTAATACTTACCAGATCAGATCTTGAAAAAGTATTGTCTATGAAGGATGTTATTGAAGTCGTTGAACGAGCATTTGTGGAATTGGCAAAGGGTACTGCAATCTTACCTATGAGGGCATCGGTAGCTCTCAGTAAAACAGAGGGTTGGATGGGTGTTATGCCGGCGTACCTCGAAAGAATGGGTTCGCTTTCGACAAAAATCGTCACGGTTTTTGACAAAAACTTGGAGAAGGGAGTACCCACGATAATGGCGACTGTTATGTTGAACAGCAGCGAAACAGGTGCTCCTCTGGCGATGATGGAGGGAACGTTTATAACTGCCATGCGCACTGGGGCTGTAACCGGAGTAGCCACCAAGTATTTGGCCAGAGAAGATGCAAAGACAGTTGGAGTTTTTGGCGCTGGAGTGCAGGCAAGAACTCAGTTGAGGGCAGTTTGTGCAGTGCGGAATATAGAAAAAGCCTTTGTTTGTGATATAATTGAAGAGAGGGCTGACGTTTACGCAGATGAAATGGCGGAAAAGCTCTGCATTCCAGTTGAAAAATGCAGTCCCAATGATATAGTAAAGCAATCAGATATCATAGTTATGGCGACCACAGCGAAGACACCGGTGTTTGATGGAAGCCTTGTCAAGCCCGGTACACACTTGAATCTGATAGGCTCTTTTAAGCCGTGGGTTAGAGAGGTCGACGAGATGGTGATTAAGATGTCCAAAATCGTGGTGGATCAGAAATCTGCAGCGCTAGAAGAAGCAGGAGACATAATCATTCCACTGAAAGCGGGCAAAATCACGGAAGAACACATATACGCAGAGTTGGGAGAACTCGTGACGGGAATAAAACCGGGAAGAACATCCGACTCCGAAATCACATTGTTCAAGTCCGTTGGTTTAGGAATACAAGACTGTGCTGCTGCGTGGTTAGCTTACACCAAGGCTAAGGAAAAGAAACTTTACAAAGAGATAGACCTGTTTTCTTGATAGAATCTCTCTCCAATTTTTTTGTTCTTTGAAGTCTAGGCCCAGCAGCATACTAAATCCTTGTGTTCAATAATGACGGAACTGGCGCGCGATTAAAAAAAGATGGGAGCTTGGCTCTATTCTGGCGGAAGTACTTGCCACGTTCTGAAAAGCACGTTGTAACCTTGGACTCCGATGACTTGGGTTGGGTCTTCGAAAGGCGGGATGATGACGTAGTCTTGAACAGCTTCCGCGACTTGGAAGTCATAGATGAATAGGCTTGGGCACAGGTCCATTATTGCTCTTTGAAGTTCCCCGTACTTTTCGAGCCTTTCACTTTCGTCTATAGTCGCGAAAGACTCGTCTATCATTGCGTCGATTTCCGGGTCTTGAAGCCACTCGTTCTGTGAAACTGTTCCAGTGGATTTTGAGTGATATTTGGTTTCAAGCATTGCGCCTGCGTCAAGATAGTAACCGTTGACAACCATTGGCGCTATGTGGGGGGCGGTTTCAAGCTTAGACATGATTTCAATGAATTGCATCCAAGGAGTTTTAACTACCTGAACCTTTATCCCCAGTTTTGCAGCTTGCTCAGCCAAATGCAGTGCGTCCCCTTCCCTTTCGGGGACTTCAGGCATCACGTGGAAGTAAATTATGTAGTTGTCTGGATTGTTGACTATGTCTGGATAGTACTTAGACAGTTTAAGCTCTTCCTCAGCCTTGGTCATGTTGTAGTAATAGATTTGGCAGTCGACAGCCCCAGGAAGGACCATGGGTATGCACGATTTTGCAGGGGCATATCTTGAATATATATTCTTCATTATTGTTTCATAGTCAAAACAGTAGGCAAGAGCTTTTCGAATATGTATGTCGTCTAATGGTTGTTTCTTGGTGTTTAGCATGTAGTAGTATTCACTTGCATCTGCGTGGGCCTTCTTACTGATACCTGGAGCTGCGTCCATCGCATCCAGAAATTCTTGAGACTGCCACTGGTCTGATACTTCTAACTCCTTGTTC
>Ga0315308_1002649_pt1 | contig 10120 bp, 10 predicted proteins | sample TDP3_MG_FD_203078 | JGI IMG/M metagenome (GOLD analysis project Ga0315308, IMG submission 203078) | Freshwater sediment microbial communities from Lake Towuti, South Sulawesi, Indonesia - TDP3 | ecosystem: Environmental > Aquatic > Freshwater > Lake > Sediment | place: Indonesia: South Sulawesi...
AGTCTCACCTGTGCTAGCCGCCAACCGTGGGCTTTAGCTCGAAGAGTCTTGTCGACCCGCCAGTGGGGTGGGCGGCATGAATGCCACCGTTGGCCGCTTCGCTATGTGACAGACCCCGCCCTGAAGGACGGGGTCTCCTTTGCCCAAATCCCTCTCTCTTGACGGGAGAGGGTAGGGTGAGGGTGAATTCCCCTCGCCTCGAGAGTTCTGCAGTTAGCTATGAGGAACCACCTCAAAGGCGAGGCTTCTGACGGTGCACCCACGGATTGGGCGGACTAAGCTAGACAGAGGGGCGGAGGTAACTTATAATTGGCACTACCGATGAGTTCAAAATACAAACCTATCCCTCGTGGCACAGTTACCTCACCCCAGGGCTTCCTAGCTGGTGCTATCTATGCTGGGATAAAGACTAAGGGTGATGGTCTTCTGGACCTGGGACTCCTTTGCTCAGAGGTTCCCTGCGTTGTGGCAGGTGTCTTTACCACCAATAAAATCAAGGCAGCTCCAGTGGTTCTATGCCAAGAGAGGTTAGCCAGGGGGAGAGCCCAAGCCATAGTGGTGAATTCAGGCTGTGCTAACGCCTGCACCGGGGAGCAAGGGATGGCTGATTCTCTTGAGATGGCAGAGTTGGCTGCCAGGAAGCTGGGGATATCGCCGCAGCAGGTTTTGGTGGCCAGCACTGGGGTGATTGGTGTACCTTTGCCTATGGAAAACCTCCGAACGGAGATTGAAGCTATCCGTCTCACCCCTGAAGGAGGGCACCAACTGGCAGAGGCAATACTGACTACTGATACCTTCCCTAAGGAGATAGCGGTGAGCGTCAGACTGGGTAAGAAGGAGGTCATCATTGGTGGTGTCGCTAAGGGGGCGGGGATGATTTACCCTGATCTGGCTACCTTGCTTTGTTTTCTGACTACCGATGCTGCTATAGGTGCCGATTTGGCTCAAACCATGCTAAGGAAGGTAGTGGATGACTCTTTCAATATGATCGCCATAGACAGCGACACCAGTACCAATGATACCGTGCTGCTGCTGGCCAATGGATTGGCTGGCAATGAGCCGCTGAAGGCTGGCATGGCTGGGGCAAAAGTATTTCAGGACGCCCTCCGGGAGGTTTGCCTCTATCTGGCAAAGGGCATTGTCCGTGGTGGGGAGGGGGCGACCAAGCTTTTTGAGGTCAGGGTTGAAGCTGCCCTGACTCTAAAGGATGCTCGAAGGGCTGCCCGGGCTGTAGCCAGCTCCCCCTTAGTCAAAGCAGCGGTGCATGGCAGCGACCCCAACTGGGGGAGGATAGTCGCTGCCCTGGGGCGGAGCGGGGCAGAGATAGACCCGTCGAAGATAGACCTCTACCTAGGGGATACCTGCCTTTTTAAGGCGGGCTCTCCTACCTCCTTTGATAAAGAAGAGGCAAGGGCTGTGCTGAGCAATTCTGAGGTGTCTTTCAAGGTATGCCTCAACCTGGGCAAAGAATCAGCTACTGCCTGGGGCTGTGACCTATCTGAGGAATATGTTACTATTAATAGTGCTTATGTAACCTGATATAAATTGGGGAGAGCAATGTAGGGACAGAGCTTTAGCTCTGTCCAGAAAGTGGACAAACCTAAAGGTTTGTCCCTACTTATGACTTTGAGAGGAGTTTAGAGATAACGTTTCCCTCCTTATCAGAGGCAGGATATATTCAGGCAATCAGGTCTATTTTTGGCCTTTAAGCACGTTCTCTCAGCAGTCTAAGTCGTCTGTTGCCCAGCACTGACGCTGCAGCTTTCTCTCCATTGGCACCTCTGGCAGAGTCGAAAAGGCCGCTTCTTCTTAATCAGGGACTGCCATTGCCTCACTTTCAATGCCTCCCCAAAGGATAGCCCTAATTCCTTTAAGAGGACGGCATCCCATTTTCTAACCGCCTCTTCATCTCCCAGGGGGCTTTGGCACCGGTCTTCTTGGCAGAGGGGGCATACTTTACATAATTCGTCTGCACCTTCAATAACCATTATGGTAGAGTCAGGTTCTGAACTTAGGGTTTGCTTGATTATGTTTCCAACCTGAAGGTATTTTATGCCCCGGTCACTAAAGTCGTAAGTAAGAAAGGGTATGCAACAGATATGGTGAGCACGTAACTTTAGGGTAATCTCGTTCTGGGCGTCCATCTTTCTGGGAGTCATGCACAATTATAGCATACCAAGCCTGTCTTGATGAGGAGAGTCCAGGCAAAGGGTGTTTAATAATGTCATTCTGAGGAGTCCAAAGGAATTTGGACGACGAAGAATCTTGTAGTATCTCCTCGACATCATCTTTGAGATTGCTTCGTCACCCGACCAGTCGGGGCCCTCGCAATGACTCTGAACACTCTCTTTTCGTTATCTCGTTGATATTGGCTTACTCTTCTGCTATGCTTATCTCGATTGAGAAGGAGGGTAATAGAATCTAGGATGGATTTGACCAAGGTTACGGTTATCAAGCTTGGGGGCAGCACGCTGGGCAGCCATGATACCATCGTGGCAGATTTGGTGACACTGCAAAAGAGGGGTATTCTCCCTGTGGTTGTTCATGGCGGTGCTGATGTAGTGACTGATTGGCTCGGCCGACTGGGCATCTCCACCAGGTTTGTGCAGGGTTTGAGGGTGACCGACGCCGAAACCCTAAAGGTAGTAACCGCCATTCTGGCCGGGCTGGTGAATAAGGAGTTGGTAGCAGCTATTGAAGCTTCAGGAGGGAAAGCCATCGGCTTAAGTGGTATTGATGGTGGTCTTCTGGAGGCAAAGGTCAAGGATACTGAAATGGGCTATGTTGGTGAGATAACGAAGGTTAACCCGGCGCTGCTAACTGCCGTAATTGGGGCAGGCTTTATCCCCATAATTGCTCCGCTGAGCCTTCAATCACCCCCTCAATCCGGCGAGAACGGCTTCGTGCTCAATGTCAATGGTGACACGGTTGCTGGGGAGATCGCTGCTGCTCTCGGTGCTGAGAAGCTGGTCTTCCTTACTGATGTAGCTGGCATTTTCAATAGCTCGGGGAAGCTGCTCTCCCGTCTCTCCCCACAAGAGGCAACCATTCTGATGGCCTCTGGAGTGGCTTCAGGCGGGATGGTACCCAAGATAGAAGCCTGCCTCCGTGCCCTTTCCACTGTTCCCGTAACTCGAATTATAGATGGCAGAGTGTCTCACGCCTTGATTGAGGAGATAGAGGGGAGGGGCAGGGGGACTACTATTGCTTAGTAGGGGCTGAACTCTGTGTCAGCCCCGGGTGGACACCCCGATTTATCGGGGCACCCCTACAGAGGGAAAACCAACAATGAACAACTGGCAGGAACTAGAGCAGAAATATTTCTTGCAGACGGTGAAGCGTTTGCCGGTGACTCTGGTGCGTGGGCAAGGGGCAAAGGCATGGGATGATAAAGGGAAGGAATACCTTGACTTTGTTGGCGGTTGGGCAGTGAATAGCTTAGGGCATTGTCATCCCATAGTAACCCAAACCATAGCTGAACAGGCAAACACCCTAATCCAAGCCTCAAACCAGTTCTACACTATCCCTCAGATACGCTTAGCAGAGCTGCTGGTGAAAAATAGCTGCTTCGATAAGGTATTCTTCTGTAACAGCGGTGCTGAGGCAAATGAGGGGGCAGTGAAGCTAGCCCGCAAGTATGGCAAGCTCCACTTGAAGGGGGCTTTTGAGGTCATTACCGCCTTGAATTCCTTTCATGGTCGAACCCTGGCTATGGTGGCGGCTACCGGACAACAAAAATTCCAGCAGCCTTATACCCCCCTCCCTAATGGCTTCATCAATGTGGAATACAACAATATTGCTGCCATAGAGAAGGCTACTACCAGCCAGACCTGCGCTGTAATGCTGGAGGCGATACAGGGGGAGGGGGGGGTGAACCTCCCCTCTGAAGATTACCTGGGGAAGGTGCGGGCTTGGTGTGACCAGAAGGGGCTTCTGTTTATCCTGGACGAGATTCAGACTGGGGTGGGGCGAACAGGGACGCTTTTCGCCTATCAACAATACGGTGTTGAGCCTGATATCATGACCTTAGCCAAAGGGTTAGCCAGTGGGGTGTCTATTGGTGCCATCTTGGTTAAAGAAAAGGCAGCCGTCTTTGAGCCTGGAGACCACGGCTCTACCTATGGGGGTAACCCTCTAGCTTGTGCTGTGGCTTATGCTACCGTGAAGTTCATTATCGACCACAATATACCAGGGAAGGCACAGCGAGTGGGGCAATACCTTACGGCTAAGCTGGAAGAACTAAAATCAAGGTTCGACTTTATTGTTGAGGTGCGAGGTCGAGGGCTTCTTCAAGCTATGGAGTTCAATAAAGACATTGCTGACAGCGTAGTGATGGCTTGTTTGGAGAGGGGATTGCTGGTTAATCGGGTAAAGCCCAACGCTTTGCGTTTTATCCCTCCCCTCATTATCGGGAGGAAGGAGGTTGATCAAGCAAAGGAGATACTAGAGGAGGTACTTGTTGAAACCTCTACACCATGAGCCCTAAATCTAGACACGCTGCCATAGTCCTATCACTCCTATTTGTGGTCATCCTTTCCCTGGGCTTAGTGTTGTTTTATCCCTTTGAAAAGGAGGTCTCAGCAGGGGATATTCAGCACTGTCTTGACTCTTTGGGCAATGGAAACCTTGATGACCCTAGTTTGATGAGGAAGCGAGCCTATGACTTAGCCACTGTTATCTTTGATGATTCCGCTGAGTGTGACAGGTTCGCCGACGAAGTTACCCAAATATATTTTGTTTCTAAAAACGTGGATTTCCTGCTAGTCTACAACACCGGAGGCTTTGGAGGGGCTACCATGGCAGACGACCCTGAGTGGCCAAGCATTTTGGAAGGCATGAAGTCAGAGCTAGCCGATTTAGGTTATGAATCAATAATCATAGAACACCAGCGGGGCAAGGGTGGCATTTTCGGTTTCATTGAGGAGGTAGAGGAGCTCGAGGATAACTACGCTACAAAAGCTCCTGAGTTAGCCGCTAAGGTAGCTTTCCTTACCAAGTATAACCCTGGACTTAAAGTAATTACCACGGGGCGGTGTTTTGGAGCCATTTTTAGCAATGAGGTCATGGAGCTTGAAGCGGAAAATCTTCGGGTGTATAGCATTCAAGCGGGTGTCCCTTTCTGGTATACTGAGCCTAGTGGGGAAAGAACCCTGGTGATAAGGGATAATGGTATAATGTCTGATACTTTGGGCAAAAGGGGCTTGTTTTCCTTCCTCTGGGCTTTTTTCAGGGCAAATTTTGGTCAACGCCTCTCCACCTCCCCAATTGAGGGAGGCTCCGTAAAAATATTAAGCTGGTATTTTAAAACTCCTGGTCATACCTATACCTGGAACTACCCTGGGGTGCGGTCTCGGATTATAGCCTTTTTGGAGGAAAACTTTGCTCATGAGGGTGTTTAGTGTCATTTTGAGTTTGCGAAATGCTCTCCTGATAATAGCTATTGATAGAAATCTGGTCTAGAGAAAATGTAGGGACAGGTCGACGAGACTCTTCGAGTTTTTAAACCTGTCCAACGGACAAACCTAAAGGTTTGTCCCTACAAGATTTGAGGGTGAATATTATCAAAAAGCGTCAAGACAAATTTGAAATTGAATCTGGGGCAAAATTAAACAGACTCTGTTGATAAAGGTGGTGAGAAATGACAAAAAAAGTGGTCCTGGCTTACAGTGGTGGTCTTGATACCTCGGTGGCCATCAGGTGGATTAAGGAGAAATATAAAATGGAGGTCATCGCCCTCACCATTGATGTCGGGGGTGAGCGAGACCTTATGCCCGCTAAGCAAAAAGCTCTGAAGGTAGGGGCAGTAAAAGCCCTGGTAGTGGATGCTAAGGAGACCTTCGTTAACCACTTTATTTTTCCTGCCCTTCAGGCAGACGCCATCTATCAAGGTCGCTATCCCTTAGCTACCGCTTTATCCCGCCCACTGATGGCTAAGTTATTGGTGGACACTGCTCAGGAGGAAGGTGCCTCTGCTATAGCCCACGGCTGCACTGGCAAGGGCAACGACCAGGTGAGGTTTGATGTCGGTGTGGCTGCCTTAGCTCCTCATCTTAAGATTATCGCCCCAGCCCGAGAGTGGGGTATGACCCGTGAGGAAACCATCGCCTATGCTCAGAGGTATGACATTCCTATACCTATTACCTCAGCCAGTCCCTATTCTATTGATGAGAACATCTGGGGAAGGAGCATCGAATGTGGCGTCTTAGAGGACCCCTGGTCGGAGCCGCCAGAGGATGTTTTCACCTGGACAAAGTCCCCTGAGGATACCCCTGGGGAGCCCTGCTATATTGAGGTTGGTTTTGAAAAGGGGATCCCTATCAGTCTTGATGGGCGAAAGCTAGGTGGGGTCAGCCTCATCCGGGAATTGAATAAACTGGCCGGGGTGAATGGGGTGGGGAGGATTGACCATATAGAGGATAGGCTGGTGGGGATAAAATCGAGGGAGATATATGAGGCGCCCGCAGCCACCGTGTTGCTCACTGCCCATCAAGCCCTGGAGGCTATGACTTTATCCAAGGAGCAGTTGAGGTTTAAGCAAAAGGTGGCTAGTGAATATGCTGACCTGGTCTATAATGGGTTGTGGTTCAGTTCCTTCCATCAAGACCTGGCTGCCTATGTGCAAAGTTCACAGCGCCATGTCAGCGGCATAGTGCGTTTAAAGCTATTTAAGGGTAGCTGCATGGTGGTAGGACGGAAATCGCCCTATTCCCTTTACAGGCATGAGCTGGCCACTTATGATAAGGGCGACCTCTTTGACCAGAGTGCCTCTCTCGGCTTTATTCATATCTGGGGTCTGCCGGTGAAGGTACAGGCGCAGGTGCAGCCTGAGGGACAACCGGGCACTTAGTCCATAATCCAGGGAAATAGGCGATGCTGTTTTTCAAACGACCTCCTAATGAAGCGGAGAAGCACTACCGGGAGGCGCTGCGCTATCGTGACCGCAAGAAGAAGGAATTCAATCTCGGCTTATGTCTGTGGCACTTTAAACAGGCTATTATGCTTGAGCCCAATAACCCTGTATTCCACTGCCAGTTGGGGCGAGCTTATGTAGCTGCGCCTTTACTGGCGGTCACCCGCGGGGTTGATGCTGGCTTTAGACTCAGCCAATCAGCCGAGATGGGCATGGTGGAGTTGAAGGAAGCGCTTAGACTTAAGCCCGATTACCCTGAAGCTTACATAATGCTAGGGGAAGCCTATATGTATCTAGGTGAGAAGAAAAAGGCTTTACAAGCCTTCCAAGCTGTACTTGACCTTCCCGGTAGCCAGAGGCTCCGCTTGTATGCCGAGCGAGAGAGCCAGCAGGTAGAGCAGGGAATAAGCAAAGATCCCCAGCCTGAGGAAGCCAGAAGGCATCTGGAGCAGGCAGTAGGATGTCGAGACCGGGGTAAATACCGCCAAGCTGAAAAGGAGCTGGATAAAGCCCTCAAGCTTGCTCCTGACTGGCCCTGGCTGTATGATAACCTGTGTCGGGTGGGGAAATAGGTGACAAATATGAAGCCTTTACGCAGTCGTTTTCAGAAAGAAGTCGATAAATCGGTGCAACAATACACTGCTTCTATTCCCTTTGACCAGCGCCTCTATCGGCAGGACATCGCTGGCAGCATGGCCCATGCCAAAATGTTAGCCAAGCAGGGCATTATCTCGGAGAAGGAGGCTGAGCTTATCACTATGGGTCTGCTCTCTCTTCGAGAGGAGATAGAGCAAGGCAAATTCCCCTTCAAGCCTGAGCTGGAAGATATTCATATGAATATCGAGGCTCGTCTCACGGAGAAGATAGGTGAGGTAGCCGGGAAGCTCCACACCGCCCGTTCCAGGAATGACCAGGTCGCCCTCGACCTACGCCTGTTCACTAAAGAAGCCATTGAAGAAGCAATCCATAGACTGAGAGGGCTGCAAGGTGCTCTTCTGGACGTAGCAGAGGCGAATAAAGGTGTGGTCATGCCGGGCTATACCCACCTACAGCGGGCACAGCCAACCCTTTTGGCCCATCACCTCCTGGCCTACTTTGAGATGCTGGAGCGTGATGTCCATAGGTTCAAGGATTGTCTTAAGCGCACCGATGTTCTTCCTTTAGGTAGTGGGGCACTGGCTGGAGCGCCCTATCCCATTGACCGTAGCTTCCTGGCCCAGGAGCTGGGCTTCAGCCAAATAAGCCAGAATAGTATTGATGCTGTCTCCGATAGGGACTTTGTGATTGAGTATCAGGCGACAGCCAGCGTGGCTATGGTGCACCTGTCACGCCTGGCTGAGGAGCTTGTCCTCTGGTCGTCTGCAGAGTTTGGCTTTATTGACCTTGACGAGGCTTATACTACAGGCTCCAGCATCATGCCTCAGAAGAAGAACCCCGATGTGGCGGAGCTGGCCAGGGGTAAAACGGGGCGGATCTATGGCAATCTATTAGGTATCTTGACTACCATGAAGGCCTTACCCTTGTCCTACAATAGGGATTTGCAGGAGGACAAAGAGGGTTTGTTCGATACTGTAGATACCCTGCTTTCCACACTGGAGGTATTCGCCGGGATGGTGAGGACGCTTAAGGTCAACGCAGGGCGCACCCACCAGGCTGCTGAAGAGGGCTATATCTTGGCCACTGACATTGCCGACTATCTGGTAAAGAAGGGAGTTCCTTTTCGCCAGGCACACAAAATAGTGGGCGAGCTGGTAAGCTATGCCGTTGAGCAGGGCAAGGGACTGCATCAACTTGACCTTAGCCAGTATCAACGCTTCTCCAAATTATTCAAGGAAGATGTTTACGCTATTACAATAGAGTCCTCTATCGCTGCTCGGAACATCCTCGGAGGCACTGCCCCCCAGCAGGTAGAGGCTCAACTTGCCAGAGCAAGAAGGATTGTTGAGGGTAGAGATGAAGGTTAAACTTGCCCCTTCCATTCTCTCGGCTGATTTCAGCCGCCTTGGGGAGCAGGTAGCTGAAGCTACTAAAGCAGGTGCTGATTATATCCACGTTGATGTTATGGATGGGCGTTTTGTCCCCCAAATCACCATTGGCTCCTCGGTAGTCAAAGCCTTGCGCCCCTGGACCAGCCTGCCCCTTGATGTCCATCTAATGGTAGAGGACCCCCTGAGTCAGGTTCCCTACTTTGCCGAGGCAGGGGCGGATATAATCACCGTTCACACTGAGGTCTGCCCTCACCTCCATCGAGCAGTGCAGAGGATCAAAGAATTCAAATCGAAAGCTGGGGTGGCCCTTAACCCAGGTACCCCGCTGGCAATGCTGGATGAGATTCTCCCCTCCCTTGATTTGGTGTTGCTGATGACAGTCAACCCTGGCTTTGGGGGACAACCCTTCCTTGGGGAAGTAGTGGATAAAGTAGCCCGATTGCGGAAAATCCTAGATGGAAGGGGATTGGCTGCAGAACTAGAGGTTGATGGTGGCATCACTGTTGAGGTAGCGCCTAAGGTAGTTAAGGCCGGAGCCAGGGTGTTAGTAGCTGGAGCGGCAGTATTTGGCTCTGGGGAAGGCATCAAAGAAGCGTTAAAACGCCTCAGGGAAAGCGTTTATGCCTGGGAGAAGGGCTAATGCCCAAGCTTGTGCTGAGTACGCAAGCATCTCATGCAGATATTGAGTCGCCTCTCCCTTCCCCCCATAAGCAATGTAGTGCTGCGAATGCTAGGCAACCAGCGACGTTTAGAACGATGCTTGGAGTGGCTCACGTGGTGACCAAACTGAGCTTTCTTTCCACAAAGGTCACATTTTGCCATAACCCTATCTTGACAAAGTATTTTTTTGCTGTAAGATTACCACAATAATACTATAGGGAGTAAAAATATACAAGTAGGGACAGACCTTCATGTCTGTTCCTATAAGGAAGCAAATGGAAAAGGGAGAGAAGGCTGGAAGGATAGCATCCTGTAGTGGACAAGAGCTGAGGGGGATGTTCACTACAGCTACCTCCTGGCTGGAGAAAAGCGCTTCAGATATTGATGCTCTGAATGTTTTCCCTGTGCCTGATGGTGATTGCGGGACCAACATGCTGTTGACTATGCGCTCTGCTATGGAGGAAGCGTACCGTGCCTCTGATCGCAATGCCTCCGCAGTAGCCCAGGCAATGGCACGTGGTGCTCTAATGGGAGCTCGGGGGAATAGCGGGGTAATCCTATC
>Ga0315308_1002650_pt1 | contig 10116 bp, 10 predicted proteins | sample TDP3_MG_FD_203078 | JGI IMG/M metagenome (GOLD analysis project Ga0315308, IMG submission 203078) | Freshwater sediment microbial communities from Lake Towuti, South Sulawesi, Indonesia - TDP3 | ecosystem: Environmental > Aquatic > Freshwater > Lake > Sediment | place: Indonesia: South Sulawesi...
TAGTATGAAAATGGCCCAAAACATAGTTTCAAAAAATGGCGGAATCATGTCCATGCTTATTCACATATTAATAGGCTAAACTACACATATATTTAAGCACAATTTGGATTTCTTTTACTTGGCGGTTGATTACGATGGATGCTTGGCGATTGATGACCCTTGAAACCCATAATGCTTTTATGAACATGGCCATTGATGAGGCTATTTTAAGAGCAAGGACTGAAAATCTTGTCCTTAACACCTTGAGGTTTTATCGTTGGAAACCTTCCGCTGTTTCCGTCGGAAAATTTCAAAGCGCCGAAAACGAGGTTCATTTGGACAACTGCAAGAATTATGGTGTGGATGTTGTTAGGCGGATAACTGGCGGAGGCGCAGTTTACCATGATGCTGAGGGTGAAATCACCTACAGCGTTGTTGCCAGCAAAAAAAGATTGAGAGTCGAAAGCATAACCGATGTTTATGCGAAAATTTATGCTGGAATGGCTGAAGCCTTAAAAATTTTAGGAATAAACGCAGATTTCAACGAAGGCAACGCCAAATCATGTCCAAACTTAACTGTTTATGGCAAGAAAATTTCAGGCAGCGCCCAATCCCATAAAAGAGGAGTTGTTTTGCAACATGGCACGTTTCTAATAGATATTGAATTAGAAAAAATGTTCACATTCTTGCGTGTTCCATGGGCTAAAACACGTGTGGAAGTAGTAAACGTTGCAAAACACAAAATCACCTCCATAAAAAAGGAGCTTGGAAAAGACATTTCAATAAAGGAGGTGGAGCGAGCGCTAATTCAAGGTTTTCGAAGAACCCTAGACATCGAACTCGTAAATAATGAATTAACACTTTATGAGCGTGAGCTTGCAGAAAAACTATGTGAACAAAAGTACGCTACAAATGACTGGAACTTTCACAGCAGAAGCATTTATGAAAATCAAAGAAAAGTTTAGTATCTTATGGTTTCTCGATTCGCCATTTCACACCTTTGGGAGTGTCCTCAATAATTATGCCCATGGCTCTGAGTTGCTCTCTGATTTTGTCAGCTGTCTTCCAGTCTTTAGCTTTTCTGGCTTCCTCTCTTCTATGAATAAGTTCCTCAGCCTCTTTAGGTAATTCTTCTCTAATTACTTCCCCGCCTAAGTCTAGGGCAAAAATCTTGTCAAATTCTAAAAGCAATTCATACTTCTCTCTGTTGTTAACTTCTTTCTCATTTCTCACAAGCTTCCAGACAATAGCTAGAGCCTCTGGCATGTTTAAATCATCATTTACTGCCCCTAAAAATCTCTCCCTATATTCTTCTGCCTTCTTTGACCACCCGCGCTTATCTCCAAGATCTTCACTTAGCTTTCGTGCGTGCTCTCTTAATGTAAATAGGGCATTTTGAGCCGCTCGCAAACTTTCCCAAGTAAATATTAATTCTGACCGATAATGGGCGGTCAAGCATAAGTATCTAAAAGCAAGTGGGTCGAAATCTTCCTCGATGAGGCTTTGAACGGTGATTATTTCTCCCTTTGATTTTGCCATTCTCATTTTTTCGCCAAACACTAAGAAGGCACCGTGTAACCAATAGTTGACGAACTTTTTCCCGGTAGCAGCTTCTGATTGAGCGATTTCGTTTGTATGATGGATTGGTATATGATCCGTTCCTCCGCAGTGTATATCAAAAGTTTCACCTAAATATTTCATACTCATGGTGCTGCACTCTATGTGCCAGCCAGGAAACCCAACGCCCCATGGTGAAACCCACTCCATCTGTCTTTGCTTGTCCTTTGGAGAGAACAGCCAGAGGCCAAAATCGGTTATGTTTTTCTTTTGTGGATTAAACTCTACTCTTGCTCCTGCCTTGAGGGTTTCATTCAATTTTTCGAAATTCATTCCGGTGAGTTTTCCATAATCCTCTAGTTTTGAGGTGTCGAAGTAAACTCCGCTGTCGATTATGTATGTGTAACCCTTCTTCTCAAGTTTTCGGATCAATTCGATCATGTCTAAAATATGGGCGGTTGCTCTGCAGATTATTGTTGGTTTAAGTATGTTGAGTTTTTCAGCATCTTCAAAGAAGGCTTTGGTGTAAAATTCTGCAATTTCCCAAGCAGTCTTTCTTTCTCTTCTGGCTCCAACTTCCATCTTATCTTCGCCAGCGTCAGCATCAGAGGTAAGATGCCCCACATCGGTAATGTTCATTACGTGTTTTATTTTGAAGCCATTAAATTCTAAAACTCTTCTCAGTATATCCTCAAAAATATAAGTTCTACAGTTCCCTATGTGAGCATACCAGTAAACGGTAGGTCCACAACAGTACATTTTAACTTTGCCTTTATCTATAGGGACGAACTTTTCCTTTTTATGCGTCAATGTGTTGAAGAAGCGTAGATTTTCGGCTGAAGTCTCCATGGCTTGTTCGCTAAGAAATAACAATGAAGAATATTTAAGGATTTTATTCTAGGGAATTAATCGTATTTTTTCAGTTTCATCATTTCTCTGAAGTTTCTTAGGTCTTGGGCTACTTGCTTCAGTAAGCGCAGGTCTTCCATTGTTCTCTCGAATTTTGCGAATTCTTCCCGAATTTTCTGTAGGAAACGCTCGTTTTCGCTCATCACTTTCACTTCATGTGTGTCTTGGGTTGGAGGGCTTTCATTGTTTTTTGGCTAACCACGCAGCCATTTCCGTCATCGAGGAGAAAGGAGAAGGCTTCGAAAAACGGAAAAACGATTCTTGGCTACTTGTGGTTTAGCCTTCAACCTCAGCCCTCCATACTGCATCGTAAGACTTAAGATACTTACCCCCTATAAAAACATTACTGAATAACACGAACATACAAACGTTAAAGTAAAGTCTAACCTATAGCCAAAATACCTTCCAAAATCTTCTTCTCAGGAATGTCCAACTGTTTAGAAAGCCAAGTTTTTAGAAGTGAAGTAGGCTTGGGGAGTTCACCACTGTAGGTTATGATTTGATTATTCTTTAAAGCGTCCACTTGGAATGTTTTCTCAGCTTCTCTCAATAGGAATGACAATGTCTGGGCTTGATAAGCTAATGTTTGAAAGTCTTCCCACTGTTTACAACGCAAAATCACTGGTGGACCCCGCACTTCTTTAACCTGTAACGCTTCAGCCCTTTGTTCCTGCGCTGTTGGTACTGTTACTGGGGCGGCTTCACGCGCAGCTGACAGGTACGTGATTAGGTTTGCTATTTCACTCTGCAATGTGGTTAGTCTCTCCTCAACTTTCTCTATTTTTCCACTTAATTCGCCAGCACCCCCTAACCTTTCTGTTATGCTACCTAACTCGTTTATTAAGCGATCTAAGTCCTTTTCATGCTCTTTTAAAACGTTCACTATGAAGTCTAGGGCTTCTAAAGCCTCGTCTTTCGATGGAGCTTTCTTAGACATCACTTCTCTCCCTTTTCTTCAACCTATTAATTCCCCTTCTTTATAAATAAACATAGCGAATCCTTAAAACATATCCATATGAAGACGTATCCGTACTTATTGAGAATTAAAACTAAAATATGGGAGAGTTAAAATATCGGTTTCTAAAATCAGTTAAATACTTGTTTCCAATACATCTTTAATCTCGTTTTTCTCTTCTCCTTCTAGTGGTAACACTGGCCTACGTGGATAGCCACCCGTTAAGCCTCGCAAGTTTAATGCTTCCTTGATAGCTGAGAGTTGATTATGCCTCTTTACTAGCACCTCGTTTAGATATGATATACGTTTTTGCAACTTACTTGCCTCTTCATAATCACCTCTTCTAAAAGCTTCGTATAGGCTAATGCACATCTTGGGAAGAACGTTCGCAACCGCTATTACGGCGCCCCTGCCTCCTAACATCAGCGTGGGAAGAGTCACATCGGCAGTTCCGGCTAACACAGAGATCTTGTCGCCAACCAACCTCGTGATCTCGGCTATTGTGTCGATGTTTCCACTACTATCCTTCACTCCAACTACGTTTTCGTATTCAGACACAATTTGAGAAATCACAGTTGGTTCTAAGGAAAATCCTGTAAATTTTGGGACACTGTAGAGGACGATTGGAAGGTCCACAAATTCTAAGAGAGTTCTGTAATGCTCGTGCATTTCTCTGTTTGAAAGTTTGAAGTAGAATGGTGTCACTACAAGGGCAGCATCTACTCCCAAGTCTTTCGCATCCTTAGTGAACAGAATGGTTTCCCTTGTGCTCATGCTACCAGTCCCAGCGACCACAGGGATCTTTCCATTAACCTCGTCTACCACGATTTCGATAACTTTCCTTCTTTCCTCCCTAGAAAGGTAAGGAGCCTCTCCGTTACTCCCACAAGGCACCAGTCCAGAAACCCCGCTCTCCATCCAAAATCGGACACATTTTCTCAACGCCTCTTCGTCAAGGTCACCGTCGAGTGTGAAAGGTGTTATGTGGGGAACGAATATTCCGTCCAAACTAATTCTCCGCATTTTTCCTTCCCCGGAAAGATTAAGTTGAGAGTATTATATATCGCTTCACAATGGCATCATTAGCACGCGCTCACAAATCTTTTTAAATTTGTTTTTGAACAAGTTGGTATGGTAGTTTAGCATGAGCGAAAAACAGATAAAAAATGAGGCTCAAAACTTGAGATATCCTAGCATGCGTTGCGTTTATGAGGGCTTCAGAATGAAAAATAGCTTATCTAATTGGGTAACTTAGCTTATAGCTATCTTTAACGGTTAAGTTTTATAAATGGGCGGGTAGATCAGCTTGGAATGATCGCCACGTTGGCATCGTGGAGGTCGCGGGTTCAAATCCCGCCCCGTCCATTGAGGTTTTGGCTTTGTGTGTGCGTGCAACGGTGTTAGGCCCCTCTATTTGGAGCCAAATATGTTAGTGTGTTAGGTTTTGGGATTATCATGTAGCGCTACGAAAAATGGGCAATTCACATGTCTATCGAGTAAGTAGCAGAAAGAGGATAACTGAACTCAGAGTCCTAGTGTCGAGAGATATCGCCATTTATCGGTGGGTTCAAGTCCCACCTTCACTATCATCAAACCGAGAGTTTGAACGTAGACCTGACTAGGGTTGATGGTAGCCCGGTGTGGGTACAAGACCAAGTTGCCGCATCAAGCCCAGAGTGTCATACCTTTCCCATTCTTCCACGAACTTGCCGTCAGCAATATGGACGATGGTGATCACCCACATCGTCACCTTCTTATTGGTAGGAGGGATACCCATAAATTCACCTTTATGTGTGCCAGTCAATGTCCAGCGGCACGCTACCTTGTCTCCTTCAGCGACCATGTCATCAATGGTGGCATGAAGATCAGGAAAAGCGCTGAAGACTTTGCCTTCAGACTTTTTGTAATCCTTGACGCCATGTATATCCACGCCAATGCCATTGTGAAAGACCAAGTCATTGGCGCATAACTCGTCTGTCGCAGTCATGAAGGCTGCCTTCCCCTTGTTCACCTCCTCAAAAAAATGACGCCCGAGTGCTTTAAGATCTTTTGCTAACAGGACAAATCACCCGCTAATTGCTATCTAACCTATGTCTATATATAATTTCAATGTGCTTCTTTGGGTAAAAAGAAAATCTAAACCTCGCCCTGACTTGAGTCTCATGGTAGCTTGGGAGAGATTCGAACCCTCGCCTTCTGCAAAAGTGAGGTCTTAAACCTGTTTGTAAAATATTATAACCTCGATAAAGATACTGTCTAGTGTGAACCATGTCCTTGGATGACTTACAGAAGCACATCGTTATTCGCCATGACTTGAGACCTGGAGACCTTGGCTACATAGTGTATCTTCACGGAATTTTGTACGCTCAAGAGCATGGCTTCGACGCAACTTTTGAACCATATGTAGCTATACCCCTAAGTGAGTTTGCTTTGTCAAAAGATAGAGTTAGGCAGCGGGTTTGGGTTGCAGAATTGAATGGAAAAATCGTCGGTTCAGTCGCTATTGTGAGGCATACGGACAATGAAGCTCAGCTAAGATGGTTACTGGTACATCCAGATTGTCGTGGTATCAGATTAGGTAAACGCCTTATGAGAGAGGCTGTAAATTTCTGTAAAGAGGCTGGTTATGATCTGGTATTTCTCTGGACTGTGAGCGATCTGAAAAAAGCAGCGGCTATCTACAAGTTGTTTGGCTTCGTGAAAACAAAGGAAAAAACGCATCAAATTTGGGGCAAATTGCTAACTGAAGAAAGGTATGAGTTGAAACTTTAGCTCTAATAAGTGATGGATTGAAAAAATCCAAAGCATGCATTTTTTAAAAAAAACAAGTCAAATCCCAACCCATCCACATTGAATGAAACCCTTTACATCTCGGATTTCCAAGAAGATTTGGGAATTGAAAAAGAAGGGTAGAACAGAGATCACATTACGGGGTATTTTAAAGAAGTTAAAGCAGTTAAGTAGAGAAACAAACAGAATTCGTTAGATAGACTCATGCTTTCTGTTTAGACTTCCATGCGTACCAGACAATCAGTGCTGTAGCCACAAGTCCTGAAAGCCACATTAGTATAGCATATGCAGATGGTTCTGCTACATACGTAGGCAGATCAGTGAGTCCAAGACCAATCCAGACTATGCCCAAGATGATGTTTGCCCAGCGATTTATCGAATCCTTTAAGGTCAGGGACAGGAAAGCCATCACCAATGGTACCAACAATATGATTGCGAACACTAGTAAGAATTCAGGTGTAATTTTCATGCCTTCTATTTCTCCTGTATCTAGAAATTGCTGTAGTACATCTGGCTCAAAAATTGCCAATAATCCGGAAGCCAGACCACTCACTTCATAAAAGAGCCATAGCACTGAAATCTTTATCTTCCAATCTTCCAGAACTCTTCACCTCCCGTATAATAGTGTTTTAAGCATCTGTGACTCCAAAGCATATAAAACTTCACACCTACTTCAATGCTCTTAAACAGATAATCAAAGAATTGGTTTCAGTAAATGAAGAAGTTTACAAAGAAGCCTTAACCTACATTTTACCGATGAAAAATGCCAAAAAAAAGGAAAACACCCCAAAAAGAAGCCTATGTATCAGGTTCAAATCCCGCCCCGTCCACATTACTTCTTTCAGAAAAAGAGCGTTCACGAAGAAAAGAAGAGGCTTCTGTGTTCGCATGTTTTCTTTTGTGCTCTGTGCGTCTAGACCCCTCCCTTATATATAGATTGAACCCCCCTCTCTCCTAAACGCAAATTTCACAAGGTTTTGGTATCCCCATGAAACGATAGGTTTTTTATGTGGTTAGGATATGCATGCATGCGCCCCTTTTCAAGCTTCACGGAATCAAGACCAAAGCCTTAAATATAATACTCCGCAACTCAACGATATGTCTAGAAATCGAGATCTAGCGGCAGCATTTGGTGTGCTGGCGGTCGCATGGCCTTTCCTAGGATTTGCAACAGGCTACACTGCACAATATATTCCTGCATCGGTCCACTTGTTGGAATGGGCATTAGCTGTCTTAGTCCTTATCTTCATTCCGCTAGTAAGGGGCACTACTCGTTGGACAGCATTAGGAGCGGGTATCGTTGGGATCATCATGGCGATATGGGCGATATCCGGATTTTTTGTTGTACCTCCTGGCGCAGCGTTCGCACCCGCGGCAGAGTTGGTCTTCACGGCCTTATTCGCTTTCTTCGCCTTCCGCGCATACCGCGAGAAACCACCTGCTTAGTCAAGCCCTGCGGTCTGCATGCATGCAGTATGCTCCATTATGAAGGTTTTTGGGGTCAAGAGCCTAGGCTTTATGGTTTGGGCTTTTTCGCTGCTTTAGAGTGTGGCGTGGTTAGAACTACTAGCCCATCTTCATTTTGCTGGTAGTTTTCGACTTGTTTGAGAAGCCATTCCGTTAACTTTTGACATTCATTAGGATTGCAATACAGATGGCTATCTTTCTTCCATTCCCAAAACAAACATTTGAAACATGGAATCTCCGTTAAAATATCAACATCAATTTTCATGTTATATCCTAAATGTGAAGGTTCGATTGTTTGACTTATAGGTTACGAATTTGCAAGCATGACAAAACCTAACGATTACGGTTTCTGATTCACAATTGTTACTCTTAGATTTCACATATCAAACCTAAAGTTTTTGCAGCAAAAACATAATGATGAAATATTTTGAAACAAACGTAAAAATGGACTGTGAAACAGCAATAGAGCAGCTTGAGAAATGGAAAATCAACCCAGCCTTATCGAAAGACGCCTAAATGATTTCAAGAGACACGATTTGGAGCTTCCAAGGGAACATGTCCATTTCTTATTTATCTGGGCGATGGTGCTTCTTCCTTGCCTTCACGATCTCTACCACAGACAAGGTCATGTCTCTCACTCCTCATATCACCGAATGGTGACATAGGAGCCTATTTTTTCCTTCAAAGCCCGCTCGTAAACGAGTTGGGAGGTCACGATGTCTTGGGCTGCTATGCCCGTAAGGTCGCAAACGGTTATCTCCTCCTCACTTTCCCTTCCGCTCTTCAGCCCCAGCAGTATCTCACCCAGCTCCGCGTGAATGTCTTCTATCGATATCGTTCCGTCTGCAACTGCATGGTGAACCTCCCCCAACTTCACACACTGTTCGATGCTGTCCACAACGATCTTGTCTGCAATTCTAAGCACTCCGGTTTCCAACTCCTGCTTCTCGGGAGAGTCCGCTCCCATCGCCGTTATGTGCATTCCCTTCCCTACCCACTCCTTTTTCACCAGCGGCGACGTGCTTGGTGTAGCGGTCACCACGACTTCGCTGTTTTTGACTGCTTCCTTTACGGAACTCATAGGCACGATTTCTGCTGTCAGCTTTTGCCTCATGTCCTCGACGTACCTTTCGACGTTGGCTGGGGTTCGTCCCCATACCTTCACGACACGGAAATCTCTGACCTTGCTCAGAGCCTCGATTTGAAGTCTCCCCTGCGTTCCAGTTCCAATAACAGTCACGCTTTCAACAGATTTTTTCGCCAGACAACGTGCCGCAACTGCTCCAGCCCCCGCGGTCCTCATGTTTGTTATAAATGCCCTATCGACTAGGAGGCTTCGAGGCACTCCTGTCTTGGCGTCAAAGAGGAGTATCATGCCGTCGCCTGATGGAAGTCCAATCTTTGGGTTTTCATAGAAGCCAGACGCTATCTTGATGCAGTATGTGTCAGTTCCCTTCAAGTATCCTGGCTTTATATGGACCTCGCCCTTGTTCTCTTGGATTTGCAGGCTTACAGGAAAGGGAATGACTGCCCTTCCGGAGTTGAAGGCCTTGAAGCCTTCCTCCACAACTCTAATGGTGTCCTCCATCGTTAGGATGGACTCAATTTGTTCCTTCGTCAACAACAGAACCTCGTTTTTCCTTTCCACACCCATTCACCTTCTCAAATGAAGCTTTTCAAAACAGTTAATGCGTAAATTTTTATTATAACTTTATTGCTTGACTCTGAGGGAGGAAGAGTGGAATGATAAGAATCCAAGCATTCCACAAGCCTAACTCAAAAGCTGGTACAAGGGATATGATTCTTTTCATTCTATATGTGTTCATTCACATTTTAAAGATCGTGTCGAGAGGGTGAAATCTTTGAGTTTGAATTCCAATTCTTAGATATTGGTGTGAGAGCTAGGTTCACATACACGTTTATGTACTGAGAAGTGGGATTCGAACCCTCTAAAAGCATAGTATTACTAGTTGGTCCTCCAAGGTCAGGAAAGAGACAATACGCCGTCTAACAACCTTTGATTTAAAAACTAATTCCTCAAATTCCTCAAAAAACTCTTACTTAGTGCGGGGGGTTGGGTTTAAACTCACGTTTAAAACTGTTAAGTCCTTCTGGCATGTATTCGTTAGTTCGCGTAGACCGTGTCGAGGGTCGGGGTTTGAACCTTAGGCGAGTGGAGATGTCTCCGGTATTCCCGATTGATATAGATATCTCCAATAGACAATGAGAAAACCGAGACCTTTAAGGAATATGTCGAAATTGCAGAACAGAAAAACATCTTTTCGTTTGACTTTTCAATTATGCTTCGATAGTCTTCTTTATATTCTCCGCTATTTTAGCGAGCCATCCCTCCACCATCCTTTTGGCTACTAACACATCAAGTAATTTTCCAAGAATAGATGGCATTTCATACTCCATAGATATTGTGAATTTGGTTCCTTTGGTGGTGGGTTCAAATG
>Ga0315308_1002653_pt1 | contig 10113 bp, 11 predicted proteins | sample TDP3_MG_FD_203078 | JGI IMG/M metagenome (GOLD analysis project Ga0315308, IMG submission 203078) | Freshwater sediment microbial communities from Lake Towuti, South Sulawesi, Indonesia - TDP3 | ecosystem: Environmental > Aquatic > Freshwater > Lake > Sediment | place: Indonesia: South Sulawesi...
AAGACCTTCAACCTGTGCCCACAACGCCAGCTCCGCCGCGGACATGAGATGCGCCTGAACACCACAAACATCACCTACAACCTCTGTTAGCAACCTTGAAGGAGCACGACCAGCTAAATGATGCCTACTCAAACGGAAAGCAACAACCTGCGCTTGCGGGAAGGAATCCAACCTTGGCAAACCTCCAACAATATAGCCTTTTTCTCATCAATTCAAACCTCAAAGGGCTTATAACTATAATCCCATAAAGACCACCGAGTGCAAACACAAGCGCATGCTTTAGGCAGACAAGCAATTGATGTTAGAAGAAAACGCGTGCGCTATGCTCGCTTGCTCCATACTGCCCTCAGCTTAGAAACAAAACTTTCCTCGTCTTCTGCTATTCTCTTCTTTACTTCCCTCCAAGCATCTGGACAATTCTTATAGTCTACACCCACAATGCTATGAATAACTCTGTCAATCTCTCGTTTGTTTTCGCCTGTAACCTCTATTCCAGCTTTTTTGAAAATCTGCTGAAGATGCCTAAAATAGCAAGTCAAATAACTACCTCAATGACATAAGTGTTTTCTAAATCTTTATAACCTTCCCTAAATGTGCATGGTTCTCCAGAAATCTTTAGCAGTCACATGAGCCTTCCTTGACGACGCTATGTTGTATGGGCAAACACTGATGCATGTTGAACAGTCTATGCCATTTTCACACCAGAACAAGTAGCATAATTCCGTATTCACATACCATTTCAGCGTTCCCGGATTATTAGAGTGGCATGCAATGTTAAAGCTCGGCTCATCATCCACAGAAATTGCCTTCGCCCTACAATTTTTCGCGCACAATTTACATTCTCTGCAGAACTCTTTTACGCCAAACTCTATCGGTTTATCCGGTTCAAGCGGAAGGTCTGTGAAAATTTTGCAGAGTCTCACTCTTGGACCGTACCGAGGCGTTATCAGTAAGCCATTTCGACCTAATTCTCCAAGTCCAGCGTCAACCGCAAGCGGAATGCTCAGGGCCGTGTCATTTCCGCACTGAATCGCCTCATACCCCAGATTGCGGATAAACTCGCCTAGGCATGCAAGAATAAACGCCATTTTTGAGTAGCCAACACCTGTAGCAGCCGCCGCGAGAGCTGTTGGAGAAGTTGCAATTCCATCCGAATCCATTTCAACCGCCATGACAATAACGCTTCCAAATTTCTCCGGAACATTTGGTTCTGCATACAGCCAGTCCCTGTTAAGTTTGCAAATGCCAGTCAGCGACGCACCGAAAATCCTTGCCGCCCTCTTTACAAAAGCGCTCATCTTATGCGGATCGTCAACCATGTACTTCGTCTTCGTCCAATCAACTCCAATCGTAGCTACTGGAACTCTATATCGATTGATCTTCATCCGCGAAAAGCCACCTTCAAAAGCGTCATGCACTACCCAAGAAGCATAGGCCAAAGCAAAGTCAACTCTTGAATAGCCGGGTTTTCCCTCTTCAACTATGTTAAGCACTTTTTCATCATACATCCACTTGTAGCCTTCCCACAAGGTATCCCAAATCACTCTTTCAAAAATTGTGTTTTTGCTACTGAAACGTCTGAGCTTAGACGGGTCAATAACATGCGGCGAGTTATCAACTCTTTTTACTTTAATTCTCGGGATTCTGATTTTTTCGTTTAAATCCATACGGTAACACTTCAAACAAAAATATGATCGAAGACTTAAAAGAAATAGCCTTTATCTTAGCGGGAAAACACCGCGCGCAATTAACAGTCAGTCGAAGTAGAGTTTAATACTGATTTATACTAAGAATCCTGAATCTTGATTGAAATTATAAAAACGATTTATATTGATCCATAATTATTACCAGTCAGCAGTGAAAAACATGCTCGTCACAAATAGAGATCTGCTGGTTCCAGCTAGAAAAAAGGCTTACGCAGTTGGCGCCTTCAACATTAACAACCTCGAAACTCTATTAGCCGTGGCAGAAGCAGCAGCAGAGGAGAAATCCCCGGTTATCGTTGCCATCACGCCAAGCGCCATAAAATACGGTGGCCTGGCCTATCTATCCAAAATCGCTAAAACAGCCGCAGAATCCACATCGGTGCCCATGTCTCTGCACCTCGACCACGGCGAAGACTTTGAAACCGTTTCCAAATGCGTAGTAGCAGGATTCACTTCAGTAATGATCGACGGCTCCTTCTTAAAGTTCGAAGAAAATGTTGCCTTAACGAAGCGTGTAGTTGATCTTGCACACCCAAAAGGAGTTTCTGTCGAAGCCGAACTTGGAAGGCTCGCAGGAGTAGAAGAGAAAACGGTCGAAGAAAAAGAGGCCGTCTTAACCGACCCCAATACAGCCAAAGAATTTGTTGAGAAAACTTGTGTCGATGCCTTAGCAGTTGCAATAGGCACCTCCCATGGCGCATACAAATTCAAGGCTGAACCCAAGCTTGACTTTGAAAGACTAAAACTCGTTAGCAAAAAGATTGATGCGCCACTAGTTTTACATGGAGCCTCAAGCGTACCTGCATGGATAATTGAAAAAGCCAGCAAATACGGGGCTGAACTGACTGGAGCAAAAGGCATCCCAGAAGAACACATCCGAAAAGCCATATCTTTAGGAATTGCGAAAATAAACATTGACACAGATTTGCGGCTTGCTTTCACAGCGACAGTACGCGAAGTTCTAACAAATTCACCGAAAGAATATGACCCTAGAAAAATTTTGGGTCCAGCAAGAGAAGCCATGAAAGAAGTTGTTAAGGGTAAAATGCGCTTATTTGGAAGTTCTGGAAAAGCGTCTTAAGGAGCATGCATGAGATGAAAGTTGGAATCCTAAGCGGAGGCGGAGACGCTCCCGGAATTAATGCCGTTATAAGGGCTGTTGTTAGAAAAGGCATTCAAAATTATCACTATGAAATTGTCGGCATAAAAGACGGATGGCACGGGCTTTTAGAAAAAGAGTTAATGCCCTTAGACTTGAAATCTGCGTCTGGGATTCTTCCGCGTGGAGGCTCAATTCTAGGCACTTCAAGAACAAACCCATTCAAACGCGAGAAAGGGCCGGAAAAAATAATAAAAAACGCCGACAAAGCTGATTTGGAAGCGGTTGTCGTCATTGGGGGTGACGACACCTTAAGCGTTGCCCACAAAATGAGTGATTTTGGACTCAAATGTGTTGGAGTTCCAAAAACAATCGATAACGACCTGCTCGGAACAGACTACACTTTCGGATTCAACACAGCCGTCGCCATAGCCGCAGAAGCACTTGACAGGCTCCACACCACAGCCGAGACACATCACAGAGTCATGATCCTTGAGGTCATGGGAAGATACACAGGTTGGATCGCCTTAGAAGCTGGACTCGCTGGAGGCGCAGACATAATCCTAATCCCTGAAAAACCATTCGACATAGAGGAAATCTGCGAATTCATAAAACGCAGACTGGAAAGAGGCAGAAATTTCAGCATTATTGTCGTAGCTGAAGGAGCAAAACCAAAAGGCGGAGCCGAGATAGTTTACGGTAATAGCGTGGACGAGTTTGGACACATTCGCTTGGGCGGTGTCGGATACCACCTTGGGAAAGAAATCGAAAAGTGCATGCACATCGAAACACGCGTTGTAATTTTGGGACATCTTCAACGGGGCGGTTCTCCAACACCCTTCGACAGAATATTGGCCACAAGATTTGGCATAGCAGCCATTGACCTCGTACACGAGAAAAATTTCGGACATATGGTTGCCATCAAAGGAAACAAGATAGTTTCAGTTCCGTTAAAAGATGTTGTTGGTAAGCGTAAGACAGTGGATCTGGAACTCTACAACATTGCAAGCGTGTTCTTCGGATAGAATAAGCGTGCACTAACCTTCGATCCTAAAAGCAGAGTCGGCTAGGAGCTAAGGTAAAAACTGTTTTTGATGAAGTGAAATAGTTCAACTCACAACCATGATTCACGATCCAAAGTCTGATTGACCAACCGATCAACTTCTTGCACATATGGGTCTGTTCTTGAAACATTAATGAAAGAGGTTTTCTTGAAATTCTGCTTAAGCCCTTGTACCTTAAGCCATAAGGTTCTCAGTTTAGGGTCTTTAACCTTGTATTCTCCATTAAGCTGTTTCACCACAAGCTCACTGTCCATATAGCAGGACACTTCTTCAGCAGCCTGTTCCGAAGCAAACTCAAGAGCTGATAGCAAAGCCTCATATTCAGCCTGATTGTTGGTTCGTATCCCCACGTATCCAGAGTATTTCTTCAAGATTTTTCCATCCTCTCCCAGAACAATGAATGCAATTGCCGAGGGTCCGGGATTACCCCTTGAGCCACCGTCAGAATAGATATTCAATTTTGAGGTCATTCTACGTCCATTCCATTATTGTTCAAGTCGATTATTGGGCATGTCCCAAAAAAGGCCGTGGGCGTTTAAGAGGCTTCTTGCGATCTTTGTGGCATCAGCCCACTTGAAAATGACATCATTTTTCTTGCAAGGTCTACGTTGACAACACTCTGGCTAGCTTTAGAAGGCTTAGATCTAAGGGTTTCTCTTTTTCACATGACTCCTCAAGCTCTATGCTCGTTATTATGCCATTTTGCAATCCGACCACTCTGTTTCCTTGCCCTTCCGATAACAATTCAACCGCTCTATTCGCGAATAAGCTAGCTAAAAATCGACTTCGAGCCGTGGGACTACCACCTCTTTCAGCGTAGCCTAAAATGCTAAGTCTAACTTCTGCCCCCGTGTCTTTTTCGATTTCCCGAGCAAGCTTGCGGGTGTCTCCGACCCCTTCAGCCGTCACGATTATCCCTGACCTTTTTCCCTTAGCACTATTTTCTGTAAGTGTTTTCAGGATCTCTTCCTTTCGGTATTTTTCTTCTGGAACCAGAATTACTTCAGCGCCGACAGTCAGCCCAACTGTGAGTGCTAAGAAACCTCTTGTTCGACCCATAACTTCAACTATGAAGATTCTCTCATGGGAAATTGCTGTGTCCCGAATCTTATCAATCTCGACGACAGCCGTGTTTACAGCCGTGTCAAAGCCTATCGTCTCATCTGTCCCAAAAACATCGTTATCAATCGTTGCAGGAACCCCCACTATTAACGTGTCGGTTTCTTTGCTTAATTCTAGAGCTCCCCTAAACGAACCATCTCCGCCGATGACTACGAGTCCGTCAACGTCGTTTAGGTCAAGAGTTTTGGCGGCTTTCTTGATTCCCTTGTTCGTTTTAAACTCTAGGCATCTTGATGTCAGAAGGATTGTGCCGCCTAACTGTATTATCCCGCCCACAGATCGAGGGGTCAAATGCCTAAAAGTGTTTTTTGTCAAGCCCTCCCAACCCCTCTCGAAACCTAGAACTTGCAGATTCTTTGAGTATGCAATGCGGACAACAGCTCTAATAGCAGCGTTCATACCAGGCGCATCTCCACCGCTTGTGACCAAGCCCACAGTTTTCAATGATTGTTCCTCCTTAACCTCAGAGTTCATACAGTAGCTTTGTTGCTTGTATCAAGGAGAGTTGTTTTTACCTTTTTTGGTTGTTAATGGCTCTAGGTCGAAAGATTTTTATCTCGCTGAAACCACTGGTTCAATTTGAAGAGTCATGAGTCAGTCCTATCCGAAACCTATCGACCTCTCAATGCGTACTTTGCTCAGTAGCATACTGGGGATTGTGAGCGCCTCGGCTGAGATTGCCACGCTAATAATGTAAAAGAAGATGCCCTCATAGATGTGAATGATATGAACATAGCTTCGGCAAACTTTGGAAAAACGCGGCAAACCTATTGGGGAGAATAATAGAAGTTTGGTATTGTTGGTGCGAAGATTGGAAAGGAAAGCTGCATCTGGACTAATGCTTATGTTGCTTTTGGTAGCCACATTTATGTCCGCCTCTGAGGGTCTGCATGTTGGGTCAGAATCTAGAAGGATAGTTGTTCCAGACGACTATCCCACTATTCAGGAGGCTGTAAACGCAGCAAATATAGCGGATACAATTTACGTGAAGACTGGAACATACTATGAGTCTGTTGTTGTAAACAAAACAGTGTCTCTCATCGGAGAAAGCAAAGACACAACGGCAATTGTTGCGGGCTGGGAAGGCGACGCATTCTATGTCAAAGCTGATAACGTGAGCATTAGAGGGTTCGCCATACGGAGAAGCAATGGAATCCTTGTAGATGGGTCCTCCAACTCTTCGATTTCGGGCAACAATATAGAAGGTGAGGTTGAGGTTGTGGACTTTGATGTGTATTTTTATGGGAACGGTATCCGCCTGCACAACTCTTCCAATTGCTCAGTTTCAGAAAACAACATAAACTTAACACAAGTAGCCATCTGCTCAAGCGGTTCTGCAAACTGCTCAATTTCAAGGAACAATGTAATGAGCAACTATTGTGGTATAGTGTTAGAGAGTTCTTCCAATACCTTGCTTTCAAACAACACTGCATATTACAACTTTTATGGCATCGTTTTGGGAGGCTTTATGTACATTCGTCCGTCGCCTTCGACAAATAGCGTCCTTAGGAACAACAACATGACTAGTAACAGATATAACTTTGGTATTGGTGGATTTCTCCACAAACGTTTAGATGAGTTCATCCATGACATAGATTCTTCAAACACAGTGGATGCGAAACCCATTTACTACTTGGTGAATCAACATGATAAGGTGGTTCCTTCGGATGCTGGATATGTAGCCATCGTAAACTCAACAAACATAACCGTGCAAAACCTGACTCTGACGAATAACATGGAAGGAGTTCTGCTTGCATGCACCACAAACTCAACCATCCGGGAAGTCACAGCAGCCGGAAACCTTCTGGGCTTCCACATATTCGCGTCCTCTGACAACGTGATCTACCATAACAACTTTCCCAATAACAGATATCTGCACGCAGTCGCCTACCCTGGGTTCGCTAATCGTTGGGATAATGGCTATCCAAGCGGTGGAAACTACTGGGGCGGCTACAGTGGAGTAGACTGGTATAGGGGGCCTTTCCAGAATGAGACGGGAAGCGACGGAATAGCCGACTCTCCTTATACTTATATTATCGATGGCGAGAACACGGATAATTACCCCCTTATGAAGCCCTACCCATGGGGTACACATGACGTAGGCATAACTAGGGTTGAGTCAAAAAGCGTTATTGGACAAGGCTTTGATCTGCACATAAACGTGACAGTCTTCAACTATGGCATGTTCGCTGAAACTTTCAATGCAAGCGCATACGCCAGCACAACCGCCATTCAAACCAAAACCATCACATTAAAGAGCAGGGATGCCACAGCCATAACATTCACATGGAACACAGCAGGCGTAGCCAAGGGCAACCATATCATAACTGCCATGACCACACCAGTTCTAGGAGAAACAGACACAGCAGACAACACAATAACACACTCGGTCACAGTTGCCATTGTGGGCGACATAACAGGACCGGATGGCTATCCAGATGGAAAAGTCGACATAAGAGACATCTATACAGTTGCCAAGGCCTTCGGCTCATACCCAAGCCACAAATACTGGAATCCCAACGCCGACATAAACAACGACGATAGAGTCGACATCAACGACATATTCATAGTGGCAAAACACTTCGGACAAGCCGACCCATAAATATCTTCTCTAACACAAGGAATGACTTATTTAATTTTGACTTTCTAAACGACAAGACCTAAAAAAGCACTCTGATGCGGATTTCAGCTCGAAATTAGCCTAATTAACGATTAAATCTAAAATCCACAAGAAATTTATTTAATAAGAACCCCAGCTTAGGGGCTCCACCGCCTATATGGAGTGCTTAACAGCTGCCTCAGATAGTTTTTTGATTTATCTTTAGCGCACATTGTGATCAGCGGTATGGTTCTTGAGATGTTGAAGACGTTTGATGCTGTTGGCAAAGATCTTGCAGCGAGAACCAATGTTTTCAGGGGGGCAAAAAGATCAAAGAGTTCGAGTAGTCTTCGCGCAAGGCTACGTACAGTCTTCTATTTCAAGCGCCATCCTGATCATGTCTATGTATTGTCCCTTCCAAAAGACTCCCTTTGGAATTTTTCCAACTTCTTTGAAACCTAGTTTATTATATAGGTTTCTCGCGGGAAGGTTGTTTTCGTGAACATCGAGAAGAATGATTTTTAAGCCTTGCCTCTTGGCTTCGTTGATGAGCGTTTCTATTAGCTTTATTGCTATTCCAATTCTTCGGTAACCATATTTTACGCCAATCCCCAAAGTTCCAACGTGTTCCATGCGCTGTCTGTGTTTAGTTATTTCTGCTCCCGCAACTATTTTTCCGTGAACCTCGGCCACCATGTGAATGACTTCGCCCTTCTCAATGCTTACCAAACGCCTTGCTAACCATTCTACCTCTTCAGTTCTGCCAACTTCACTTCTAAGAAGAATAGGTGCCTCCTCCCTAACAAGCGAATTGATATAGTCCAACAAGCCGTCTAGGTCTTCCCATTGTGGTTGTCTAAGAATAACAAATCTTCCATCTTTCGCTGTAAAACTTTTAGGAATCATCTTTTGACTCAGCCAGAGCATTAGTAGAAGGTTCAAGAAAATTAAGCCTTACTAGAAATTAGTTTATCTCCTCCATACATTTTCAAGTCCATTCAAAAAAATAATATATTCAATTGGATCTAAGAATTTGGTCACTTGCTTTTCGCGAGAGATTCAATTCCACGCTAAAAAGAGAGTCGAACATAGAGATGTTGACCGTTTCAGGAAACCTATACTTTTATTCGAGAACTAGAGGTATTATGTTCTCAGTAGGCATTGCAGGCGAAACCTTAAAGACCTTGAAGATTCCAGGTATGCCTTTTCTCCATAAAATTTGGTCTTTGAATATTGTTTCGGCACTTTCAACTTCAAACACGGTGACGCCCCACAATTCCGCTGTTAAATACCACCCTACAGTCTTTACCCCAGGAACTGGAAACTTTCCCTCTTGAAGGTATTTGGCTGCTACTTCCGCTATCTTCTTCGGGTCTAAATCCGGATTCAGCTCCCAATAAGCTACAAACAACACGATATTTTCACCTCCTATTGCTTGGGAGATAGACCATATCCTTCTACAAACCTTAAATAATTTTTGAATCAATCAGTGATTTCATGTTGGAGGACATTTTCAAAGGTGACTACTGCCACAGTGGTAAACAGCTCAAGCACCAATCTTACAATTGAGAGCCTTCCCTTTCAGATCGCATGCGTCAGGATCAAACGCAAAATGGCAGATCAATTGCGAACAGCGTGCGCGTTTCCATAGCGAATTCATCTATGGATTCCTCTTTTTAGTTTGGAGTAAAGTTTTATCCCCAAACCCAAAAAAAAGCTTTAGATAACAATTACATACTATCATTGGGGTTCACGTTAAGATATGTCATTTTCATCATACTATTGGTTGCTGTATTGATAGCTCTCTTGGCGACAAGGAAATTGACTCTGGCGCCAAACATTAGCAAATCTTCGTCTTTAGTTTACGTTGTTTGATACATTGTCTCTGTCATGTAAGGCATGATGGAGGTCACGAGGGGCAATTCTACCGCTTGGGCAACATCTAGTCAGGAATTCGACCCTTGGTATCCATGTTTCTCTCTCGTCTCTCACGTACTTGGCAAACAGCAAAGCCTCTTCATTAATCAAAGTTTCGACCGTTTGGCGCTTACCATGCCTCATTCTTGGAATTTCGATTATTGATTCAAAGTAATCAGAGAGCTTCCGTGTTACATCCTGTCGAAACAAGGTTACCACTTTTGAGAACCACTTCACCTATCTCATTCTCAAACAAAGCGTACTTCTGGACATTATTTTCCTTATCTTTCACGACAAAACAGCCCTTCTCCATTCCCAAATAAGAGCCTCTGCCATCGAGAGCAATCTTGAGAACCTTAGTTTTCAATTATCTTCTACTCCTCGTATAGTTACTATAGTCTCTATAGATGCATACAGCCATAAGACTATATAAGAGTTATGGTGTCCATAGAAAAGCTTAAAAGCTTATAACTCCACATAGCAACTGGCAACCTACATGGCGAAAGAAGATATAACTAGCATACAAATAACCAAAGCAACAAGAGATGAACTAAAGAAGCTCGGAAAGAAGGGAGAGACTTACGATGCAATCATTAGAAAGATCTT
>Ga0315308_1002654_pt1 | contig 10105 bp, 9 predicted proteins | sample TDP3_MG_FD_203078 | JGI IMG/M metagenome (GOLD analysis project Ga0315308, IMG submission 203078) | Freshwater sediment microbial communities from Lake Towuti, South Sulawesi, Indonesia - TDP3 | ecosystem: Environmental > Aquatic > Freshwater > Lake > Sediment | place: Indonesia: South Sulawesi...
GACACGTGGGAAGATTTAATTAAGGTTAAGGGACCCAATACTATCCTTACAGCGGAAGTCGGATACCACGTTGACCCTCATATAGGTTTATTCATTATCTACAGACAGACCTTCGACGCTTTTGGTAGGCCAACAAGAACTACAACAATGGAGGGCAGAATTCATTTCTAACGTTATTGGAGTAGCAGGTTTTAGCCTGCATCTTAAGACGCAGACTGAAGTCTGCTACTCCCAAGACAGAATTTAAAGGAGGAATCATGACTGGAAAGGATGTATTGAAGGTAGTGAAGGAAAAGGAAATCAAGTTTATTCGCCTCTGGTTTACGGACATTCTTGGGCAATTGAAAAGTATGGCAATCACACAGAGGGAATTGCCAAGAGCCCTGGATGGTGCCATGGGTTTCGATGGGTCTTCAGTTGAGGGCTTTGCCAGGATTTTTGAGAGCGACCTTGTAGCTCTGCCCGACCCTTCAACATTCCAGATTCTTCCTGTGGAGCTTTCCCGGGAGCGCCCAGCAGCTGAGGGAGAAAAGTTGAGAAGTGATATAGATGAAGGTGGGGTTGGTAGAATGTTCTGCGATATACTGAATCCAGATGGTTCTCCATATGAGGGAGATCCCCGTTATATTCTGAAGAAGAACCTGGACAAGGCAAAAAAGATGGGCTATACTTATTATGTCGGGCCGGAAATTGAGTATTTCTATTTCAAGAGTGAGAAAGGCACAGATGTTCTTGATGCAGGCGGCTATTTCGACCTGTTGCCGCTGGATATGGCTCACGATTTGCGTAGGGAGACTGTCCTTTGTCTGGAAAAGATGGGGATTGCCGTAGAATATAGTCATCATGAAGTGGCGCCTTCCCAGCATGAGATAGACTTGCGCTTTGCTGATGCCCTGACTATGGCGGACAATGTCCAGACATACAAGGTTGTTGTTAAAGAGGTAGCCTATAAGAGGGGCATATATGCTACATTTATGCCAAAGCCTCTTTTTGGTCAGAATGGTTCGGGTATGCATACGCATCAATCGTTGTTCAGAGGTGATAAGAATGCTCTGTTTGATGCCCGGGATAACTATCACCTTTCCCAGGAAGGGAAAGCATTTATCGCCGGTCTCCTTTTTCACTCTCAGGAGATTACTTCAGTTTGCAACCAGTGGGTCAACTCATACAAGAGGTTGGTCCCTGGATATGAGGCGCCTGTTTATATCTGCTGGGGGCAGAGGAACCGTTCAGCTTTGGTGCGCGTCCCTATGTATAAGCCAGGGGAGGAAATTTCTACCCGCGCAGAGATGAGGAGTCCTGACCCTGCGTGTAATCCCTATTTAGGTTTTGCTGTGATGCTGGCAGCCGGTCTGGAAGGCATAGAAAAAGGATATGAACTACCAGACCCGATAGAAAAGGATATTTACATCCTGAGTGATGAAGAAAGGGAAGCCAGGGGTATAAAAGTGCTCCCGGGAAGCTTAATCGAGGCAATCCAGATTACTGAGAAGAGCGAGCTGGTTAAAAAGACTCTGGGTGAACACATATTCAACAAATTTATAGATAATAAGAAGATTGAGTGGGATCGTTATCGCACTCAGGTTACAGACTACGAACTGCAGAAGTATCTGCCGATATTGTAAATGAGGATAAGCAAAAAAATGAGAGACGAGGTAGAAAAGGCATTATCCAGGATTCGGCCAGCCCTTCAAGCCGATGGTGGAGATGTAGAGCTGGTTGAGGTTACAGATGAAGGCGTGGTTAGGGTAAGGTTGACTGGAGCTTGCCGCGGCTGTCCTTTGTCCAGGATGACACTGGAAATGAGTATCGCCGAGGAGTTGAAGAAGCAAGTTCCTGGAATTAAGGAAGTGGAGGCAATCTAAGGAAAATTGCCTACTAATGAAAGATGTGTAGAATTTCATATTGAATTTTTTGCATTCTGGTTTTGAGAGAGTTAATCTCTTTAGATAAAAGTTGCCCCGCAGTAGCGGGGCAATTTTTTGTAAGGAGAAACGTTGATTCCTGCAATGAAGACATTAATTTCAATCTTAGTTCTTCTCATTCTCAATTTTCGAGTATGGGCTTTTGAAATCCACCTTTCCAGCACTGTGGCAACGCCAGGCGATACTCTGGCAGTGGAAGTTGAAGAGGTGAACACAGGTAGTGAATATTCCTGCTGGTTTAATGCGAGCGAGTATCCGGTCTATCCTACAGAAAGAGGCTCTCTTAGGATACTGATTGGACTGCCGTATGATTTCGTTCCTGGCAGGTATGCTGTTCTAATTCTGGAAAAGAGCAGGGGAAAAAAGACGAAGAGAAGATATAAGTCACTGACCGTTAATAGAAAGAATTTTTCCGTATCATATGTTAAATTCACTCCAGAAAAATGGAAATTGATTGGTTCCCCTCTCAACAAACGAGAGAGAGCTTTGATTACCAGTGCCTTAAGAGTTGAGAAGAAAAAGCAGAATTGGGAAAAAGAATTCGTTCTGCCAGTCGAGGGCAAGATTATTGGAGGGTATGGTGTTAAGAGAATGGCCGGCGAAGAATTTCTATGGGGCCATCAGGGAATCGATCTAAAGGGTTCCGAAGGCACCCCAGTCCAGGCAGCCAATAGTGGTGAGGTTATTCTGGCGGAAGAAAAGTTCTATCTTCACGGAAAGACCGTAATGATTGATCACGGGCAAGGCGTGATTACAATCTACCTCCATTTAAAGACTATCGATGTTGAAAAGGGAGAAGAAGTTGCAAAGGGACAGATTATTGGCAGGGTGGGAGAGACTGGTCTTGCCACAGCTCCCCATCTCCATTGGGGATTATATGTCCACGGTGCGCCTGTCGATCCTGTTCCATGGGTAGAGAGAGAATACTGAATGTTGCGGTGCCTCAATGATTAGAACTATAAATCTTACCAAGAGATTTGGCCATTTGTATGCGCTGGATAACCTGAATTTGGAAATTTCTGCGGGAGAAATTTTCGGCTTCTTGGGACCGAATGGAGCTGGAAAGACTACCACAATCAGAATATTGACCGGACTCATAAGACCGACCAGTGGTCAGGCGTTGGTGGGAGGGTACGATATCCAGAAAGAGCCAGAAAAAGCTAAGAAGATTATTGGCCTGGTCCCCGAGCATCCTTTCCTTTACCAGAAATTGACGGGTGGGGAGTTTCTAAATTTTGTTGCGGAGTTATACGAAATTCCGCTGGAGACAAAGAAAAGAAGAATAGCGGAGCTTCTTTCTCTATTTGAGATAAACGAGTGGGAAAATGTTTTGATCGAAAATTATTCACACGGGATGCAGCGAAGGCTGGTAATGGCTTCTGTGCTTCTGCACAAGCCAAAAGTAATCTTCTTGGATGAGCCCCTGGTGGGTTTAGACCCTAAAGCTGGGAGAATAGTAAAGAGGCTTTTCCAGGAGCTTTCCCGGACGAAGGTGACAATCTTTATGTGCACTCATACCGTGGAGATTGCTGAGAAATTGTGCCAGCGCATTGGGATTGTCCAGGACGGGAAATTAATTGCTCTGGGCACAAATGAAGAGTTGAGAAGAAAGGCAGCAGGAGAAGGAGAAATGGCCGAGTGTGCGGGTCTGGAAGATATATTTCTAAAATTGACTGGTGGTCCGGAATATGAGCAATTATTGAAATATTTACAATGATATTGGGATATTGGCTTGGATTTAGACTGAAGAAAGTTCCCTCTCCCTTGGAGGAGAGGGTTAGGGTGAGGGGGTTACTCCTGAGTAAAAAAAGAAAAAATATAGGCTACAAATGAGAATTTTTCTTCTATGCCAAATAAGGCTTCGGCAAGTCAGAAATCGGTTCCGGTTTATGGAAATGGGAGTAAAGATAAAAAACTGTTTCTTGTTAGGGACCGGGCTTCTATTTCTCTGGGCGCTGTACAGCGGATTTTATCGTATCCTGGCCTATCTTCTGAGAGTTCCCCTTCTGGGTCCAATACTTGTGGTCAAGCTTCTTTCTATGATCTTTCTTACATTTTTGGTGATGCTTGTTTTCAGCAATGTCATCACTTCCTTTTCCACTGTCTATTTCTCTTCCGATTTACCTTTTCTACTGTCTACTCCTTTTCCATTCCGTTCAATTTTTGGAATTAAGTTTCTGGAAACGCTAATCTATTCTTCCTGGATGGTGGTTCTTGCTTTCTGCCCATTTCTTTTGGCGTACGGAAAAACCTATTCTTTGAAAGTTCCATTCTATCTCCAGGTTATCTTAGTGTTGATACCGTTTTTAGTGCTTGCCACAGGCGTGGGTATTATTTTTTCTCTTATTCTTATGTACCTTTTCCCCGCAAGAAAGACAAGGGACATACTTTTAGTTCTGGCTGTATTCTCCGGAGGTGGTCTATACTTACTCTTTCGGTTGCTCCAACCGGAGAAGCTGGTTAAACCTGAAGCAATGGGCAGTGTGTTGAACTACCTTGCTATGATAAGAGCACCCAGTTCGAAGTTCTTACCGAGCTCTTGGATAACTCATGCAGTTGCCTTTGCCACCCACGGAGATTTTCTTGGCTATATTCAATACTTTTCAATTCTCGTTTCAGTAGCTGTAGGCATGTTGTTAATTTGTCTCTTTTTAGCGAGCAGAATATACTATTCCAACTGGCTGAGTACCCAAGAGGGTGCCGGCCAGAGCCTAAGAAAAGATAGAATAGGAAAAGTGATTCGATTTCTGTTTAAAGGCTTTTCCCGGCAGATAAGGGCTGTTTTAGAAAAAGATATTAAAATATTCTTTCGAGATACTGGTCAGTGGTCTCAACTCCTCCTCTTGGGAGCGCTGGTAATTGTTTATCTTTTTAATATTTATAAATTGCCTTTGGATACCGTCTATTTGAAGAGCCTCATCTCTTTTCTAAACATAGGCCTGGCTGGATTTGTGCTGGCAGCTTTGGCTCTGCGCTTTGTTTATCCAGCAGTAAGCGTTGAAGGGCTCTCTTTCTGGATTATTCAGTGCTCGCCCCTTTCCGTAGGGAGATTTTTGAAAGAAAAGTTCTGGATTAGCCTTTTTCCCCTACTTATTCTGGCAGGGTTTTTGGTCTTGGTTTCCAATCTATTCTTAAAAGCAGATATTTTCATGACATTACTCTCTTTGGTAAGTGTGGAAGTGATGGTAGCGGGATTAACTAGTCTGGCATTAGGAATGGGAGCGGCCTATCCCAAGTTTCATGTGGAAAATATCTCTCAGATTGAATCATCGCTCGGTGGAATTCTATTTATGATTTATGCACTCTTTTATGTGGGTGTAATTATTGCCATAGAGGCTTTGCCGGTGAGAAGCTATTTTCAGTATTCTCTTGGTCTTAAAAATAGCTTTTATTGGCCTGAAATTGCTATTATGATTGTTGCTTTCCTTATCTTCAATATGATGGCCATTTGGCTACCTCTTCACTTGGGAAAGAAGGCTTTACTAATTTATGAGGAATAGACACTAACCTCCTCTTTCAATTTCCAGAGAGAAAGATTTTCCTTCCACAGGAAGAACAGCCCAAGACCTACAATTAGAGTGAACTGGAAAAGATGTATCAGTACAGCGTAACTTAGAGCCAGGCTTTTGTCAACTGCAAAAAGGGCAAGAGCAGCTATGCAAAAATATTCATAGACCCCAATAAAAGCTGGAGAGGAGGGAATCATTAAGCCCAGCGCTATTACAGCCATTGTAAGGTACGCTTGAGGGTAAGATAACCATAAATTGAGTGCTTTCGCCACCAGATAGAACGTTGCCCCGTCAAAAGCCCAAACCAGTATAGAGAGAGAAGAAACGCTCAGTATTTCCCTCCGTTTACGTAACACATTTAATCCCTCAGTAAAGTAGCTCACTAAGTTAAGTATTTTCTTCAAAATAGGTTCCTTCAGGAAGGCGAGCAACTTTTTGATAGCCTTATTGGTTAGTTCTTTGTAACGCATCATTATGTACAGGAGAATTAGCATACCTAAGAATAGGCCCCAGGCAGCATAAGTCATTTTTTTGAGCCATTGAGGGAAAACGTGCTGTGCAGAGTAACCGCTTCCCAGAAAAAGTAACGCTACCAATAGAAAAACAAGCAGAGTAAGTCCATCAAAGACTCTCTCTACAACAATTGTGGCCAGCGAGGAGCTTTTGCTAATACTTTCCTTCTCTCCATTTACATAAGCGCGTATGAGTTCTCCAACTCTCAGCGGCAAAAGATTATTTGCCATAAATCCAATAAGAATTGTTGAAACTAAGTTCAATATTTTGCACTTCTTTATAGGTAGGAGAAGGTATCTCCACCTTAGCCCGCGCATCAAAAATCCAAACATATAGGAAACTACTGCTGGGAATAACCAGTAGTAATTAGCCATTTTCAGTGCCCTTCTGCCTTCCTCTACATCAAATCTACGAAAAGCAAGGTAAAGAAAGAAAATGCTGATCAATATTCCAGCGATAATCATCCACTTAGATCTTTTCATGATAAAAAGGTGACAGGTACTTTTTTCTTCAGCCAAAAAAAGTGACAGGTACTTTTTGGTTCTTGGCAGTTTCTATGACAAAAAAGAAATGCCGGAGGTCGGATTCGAACCGACACGAGCTTTGGGCTCATGGGTTTTTGAGACCCACATGTCTGCCAATTACATCACTCCGGCAAAAATTTTCTAAAAATAAAAAAATTTCTGGAATTTATTCTATAACATAAACTGTAAATTGTCAAGGCAATTAGAAAAGGTTTGACTTTACACGATTTGTTAAGTATAATTAGAAATAGGAAAAAACTAATGGGAGGAAATTTTATGGAAAAGAAAGAAACTCAGAAATTCTGGGAAAAGGCGGAAAAACAACTTAGAGAACTCAGTGCCAGGGCCGTAAAAATTGCCAAAGGCCTGCAACAGGAGGCTATCTATGGTGTAAAGATAGGTAAGCTAAAGGTTGAGGAACTGGGACTGGAGAGTAAAAAGACAAAACTTTTCCAGCAAATAGGTGCAGAGAGTTTTAAGTTGGTTAAGGAGAACAAGCTCAAAAACAATAAAGTTTCCAAGTTATGCGCTCAGGTAGATAAAATAAATAGAGAGATTAGAAAGAAAAAGGCTGACTCATCCTCGCTGAAAAAGAAGATATCCGAGGGTGTTAAGAAGCTCAAATGAAAAGTTGAGCAAAGTTTGCGTGAGACGGGGGCGTAGTTCAGTTGGGAGAACGCATCCTTGGCAGGGATGAGGTCGCCGGTTCGACTCCGGTCGCCTCCACCATCTCTTTAGCTGATTTTAATCATTGAGGCAAAGTGGGAAATTCATCTTTTGTCAGGAATTTTTTCGTCGAGAGAAAAATAGGAATTGCTGTAGGTATCGTTTTAATTTCTATTCTTGTTTACGCTAATGCCCTAAAGTGCAATTTTGTTTTAGACGATAACTATATTATTAAGGAAAACAGTAACATAAGAAGTTTAAAAAATATCTCCCTTATTTTCTCATCTCGTTATTGGGACGGTGTAGGGAGCGAAGTAAAGAAACATAGGGGATTTAATGCTTACCGTCCTGTAGCTATCGCCTCGTTCGCTACAGACTATTGGTTATGGAAATTGAATCCCATGGGTTATCATTTACATAATGTACTGATACATGTATTAAATAGTCTACTTTTCTTTTATATCCTGGTATTATTATTAAAGAATAATCAGCAATTGTCCAGATTGGTCAATCAAAATTTGATATTTCTATTTTTACCATTGATATTTGCTGTGCATCCTATTCACACAGAGGCGGTAACCAGCGTGGTTGGTCGGGCGGACATATTAGCGACTTTCTTTGTTCTGGCTGCTTATTTGACGTATATTAAATTTTTCGAGAAAAAATATTTTTGGTTCTATATGATTTCAATAGTAAGCTTTGGCTTGGCGCTATTGTCAAAAGAAATGGCTATAACTCTTATTGGGATAATTTTCTTGCATGATATTTTCTCAGAAAATTTTGTGCCTGATGTGGCGATTAAACAAACTTTAAGATATGGTTTGCAGAGATTCTATTCACACGTCCAATATTACCTGGGTTACGTAGTTATGGCAGGACTTTATATGGGCGCAAGAATATTACTTTTTGGCCGCGTTGGGTTTGACCCTACAAGGCAGTTTTTCTTTAATAAATCTCTTGCAGTTAGATTTTTCACTATGCTAAAAGTTATGGTTTACTATATAAAATCATTAGTTATTCCCTATCCGTTGCATGTAGAGTATGGAGATTATAGCATAATCAAGCTTTCAAATTCCCTTTCCCAGGCCAATACATTTTTTTCATTGTGCGTTTTGCTTTTTCTGTTTGGTCTTATTATCTGGCTTTATAAACATATGAGGCTAGCTTCTTTCGGGCTGGCGTTCTTTTTTCTGACATTATTTCCCGTTTCTCACATAATTCCTATTGGTGCTCTTATGGGTGAGCGATTTTTGTACCTTCCGTCGGTTGGCTTTGTTCTATTTTTCTCAGTATTTTTTATCAGATATCAAAAGCGCTTTCGTGTATTTAGGAGTTTTTTTTTAATATTAATTGTAATAATGGTTGGGTTGTTCAGCCTGATCACTGTAAGGCGCAATTCTGATTGGAGAAACGAATATAATCTCTGGGCGAGTACCGTTCGGGCTACGCCAGAGAACCATATTGCACATTTTAATTTAGGGGTAGTGTATTCAAAGGAAAACAGACTATCCGAAGCAATTTTTCATTATAAGAAGTCTATTGAGCTTTCGCCTTCTTTCCGGGAGGCCTATCTTGGCTTGAGTAATGCGTATATGAAACTAAATTTATACGATGAGGCAGAAAGTATATTGAGCGAAGCAACCAGAATATTTCCCGAAGAATATCGCGCCTTCTACAACCTTGCTAATACTTACTTATACAAGAAGGATTTAAAATTGGCGGCATCTGCATATAGAAAATCATTAGAAATTAATCCCCAATATGCCGATGCTTATGGTAATTTAGCGATTGCCCTACTTTGGGCAGAAGATTTTGCAGATGCTAAGATAGCTTGTAATAAGGCGATAGAATTTGAATCCGAGAACGCTCTTTTTCTCAATACGCTGGGAGTAATAGATCTCGCCCTTGGTAACGTAAGAGAATCTATAACTGCTTTTGAAAAAGCTCTGGCCTTGCAACCCGAGTATGAGGAAGCACAGAAGAACCTTGAACAAGCAAAACAGCGACTCTCACGTCGTTGAAATAATAAATTCTTGTTAATCACTTTGAAGGTGCAAAAGAGAAAAGCAATGCGGATTATTGCGGGTAGCCTTAAAGGCAAGACAGTAAAGAGCTTGCCTGGGTTGGCTACCCGCCCACTTTTGGGAAGAATAAGGAAGTCTCTTTTCGATATTCTGGGAGATAAGGTAGTTGATGCAAGTTTTCTTGATTTATATGCTGGCACGGGAAGTGTGGGAATAGAAGCCTTGTCCCGGGGAGCGCGCTATGTTCTTTTTGTGGAAAAAGAGACTCGCTTGACAATATTGATCAGGGAAAATTTAGGAAGACTTGGGCTGGAAATGAGAGCAAGGGTCATCGAAGCGGATGTATTGAATTACAGTAAAGAAGGAAGGAAATCTTCTCTGCAAGAACAATTCGATTTAATTTTCGCCGGACCTCCTTATAAATTGAATCTGGTTAAGGATACTTTAGATTTGATATTTAGGCTAAACCTACTAAAGAAAAGTGGTTGGGCTATCTGCCAGCACCACTTTAGAGAGAAAGTGCCAGAAAAAGAGAGATTCTTGTCCCTTTTCAGGAAAGAACGTTACGGAAAGACGGTAATGAGCTTTTATAAAATTTGTACTAAAACTGTGAGGTAGCTCATAGTTCTGAGCAAAGGAAACTACATTCCAGAAAGCATCCGGCCAGTAGTAATTTCTTAGGGGGCAATTACAATGAAAACTATTGCAATACTTGCCGACCTGAAAAGAAAGAAAGCTAAATCGGTTGTTCAAAAGTTGACTTCTTTCTTAGGGAGAAAGAAGATAAAGGTCTTAGTGAATGAGATTCCAAAGCAAGCCGATTTGGTTATTGCATTGGGTGGTGACGGCACTATACTAAAGGTAGCCCGTCAGGTAAGTGGACTTAATCTGCCAGTGTTAGGGGTTAATCTTGGTGAACTTGGATTCTTAGCAGGAGTGAGCCT
>Ga0315308_1002656_pt1 | contig 10104 bp, 12 predicted proteins | sample TDP3_MG_FD_203078 | JGI IMG/M metagenome (GOLD analysis project Ga0315308, IMG submission 203078) | Freshwater sediment microbial communities from Lake Towuti, South Sulawesi, Indonesia - TDP3 | ecosystem: Environmental > Aquatic > Freshwater > Lake > Sediment | place: Indonesia: South Sulawesi...
GCTGAGTTCGCTTATTAAAAGGTGGGTCTGAATTTTGCAAGTCACTAAACTCTCCTCTCAGAATTATGTGGAGGAAATAATATTGTTGGCTCTATCTACTGCTTGGAATATAAAAAGACATAATAGTGGGGGAAGCTTAATTCAAGAAATTTTGCAGATGGGATTTTCGGCAATAGAATTGAATGTTGAGATAACTGAAGAGATGCTTGATGAAATATCACTTCTGTACCAAGAAGGAAAAATTAAAATTGTCTCTTTACATAATTTTTGCCCAAAACTTATTCATATCCCATCGGGTCGTTCTCTCATGGGCGCCTATCTCCTGTCTTCCCCTGATGGTGAAGAGAGGAAAAAGGCAGTTGAGCTTACTAAGAGGACTGTTGATTTTGCTCATCTTTTGAACGCGGAGGCAGTGATTATTCATGCAGGAGAGGTGCCAATAGAAAGTAGAGCAAAAGAGATTTTCAACTATATTGTTCAGGGAAAGATTGCTCTGGCTAAGAAATTGATATCCGAGGTACTAAATCAAAGAGAAAAGGAAAAGGCCGTATACTTTTCAAATACACTGAAGAGTTTAGAGGAAATCAGTAATTATTCAGAGAGATTCAATATCAAGTTGGCAATCGAGAATAGATTCTTCCATCACGAAATTCCGAGTTTCGAAGAGATCGGGTTAATCTTGGAACATTTTCGACGTGGAGATGTTTACTACTGGCATGATACCGGCCACGCTCGGGTTGCCGAGAAACTGGGTCTGGTGAACTCAGATGAAATTTTTTTGAAAGAGTATTCTGATAAGTTGTTGGGAATTCATTTCCATGATATAATTGGCTTTTCCGACCATCTCAGTCCTGGAAACGGTGAGATAGATTTTGAAAGAATTAGCGCCTATCTGGACCGTCACACTATCAAAGTACTCGAACCTCATGAGACTTCACTGCGGGAAGACGTCATCAGTTCTCGAAGCTATCTTCAAAATTTGGGGATAACGTAGTTAGGGTCTATCACGTATAGAACTATTTATCTGCTTTTAAGAGGTAATTTATCCCACATTTTGTCTTTACAAAGGCTGAGGTTTATGATATAATAAAAAATAATATATTTGGAGATATCTTTCTTGGTCACAGTTTATGCAAAGGAGGTATTTGAGAAATGTCCGGACATTCCAAGTGGGCTGGAATAAAACATAAAAAGGCAATTGTAGATGCCAAAAGAGGCCAGATTTTCAGTAAGATTATTAGGGAAATTACTGTGGCCGCAAAACAAGGCGGGGGCGACCCTGCCGGTAATCCCCGTTTAAGAGTTGCCATTGATAAAGCCAGGGCTGTAAATATGCCCCAGGATAATATCAAGAAGGCGATTCAACGTGGTACTGGGGAATTGCCAGGCGTGGCTTATGAGGAACTGGTTTATGAAGGTTATGGTCCGGGAGGAGTTGCGGTCCTGGTGGAAGTAACCACTGACAACAAGAATCGTGTTACAGCAGAAGTAAGAAAAGCGTTCACCAGACACGGGGGAAATCTGGGAGACGCTGGCTGTGTGGGCTGGATGTTTAACAAGAAGGGATACATTTCTGTAGATAAGAGTAAAATAAAAGAAGAAGAACTGATAGAAATAGCCCTGGAGTCTGGTGCGGAAGATGTGAGGGCGGATGACGAGGACTTTTTCGAGGTAGTGACTCAACCCCAGGATTTTGAAAAGGTGAAAAAATCATTGCAAGCAAGAAATATCGAGATAAGTTCTGCAGAGATAACCATGCTACCGCAGACCTACATTAAACTTGACGGAAACAAGGCCGAGCAGATGCTGAGACTTATGGATGACCTGGATAACAATGACGATGTTCAGAATGTATATGCCAACTTCGATATACCGAAAGTCATAATGGAAAAGGTGACTTGAATATCGTAAGTTAATTTTCAGAGGATGAATGTGGTTGTTTTGGGAATCGACCCGGGAACGGCTACTTTGGGCTGGGGGATTATAAAGAGGACAGAAAAGGTAGCTTATAAAGTTGAAGCATATGGGTGCATAAGGACTGATAAAAGCACTCTCTTCTCCAGGAGGTTAGAGGAGATACATAAACAGCTTAGCAAAATAATTAAAAAATACCGACCAGATATTGCTGCCATCGAGCAGCTTTTTTTTGCCAAAAATATAAAAACAGCGATAACTGTAGGGGAAGCTAGAGGAGTCGCTATTCTGGCAGCAGTTGCAGCAAATCTGGCCGTAGCCGAGTATACTCCTCTCCAGGTTAAACAATCTTTAGTAGGCTACGGACGGGCAGAAAAAAGACAGATGCAAAAGATGCTCAAGGTTCTATTAGGACTGAAAGATATACCCAGGCCTGACGATGCAGCAGATGCTTTGGCTGTAGCTCTTTGCCACCTTCATTCTCAGAGGATGGCTGAAGTGGGAAAGCGAGAGTAGTGGCGAAACCCCAATTCAATGAGTTAGCTAATGGAAACTAAAGATGTTCGATTTCTTAAGAGGAAAACTGGAAGATAAAGAAACCGAGCGCGTTGTTATCGAAGCTCAAGGGGTAGGATATAAGATTTCCATTCCTCTATCTACTTATGAAAAATTACCTCCCGAGGGCTCAGAAGTAAAAATTTACACCTGGATGTCAGCATCGATGTACGGTCAGGGAAGCGCGCTCTACGGGTTTCTGACCCCGGAAGAGAGGGAAGTCTTTCTCATCCTGCGGTCAATTTCGAAGATAGGAGCTAAGGGCGCTTTGGAAATTCTCTCCAAGATTTCCAAATCTTTCCCGGATTTTAGAAAAGCCGTGATCGTGAAGGATGTCCAAGCTTTGACCGGGATTTTTGGCTTGACCAAAAAGACTGCCGAGAAGTTGATTATAGGTATAAAAGACAAGATAGAAGTTCTATCATTTGCAGGAAGGGAGCGATTTGCTATTAGAAACGAACAGGAAATTGCCGACGCGATAAGTGGGTTGGTGGCTTTGGGATATAAAGTATCGCAGGCGAAAGAAGCAGTAAATTCTGTATGTGAGACCATAGACAAGGATGCTCGAGCTGAAGAAATAATCAAGCAGGCATTAAGGTATCTATAAAAAATGGGGGAAAAATGGGGTCAGCTCTATTTTTGATTCATTAAAATAGTTAAATAGAGTTATGACAGGGCCAAAAATAGAACTGACCCCATTTTTTGATTGGCGAGTAGAGGAGCCAAATGGAGGAGAGAATTACAACACCCGCTGTAGAAAATGAAGAAGAGAGAAGGTTCGACTATACACTCAGGCCCAAGACACTGGAAGAGTTCGTGGGCCAAACAAAGTTAAAGGAAAATCTTAAGATTTTTTTTGCAGCGGCAAAAAAAAGGAAAGAACCTCTTGACCATTGCCTTTTCTATAGCCCCCCGGGATTAGGAAAGACCACACTCGCCTATATAATTGCCAACGAATTAAAGGTCAATATAAAAATAAGTTCCGGTCCTATTATGGAGCGGGTAGGCGATCTGGCCGCCCTTCTAACAGACCTTTCTGACGGGGATGTTTTCTTTATTGACGAAATCCATCGACTCAACCGCGTGGTTGAAGAAGCGTTATATCCAGCAATGGAAGAATATAATTTGAATATAATAATCGGCCAGGGTCCCAGTGCCAGAAATATTAAACTTCAGCTTCCCCATTTCACCTTGGTTGGTGCAACCACCCGAGCAGGGTCACTGACATCGCCTCTGAGGGAGAGATTTGGTATTGTCGCCCGTCTAAATTTCTACGCGGACAGCGAATTGGAACAGATAGTTCTTCGTTCAGCAAGAATTCTAAATATCGGTGTGGACCCGGGTGGAGCCAGAGAAATCGCCCACAGAAGCCGTGCTACACCCCGAGTGGCTAATCGACTTCTAAGAAGAGTCCGTGACTACGCGCAGGTCAAAGGCGGCGGTACAATCTCGGAGAAGATTGCCCAGGAAGCGCTGGAGATGTTCGAGGTAGATGGAATGGGACTGGATAATATGGACCGAAAGATTTTGACTACGATCGTTGAGAAATTTTCTGGAGGGCCGGTAGGTTTAGAGACAATAGCCGTAGCCGTAAGTGAAGAGACAGAAACCATAAGCGATGTTTACGAACCCTTCCTGATTCAATCTGGATTTTTGGAGCGCACGCCCCGGGGCAGAGTAGCCACCAAATTAGCCTATCAGCATTTAGGGCTACTCAAGAATTCTACTAAAGAGCAAAAAGAACTATTCTGATGTAAAAAAGTAAAAAAGGGGTCAGAGTCATTTTTGGCTTCAATTCCAAGGGTTCTTCGCAAAATATCTTTTAAGTGGTAGTGGAGCAAGCGCACAAGAGCGACCCTCGGGGTCGCACAAACTATGCTCTACGGGGTTTCGGTCCCGAACTTAATAACAATTATACGAAGTTCAGCAGAAAAGCCTGTATATCAAGACAGGCTTTATTTAAATTATCGGGAGAAAAAAGAGAATTTGTGATAGACTTCTTTCCAGAAGAGAAAAATAAATGAAACTCTTACTGCACATTTGTTGCGCAGGTTGCGCATGTTACCCATTAAGAAAGTTGCGCGAAGGACGAGATTTGGAAATCGCTGGTTTCTGGTATAATCCTAACATCCATCCTTATAGCGAGTATCAAAACAGGATGATGGCATTGGGTTATTTTTCGCAAAAGGAAAATCTACCGATGGTCTGGAAAGATGAATACGCATTAGAGGAGTGGTTGGACGTAACCAGGGGCAAATTTGATTTGACCACCTTCCCAGCGGACAAGGACAGAGGTCTTGGATACTGGACAAAAGAGAAAAGATGTGAGCAATGTTATGGCTTGAGGTTGAAAAAATTGGCAAAAGAGGCAAAAGAAAAAGGCTACGATTACTTTTCCACAACACTCTTATATAGCAGATTTCAGGACCACGAGTTAATAAAAGAGATTTGCGAAAAACTCAAGAATCAACATGGCGTAAATTTTTACTATTTCGACTTCCGTACTGGATGGAAAGAAGGCATAGAGATTTCTAAGAAGATGGGCCTTTATCGACAGCACTATTGCGGATGCATTTTTAGTGAAAAGGAAAGATATTTTCCCGATTCATCATAGAGCGGAAGGAAATGAATGTTTTGGGAAGGATTCTTATCATTTTCGGAATAGTTCTGGTATTGGTCGGGTTGATTCTAACTAGCGGAATCAAGATTCCCTATCTTGGCAAGTTGCCCGGAGACATTTGTATAAAGAGACCCAATTTCACTTTCTATTTTCCCTTAACCACCTGTATTCTGTTAAGCGTAATTCTATCCTTAATCTTCTGGGTTCTCGGAAGAAAGTAGATGCGAACAGTACTTAAATTCTTTTGCAGATCGATGTTTTTGATTTTCCCCGTCCTTCTGCCCTCCTTATCTTTAGCCAGAGGTCGTTTACCCGAAACAATTATTCGAATAGGGATTTTAGAAAACGTCTATTCAGTCAATATTAGTGCGGATGGAGATTTTGAAGTCATTGATTCAGGAACTGCGGAGCACCTTAGACTGGAAAGTAATAATATCTACTTAATCTTGCCCACGTCTCAAGGAATAAGAATCGGAGATAAGATATTTGGCCCATCAGTTCGGTTCAATTCCTCCTCTGATGCCGAGATGCTCAGGGTCAATGGTCGAAGATACCGAGACGGAGTAAAAGTTTCATTGGATAGTAGAGGGAACTTAAATGTAATAAATGAACTGGGAGTAGAAGGATACCTTTATGGCGTAATGACTCGGGAGGTATCTCCTGAATGGTCTATGGAAGCTCTTAAGGCCCAGGCGGTAGTTTCCCGGACCTACGTTATGAAAAATTTGGGAAAGCACGATAGAGAGGGATTTGATCTTTCGGCTACAATAACCTCCCAAGTATATGGTGGAGTGGAAGCAGAGGACGACCGCACATCGAAAGCAGTCGATCTAACCCAGGGAGAGGTGATTACCTATAAGGGAGAGCCTATAAAGAGCTTCTTCCACAGTAATTGTGGAGGACACACAGAAGATGTGTCCAATGCCTGGGAAGGAGAAGAGGAACTTCCCTATTTGGAAGGAAGACCCTGTCCTTTTTGTAAAAAATCCTACCAGTACTACTGGGAAGAGACAATAAAGAAACAGATGATTGAGGAGAAGCTAAATAAGAATGGATACAATGTGGAAGATATTAAGAAGATTAGAGTATTGGGTAGAAGTTCCTCGGGTAGAGTGACTTATTTAAGAATCTATCACAATCGAGGCCGCCTCAAAATTAGAGCGAGCGTTTTCAGGATGACCATGGGCCCCAACCTCATAAGGAGCACACTGTTCGCAATGGAACAGATGGGTACCAGAATAAAGTTCTATGGACGGGGATGGGGACATGGGGTGGGTATGTGTCAGTGGGGTGCCAAGGGAATGGCTGAAAAGAGAGCCAATTATCGACAGATTTTGCAATACTATTATCCCCAAACTAAAATTGAGAAATGGGAAGATTAACAGAACTCCACGAGTATGATTATGATTTGCCTTCAGAGCTTATTGCACAGAGACCTGCTAAGCCCAGAGACCACTGTCGACTGATGGTACTATCGAGAAGTACAGGCCGAATAGAGCATAAAATGTTCGTTGACATAGCTGAGCTGATTGAGCCTGGCGATTTGCTGGTAGTCAATAATACAAAGGTAATAAAAGCCAGGCTGTTGGGAAGGAAGAAGGATACCGGAGGAAAAGTAGAAGGTTTACTTTTAAGGCGATTGCTGAAGCAGGAAAAGATAACCAGTAATCTTTGCCCAAAAAACGAAGATTTCAAAGAAGTTTGGGAGACAATAGTCAGGCCAGCAAGGAGAATAAGAGAAGGGACCCAGGTACTCTTCTGGAAGAACAGTTGGGCAAAATCATCTTCTCCAAGAAACCATTGTTTGTTTGGTAAGGTTCTGTCCAGAGAGGGAGGAAAATTTCTCTTTGGATTCGACTTTAAAGGAGGCTTCGAAGAGAACCTGGAAAAAGTGGGCGAAGTCCCACTGCCACCTTACATTGGAAGGGATTTTTGCAATAGATTTAAGCTTCAAGATAGGACATGGTACCAGACGATATATGCAAAAAAAGATGGGGCAGTAGCAGCTCCCACTGCAGGCCTCCACTTCACGAAAAGGTTGTTAAATAGAATCGAAGCTAAAGGAGCTAAGATTGCGCCCCTGACTCTACACGTAAGCTGGGGAACTTTTAGGCCAGTGAGAGATGTTGAAATTACCGGGCATAGACTCGATGCCGAATACTTTGAACTGAGCGGAGCTACTGCCAGAGCAATTAATGAGACTATAGAAAATGGAAAGCGAATCATTGCAGTGGGAACCACTACGGTGAGAGCTCTGGAGTCGTGCTGCTTAGCGGGGAAGCGTGCATCAATTTCCACCAAATCAGGAAAGAGGGTCGTAGTAGAGGCTCGAAAGGGCTGGACAGAATTATTTATTTATCCTGGATATGAATTTAGAGTAGTAGATGGGTTAATTACCAACTTCCACTTGCCCCGGTCGACTCTTTTGATGCTGGTGGCAGCATTTGCTGGAAAGAAGATGATTTTTCAGGCTTATAAAGAAGCCATAAACGAGAGATACCAGTTTTACAGCTATGGCGATGCTATGTTCATAATTTGAACTTCAAAACGAAAATTCAATTATTCTATCAAAGAAATTAAAGGACAATCTGTTATCGTTGACGAATTTATTACTGTAGAAGTGTCTGGAGTCCGCCCGAAAGGGTGGGAAGTAGTCGCCAAGGAGTAGCAGAGCGAAAGAGGCTGTGTCGTAATGGTAGCCGACGGCTTTAGCCGGCGAAAAGATGATGAAAAGATGGTAAGGCTCCGATCAATCGGAGCAACTACCATTTTGGATAAAATTGCCAAAATCAGGGTTGTGACACAGCCTCGAAAGCTGCGCCAATGTAGAAGCCACGTTATAAAAGGCACTTCTACGAAACAAGGGATGGGTAAGTGGTAAAAGAGAGAGGGGACACTTCTGTGATTAGTTTACGCGAGGTGCAGGAATCACCCAGAGTTAAAGCTTTTTTGAAGCAGGCTGATGATAATTTCATGGCTATTGGTTACAAGGAACATGGGTTCAGGCATGCTAACTTGGCGGCGAATATTGCTCGTAACGTTTTGAAGCACCTCGGATATTCAGACAGAGAAAGCGAACTCGCTGGCATTGCAGGATATCTGCACGACATAGGAAACGCCATAGGAAGGAATAGACACGCACAGTCCGGGGCAGTTTTGTCTTTGCCTATACTGGCCCAAATGGGAATGGCGCTGGAGGAGGTCTCTCAGATTATTAGAGCAATTGGAGGCCATGAAGAGAAGGACGTGGACCCGGATAGTGCAATAACAGCAGCTGTAATCTTGGGAGACAAGACAGATGTCCATTTCACTCGAGTCCGAAATCTTCCGGGGAAATCTAAACTGGTATCCACTTTCACCACTCATGACCGGGTCAATTTAGCCTGTGAGCGGGCATTTCTCAATGTGGATAGGGACGCGGGTAAAATCTCCCTGGAGTTAACTATAGATACAAGGATATGTTCAGTAATGGAATACTTCGAAATTTTTCTTTCTCGGGTTCTCTTCTGCCAAAGAGCAGCTAAGTATCTCGGACATAATTTTGTTTTGTTCATAAACAAGGTAAAATTCTTATAAGATACTGATGAAAAATCACTTTGAAGTATTGAAGAAGTGTAAAAATAGAAATGCCAGAGTAGGTAAAATCGTGACCGCCCACGGGATAGTAAATACTCCTGTTTTTATCCCCGTGGGGACTCAAGGCACAGTAAAGACTCTCTCGCCAAAGGAACTAGAAGAGGCGGGAGTTGAGATGGTTCTCAGCAATACTTACTACCTCTTTCTGAGACCCGGGGTGGAGATAATAGAGAAAGCTGGTGGGCTCCATAAATTTATGGGATGGGATAAGCCAATTATAAGTGACAGTGGAGGGTATCAAGTTTTCAGTCTTGCTGACTTGAGGAAGATAACTCAGGAAGGAGTCGAGTTCCAGTCACACATAGACGGTGCCAGGCATTTTCTTTCACCGGAGAAGATTATTGAAATTCAGGTTAGTTTAGGCTGTGACATCATAATGTGTTTTGACGAGTGCACCCCCTATCCATGTGAAAGGGATTATGCCCAACAGTCAATGGAATTAACATTGGAATGGGCCAGAAGATGCAAGAAAAAATTAGATGAACGCTGCTCATCGCCAAATCGGCAATGGCTTTTTGGTATCATCCAGGGAGGAATGCATGAGGACTTAAGGAAGAGGAGCGCTGAGGAGACAATAGAGATTGGATTTGAGGGTTATGCAATAGGTGGTTTGAGCGTGGGAGAACCCCAGGATTTAAGAAACGAAATTCTGGAATTCACGACGCCACTCCTCCCGGAAGACAAGCCGCGCTATTTAATGGGAGTTGGACAGCCAGAAGAACTATGGGAAGCTGTGGAGAAGGGCATCGATATGTTCGACTGTGCCATGCCTACCAGAAATGCGCGTAACGGTCAAGTTCTCACTTCCACAGGAAGGGTGGTAATCAAAAATGCTCAATACAAAGAAGATTTTGGACCTCTCGATCCGGAATGCCAATGTTACACCTGTCGCCACTTTTCTCGAGCCTATCTTTGCCATATCTTTCGGGCAGGTGAGATTTTGGCATTGCGATTAAACACTTTACATAATATTCATTATATGGTAAAATTATTCAAACAAATTCGTCAAGCAGTCGAAGAAGATCGCTATGAGGAGGCAAAAAGAGAATTTTTGAGAAAGTGGCATAATGAAAGTTCGTAGTGGAGGGTTTATGGTTCGTAGACCAGCAGGCTTTTTACAGAGCATCTATGAACTGCGAAATAAGCACTAGGAAGTTAAAGATATGGAGGCAGCTAATGGATCTTGCTTATGCTTTGGGCCAACGTCCAGCGGCAGCTGGAGATGCTCCCAGAGGGGGTGCGATAGGGGGGCTATTGCCTTTAATTCTAATCTTTTTTGTTTTCTATTTTCTTCTGATCCGTCCTCAACAGAGGAAAGTTAGAGAGCACCAGAATCTCATCAATGCCTTAAAGAAAGGAGATGAGGTCATTACTTCTGG
>Ga0315308_1002658_pt1 | contig 10100 bp, 10 predicted proteins | sample TDP3_MG_FD_203078 | JGI IMG/M metagenome (GOLD analysis project Ga0315308, IMG submission 203078) | Freshwater sediment microbial communities from Lake Towuti, South Sulawesi, Indonesia - TDP3 | ecosystem: Environmental > Aquatic > Freshwater > Lake > Sediment | place: Indonesia: South Sulawesi...
TTCACATAATCTCGGGCGAGATGGAGGTCATCTTTTATTATGGCGATAAACAAGAAAAATTCTACGCAGGGCCCGGCTCATACGTTCATATTCCCGTGGGCGTAGAGCATTCTGGCGGCGGCCATAGCACTGAGCCCGTTAGGTTTTTAGTAATCTATAGTCCGCCAGGCCCCGAGACATATCAGCTTAGAAACGATCCTGAATGTACTATACTCCCACCGGGGAAATTACCTTCTTATCATTGTAAGTGAAGCTTATTGCGGGCCAATTGAACTGATTTCTTTTTGCAAGTCTTAATGAGTATTAATTCGTCGTTGTCGCGCATCAAGGGAGATACGCTATGAGAGGAGAGAGCTTCAAGAAGAAGGAACTATAGTGATCATAGATTGTCAGAATCATCCCTTTGTCGAATATTTGAAAAATCTCTGTTACTACGTTCCTACTCTCTACGTCTCTTCCAGATGTTTGATGGGCATTGATTCCAGCAGTAGGCCGACCCCTTGTAGACGCATTCTCTACACTCAGGCAACGAGAAAATAGGGATAGCAAATCTTCTACGAGGTCTCCCAGCCGACAATCTCTCCCCATCAAGTTAGCGCAGATGAGGTCATCATTCAATTAGCTTCTCTATATGGTGCAACTCCGACTGAATTCTAAGCCGACTTAGAATTGATGGGCAAGGATTAGGTTGTGGTCCAAATCTCCTCTGCTTTCTCTCTCGCTTCCTTGAACCTGTCTGGAGGTCCCTTCAATATCTTCTCTCGATAGTATTTTGCCACAAGCTCTCTGATTATGCGTTCAACCTCTCTTGGATTCTCACGCAGTAGCTTACTGAGCCTCTCTTCAAGCTCAAGACACCTAACGCCCCCGGCTAGAGCGAACAGCCTAGCCAATTCTTCTTCTAGATGATAGACTAACGGGTGATGCTCATCTATCCTGTCAGGATCTTCAGGCACATCAAGGGCGACGATAGACCTCTGTATAACATCATGCAACAATGCCATGATCACTTTATTCGACAACCTAATACCGCTCCCAGATCAAAGTTTCACAAATCCTGCAATATTAACAGATAGGCTCGAAACTCAGCCATAGGAAGTGTGATTGATGGGCTCTTGGGCTGGACCGTGCTCTCAGAGTCTTTTCTCAAGAGCATGCAAAAGGTATGAAATGTCGTAGTACTTGAAGTCCGAGACGAACTCGTTTGTCGTATATCTCGCGTAAAGGTGATAAGAAATATGCCGCATATTGCTTACCAGCGATAGCTGGGAGCGCTAGCGGTGGGAATGAACTATCATAAAGCGGCGGGAGTCCTTCTGTTCATCGGTAGCGCGCAGTTCATTATAGGAATGGTTGTGGCGGAGGCTGTGTATCCAGGCTACAGCGTCTCGCAGAATTTCATAAGCGACCTAGGAGTCGGCCCCGCAGCCTTAATCTTCAACACTTCGGTCTTCCTGCTCGGTCTCATGGTTGTTGCAAGCGCCTACTTCATCGACCGCGAATTCGGTAACCGTTTGGTCACGGTTCTCTTCTGCTTGACAGGTGCTGGCGCTATGGGGGTTGGAGCGTTCCCGGAAAACTTTGGTTTGATACACTTGGCGGTATCGCTTGTGACCTTCTTGTTTGGAGGGCTGTCGGCTATCGCCGCCTACAAATTGGAGAAGCCCCCTCTCAACTACTTCTCAGTTGTGATGGGCGTAATCTCGCTTTTGGCGCTTCTCCTATTCTCAACCGGCATCTTCTTCGGCTTGGGTCAAGGCGGAATGGAGAGAATGATCGTGTATCCATTGCTGCTCTAGGCGATCGGCCTCGGAGGCTACCTGATGAGCTACGCCCCAACGGCTGCAACCCCTAAGGCTCAAGCCGCCGATTGACTACGGTATCGCTCAACCAATGCACAAAAAGCGCGGTGAAACGAGGTCGAGGAGATATGGATGACTGGAGGTCCAAATTGAAAGCAGACCCAACTCAATGGCTCTTGGAAGAAGGCAATCCTTCAGTGCGATACTTCACTTTGACTGATATCTTAGAACGTTCAGAGCGTGATCCTGAGGTGAAGGAGACAAGAAGAGAGATTATGAAGATTGGAGTGGTGCCTAAGATTTTGAGCAAGCAGAAGAACGCGGGCAATTGGGAGGCTCCTGAGAACTTCTACATCAGATCCAAATACAAGGGTACTGTGTGGCAGCTCATCATCTTGGCTGAGCTCGGCGCAGATGGAAAGGATCAGCGGATCAGGAAGGCTTGCGAGTTTATTCTTGAAAACTCTCAAGACCGTGCAAACGGCGGTTTCTCCTACCTCAGGGCTGAAACTGGAGGAGGATGGCATAACGGAGTACTACCCTGCTTGACAGGCAACATGGTCTGGAGCTTGATCAGATTCGGTTATCTCGAAGACCCGAGAGTTCAGCGGGGAATCAACTGGATCGCCACATATCAACGATTCGATGATAGAATAGAAGAGGCGGCCAAAGGCTGGCCTTATGATAAAAGGAAAGGGTGCTGGGGAAAACACAGTTGTCACATGGGCGTCGTTAAGGCATTGAAGGCACTGGCGGAAATTCCCGTTAACAAAAGATCTGAAGACGTGAATGACACAATCGGGAAAGGGGTAGAATACATGCTTGAACATCATATTTACAAGAGAAGCCACGATCTCAGTCGTGTGTCTAAGCCTAGCTGGCTACGATTCGGCTTCCCCCTCATGTGGCAGACAGATGTATTGGAGATCTCAGGAATATTGACGAAGCTTGGTCTCAAAGAAGAACGAATGCAAGAAGCCGTAGATTTGGTAGTTTCCAAGCAAGACGATCATGGAAGATGGAAGCTTGAAAGTACTTTTAACGGACGCTTCCAAGTGAATATCGAACAGAAAGGTAAACCGAGCAAATGGATTACCCTAAATGCCTTAAGAGTCTTGAAAAGGTTCTACAGTTAATATGTTTTGCTTAAAATGAAAAGGCTGGATCTTCAAAACACGATCTAATAAAGAAAAAGATGGACAGAAAGGAGATAGGGAAAATGTCCGGGCAAGAAGGTTTAAAGGAGTTACGGGAAAGGGCTGTTGGATATTTTTGTAGCCGACCGAGCAACTTTCCGGTAGGAAGACCTTACAACTGTTGTGAGAGCGTTCTCTTGGCTCTAAAGGATCGTCTTGGCGTAGGCTCCGATCTTATTCCGAAGATCGGTACTGGAATAGGCGCCGGCGTCAGCCTGAACGGGCTTCTCTGCGGTCTGTCTCAAGCGTGGCGTTAGCGATAGGCATGAAATATGGAAGGACGAGCCCTGAAGAAGACCCGAAACCAGTCTGGAACATCGTCGACAAATACGTAGCCCAATTTGAAGACAGATTCGGCTCTGTGAATTGTAGACAGCTAACCGGTTTGGACTTGGAAACAGAAGAAGGGTTGAAGAAGTATTTTGAGAAGGTTCACGATTACGCGCGCGTCGAGAGGCTGAAGTTCGCAGTTGAAAAAGCCCTAGAAATACTGCTAGAATAGCCCGAAAGCGATTCTAGCAGTTGCTCTCGTGACAGTGTTGAAGTGAATTAGCATATTCTCCTCCAGTAAGTCGCGGCGTCCTGAACAGTGACGCTCTTCTGGAGTGCAAGTTTCAATTCGACAGGTGTGTATGCGAGGATCTCAACTGCGAGATCTTCTGGAACGATCCTCCTTAACCTACCGATCCTCTCAACAATGTTCTCGCCTTCAAAAGATTTTGAAACCACTATTAGGTCGATATCGCTGTCCTCAAGCCATTCACCCTTGGCGTAGCTTCCGAATAAGTATACTTCAACGTCGCCGATAGCTCCCCTCAGACTCTCAGCGATTTCTTCTATTCGATTTTCAACCGCTCTTGGCAGACGTAAGGATTTCTTCAATCTTCTCCAGAACCCTCCTCGCAGTCGCTATAGTTCTTTCCGCTTGGAGTCTACTTATACCTATAGAAGGTCTTGTCAAGCCTGCGTTAGGGTATCTCGCCAGAGCGTAATATGCTGACAGTTCGCCTAGATTATCAGCGATCTCATTCGGCAGCTTGAGATGACCCTTAACTTGATGGTAGAGCATTGTTAGATCATGAAGATGGCTGGGCCTCCTCTTGGTGACTCCAAGGCTAACAGCTTTAAGAGCCTTCCCGCAAGCTTGTTGAGCTGCGAACCAACTCCAACTGGAGCTTCTGAGCCTCAAAGAGTCCTCTGCGTGCTTCAAGTCCTTCTTTGCTTCTTCAAACCAATCCAACGCCTCACGTCTGACCAAGCTAGGAACCTCAGTTATGGATAGTGATATCCGCTTGGGGGTAATTAGTCTTCAATAAAAAATAGTAGACAACGAGCAGCGATGGTCCACCCATTTACAGAAGCTCGAAGAAAGGGTACAATTGGCGGGAAAGGTTCTCAAGTCGTTGATAGAAACATAGTTGGTATTCTTCTAGACGGTAGGCTTCTCGATGTATTCTGGGTATGTATCGGGTTTCGACATAGGGCTTTATATGCCTTCTAAAGGTGAGTTTAGAGTCAAGTCACTTAACTGTGACTAAAAAACCTAGAGGAGAAAATGGAAAATTGAGTAAGAGAGTACTAGCAGCATTCTTAGTGACGCTATTCATAGTCGCAACATTCGCAACAGTCGCAGAGGTTCAAGCTCACTACACGCTTGGTGAGCAAGGTCCAAGCGGCCCTGTTGCTGGAACCTATGGTGACACAACTAACACCTATCCAGATACTCATGTTTCAGGGCCTATCGCTTATGTGAATCCTGGATTTAACTTCATGTATCCGGTTGATCAATTCCCGGACTACTATTCGCCTGACGGAGCCATAATAACTGAGACTACAGGTTCTCTACTCTTCGTAATCAACTTCACCGACTTCACCGAAGCCTACGATGAAGGGTGGGCAACAGACCCTAACGCAGCTATAAACATCACTAGAGAGGCTAATGGTGGTTTAGGCAACTGGCTGTACATAGCTTTCCCACCTGAGTTCGAACCTGTAGGCTGGAACGTGGTAGAAGGTGAGACCGGTTGGGTAGCCACAAGCATAACAAACAACTACGCCACAATAGAGACAGGGAAGTTCGGCGCTTCAAACTTCTGGGCTCCGAATTGGTGGTACATCCGCATCTCATCTTGGACCGATGACACCTATGATGACACACCATCAAGCCACTTAGACAAAGGTCTTCTATACACACCTGGCAATGATCCCTATCCAGACCGACAGCTAAGGACTTGGATGCCCGGATGCTACTGGGTCTGGGTTGGAAACATCAAAGCTCCGAGTTGCGCTGGCAGATACTTCTTCAAGGTCCTCTATACGAATCCCGACTGGATATGGCATCCATGGGAGCACCTCCTAAGCATACCACCACAGAACTACCCGACGCTCGTTGTGAAAGGCGAACTTGACCCAGGCTACATAAGCGGAACGCTTCTCTACTGCGGAAGCTACTACTACGGCCAGTACTATGGCCAGCGGCTCTACGAGAAAGCAGGTCGCGTCAGAGCTGAAGGTGAAGCTATCGACCCGGTCACAAACGAGCCGACAGGCAGGAAGGTTTGCGGTGTCGGATACTTCAACCGTAGCGCAGACGGGTTCTACGAGATCGAGGGTCTAGCGCCAGGCATATACACGCTTACAGCTGAAGCTGAAGGATTCCCACCTACAACACTAGGCACACAGATAACGGTTAAGAGAGGACAATCAGTACACGGCGTCAACATCTACGTCTGCCCAGGAGCGAAGATCAAGCTGAAAGTGAACTCCAAATGTCCAACAGGACGGATAGCATTCGAACCCTTTGTCATTGTGAACGGAAGTAAAGGCAGCGTCGGAGACAAACTAGGATGGTATCCAGGCGTCGGACTGTCAGATTCAACTTGGGGTTCATGGGGATTCTACTGGGTTGACCTTACAGACTCTGAAGGCAACTGGATCGCGATGAGAAAGGGGTACTGGGACATCTCAACGCCCCCAGGCGATTACTCCTTCGAGGTATACTTCGGTGATGTGACCAGCTACCAGGGCGCTGAAGTCGTATGGGACGGCCATGTGCCCGACGATGAAGCTCACTACATCTCAGGAGTAGACGCCGGCGTGTACTTTGTACACGTCAACGTCTTCGGGTACGTCCAACTTGATGAATATGAGGTCGTAGTTCCATCAGCCCAATACACAGGCGAAATCTACAGGGAAGTCGACATATTCCAAGGAGGCAAAGTCCACGCGACAATACACTTCCACAACCAAGAGATGCCCTCAGCAGATCAAGCCCCGCTTGTTGGAGGAGACTTGATCATAGAAGCCTACGACGAGGAAGACAACCTAGTCGCATGGAATGCAACGACCATACCTGATCCGCCGCCCGCGAATTACAAGAACGTAACAGTTGATGTTGTCGGTGACCCATGGGACGGCCCGTTCTCACCCCACGGTATGGCCGCAGGAACATACACATTTAAAGTCTGGTATCCAGGCTACGCGCAGCAGGAGTTCCCACGGCACACAGTATCGCTGTGCACATGGAACAGCTTCAGCTTCCACTTGGTCAAAGGAGCGAACATAAGCGTAACCGTCTACTCACGTGACTGGCAGAGCCCATCCCAACCACTGGATTGGCTATATCCGCCGAGCAGACTTAGAGTATACTTCTACAACTCAGCGGGCGATTACGTCGGCCGGGCAAGCAAGAACCAGGTATCTGGCGAAGACACAGTGAGCTTCTCGTTCGACGGCATGTACTGGTCGCTCGACGACTACATAACAACGTTCTGGACTCTAGACGGACCTTTGAAGCCTTCAGGTCTACCCACAGATGTCTACTCGATCAAGGGCTACACAGTCGGCTACATACAGAAAGCCGTTCCAGAGGTCTGGGCGCAGAAAGCATCCTCAACAGGCGATATACCGCTCTACCTATACGCAGGCGCTCGAATCTTCATAACGGTGAATTTCAAGATCGAAGAGCTTCTCGCACCATTGGACCCAGGCGCGTGGAGCTACTACTTCCGCATCAACGTTAAGGATGAGGAAGGGAACTTAGCAGCCGCAAACATAACATCGGTGCCTCAAGCAGTCAGTCCAGGCATGGTTGCTGGAACAACCACATGGACATTCGAGGTTGTCGGATTCAACGGATTCGATACGCCAGGCAAGGTCTATAATTGGCCGACATGGCCACCCGATATTGCGGACGTGGAGCCAGGCTTCGTGCCAAGCAAGGCGTTCGGATACTGGGAACCCGCCTCCAACAAGTACACTGGAGCAGGATTCCACAAGGACTACGGCATAGACGCAGGCACATACACGCTTGAAGTCATAGAAGAATCGGATGCAGGCTACGTGCAGACAGCCACAGTAGCGGTAACAGTCAGCTTGATGGGTTGGGCAACCGTCTATCTAGACATGCACAAGCAAGCATACATAGGTGGAACAGTCTGGCAACGCAACTACATGGGAGACTTCCGCACAGCTTCATGGTACATAGTTGAGCTATCAGGCAGCCCAGCAGCAAGCACTTGGACACGTGACGGAGGCTACCACTTCTGGGCTCCAGCGGGAACATACACACTGAAGGTATACCTAGCAGCTCCTGAGCCGACCGACGCAGTCGTAGTCCAAGAGAGAACCGTGGTCGTAACATGGGGCGCTATTGCAAGCGAACAGAACTTCTACCTTGAGGAAGGTGGAGTTCCGATCCCAGAGTTCCCGGCAGCGGGCGTACTGATGTTGATCTCCGCATTAGCAGCGTCACTGTATCTGCTACGTTGGAGAAAACAGGCTATCGTACCGATGCCATAGAATTCGGGAAGACCCGAATCAATCTCCCTCCTTTTTTAAACCTAGAAAATGATTCTTCGGAGAGTGGATACTCTCGCAATATATGGGTAGAGCTTCATGTACTCAACCGATAGACAGCAAGCAGAAAGTATCTGAGCTCTAAGAAAGAACTAAAACGGCTGAGATTAGGAGCGCTACGCCTATTGCCGATCTCTGGATGAACCTCCCCTTGAATCGGACCAGACTCAGGCGGTTGACGTTCACCATACCGAATCCTATGAGTACGCCCATTACGATGACCGGTGAGGCTACTCCAAGCGTAAAGATCATGGCGTCTGTTACTGGTGCCGTAGAGTTGACCAACATAGCGACGAAGAGCATCGCGATACATGGAAGCTTTATGAGTGAAAAGATCACGCCAAGCACAAAATCATATAAAGGATCGTTAAGCTCTCGAACCTTCACAATTAGCCCCTTAACAGGTTTAGGTGTCTTGAACAAAGGCACTTTAGCTTCAGTATCGTTTCCGCTTCCGCCTCTCCTAGAATAGAGGTCCTGGGCGACTTCTACAAAGTGCAGTAGACCGACAACAACCAGGATAAAGGCAACCAGCCAAGCCGATGCTGCCAAGTAATCCATGACAGTCGGGTTTGAGACTATGAGAGAAAAGAAGACTACATACGCGTATACTAGGCCAAGCGAGATTAGACCGATTCTTCTGGCCACACGCTTAAGTTCGATCTGAGTTGCACTTGCAAAGAAGAAGGACGCAAGCGCAAATAAGCATGGGTTGAAGCCTGAGACCGTCCCAAGCGCATAGATTAGAGGTTGAGAGAACCCCGTCTCGCCCTCCTTCTGCACAGCCTCTGTTAGAGACCCCGTTGTCAGGTAGTACACTCCCTTCTGAACTTGCATGTTCTCGAAGGGGGGATAGTAGATTAAGCCCAGTCTTGAGTTGTGCACAACTAGTACGGGCCCACTGGTCTCGTTTCTTGGAATCCTGAATGCTTTGAAGTACGCCTCCCCAACATCCTTCTCTCTATAGTAATTGACTATGTTAAGTGAAACATCGTTGTATGTGAGATTCCCCCGCCAAGTCAAGTACAGTTCATTGATAGACCGCTTCGTACTGTCCTCGCAGGCGGCGCATGTGGTGGAGAATAAGAACACAACATTAGTCCTGTTGTCTAGGAAAATTCCACCTGTTTGCTCAAATGCTACAGGAACGGCTCCAATGTCACGTTGCATTTGAGTTAGATCTCTCTGGGGCCTGCCACTTCCATCCTTAGCCGCCAAGAAGGCTGCGTTGCCCAAGGCTAGCAAAAGAACAGTTGAAGCTATGACTATTGCCAGAAGATGCCTCACGTTCCTTGATGATAAAGGTTTTCGACAGTTCCTCAAGGATCGATCTGCACTTAGCCATTCCTCATGCTAATAGTCCTACTTAACTTGATCTCCATCGAGCGGCCAAATGATCTGAAATTCGCTTCCGTGGTAAGGACTCAGAAGAGATAGCGAGTGAAGAAAGAGAGTGCCGAATGTCAGCCGAAGAGCTGTTTAATCAGTCTGCGGCAGCTCTCTAGGGCTTTCTTAACCTTGGGAAGGGTCTCCTTCGCCACTGTTTCGTATTGTTCCGGAGGATGTTCGTAGGGATACCTGAATCTCGGCCTCCCTCTCGCCAAGTTGTCTGTGACTTCAGCTACGGCTTGTATCTGTTTGAGGAACCATCGAGGGTACTTCTCCTTTATCTCATATAGGAAGCGGCCTACTGCATGGATTCTTGGGTAATCTATTCCGTAAGCTATCAAAACCGCCTTCACCGCGTACTCCATGCATTCTTGAAGATACTTCAATGATCCAACATAGTCCTCGTCCTCTAAGCATCTGACAGCGCTTTTGAATTCTCGCTGTGCGCTCTTGATAGCTTCTTTGGCTCTGTCCTTGTTTACAGACATCTGCCTATCCCAAGCTTATCTCTATCGATTCGCCAGGGTTGATGTCGGGCTTTAGATACCAGAAATACGTTCCATCCGGCCGTTCAACCCGAATGGTTCCTAGCGCCATAAGCGCTTCTTTCAGCTTCTCCATTAAACTTTGAAAAAACTTCCCTGCGTCGTAGAGAACCGCTCTGTGAGAGATCATATCAAGATAGACGGGTTGAAACTTCTTGGCGTAACTCTTCTGTAGTGATGCTGCAGTTACCTCCGGGTACCCGTAGAATCCCTGCGCCTTAAGCCAATAGTCGCAGGCTCTGTACTCCCATGTAGATTGAAAACCTTTGAACACATCTTCTTCGATTTGCCAAACTTTTCTCGAGTCATCT
>Ga0315308_1002661_pt1 | contig 10096 bp, 10 predicted proteins | sample TDP3_MG_FD_203078 | JGI IMG/M metagenome (GOLD analysis project Ga0315308, IMG submission 203078) | Freshwater sediment microbial communities from Lake Towuti, South Sulawesi, Indonesia - TDP3 | ecosystem: Environmental > Aquatic > Freshwater > Lake > Sediment | place: Indonesia: South Sulawesi...
TAAGTAAACCCACATGTTTGATATAAAGACGTATACAATTTAGCTTTGTTGTCAATTCTTAGCTCTGAGTACCTTTGATGTTTGCATTGAATCTTTTCCATGGTAGCTTGCAAACTATGGTGTTTCACTCAGTTTAAGCTCAAAGAAATGCTCTCGGCCATTGCGCAGGGCAAAGATTCTAACCTTGTCTCCGACTTTCCTTTTGTGTATTTCCTTGACCAAGTCCTCAATTCGGCGGGTTTCAGCGTTGTCTAACTCGAGGATGATGTCTCCGTCGGCCATTCCGGCGTCTTCCGCTGGGCTTCCTTCAGCCACTTTTGTCACAAGCACTCCTCGATCTACTGGCAAGCCGTAATATCGCGCTACTTCTCCAGTTATGCTCAACCCTATTACGCCGAGCCATGGTCTTCTGGCTATTCCTTCCGTCACCATGTCGTTGGTGCACGTTTTCGCCGAGTTGATTGGTATTGCGAAGCCTATGCCTTGGGCGTAGGGTATTATAGCGGTGCTTATGGCGATTACTTTGCCTTCGAGATCTATAAGCGGGCCGCCGCTGTTTCCCGGGTTTATGGCCGCGTCTGTCTGGACAAGATTCTCTATTAGTCCTCTTTGGGATTCTATTGTTCTGTTGAGTGCGCTGATTACCCCCGAAGTCACGCTGGGTCCGCCGGCGAGTCCGAAGGGGTTTCCAATGGCGTAGACTCTTTGTCCCACTCTCAGCTTGTCTGAGTCTCCAAGCTCGGCGGCTTGAAGGTCTTTGCCCTTAACTTTTACAACTGCTATATCGTGGACGGCGCACAACCCTGCTATTTTACCCTCTAGAACCTCGTTAGTCCAGAGAGTCACGCCGATTTTTTCGGCGCCTCCAACCACGTGGTTGTTGGTGAGAATGAAGCCTTCGGCGTCGATTATGGTACCCGAACCCATTCCTGCAACTGGAACTGCCTGATAAAACATGTTGTGAACGAGTTTTATTGTGCTTATGTTGACCACGCTTTTGCTCACTTTCTCTATCATTTCCAGAACATTCTTCTCGTCGGTCGAAGACAATTCTTTTCGCCTCAAAATCATGTAGTCAAGGGTTTTAATAAATTTTCGATGCTGCTCGTGCTAGGTTGAAAGGCAAAAAGTGCATGTTTCTGCCCGGTTTTCTTTCCAGTTCTTCTGGCAAACCTCGCACATCAGCCCTTTCTCCCGGATTGTCCTGCATGTTTGGCAGAAGAGTTTCAGGATTTCTGTTCTTTTGTTTGGTTCTTCTATGAGTAAGATTATCATGTTGTCTACGAGTGTTTGCACTTCTGCTATGCTTTCGATTACTATAATGTTTCCTCTTCCCTTTGTGACGTATCTGCTTACTGCGGATTGGGATAAGCCGAGAATTTCTGCAGCCTTTTCTTCTTTCATTCCGTGCTTTTCTATGATAGCCTTAGCCATGAGGGCTCTTATTGCGGGTAAAACTGCTTTCACTCCCACTTCGCATGGTGGCAACATTTTCTCACCGTTTATCATTATTCTCGGGTAAACGTATATAAGTATGACGTAGGTCATATATTTCTATGACGTATGTCATGACGGGTCACCTCCCAAACCATCTTTTGCAACCAACCTCTCACTCCTTACCCGTCAGGGCACACGTCACAGTAAAAGGGGGAACGCATGCATGAAGATAGAAACGGAGTCTGCACTGAAAAACGCGGAGAAGAATCATGACTTCTCAGGGATGCCTGGGACTCTGGACTTGGAATGCAGAAATTGTGCTCCTTTAACTCCTCTTGAATGCATATCACGCTGCCCTGTCTGGAAGCTGAAAAACGAACTTAGAAGACTACGAGAAACTATGGAAAATCCGAGTTTCATAAAAGACCTGCTTAATGTCCTGAAAAACAACACGCGTCTGCGCATCTTAAACGCAATCGTGAAAGGCCGCTATTCTGTGAGCAAACTACAAGAAGAACTTAAGAGAGCAGGCCACTCTTATAGTCAAGAAACTATTAACGAGGAGTACTTGCGCCCGTTAACGGAAGCTGGACTTGCAGCTGAGGCTCAAGAGCAATATTACGCAACAACGTTCGGAGGCAGACTCAACGAGTTGATAGGGAATTTCCCTGAATTCTTGAAAGCTTTGCCAGCACACTCCGAGTGTTACGAAGAAGCTCTTCTTAACGCGCTGTTGTCTGGACCCAAGATCTTCGAAGACATAGCAGCCTTCATCTCGCCAAAAGTTGCCTCGCGGATTCTGAAACGATTAAAGACTATGAATTTGATAGAAACCCCAAAAGAAAGAGATTACGTGTTTTTCTTCAGGTCAAAACGTGATCCCAACAAGGAAATTCTTTCCTCAACCGAGAGGAGAGTTTACGATAACATCTCTGAAGAAGGGATTTCTGCAAAGAGACTCGCCGAGAAAACAGGAATCTCCCGGAGAAGAACCTACAAGTACCTGAGAAGGCTGAAAGGGAAAAAAATGGTGTTCGCAAGAAGAACTCCGAAAGCCTATGGTTTAACTGATAAAGGCGAACGGTTGGCTTCGCTTCTGCATGAACTTCAAAGCTTGGTTGAGGAAACTTGGAACTTTTCTGAAAAAATCGTCAACGGCGAAAAATCTTAGGGTGGCAGTACAGGTTTTCTAACGGTGAAGTTCGCGTTTTTGAGGCTCTTTTCCTAGTTTCGAACCGTATTTCTCAGGGTTTTTCTTGAACTCTTCCTCGCACTGTTTCGAGCAAAAGTAAAATGTGCTACCCGCGTACTCCATCTTGCTGTAAGCCATTTCTGGTTCGAGCTCCATGCCGCAAACCGGATCCTTCACTGCGCGCCTTTCTTCTTTGAATTCCACGCCTTTCAGTTCATATTTCCGCAAGGTCTGGCTGTTCAGCGCGACTATGACAGTGCTCAACGACATTATCAGTGCGCCAACTGCTGGTGGCAAAAGTATGCCAAAGTTGTACAGCACGCCAGCGGCTAAGGGTATGGCGATTATATTGTAGCCTGCAGCCCACCAGAGATTTTGGGTCATCTTGGAGTATGTCTTTTGTGAAAGGTGTCTGACTTTCGGCACGTCTCTGGGGTCGTTTCTAACGAGGATTATGTCTGCGCTTTCAATCGCCACATCGGTTCCAGCGCCTATGGCAACGCCAACGTCCGCCGTGACTAGCGCCGGAGCATCGTTTACTCCGTCGCCAACCATGGCCACTTTATAGCTCTTTTGTTTTAGCGCCGCGATTTTTTCGGCTTTCTGGTCTGGCAAAACCTGCGCGAAATACTCGTCTATGCCGAGTTCTTTTGCGACCCACTTGGCAACTTCTTCAGAATCGCCCGTGAGCATGTAAACCTCCAAGCCCAGTTCTTTCAGTCTCGCAGTAGCTTCTCTTGATTCCTTTCTTATCCTGTCAGCTAGCGCGAAGGCGCCTGCGAGTTTTCCGTCAACTATCGTGAAAACGACTGTTTTGCCCTGTTCTTGCAGGGCCTTGATCCTTTCATCGTTTGTCTCGATTTTCAGCTCCTCAAGCAGAGCTGGGCTTCCAACGTAAACTTCTTTGCGCATGATTTTTCCGTGGGCGCCTCTGCCACGCAACGCCCTAAAGTCCTTAGCGTTGGGAATTTTCAAGCCTTTCTCTACAGCGTAGCTTACTATGGCTTTTGCTATGATGTGTTCCGAGTTGAGTTCGACACTTGCTGTGAGCGCTAGGAGCTTCTCTTCGGGAATGTAAGCTACGATGTCGCTGACACCGAATTTTCCTTCCGTTAATGTACCCGTTTTGTCAAAAACAACCGCATCCACATCTTTAATCATTTCGAAGGCCTTTCTATCTCTAATGAGAATTCCACTTTTCGCGGTTATGGAAGTGGAGAGCGCCACAACCAACGGGATAGCCAGCCCAAGAGCGTGGGGACAAGCAATGACCAGAACGGTTACGGTTCTCTCCAGAGCCGCATTCGGGTTCGATGCGAGTGCCCACGCTGCAAAAGTTATTATGCCTACCCCGAGGGCAACGTAGAAGAGCAGCGCTGCGGCTCTGTTCGCCAAGTCCTGAGTTCTGGACCTGCTCTCTTGGGCTTGCCTCACCAGTTTTATTACCTGCGACAGATACGTTTCTTCGCCAGTCTTTTCTATTCTGACTCTTAGGACGCCTTCTCCGTTGATGGCGCCGCCTATCACTTTGCCTTCTTTCTCTTTATGGACGGGTTTTGACTCTCCTGTTAGAAGCGCTTCGTTAACGAAGGATTCGCCTTCCGCGACAACGCCGTCGGAGGGTATTTTTTCGCCTGGGCGAACCAGCACTAAATCGCTCGCGTTTAGTTGTGATACAGGCACATCCGTTACTTCGCCATCCTTCACGAGGTGGGCCGTCGTTGGCATGATCCTGACCAACTCTTCAAGCGCTCGGGAAGCTCCGAGGACGCTTTTCGCCTCTATCCAGTGTCCCAGTAACATAATGTCTATTAGCGTGGCGAGTTCCCAGAAGAAATCCATGCCTGTTATGAAGAAGACGGTTGCGGCTGAGTAGAAAAAGGCTACTGAAATGGCAGTTCCTATGAGGGTCATCATGCCGGGCTGTCTTTTTCTGATTTCTTCAATCATGCCTTGCAGGAAGGGGAGCCCACCGTAGGCGTAGATTATCGCGGAAAGAATTAGCATGATTTCCGACTGGTAGGGTATCTTTATCCATGTTAGGCTAAGCCAGGTTTGGATGGTTTCAGAAAACAGCAAAATGGGAATTGTTAGTGCGAGGGAAACCCAAAATTTTCTTTTGAACATTTGCATGTGGTGCGCGTGGTGTCCCATAAAACCGTCCTTTTCTGATTAAATTAGAATTCGCTAGAATTATTTCTGCCTTGCCCTACTCAGGGCATGGCGACTAGTGAAGTTAAGAAAATGGCTTAATGGGTTATCCGCCTGGGGCTCCGTGGAACGGCACGTTCTTCCATAGGAGTTCCCACCAGTCTGCTTCTGTTATGGTTTCGCCGTGAACGATTATGTCTAAAACCATCTTCAGCATCGCGTGGTGTCTTCTCTCGTCGGTTAATATGGCGTTTAAGAGAAACTGGACCTTACTGTTTTCGATGACGGGCATCATCTTCTCCAGTTTCTTGATGAGTTCAGCTTCCATCTGAATGTGTTTCTCGACCAGCGCCTTCTGTACGTCAAGATTTTCCTGCGTTAAGGCTTGGGAAACGTTGGTTAAGAGCGTGACTGCTGAGGAGTAAAGTTCCGCGTGTTTTAAGGAGTCCAATGATATGCCCTTTAGGACGCCTTTGACTGGCGGGTTCTTTATGTCCGCGATGCCTTTGTTCAGAGAATCCACTATTTCTTTTTCAATCACTATTTGGCGTTTCATGAATTCTACCAATTCTTTGTTCGTGCTCACGCTTTTCTTCCCCTTCCCAAAACCATGTTAAACTGCATGAATAAGGTTTTCGGAAACATGTTTTCCAAGGTTTCGACACTGGCCTAGCATGTTCTGATCCGGCACATATTTTGCCAGCAACGGCGCATCGACAACTTGCATTTCAAACTTGTTCTTCATAATCTCCAGAACGAGTTTTGGGGCTTCACCGCTCCACCCGTAGGAGCCGAAGGCCGCGCCTATTTTTCCTTTCAGGCTTATGCCCTTCACAGCCGTTTCTTCAAAAAGTTTCTTCACGTCGATGGGCATTTCGTGATTGTACGTGGGCGCTCCTACGATTATAGCGTCAAACCTGTCCAATTCATCAACATCAATATAATAGTTCAATTCCACTTCAACGTTGCCAGCGTTCTTGGCGCCTTCAGCTATGGCGTTAGCCATTTTCTCTGTGTTCCCAGTTCGGCTATAGTAGAGTACGAGGATTTTCAACACTAAATCACCCTACAACTCAACTTTGGACAATAGCCATAAGAACTTTTTGCAGACGAACACCTCAACTTTGAAAACCGAATCCAGAGCTGAACTGGCGCATCAACTTTTGTTTGAATCTGTATATGATGGGGCTGCAATCTCCGCACGCCCTAAAAACTCAACCATGCTCAGAATACCCTTTATAGTAGGGCGTTAAATTCCCTATTCATGGATGCTTTCCCCATCATTTCCACGTTCCTGCTGATACTTGTAGCCGAGCTTGGAGATAAAACTCAGCTCGCGATTATTTCGCTTTCCTCCAGCTACAAGGCGTCACATGTTTTCTCAGGAGCGATGTTGGCCTTTCTCGCCGTTGATGGCATCAGCTTAGCCGTTGGCGGGTCATTGCTGGCGCTTCTTCCAATAAGGCTCGTGTTAATCGTTTCTGGCATCGTCTTTATAATTTTCGGCGTATTCCCTTGGTTATCCAGGAAAGAAAAAGAAGGCATCAAGCTAAAGCGGAAAAGTAGCACCTTGCCCTTACTCGCTTGTTTTTCACTCATATCCTTGATGGAACTCGGCGACAAGACGCAACTCATAACCATTGTTTTGGCAGCGGAAACCTCACCCATCCTCGTGCTATTCGGGATGACGATGGCTTTTGCCTTACTAACCAGTGTTGCAGTAGTCATGGGCGCAAAACTGTTATCGCGCCTTCCGCTGAAATGGTTAAAGACAGGAACGTCGGCACTCTTCATTGTCATAGGCGCTCTTACAATCCTAAGCGCCGTACTTGAGATCAGCATAATCTGACTACTCTAACACGTTAACAAGCAAACGCGCATGCTCAAAGAAAACTAATCGATTCCGAATAATTCATAAACTGCCCCAGTCAAATTATTTTGTCCAGAGTTGTCGGCACATGGAAAACTGGGAACTAATAATCATCGGCGCTGGCGCCGCAGGTTTAGCCGCTGGAATCTACGCGGCGAGAAGCGGACTCAAAACTATCATCATAGAAGAAAAAATGGCTGGAGGAACAACCTCAGACGCGCCAGTTGTAGAGAATTATCCAGGCTTCTATCAAATTGGCGGTGCTGAACTGGCGGAAAAAATGGCAGTACACTGCAGAAAAACAGGCGTCACTATCCACGAATTAGAAACTGTGACTGGCTTAGACCTTAAAGGCGAAAGAAAAATCGTGAAGACCACCAGAACGGCATACGAATCCAACGCGCTTATAATAGCGACCGGCTCTCATTATCGCGATGTCGGCGTCGCAGGCGAGAAAGAATTCCGTGGAAGAGGCGTAAGCTACTGCGGCGTCTGCGATGGCCCGCTGTTTAAGGGCAAACGGGTGCTCGTGATTGGAGGCGGCAACTCCGCAGTGATAACGGCTTTGTACCTTTCCGGCATCGCCGGGGAAGTCATCGTTGCTCATCGCAGGCACGCGTTTCGGGCTGAAGAAGCTCTTGTGAAAGACGTAGAGTCCAAAAGAAACGTGCAAGTTTTATTGAACACTGAAGTGAGAGAAATCAAGGGCGAAAAGCTCGTTAACAAAGTGATACTGTTTGACAACAAGAGGGGAGAAACGAGAGAGTTGGCTGTTGACGCCGTTTTCGTTCAGGTCGGCGAGGCACCTAATAGCCATCTAGCCAAGGACTCAGGCGTGGAAGTTGACGAGCACGGATACATTAAAATTGACATATTTCAACGCACAAGCGTTCTCGGGGTTTATGCCGCTGGCGACGTCACGAATCATCCCGTCAAACAGGTGGGAACAGCCGTTGGTCAAGGCATCACTGCAGCCCTTGAAGCGTACAGCTACATTCGACGACCGTATTACCGAAAATAGAGGGAAAACATTATATCATCCAAAACCTCTTTTCAGAACTTCATGAGCATGAACTGACGTGCTTACGTGGTTAGACGTTCCAGCGAAATAACGGAGAGAGATTCAGGAATGAGCGAAAAACGTGTCGCTGTAGTTGAAATCAATCAAGACTTATGTAGCCGATGTTGTGTTTGCCATTCCATCTGCCCTTACGAAGCCATAAACCGCGATCCTGAAACGGGCAAAGTGGAAATAGACATACAGAAATGCCAAGTTTGCGGAATATGCTATAGCGCTTGCCCCGTTGCCGCGATAGAGGTGGCTTACTACGACTATGATCACTTGGTGGATTATGTGGATTGCGTGCGCAAGAAAGTTAAAGGTGACACGCTTGTCTTGATGTGTCGAGGAAACTCTCCTTCCACATGCGAAGTTGAAGAGATTCTGGCAGATCAAGGCTTATGCATCGAGAATTACATCCCGTTGCGCTTACCATGCTCAGGCCGAATCCCAACTAACTTCATCTTTAAAACCCTGACTTCAGGCGTGAAGAACATCGTTTCGATTCAGTGCGAAGATCCATTCTGTCGTTATAAAGAAGGCACGAGAATCAACACGCGACGGCTTCTGCTGGGCCGAAACGTTCTTGAACAGTTAGGGTTCCACAAAGACGCCTTGAGAGTGGTGAAGTATTCCAGGAAAGTGGTTTATGATACGCTGAAATGCGTGGGCTGTGACAAATGCGTGTTCATCTGCCCATATAACGCCATTGAAGCCCAACCCTTCGCGACGCCGAAAATACTTTACGATGATTGTATGGGCTGCGGCGCCTGCGCTTTGGTCTGTCCACACCATGCCATCCAAGTGAAAGGCTTCGAATTTGAAAACGTCCTGCAGCGTTATGGCGAATCGGCGGCAGCACTGAAGGCTAAGAGCAAGGCTCCAGCGCTCTTGGTGTTCTGTTGCCAATGGTCAGAGTTCTCGGCCCTTGACAACCCCGAAAGCGCGTTTTTCGGCAAGAACGCCATGGCCTTGGAGGTTCCGTGCTTTAAGGCGATGGATCCGATTCACGTTATCAACGCTTTTCAGCGCGGTTTCGACGGGGTTATGGCTATGGTGTGTTCTGCTGAGGATTGCAAGCTTCAGGAAGGCAGGGACACGGCAGAACGGAACTTGGATGTGCTGAAGGATGTTTTGAAGAAGATGAATTTGCTTGAACGTTTTGAGCTTTTTGAAGAGTCACCAAGGTGTGCCGGCGATTTTAACCAGAAACTGGACGCTTTCTACAAGAAAATTGCTGCTATGCCCCAATGCGCAGTAATAATGGTGGAGGCGAAAGGAAAACGTACAAAATAGTAACCAAGAAGGAGCTTGCTCCCAAGATTAAGCTGTTTGAGGTCTGTGCTCCAGACATAGCCGTGAAGGCCCAGCCTGGCCAGTTCATCATACTCATTATTGGCGAGAAGGGCGAGCGCATACCGCTAACCATATGCGGCTACGACACGAAAAAGGGCACAGTGTCCTTCGCTTTTCATGAGGTCGGCAAGACCACGAAGGAACTTGGACTCCTACGTGAAGGCGACTGCGTAGAGAGCATCACGGGACCTTTGGGTAATCCTTCGGAGATCAAGAATTTCGGAAAGGTTCTCTGCGTCGGAGGCAACGTGATGATTGCGCCGTTGCTGCTGCAGGTTAAAGCCATGCGAGAAGCTGGGAACTCGGTAACCACTGTCCTGGGCGCGAGAACAAAGGACTTTCTGATGTTAGAGGATGAAGCCAAAGCGTTGAGTGAAGAGCTTTATGTAGCCACGGATGACGGTTCCAAGGGCTATCAGGGCTTAGACTTTTTGAAAGAATCATTGGAGAAGGAAAAGTTTGACCGTTGCGTCGCTATGGGGCCAGTTGTCATGATGAAGAACGTGAGCGAAATAACGAAGCCTTTTGGTATCCCAACGATCGTGACTTTGACGCCTATAATGGTTGATGGTATGGGTATGTGTGGCGTTTGCCGAGTCACGGTTGGCGGAAAAATGCTGTTCGGCTGTGTTGACGGCCCAGAGTTTGATGGTCATCAGGTGGATTTCGAGGGGCTGATTAAGCGTCAGCGCATGTTCCTTCCAGAGGAACGCTTGGATTCTGTCTTGTGGGAAATAGGAGGTTGTGCGTGTGGCAGAAAGTAAATCTCGACCTGCTGGTTTTTATAAGCGTTTAGAAAAAGCCGTACAGATGCCTAAACAGGAGCCTAAGGTTCGCGCCAAGAACTTTAACGAAGTTGCGTTGGGCTACACTGAAGAGCAGGCTATTGAAGAGGCTAATCGTTGCCTGCAATGTGCGAAACCTCAGTGCATACAAGGCTGCCCTGTAGAGATTAACATTCCAGCTTTTATTAAGTGTCTGAGAGACAAGAGATACGCTGAGGGCATAGCGGAAATAAAGAAGAAAAACG
>Ga0315308_1002662_pt1 | contig 10093 bp, 9 predicted proteins | sample TDP3_MG_FD_203078 | JGI IMG/M metagenome (GOLD analysis project Ga0315308, IMG submission 203078) | Freshwater sediment microbial communities from Lake Towuti, South Sulawesi, Indonesia - TDP3 | ecosystem: Environmental > Aquatic > Freshwater > Lake > Sediment | place: Indonesia: South Sulawesi...
GTTGCTGATCCAAAGCCGGAGGATACGGTTATAGACGTGTGTGCGGCGCCTGGAGCTAAGACTACGTACATGGCGCAGTTGATGCAGAATCAAGGCGTCATTTATTCTGTTGATTATTCAAGGCGTCGAATGCAGGAGTGGAAGCGTGAAATAGGGCGGATGGGCGTTGAGAATGCTCTGGCGATTTACGCGGATGCTCAGAAGCCCTTGCCGACAAACTTGCTTGCTGATTTGGTTGTTTTAGACCCGCCTTGCACTAGCACTGGAGCTTTCGGTAAAACCCCATCGGCAAAGTGGCGCTTAACCAAGCGTTCTGTCTTCAATATGGCTGAGATTCAGTGGAACATGTTGAACAACTGTGCAGGCAAAGTGAGGAAGTCTGGGCGCCTGCTCTATTCGACATGCAGTGTTACTCTGGAAGAGAACGAAATGTTGATTGAGAGGTTCCTGAAGTGGCATCCCGAGTTTAAGCTTGTAAACTCCATGCCTCGGATAGGGTTGCCTGGCTTGAGAGGACAAGGCGAGTGTCAAAGACTGTATCCACACCTTCACAGCTGCAATGGATTCTTTGTCGCAAAATTAGTGAAGATAGAAGATGCTTAATCTCTTAGCGCTTTCTTCTTCTTTCAACTCTACTGTTTTCGAGCCTTTTCCATGGCTGACAGGATTTCGAAAAAGGTTTTCGCAGCCTGTATGCTTGTCACTCCATTATCATATGGAGGTGCAACTTCGACAACATCAAAAGCAACAATTCGTGCATCGGTAACTGCGCTTAAAAGGTCGTAGAACATGTGCGTGCACAAGCCGTCAGGTTCTGGGTTTTGGACGGCAGGCGCAAAGGCAGGGTCGAGCACATCAATGTCAACGGTTAAGTAGACTTTCTTAGTGTTGCCCAATAGTCTGTCGATCTTTGCGGCTGTTTTTTCTACGCCTTCTTTCCGGATTTGTTGTGTTGTTGTGAAGTTTATGCCCGCCTTTTTGGCATAGGCTAGTTCTTCTTTGCACACTGCACGGGTGCCAATTTCTATTATCTTGTCCGGTTTTGCCTGTTCGTTGATTCGCCGCATGAAAGTTGTATGCGAGGTTTTCAGGTTCATGTATTCGTCCCGCAAGTCGAGATGCGCGTCAAGGTCGAGCACGGCGAAGTTCTTGCCGATCGCTTGAGCAGCGCCTAATGTTATAGTGTGTTCTCCGCCAATTAATGCGGGAATTTTCTTAGAAGCGAGGAGTTCCCTTACGACTTTTTCGAGGCGTTTGAGCGTCTCTTGGGTGTCGCTGGTCACATGGAGGTCGCCTACATCGTGAAGGGTGATGTCTTCGATGTCCATTTTGGAGCGAAGGCTGTACGTTTCAATGTTTAGAGATGCCTCACGAATGGCTAGCGGTGCAAATCTAGCTCCAGTTCGATATGTGCTGGTCACGTCGAATGGAACCCCTAACATCACATACAAGGCTTCGGTGAATGGCTTTTGGAAGCCGCTGAAAATCGAGGAAGGTGAAACGTAGAGTTCCCTGTAACTCATGCAGTCATATTGTCATGAGTCTGCTCTAAACGTTTTGCATAAAGTCGGAACCTCAGAGGGCAGTAAAGCTTTAAATATTCCATATGTCATAGTCTATTTTCAGCACAGCCCGATACCGTTGAGGTCAAATAAAGCAAAGCCCCACATCAATATCGGCGAAAAGGCGTGCTCCTTTGAAGTGAACGCCAGCCACTATCACGATAACAATCCAGCCTCAACATGCGAACGAGTTGACTGATCCTCAACGGCGGGAAACGGTGCGAGCGAGCGGTCTTCTCTCTCCTTTCTCTCTGTACAGACTTTTGCAATGAACTCGCCACCGTTCCTCTTTCTTTAGCGTTTTCATTCTTTCGCAAACCGTAATAGATTTATTACTTGCCATGTACAAGCAGTAGGCTAAAAAGAGGCCTGAAATGCATGGCTTCGAAGTTGAAGGCTAAACGTCGTGACGCCTTGCTGCTTGCGGTCTTCTATGCCGTGGTTGGAGTCCTGCAGCTGACAACATTGACTCTGGACATTAGGATGTTTTGGATAGGAGCCTTAGCCGTTCTCAGCCTAGTCGCAGCATACGGTCTGTTCACTGTTCAGAAATGGTCTGTCTGGCTTGTTATCGGTCTGTTCTTTCCTCAAGTGGTTTTTGGAGCATCAACGCTCTACTACCTGATCATCGATTATTCGTTTAGTATGGAAGCTACTCTGTTACTGCTCGATGTCGCCTTGGCGGTGTTCATTTTTCTTTCATTTGTCTCATTCATATACGTGGCAGCCAAACGAAAGACATTCCAGCCGACATAGGCTCAGTCAACGGATCTTTTCGTAGCGGTTGTTCTTTCCGGCTTTGAAGCTGGTCCACATCCCGACGAACCAAGTAATATAGAGTCGTAGACGACCCCATCTCTGCAAGCGACGCGGGTTTTCAGCAACATAGAAGTCGAGCAAAAACATGTAGTGCCCGAATCTTAAGGCACGTCTCACCAAGTCTTGTTCTTCTGCGACAATGATATTGGGATTGAAGCCTCCGATCTGTTCAAAGACAGGTCTTCTAATGAGCATGCAGTTACCATGAGCGCCTCCCATCCTTAACTTACAGGAGACAAAAGTTGAGAAATTCACAAACTCGTACAACAAGTGATCGAGGGCGTCTCTGTTCAACGGGATCTTTCTGCAACTCACGCCTACCACATCCTCCTTGTTTAGAAGTCTGTTGAATCGCTCCAGCGCCTCGACGGGGAGAAAAGTGTCGGCATCCATGAAAACTAGGATGTCACCTTTAGCATAGTTTGCTCCTTGATTTCGAGCATCTGCTGCCGACTGATCAGGCGCACAAACAACTTTGTCGGCGAATTTCTGGGCAGTCTCCACTGTTTGGTCTTTGCTGTCTCCATCTTTTACTATAACTTCAAAATCCTTGAAGGTTTGGTTTCTCAGTGTCTTCAAGGTTTCATAAATGTACTTTTCTTCGTTGTAGGCTGGTATGATAACTGAAAACTTCACCATATTCGTTATGCACGCCTATTAATGCAGACGAAGCCGCACTTCTGTCTTTAGAGCTTCGAGAACATTGGTTTTCGACATTCTAGGGCAGCTAAGTTTCCTCTTAACGTTGTCGAGATCGTCGCCTAAGAATTGGATTTTTTCTGGGTCGATTTCACCCATGCCCTGTTGGTGCGCCTTCCAGAGCGGTTCAACTGCAAACGGGTTGAATCCGGCGATGTGGCAACATGCAGCGTCAACTGTCACAGCATTGCGACCAGAGATAATCAAACCCAAGTCAACTCTGTTGCCAAGAATTGGACCTAAACCTTCCATTGCTACTATCCCATCAGTTATTATCAAGTCCTGGCGGATAGCCTCATTCAGATGCACGATGACTTCAGCGAGGCGAGAGTGAAGGTAAGCCTTCTTTCTTGGTGCCACGAGCCCAAACATGTTTTTCATTGCTATGGAAAGGACAACATCCATGTTCGTTTTGAACTTCGGCAAGTTGATTACGTAATCGGCTCGCAGCACAGTCTTGGGTATCGGAACAGTTAAGCCTGCGACCTTGTGCTCTTCTACATCGTCTTTACTAAGGTTGAGGAATCCAGCTTCGCATTTTCTGATTACCTCAGTGATTCCGGTGCTCGTCAATTTCTTTTCAGCCGTGCCAGACGCAGAATCAGACTCTACTACCAGTACGTTTTCACTTTTTTTCCTAACCAGATGCAAGACAGCTTCTAGAAGCCTCGGGTCGGTTATTATCATGCCTTCCAGATTCTTTGGAGAGCAAACATTCGGTTTCACAAGGACTAGGTCGTCCCTTCTGATGTTTTTCAAGCCGCCTAGCATTTCAACTGCTTTCTGCACAGTTGCCTCAATTGTGGAACCGTTCTCACGCAAGACAACCACTGTGTCCTTTTGAGGCGATGAATCGTATGTGTCGCCTTGGAAGCATTCTAGGACAGCATTCAAGGCGCGCACCAGTTCTACGCCATCCTCCACGGACACTTGAGGCTGACTCTCGCCCTCAGCGCATTTAAGAAAGTGCAGATCCTCGTTGATGTAAGACGGGTGCTTGAAACGGAGAACATCTAAGTACTGCCGCATTCGTGATCGGGTGGTAGTTGTTTGGGATTCACGGTTTTTTGTCACAGTTATGCTGTAAGGTGTACGCAGCAAATTTATTGCAATATCGCCGTTTTCACCAATCAAGTCAAGCTGCAACGTGGGAACAAGCCCGGTCCATTTTGCGGTCAGATCGGCTTCGACACCGTGCTGCAGTCTGGCTTTGACATTTACAACGCTTATGATACCTCCTTTCAACTGTGGCTCGATACAAGAAACCCTTTCCAGCAGTCCACCCACACGTTGCACAAGATAGATCAGATGAGGAAACAGGTCCTCAAGCACACCGCATCTAGCCTGATTCCGAAAATCCGTTTTCGCCCCATAAAATTGGAGGTTGGTCGTAATACAGGCACTAATTTTCGTCAGTTTTCCGATTTCACCCTCTTCAATTCTTTTAGCCACCTCAACGAAGCAAGGAGTGAAAATGAAGTTGTGCGCCGGCATGAGAAACAGTTGCTGGTCAGCGCTCTTGCATTGCATCTCGTATGCTTTTTTGACGGTTAACGCTTGTTCAAGCGTTGAGGCAAGCGGCTTCTCACACAAAACGTGTTTTTCCCATTCAAGGGCGTCCATGACAACTTGGAAATGATGCTCAGGTGGAGTGCAGACAAAGACAGCGTCTATATCTGCCTTAGCAAGCATGCGTCGGTAATCATCGTAAGTCTCATTTACACCAAACTTCTCCTTGACCTCTTCAAGTCGAGCCTGATTCAGGTCGGAGGCTGCAGCCAAGTCGTAACCTTGGATTCGCTTCAAAGAGGGCATGTGCACGGCAGTTGCGATTCTGCCGCAGCCTACTACTCCGACTTTCACCGTGCCTCTCACCTCGTTAGTGAATAATAGGTGCTAAGCTTAAACAATTCTACCTCTACGACCGTGCCCTTTTCGATAAACTGCTGGCTTTCATGAATGACTGTGAAGCCGTCAGCCTTAGCTAATGTAGTAATCGCCCCAGACAAGCCTACAGGCACAGGGGAAGCCACAAGCCCGCCAGTGCGGTTCTTCTTAAGTGTCACTGTAACATAGGTTCGCCTGCCCCGCGACGGAAAGAGTCTCTCAGACACAGTAGCCTTCACCGTTATAGGTTCTACTTCTTCACGTCCGCCCATCTGCAGCAAGACAGAGCGTACAAACAGGTGGAATATCAGAAGTGAAGACGCAGGATGCCCAGGTAAGGAGAAAACGGGTTTTTGGTTGACTACCGCAATCGTGGTGGGTTTTCCAGGTCTCACAGCAACGCCGTGAACTATCACACCAGGCTTGCCCAATGCATTTAGGACCTTAGGGATGATGTCCGTGGGTCCAACTGAGACGCCGCCTGAAGTTATGACAACATCCGCTGTTCTCAAAGCTCTCTGCAGAGCCGCTTTCATCTGCTTCACTTCATCCTGAACAACACCCATGTTTAAAGGCTCACAGCCACAATCAGCGACAGCGGCGCTCAAAGTGTGTGCATTGATGTCAAAAATCTTTCCGGGAGTCAACGGTTTTCCAGGATCGACAACCTCTGCGCCTGTCGAGAATATAGCAACCCGAGGACGCTTGTATACTCTAACTCTGGCTGAACCGATGGCTGCTAAGACTCCGATTTCGTGAGGCGAGAGCACTGCGCCCTGCTTCAACACGGTTTCCCCTCTGCGGATGTCTGCCCCCGCTTTCATCACGTTTTCGCCAGCTGAAACAGCCTCACGAACCAAAACAGACTTGCCTCCAAGCTCCGTGTACTCAACCATGACAACAGCATCAGCACCGCCGGGGACGGGTGCTCCGGTAACTATTTCCACTAGAGTGCCCCTCTGAACCATCACTTTTGCAGCTTCACCAACGCTTACTTTGCCAACGAGCCTAAGCGTAACAGGACGATTTTCTTCAGCGCCAAAAGTGTCGGCAGCCTTAACAGCGTAACCGTCAACTGTCGACCGGTCAAAGGGCGGAATGTCATAAGGCGAGACCACAGCCTCGGCTAAGACACGGTTGTACGCTCCAGAAAGCGAAACCACTTCGGTTCCGACAGGTTTAGGCACGTAGCTCTTGGCAAGAATGCTTTGGGCTTCGTCTACCGATACTAATCTCCTGAACAACGCACGTCTCACTTCCTCTCTTCGGCTATGGGACTGAAAAGATGCACAGTCACATTTTCCCCTTCTTCAAGTCCCTCCCTGTCCTCAGGAATAACCACGTAACCGTTAGCCTTAGTTAGAGAAGACAAGACTCCTGAACCCCTCGTGAGAATAGGCATCGCATAAAGCTCGCCTTTCTGCTCAAAGGCTTTGACTCTCGAGTAAACTCTGCGCCCAAGCGCTCCCACCACACGCCTGGTTAGTTGAGCATCAATTCTAGGTCGAAGCTCGCTTTTAGCTCCAAGTAGCTTCAATATTGTTGGTCGCGCAAAAACCTCAAACCCGATGGTTGCCGCAACAGGATACCCTGACAACACAAAAACTGGCTTGCCTTTCAATATTCCCAGCGCAGTTGGCATGCCAGGTCGCATAGCAACACCATGCACAACGATTCCAGGTGCCCCCAGCTTGCTTATTACTATGGGCACTAAGTCTGCTGCGCCTACGCTTGTTCCGCCTGTAGTGATGACGGCATCAGCTTTCTCCAAGCCTTCAACAATCTTTGTGCGGATGTCTTTTTCGTCGTCTCCAGCTATTCCGAGATACATAGGCTCAGCATCTAATTCTTGGCATAAACCTGAGATTACGAATCGGTTAGAGTTTATGATCTGATCGCGTGAAGTCTTTCCGCCCAGTTCCACTAACTCGTTGCCAGTTGATATGATGGCGATTCTGGGCTTCCGCGTCACATTAACCTCGGCTATTCCTAACGCAGCTAGCAGACCCAAATGATGCGCTTGAAGCCTAGTTCCAGCTTCCACAGCAGCCTCGCCTTTCTTAATGTCCTCACCTTTTTTTGAGACGTTTTCGCTAGGCGTCACTGTCGCAACGATTTCAATCTCATTCCTCACCGCTCGGGTATGCTCTAACATGATAACGGCATCAGCGCCTTTTGGAAGCAGATTGCCCGTCCAAACCTGCTTAGCTTGCTCTTGGTACAACCTATCTTTTTGAGTTAGTCTGAGAGTCTTGGACTTGAACTGAGATGCCTCAAACGTGTCTTTAGCTATGACAGCGTAGCCGTCGACTGCTGAGCGGTCGAACCGTGGCAGATCCGCGCACGCAATTATGTCTTCAGCTGCGACTCGTCTCAGCGCGTTTTCGATTGCGACTGGTTCAGGGCTGAGTCTCTTGGGTTTGAGCGCCTTGAAGAACGTGGCTAGAGCTTCATCTACGTTGGTAAGTTTTTCGAATCCCCTTAGCCTAGCCAATGTTCTTCCGCCACAGAGGATTAGACAACAATTCTGAATAAACCAGAATTTAAACTATTTATTATGGACGCCAAGTTCGAAAAACGACGGGGATGTTGAACTTAGCTCAAGAATCGCTTGGCAGTTTCTTGCCTTTGCGCTTCAACTCTTGTAGTACTATGTCGCGTAGCTTTTGCGCATCCATGTCCAGGTTTGGTGTCTCGCAGGCGATGACGGGTCTTAGGTTGCGTTCAGCTATGAGTCTAGCTATCAGTCTGAAGTCGGGTCCGTATTCAGCTCGGTCTAGATTGTGGTGGCGTCTCTCGCCTTTGTCGGTGAATTCGATGTGGCTGTAGTGGCAGTGTACGTTTCGCAAGGCATCTGTACCCAGCCTCTTTTCAATCTGATCAATGACTTCGCGCACATCATCCAGTGTTCTAAACCTACCCCGCTCTCTGGCATGTAAATGAGCCCAATCCACATTGGGTTCAGTCAAGTCAACGCGTTCACATAACGCCAAAACTTCTTCGACACTTCCGAACTGTGAAGGCTTGCCCATCATTTCAGGCGCCAAATGCACCTTTGTGAAGCCTAGAGAACGCATATTTGCAACAACCTCTTCCATGGCTTTGGCGCATGTTTCGAATACTTGTTTTGAAGGCCTGCCAGCATAGGAGCCTGGGTGAAAGACAACAATGTGCGCTTGCATCCAGTTGGCGCCTTGGACGCAGGCTAACAGCCTTTTTTTGCTTGCTTCAAGCGTTTGTTTGTTCGCTGAGGTTAGGTTGACGAAGTAGGAGCCGTGAGCCGTTAGCCAGGTGTCGTGTTCAAGCGCTCTTCTGCCCAATTCTTCAGCCGTCTCTTGCTTGATCTGGGGTTTTGGACCCCAGCGTACCATTTGATATTCGAAGGCGTCCAAGCCTTCTGCTCTAAGGTATTTGGGCATTTCGGTGACGGGCTGTTTCAGTAGTTTGAATCCGACGGGCATGCCCGCTGGACCGAAACGAGGACGGTCAGCCATTCTTAATGCACAGTCCGCTTTACTCGGTTACTTTCTTTGTTGTTTTTCTGGACTTAAGAATTGTTTACCTGTCTCTTAGCGACCCCTAACTCGACGATGAGAACGTGAAGAGGCATAGGCACTGTAGAAAAGCGCAAGAACCGCGGCGGTCCATGCAGCTAAATTCTGGCTCAGAACGTACTTGCCAGCATCATCTAGTTGAAAGATCGGACTTGTAAGGGAGGTGCCCGCAGCCTCGAGAGAATGTCTGAAGCCAGGTGCTGCATTTACTAAAGAGTTGTTGATGTTAGCTCCCAAATCGCCTAAAGGTGCCACAGCCATGCCCACGCCTTGGAACCACTGACCGATGCCAATAACAAACTCGTGCAAGGCAGGAGAACCCATGTACATGTTCAATGTCAGATAGTAAATCAAGTTTGGATACTCGATCAAGATCAACATTGCTACGGCTAGGATGAAAATGGCTAGAATTGTTGCGGCACTTTTGATGGCGGTTCGAGCGAGTGATAGGCGCTGTGAAACGTAGCCCACTCCAGGCGTCTTTTGAAGACTTGATTTCAGGCGTCTGTTGAGGCGTTGGAGTCTTCGGCTTAGGTTTTTGAAGAAGCGCCTTGTCGACTTGAACCTGCCGCTTTCTCTTGCGCGTTGAGACGGCTGAGAGGGATGTCTAGCAGCTTCGATTCTTTGTGGAATGAAAGCGGCTGATTTTGTCAAGTATGTCCAGCTTGTGAGCAGCACGAGGATCACGCTTAGCGGCAAGAGATGGAACAGCGGGCTCACAGAAACCGTGAAAGACCAGTCTGTGCTTGGAACTTGGAAGGTTGAGGTCAACGCAGTTCGGTCACTCAAGCCTAGCGCTTGGAAAGCAGAGACTAACAAGACTTCGATGATTACACTTATGGCAGTGAACAAGATCAGGGCGACCAAGCTTTTTGGCGGTGTCCATCTGACCCTTAGAGGTCTCTGTTGTGTTTCTGCTGGCGTCAATTATTGTTTCTCCATCGGTTTTGTTTCAAGCACTCGTGATGATTATGGACTATTTTTGTCTATCTGTGTAAAACATGGGGGTACTTAAGTCAATAGGATATGCGAGTGTCCAAAGAGTATATCTTATGGTATAAAAAACATCACCAGCCCAGCACCCAGAGGTATGGTCAGGTTATCGCTTATTGGTGTCGGGAGAGTTTCAATTATCATCGCTGTCGCTGCGCCCAAGACAGCTGTCAATGGGTCTACAAAGATTGAGGCGCCGAGTGAAGCGAAAAGGAAGCCGAAAATTGTTCCCTCAACTTTCTTGCCTTTGTTGTAGGGAAAAACATGTCGACCAATGGTTTTTCCGAAGATTGTGGCGAAACCGTCGCCTAACGTGAACACGGCGATAGATGCGTAACTGACTGACGCGGGAAATAATAGCAGTGCAAGCGCTATGCCGAATGCAAAAAAGATGGGTGCTGTAACGAACTCGTGGACTTCGGGTTGAAGTGCAGCGTTCCAAGTTACGGTTGACACGATTGGGATATTTGTTCCTAGCATTCGGGCAAGCTCTGAGATAATGTAAACCAGTGTAACCATTAGAATAACGAAAGCAACCCAGAAACGGCTTAAGTTCATGTGCAGAGTTAAGAATGCAAC
>Ga0315308_1002665_pt1 | contig 10092 bp, 10 predicted proteins | sample TDP3_MG_FD_203078 | JGI IMG/M metagenome (GOLD analysis project Ga0315308, IMG submission 203078) | Freshwater sediment microbial communities from Lake Towuti, South Sulawesi, Indonesia - TDP3 | ecosystem: Environmental > Aquatic > Freshwater > Lake > Sediment | place: Indonesia: South Sulawesi...
CAATGTGAGAAGAAACGCAATGATTGACACTGCCATCATGGTTAAAAGGGGTTCGGGAATTTTGGCTAAGTGGGGAATAGGTAGCATGAAGGGAACTTTCTGTCGGTATTGGGGATATTCTTTTTCATAGTCTCTGAGAAGATGCCACTCTTCGTAGCTGCCAAGCAAGACGTATCCAAGTGCTTGAATCAGCCATGCCAATAAAACTTTGGAACGTGTTCCGGCGTACTGTATTGACATAATGGAGATTCCCAGAGTGATGACCATTATTCCAAAGTATTGAGGGTGTCTGACAACTGAATAAAGACCACTTGTAATGATTTTGTCGCGTCTTCGTAGAAATTGGAGACATGCAACCAAGAAAATTATCAACCCCGCCATTGCAACTAACCGTCCAAACATTAATTGTTGTGAAAAGAGAAGACGGTCTAGCTGAAACTGAAAATACTCTGGATAAGCCCACAGTAAAGCTATGATATAAACTGCTAAAGGATAAATCATGGAACCCACCAGAGGAATACCAAACACTGGGATATACTGAAAACCCAGAAGAAACGCCGAGACTAAAGCCTCAATTGCGTGCCTGAGCTTACTATCCTCCTGACTTACCATCCTAACCCTGCCCAATCGCCAAGTTACCAAAAAAGTTTCTTGGGCTATAAAATGCTACGCTTCAGAACACTGACCGAGTAGGATAATGGTTCTTAAGGTTGCTTTTTGCACCTCCCAGCCTTAAATATAGGATTCGCCAACAGCCTACTTTTTGTGCTCGGGCTGTTTATTCCACATTTTCTAATTACGTTGTTTCTTGTTCTGAGTCTATCATTGAGTTCTTTTTTAGAAAGTTGAATCTTTTCGCCGAATGTTGATTTTTTGGCTTTCAACAACTCTTCAACCAGTGGAAGTTGTCGTTGGTAGATGTGGCAGTTTTTTGAGTGCATAATCATCTTTCCTGTGTAGACTTCCGTCCAAGCGTCTCTGTGTTTCTCTCTGCCTCTTGCATTTAGTTCTTTGACAAAGGCTTCACTGAAGAGTTGCAAGCCCGCAAGGTTGGCGGGCAATGCGGCGTAGGCGTCCCAAGAGCGCCAATACCCTGTCAAAACAAACTTCAACTTGTTGTCTTCTTCGTCTCTGTTGATTTCTGTGTCAAGAATTGTGAGGCAAGGTGGCTCGTGTCTCCTATTCGCAATGTTTTTTAAAATGTCCTTGGGTATTCTCACAACCAATGTAACTTGCCTATCAAACAGTTCTTCCATATATCTGTTGATTGCTTCATCTATCTGGTCAACTGGACTCCGCAGTCTGCTTGAGTAAGTATAGGTCTCGTCGGGTTTTTTATCGCCAAACCATAAGTACTCCATAAAATAATTCATGACGTAACGCATGTCACAAGGAGCCTTCTCATGCACCAGAGGCTTGTTTTCAGGGTGTAGAATTTCAAGAGTCACATCTAACTTTTTTGTGTCAGTTGTTTCCGAACCATACTTTACGCTGAATTGTTCTCCCTCTTCCCAGATTCTCTTTAAAACCTGATACCAAGTGTCTGGAAGGTCGAAAGCCATGATCTTAAGATGTTTCATCTTGCCTGCACCCTCAATTTGCAAGTCTAGATGTGAGCGTAAACTCGCTTTTCAGAGTATTTACCCGTCGTCATCTCGTTTTGGATTTCTCGCAACATCAGAATGCGTTGAAAGGTTGCTGGATGCGTCTGAAACCACCTGTTTATGGTCAACCATCTGGACTTCGCCTCTTTCTCCATAGCAAGCTCCAACTCCCTCTCGTTTAAGACACCGTCTCTGTCGAGGTCATACTCTTCTTTTCGGCTTATGATGTGCTGCATTTCCATCTTAGCTAGGGCTGGGTCGCCGATGTAGAGGGTTCTAGCGCCGTGAGGAGGAGCAGGAGAAAGCGATAGTCCATAAGTTATCTTAGTAAGGGCACTTTCGAGTTGCCTCGGAGATTCGGTAACGTACGCTGAGTAAGCGTCGGCATAGTGCTCCCGCAGTCTGCTCAGCCGCATAACGAGGAGAAGAGAAATTATGTAAACAACGTAAGAGACAACGGCAATCGCAATGAGAACAGCCGCAAGCCCACCGCCCTCATCCTTTCTTCGAGAGGCTCTCCCAGTGACCCACGCGGCTTCCATGGTTCCTCGAGCAATGAGGTAGACCAAAAGCGGCACAGCGGATAACGCTGTCATGACCAGATAATCCTTGTGTTTAATGTGTCCCAACTCGTGCCCAACCACGCCTCTGACTTCATCTTCGTTCAAGTTTTGAAGCAAGCCTTCATGAACTGCCAGCGTGGCGTCTCCGCTGGTTCTTCCAAAGACAAAGGCGTTAGGAGTTGGGTCGGGAGCAATAGCCAACTTAGGCGTTGAAATTCCACTTTTCTGAGCTAAATCTTTCACTGTAGACTCCAGCCAAGGATTCTCGCCAGCTTTCAAGTAACGCAGCCTCGTTGTAGCTCTAAGTATCGCTGGACCTATCAAATACTGAATTAATATGAAAATGCCAGCGAAAATAAACGCCCAGATAAACAAGAGCTGAAGAATATACATTATTATGGCTAAAAGAGCCGCGAATATTATACCCACTAGCAAAATGGGAATCATCATGGCAACTCGCAGTTGAGCTAAAGTAGCCAGGTAAGTGGTCTCCGTTGTCTCGTTTTCATTGAGAAACTACAACGCAGAGTTAAGCTTTGCGCCAAGAGACTGACTTAACTGCTAAAGAGTTCGAGGGCGTCTTCTTCCTCTCCAAACCAAACCAAAGAAAATTCCAACAATAAAGCCACCTATGTGCGCCCAATAGGCAATTCCCGTGGCAGCCTCTACTCCAAGGGTTAGCATGCCGTATAGTAGTTGATATACAAACCAGAAGCCCAGAAACAAGACGGCGGGTAAGGGCACAATGAAGATCCAGCCTATGAACACCAAAGTCAGAATTCTCGCTCTGGGATACAATATCAAGTAGGCGCCAAGAACTCCAGCGATGGCACCAGAAGCGCCAATGGTTGGAATCAACAACGTCCCAACCCCGCCCGAAAATAATTGAGCCCAAATGAACGCCACATCTGCAGCAATTCCAGAAAGAAAGTAAAAGAAAAGGTATCGCACATGCCCGAAAGCGTCTTCCCCATTGTCGCCAAAAACGTACAAGAACAGCATGTTTCCGCCCAAGTGCAATAAATCCGCGTGCAGAAACATTGAAGTAAAGAGCGTGTAGAGTCGTTGGCCTTGCAGCACCTCCTTAGGAACCATTCCGTACCTTGAAATTGCGCTGTCCAGTGACGAAGAGTTACCAAAAAGGGCATATAACCAGTTGCCGTTTGACAAATTAGGGAGAATAGTGACGAAGAAAACGACTATGTTAACTATTAAGAGGATTCTGGTTATGTGCGGCGTGGTCTGAGAACGGTTTACATCTCGAAGCGGAATCAAAGCTTCACCAAAGAGTCAGTTGTTCACTCTGACTTTGTCTTACGTTCTTTTATTATTCAAATATTTAATGTTATCAGAGTATTCCCTAAACCTGCCCCTTACCCTTAGTGCGATTCATTTCAACTAGGAGATTAGAAAGACTGAAGTTTCACTTCAATTAGAATACTACACGCTAGGTGTAAAGGTCATGCCCATAGTTGAGGAGATTGAGTGCTCCAACTGCGGTGCGCCTCTGAAATTCAATCCAGGAGAGATTGTTGCCAACTGTCGATACTGTGGTTTTACCCAAGTCATAGAGACCGGCAAGGCTTTCGAGTTTGAACACTCCATGATTTTGAATGAATACAATCAGGGGCAAGTTGACGACCTAGTGCGTAATTGGATGCGAGGCGGCTTCTTAAAACCAGGCGACTTGGCCAGGTCTTCAAAGATTATGGAGAAGAACCTCACATACCTGCCCTTTTGGCTTGTCTCCGTCACCGCCGCCACCACTTATAAAGGAGTTTTTGAAAGATTAACCCCAGCAGTTACGAAAGAAGGAAAAATCGAAAAGAAATACAACTGGCTGGTTTTAGCTCGGAAAGCCACGGATTTTCCAACAAGCGACTATGAGGTGCCATTAGAGGGCAAGGTGCCTTACGATTTCAGAAAAATTGAGGGTTTCGCTAAAGTCTTGAATAGCGAGGTCGAGAAGGATGAAGCAATCGATATAGCGAAACAACAGATCGAAAACTTGCACGAGTTTTTAGCCAAGCAGGGTGTGGACAAAATCTTAGAAATGAAAACCGACCTAGAAATCGGCGATGCGGTTTACTTACATGCGCCCGTCTGGTTTATTGTTTATGAATACAAGCATGAGCGATACACTCTGCTCCTAGACGGCACCTCAGGCACAGTGATTAAGGGCGACATTCCCTCAGCCAAATTTGGACTGATTTAATGAAACTCTTAAAAGTGTGTGTATAATTTTATGATTAGTTTGACAAGGAGTTAGTCGATTTGAGCGAAAAGAAGGGGATGTATGAAAAGGCAAAAGAAGAGATGCGACTATCCGAGAGAATTCTCGCAGAACTCCCAGGCTTCAGAGGCTACAAGGAGAAGGAACTGAGGCGAGAAAGCGACAAACTCATCAGAAATCATCTTTATCTAAGACTAACGGAAGCCAGAAAGGACCTGAAGGAGATCTTTCAGAAACTCTCAGACAGTCGCCTTCTCGAAGTTCTCACAGACATGGACCGCTTCATTATGAGATTCGATAGGATTTCTGAGAAAATAAACCACGCTTCGTATGGTTACGCTGGTTTTTTCAACATAGTGAAGGTTGAGGAAGAAAAACTCGACAAGATGATTGAGTTTGACACGGGACTCTTAGATGACGTGGACAAGATTGTTGAAGAAACCACCGCCTTCAAGAAAGAGGTTATGAAACAGAGCTTTGAAAAGCTGAGGGAGCACATTCAAAACTTAAGTGACATGGTAGAGGAGTTGGAAGAAACTTTCAGCGGCAGAGAAGAAGTAATCATGGGAGTGACATAGAATGGCGCAGGTTATTGAGTGGAAGAATCCTGGGCCCGAAGACATAGTTTACAAGTACCCCGATGAAGAAATCACGTGGGGTGCACAACTCATCGTGCACGAGTTTGAGGCTGCTGTCTTCTTCAGAGACGGCAAAGCCTACGATGTGTTCGGCCCCGGCAGGCACACGCTCACAACCCTGAACCTGCCTTTGCTAACTGGCATCTTGTCGAGAATTGCGGGTTACAAGGAGAAACCGTTCAAGGCTATGGTTGTCTTCATCTCAACTAAAGTGTTTGCGGGCAAATATGGGGCGAGGGCGCAGACAACTGAACTGGCGCCTCTCCAAGTTCATGGCACGTTCTGGTTCAAGGTTGAGGACCCACAGCTCTTTGTCATGGAGGTTGTGGGTGGGCAAAACGCGTACGCAACTGGCGACGTTGATAACTATCTGCGAGGCTACATTAACGAAAGAATAATCGATGAACTGTCTCATTATGATCTGTTGACTGTGTTCACCAAACTCGATGAGACCAGCATTTCAGCCAAGAACGCCATTTTAGATGCTTTCAAGCGAATTGGACTAGACCTTACTGACTTACGTTTCGAGGGAATTGATACAACGCCGGAGTATCGTGACAGACTGTTCTGGCTCAAACAAACACGAGCGGCTGAAGAGGTCCTGCGAATGGAAACAGTGAAAGAAGCAGCCAAAGAACTGGGCAAATCACCAGGAGCCGCGTTAGGCACAGGAATGGTACTGATACCCCAGATAATGACGCCTACAGGACCAGCACCTGCACCAGCCGCAGCATTAGTAATTTGTCCAAACTGCAGTGCCAAGGTGCCTGCAACATCAAAGTTCTGCCCTGAGTGTGGAACAACGCTAACAGCTCCGACAACAGGAACAGTCAAATGCCCCAACTGTGGGCATCCAGTGATGACAACCGCCAAATTCTGTCCAGAGTGCGGTCAAAAACTCAAGGAGTAATTGAAAAAGGAGAACGTTTATGCCACAAAGACAGCTGGGTCTGCTTTCTTTCGGCGTGCTAGTTGTAATCATAGCGATTTTGCTATTGTTGCAACTAGGCTGGGATACCATTTTTTCACTAACACTCACGTTTTTTGGGCTCTGGGTCATACTCTTGGCGGGACTAAGAGCCAAGAACCCTGTGAAATATGAGCGCAGTGCCTTCAGCACTCTTATCTGGGGAATCATGCTTCTCGTAATCGGAGGCGCTTGGCTTCTCAACATTCAAACAGGCTACTGGCTATACTCTGCGGTACTGCTTCTAGTGATTGTCGGCATATTAGCTGTGGCTTCAGCACTGTCTTCAATGAGAAAGAAACCTTAAAAAGCCAATAGGCTTCAGATGGCAATCCTTGTATTTTAGTAATGTTGCTTGTTCCTGTTTTCTTTCTGCCTTTTGAAGTAGCGCTCGTCCAATATGTGATGAAAGAAGGCAAGGCTCAGCCCATATTTCTCACAGACGTCAACGATGCTCGATGAGTATAGCTGAAACAGTTCTTCAATCGTTTTCCTCGCCAAGTCAGACGGAATTTCATCGGGGTTTTTTAGAAACAGAATGAACCATTTGCCGAGTTGAGTAGGCGTGTACCATTTAACCCATATTCGCTTCTTTTCAGTTGCAACCTGCTCCATGCCCTCTTCGAGTATCCCTGCCAAAGCCATCTTTTTTAGGTACTGAATTATGGACTTGTTAGAGTAAGACGTCTGTCGGATCAGTTCCCGTTGATATGTGCGCCCGTCTAATCTCATTCTAGTCAGTATGCTCATTCCAACCCGTGACTGCAATATGCTCCAAATCAGTCGGCGCTGTTTGGCGTCGATTGGAAAGGGCAGAACGTAAGGCCACACTCGCTCTTCTCTCAATTTGTTTCTGCCCTCTCAACAAGGTTTTATAGAACCCTCGACATCAACCACGAGTTTTCCTTCCTTAATCACCTTATCCACAAGGTTCACTCCATATCTGTAACCCAGAAACCTGTGACTCGGAATGTTTAAAATAGCAACGTCCGCCTTCTTGCCCGGTTCGAGGCTTCCAACATCACGCGCTCGATTTATGGCGTGAGCAGCGTTTATTGTTGCAGCCGTCAATGCTTCAGCCGGTGTCATTTGCATTTGGCGACAGGCTAGGGCTATTACTAATTGTTGATTTTCAATCCAACAACTCGGGTTAAAGTCTGTTCCTAAGGCAACGGGAACGCCCATGGAAATCATTTTTCTGGCCTTAGCGTATCTTGTGGTCATTAAGGTGAAGGCTGCGGCAGGAAGCAGAACGGCTACAACACCACGTTCAGCCATCATCTTTAATCCCTTTTCAGAAGCGAAGACCAGGTGCTCCGCCGAGACAGCTTCGACTTCTGCAGCCAACTCGGTTCCGCCAAGGGGAGTTATCTCGTCCGCGTGCACCTTAGGTCTCAAACCATATTCTTTCCCCCTTAGAAGAATGCGCCTAGACTGGCTAATGTTGAACACGCCCTTCTCGCAGAAGACATCGCAGAATTCTGTTAGTTTTTGACTGGCAATCTCTGGAATCATCTGGTCTGTTATGAGGTCGACGTATCTATCAGTCTGCTCCAGGTATTCAGGTGGAAAGGCATGCGCTCCCAAAAAGGTTGGCACCAAGTCAATTGCGTGCGTCTCGTTCAAGCGTTTCTCAATCTGCAGACACTTGACCTCTTCTTTTAGGGTCAGTCCGTAGCCGCTCTTCGCCTCCGCCGTTGTGGTTCCATGTTCCAACATGGCGTTCAGCGTCTTTCTACAGTTTTCAATCAGTTCTTGTTCACTGGCCCGTCTAGTTTCTCGAACGGTCTTGAGGATGCCGCCTCCCTTCTGCAAAATCTCCATGTAGGTGGCGCCTTTCAATCGCATTTCAAACTCGTCTTCTCTCGAACCAGCGAAAACCAAGTGAGTGTGAGGGTCAACAAACCCAGGAATAACCACCTTTCCCTTAGCGTCTATTGTTTCGTCAGCCTTAAAATTTCGTTTTATGTCTATTGTCTTGCCCACAGCCAATATCTTTCCGTTCTTGACTGCTAGGCAAGCGTCTCTCTCGATACCCAGTTCTTCCATTTTCTTGCCGATGAGCGGTTTTTGGCTTCCGCCTCTAAGAGTGACTAGTTCATTGGCGTTTTCAATCAGCAGGTCTGCTTGCTTCTTATTCACTTCGTTTTCGCCCTTTTCTCAATTGCATTCTGAATCGTTATCTCAAGCACGTGATCCACGTCGAGGTTGTCTATTTTCATGTAATATGCAGCTACGTCTACTACCGCGCGTATGGGTGCTAGTCCGCAAAACTCTGAGCCAACAATTGAAACATTGTAACGCGCGGCTTCAATCTTGATCAACTCAAACACTCGATACAACGGCGTCTTTTCAAAGTCGGTTATGCTCATCCCTATCTGAGTCATATTTTTCTCCGGAATGACAGCAGCCATGGCTTTAACGAAGGCGAACCCACCCTTCTTAGCGTGCAGAGCCTTGGCGATTTTCTTAGTTATCGACAAGTCTGAAGTGCTTAGGTTGACGTTGAAGCCTGCCATGACCTTGCGAGCACCTGTTATAGTTGCACCTGCGCTGGCATGAGGATGACCAGGTCCGAAGTCAGGTTTTCTCCCAGGCATCTTCATCATTTCCCCAAGTTTTTCATATTCGCCTTCACGTATCCAGTCTACATCACTTCTCTCCGGTCTGGTGCCAGCTTCTCCGTAGAGGTACACAGGAACCTTGCTCTTTTCAGCGAATTCTTTTCCGAACTCTTTGGCTAGATTGGCACATTCTTTTAGGCTGGTGTTTTTGATTGGAACGAAGGGCACCACATCGACCGCGCCTACGCGTGGATGCTGACCCTTGTGCTTGTTCATGTCGATGAGTTTCACCGCTTTCAAGGCAGAAGCCATAGCGGCATTGAGAACTGAGTTTCTGTTGCCAACAAAAGTCACCACAAGTCGGTTATAATAATCATCATAGGTAGAATCGAGAACAGAAGCGCCTTCAACTCGTCGTATTTCATTCAAAATCGCTTCCACAACCTCCGGCTGAGATGTGCTGAAGTTTGGCACACACTCGATGATTTCGTTCAAACCTCATCGCTCCATGCTTTATATTCGTTCTGTTCTAAAGAGAGCGTGCACTTGAGATTTAAGAACTGTTCTCTCGAAGCAAAAAATAAAAAAGAGGAAGAAGGGTTGTTTTAGCTACGCTTTTGGTGCCGTTTGTGCAGTTGGCGGAGCGGCTGTTGATGGAGCAACTCGTCTTTTGCGCATGAAATAGTACAATGTTATGATTAAGCCCAACACTAGGGCGGCAATGCCGATTCCGAGTCCTGTCAGCGCGTACGTCCATGAGATGTCGATTGGTTTGACTGTTACCGTTTCTGCGGGACTTGTGTATGCTGCATAGACTGTGTCTCCGTCCCATCTGGCGGTGACTTGCCATGTTCCCGCCTTGTCGGGTTTAAATGAGTAGACGGTTGTTCCGCTGGTTGTTGATGTAACCGTCTTGTTGGTCGGTGTTCCGTCAGGATCTGTGATGTACAATGTGATATTTACTGCCATGGCCGGCTCAATGAAGACGTTGACGGCGACGCTCTCACCCTGAGTAACCGGTGTGGGTGTTAAACTCAACTTTATTTTCGTTGAGACCTTGCCAACCGTGAAGAACACGGGCTGACCTAACGTTGTGTACCGGTTTCCATACGTTGACAGGTCAACAGCGTACACTGTGTTAACTTCAGCCGTTGCGGGAACTGTGAAGGACACAGCCACCGTGGAATTTCCATACATGGCGCCTGTCACAGACTCCAAAAGTAAGGCTGTGCTTGGAATCTCGCCAGCAAACTTGGGTTCGTTGGGCTTGTACCACCAGAGCTGATACTGACTGCCCGGGTATAGTCCAGTGAACGAAACTGCGATGCTTGAACCAATTGTTCCTGAGGATTGGGCTAGTGTCATGGCTTGCCTTATTGATACCCAAGTAAACACTGTTCCCCCCAATTCGGAGTCAATGTTTATGAAAGTGTTTGATGTTGAAACCCAGATGAAGTGTCCGCCTCCGCTGCTCTGCGGTATCTGGAATGAAGCCACCAAGTTTCCTTTTGCGTCGGTTGTTA
>Ga0315308_1002667_pt1 | contig 10085 bp, 12 predicted proteins | sample TDP3_MG_FD_203078 | JGI IMG/M metagenome (GOLD analysis project Ga0315308, IMG submission 203078) | Freshwater sediment microbial communities from Lake Towuti, South Sulawesi, Indonesia - TDP3 | ecosystem: Environmental > Aquatic > Freshwater > Lake > Sediment | place: Indonesia: South Sulawesi...
AAGCCTTGGCAAGAGCGAAAGGCAAGAAAGAGTCCTTCACAGACCTCATCTTGAGGATCGTCAAGAGGAGGGAAGAAGGCACCCTCCTCGACTATGTCAGGAGCATAGAGCCTGACGAAGAGTTCGCCAAGACGCTTGACGACATAGTCAAAGAGCGAAAGAGAATCTCACTGGCAGCACCAAGATTCTAGGCGTCCTGCATGGTATGCTTTGACACCAGCTTCATGATCGCGTTGATTCGACGCGATGCCAACGCGGAGAAGAAGCTGGAGGAATATGTTGCAAGCGAAGCCAAGATCTCGACAACCCCGATCACAGCCTGCGAACTCTTCAAAGGAGCCTATCGTTCAAGGAAGAAAGAAAACGTCCAAAAGTCAGAAAGCTACTTCATCACTTGGAAATCCTACAGTTCTCGGTCGAGGCTTGCGAAAGATACGGCAACCTGGCCAGCGAACTTCAGCTCAAGGGAAGCCCGATTGGAGATCCAGACACAATGATAGCCAGCATCGCATTGACGCATGGCGAACCTCTTCTCACCTCGGACAAGGAGCATTTCGGAAGAGTCCCCGGCCTTATGATTGAAACGTGGTAGAACACGCCGTCCCTTTCTCGAACGTGCTCAGAACCATTCAGGCGCTCGGTTGCAGCATCTCAGGTAGTTCAGAAAGTCCGTTTATCCAAGATGCAGGTTTCCTCAACATATCGCTTGACAGTGCTACTGGTGTCCTAGCGGGCGCTGGGCGCGTTCATCGCGTATTTCCCTCACGACTTTTCCAGCCGAGGCGGCGACTCTTGGGCGGTTTCGTGATATCTCGTCGAGTGATGGAAATTGGTCAATCTTCACACCTAGCCTAGCCGCTAGCGATCTGATTACCTCGAGCCCCGAGAACGCTCGGAGAGCCTCTTCGAACTCTGAACTCAGCATTCGAGACGTGCCGTACTTTGACACCGCCAAGTCTCTGAAATGTTTGAGCAGTTGATCGTCGACGAGTATCGTTGTCTTGACTTTTGTCAAAGGAACTCACCGTCCAGAAGGTCAACCTTGCAATCACATAACCTTTCTGCGCGTGGGATCAAGCGAGACCCGCAACCAGCAGAGGGCTAGTTATCCCTCAGGTGCGCCTGACTTACCTACGGGAACGGTAGCTCATTGCATTCTCCTGACATGCCGCGCATATGAAGTGCGGAGATTTGCCAACGTCCGGCCACGCGCCTGTACGCCTTCCTCTTTCAGCGCCAGAATGAAAGCGCCAACTACTGGCTCGAATCTCGGACGCCCAATCGTAAACCGCGGAATACTCTTGCGCAGTTCGCGTCTGAAGGGATTCAAGATTATTGCGCCCGCTTTGAAAACTCCGCCCGTACAGTAGACGTTAGGCTTGTTTCTTGTCATGTCTAGACGCTGGGCAATCGTGGACACCAAGCTCGCTAAGACTCGTCCTTCATGCGCGAATATGCTGCGAGCCGCACGGTCACCTCGTAATGCAGCCTGCGCCACTAACTTGCAGATCGCGGAGACCTCCTCTACAGTCGCGGGTTTCTCGTGGACCTCGTGTACTACGTTCTCTAGAGTTCGAAGCTTGAACTTGCCAACGAGCATATTTGCGATCGCTGTCTGCTCCTCTCTTCCGTCAAGAGCGCGCAAGCTTGCTCTGATTCCGAGCTTACCGATGTCGTACGCGCTTCCCTCATCATCGATGATATTCCCCCATCCCCCTGCTCGAATCACTCTTCCATGCGAATCGATGCCTGTGGCGAAGGATCCTGTTCCGGCGTTCACCACAATTCCAGGTCTGCCCAGGGTGGCAGCGTACAGGGCGATCATTGAATCGTGCTTGAGGATTCGCCGTTTCCCGAGGCCCGTTAGATTCGCCACTTTGCGTCCGATCAGAAAGTCTCTGGGCGAATCCATTGCAGCTAGGCCCATCACAACTGTCTCAACATCCCTGGTGGACGCGTTTGCGCGCCGGCATGCGACACTGACGCTTGTCTGAATTGCCTTCACGGCTTTCTTGACGCCGACGTTGTGGTAGTTTGAGGGGGGAGCCCGAGCTGAGCCTACCAGAGTCCCATCGAGTCTTCCCACAACCGCGACCGTTTTCGTGGCGCCGCCATCCACCCCAGCAAACAATACCATCGCTAGGCTTCCCCCACATGTCCAGCCAGTTGCGTGCGGATGCTGAGCAGGCGTCCGCAATAGGCGAACGTACTAGCCGACGCTTTCACTCTTGCTGTTGAAGCTGCTCGGAACCGTCCTGAAGGCGGGCCGGTACGCGGGCCCGTAAATGATGAGACCGTCCTTTCCTTCATCCTCGAGCTTCCGGATGACGACTTCGAGCGTAGCTCCGCTCGCCAACTCGGTCGGAGATGAGTCAACGATCAGCGCCCTCCCCCTGGAGATGATCTCGAAGTTTGAGGTGAGCCTTCTCCGAAGAGGGAGCTTCTTGAAGGACAGAAGCTTGGCTAAGACGGGGACTTGCCTTTGCTCCACGGGCCCCTCGCAGTCCCACTCGAGACACCGATCTCGAGCAGGATAGAAGACGCGCTGGCAGCCGTGGCATAGCGTAGCTGTTATGTGTCGGCTGTCGAGCGGAGCGATCTCGCCAACAACGCGGGGATGCGAAATCCTCCGCTTGACGATGCGTAGCTTCTGTCTCAGATGATCCTGATAGGTTTCCAGCTTGATCTCGCGTTTTCGCCTCAAGTACTGCTCGACTGTTGGAGTTCGTCCGCGCTTCGCAAGTATGCCTTCTTGAACCTTTAGCCAAGTCGCGATCGTATATGCTCCGGATCCATATGAAACCGCGAGGATGTTCTGCCCCGGCTGCGCGTGATCGAGGATGTCGCAAACGGCGATGGGAGTCGACGCCGCGTACGTGTTTCCCGTGTCCAAGACCCTGAGCCAGGGTTTGACCTTCTCCTCGATGAACTCCGATGTCAGATGAATCCTCGACTCAACATCCTGGCTTTCGAGGCCCTCGACCTTTCCTTGGGAGAGCATCTTACAGACCTTCAACGGCATGTATCCTGACGGTTGATGGAACGTCAGGTAATCGAAGTCCGTCAGCTTGAGGTCAGGGTGCTTCGAGAGCATATGCTCAATCGCGCCGATCACGTGCTGAACGTAAGCTTCCACGGTGGTCCTTCCAAAATGGCTCGGATAGGGCATCCCGTCACGCCTCCAAAAGTCCATCGTGAGACTCGAGTATGCTGCGGCGTCTTCAATGGACGCCGCCAAATTGTCCCGTCCGAGCACGAACGCTCCAGCGCCAGCGCCGCACGCGTATTCAAGCGGGTCCCCCTGCGGGGCTTGTGCCACATCCGCGCCTATTGCGAGGCCGTAGTCGATCTGCCCGTTGACGATCTGACCTTCCACAAAACTGAGAGCCTGCATTCCGGCGTTACATGCGCCTTCAAGGTCAGCCACGTATACTCTGTTCCCTATTCCTGTGAACGAAGCAACGTGTCTCGCGATTGTGCCAACTGCGTAGGGCTTCGACTCAGATCCAACAGCCACAGCACCGATCCGGCAAGGGTCAAGATCTGCCATTGTGATGGCGTTCTGCGCAGCTTCCGAAGCGATTGTGATTGCGTCTTCGTCCACGCCTGCTATCGCCTTGTATCGCAGCAGCAGACCGTCTCGGACCTTCTGGAGGAAGTCTGGGAGATCCTTGCGTTTCGCTTCTCTAGCCTTGACGATCAACTCCGTTCTGATTCGTTGGATTGGGACGTACACACCGTACCCTACGATGCCAACGTCGCTGCGACTCATTCTGAGCTGAATTCCTCGCACAGAACTTAGAAGGGTCCTACAAGTCCTCAGATCATATTTAAAGACGGTTCATCAATGTGAACCTGATAATCAACATCAGAAACACAGCTACAGACGATCAGCGGCCGTTCGACGATTAGAAGAAACGTTCACTGCAAGGCTCCGCATAGATCGCAGAAGGTCGAACCGCTAGGAATTGGTTCGCCGCATGATATGCAATAGAAACCCCGAGCCTGACCCTTTGGTGCCTCAGCCTCGGAAGCTTGAGAAACCGCGGCGGTTGCCCCCTTTGCTGTGTCAGTTCTTAAGCTGTTGTCGCGGATGTACTTGTGCAAGCCTTTCTGGATCTCAGCGTAGCTTACAGTTGTGCCTTCGGGAAACCCAATTACGAGTCCAAGGTTTCGGTCAACTTGAATTCTCTTCTTCAGCAGACCACTCAATAATGACTCTCCCTCCTAATCCAAGATGTTTTGCGTGTGGATTGTATTTAGGGCTTCTGCGTAGCCTCCGCAGTGGTCCTGTCTATGCCCATGGAATCTGAGTCTTCCTCATGACGCCCACAGCGGTGACCAAGACTCCGATTGCCAGCAGAGCGTAGGCTACGTACTGTACCCTTTCGTCTGGTAGGTTGACCGTGACTTGCTTTTCGAGTTCAGCGGTTATCGCGACCCTCTTCTTGACAGGAGAGTTTGTGTTGTCAAAGACGAAGTGATACACGCCACTGCGAGGCACGGTGAACGAGAAGCCCTCCCGGTTGGAAACATCTTTCTGAAAGACGTACGTGGGGCTACCCTGAGCAACCCACTTCTGATACTCTGCGTCGTCCATGACGAGCATCGATACTTCTGAGGGCTCCCCTGTAAGAGCCGAGCTGACCGCAACTGTTCCGTTGACGAGGACACCCTCGTCCAATTGCACTGAACGTTCCCAGACGTCCCCGACCGTGAACCCCTCATCAAGGAACAGTCCAGTGACTTCAGTCCGCGTTGACGGAATGACGATCAGTTGTGGACCTGCGAAGAAGAGAAACGCCCCCACGATGATTATTGCAAGCCCTGCAAAGAAGTTGAGCGTATTCACGGGATCACCTCATGGAAACCGACACTGGTTACGGTTGGAAGCAATTGAGGTTTTCTCTGACCAAGGCCTCCTGAGCTGTTCTCCACGTGTAGCTTCGCTTCTTCTTCATCCCTTCTGGGATTCCTTCCCATTCTTCGAGGTACACAGCCGTTTATGTTTCTCGCGTGCGGGGAAACCCACCCCATGTAGACGACTCAAACCCATAGATGCCTCCTCCGTGATGCACCTAGAGCCCACACCGACAATTCGAATCCGCTGACGCTATCTCAGTGGCTTGGCAGTGGTCGAGCTCTGCCAAGCCTGCCTGAAATCTACCACGTGTCAACGCGGGACTAGAATTGATCTCCAGATTGTGAACGAAAATTCACTCCTATTTATGCAACGCTTGGACAGCAGGGAAGGGTCACAGTCCCATGTAAATCCCTTCTTTTGGCACTCTTCGCGACAGAAGCGCGGAGATTCTTGTTTCCGCAGCATTCCTCCGATGGATGGGCATCCCATTGCTATGGTTCCATTCGCGTCCATCCCACCGCAGAAGCATAGGCCGTGCCATCGGCCCGCTACCGCTCAACGCGGCTACCTTTCCTCCATATAGAATGTTCAAGGCTCCATTCACATCCGCATTCAACATCTGGCCTGTCTCCATGCATCTGTATAGTCCACGATGGATCCGGCCGCTCGCGTGTGTTTGGCCGCAAACCGAGCATCGCTTGGACGAGTCCCGCTCCGACTTGAAGCGTGCCTTGATCCCGTATTCTTCGCCTAGCTCGACGATCCGCTGGCGGATCTCTTGAAAGACCCAGAAATTGTGAAGCTTCTGGTTGCCGACCCTGCCGTGATCCCTTGCGTTGATCCGAATATGTTTCAAGTCGCCAACAACAAGTTCGGTCAAGTCGTCCGCCTCAAGTCGCTCAAATAGGTCTCTTAGCATAGCGTCTATGGCGTGGTGGAGTCTGCGTGTTCTCCTGCGAAACATTGCCTTCAATCTCGTCGAAGCACGTTTGCCGTTGACTTTCGCTAATCTCTGCTGCTCGCTGGCTATGCGCTTCGTCCAGTATCTCCAATCGCTGAGAACCGCTCTGCCAGAGTATACCAAGGCGATTAGGGAGCGTTCGACTACGCATGTGGCCAAGTTGCATATTCCCAAGTCTATGGACGCACGTTTCGGCGTCAGATGATGTGGCCTGCCTTTGTGGGACCACTTGACTTTGACTGGGATACGTCCATACCATCTTCTGCGTAGTTGATCATAATGGAGCTCGAGCCTACCCTGCTCTCCAACCCACAAATCGCCTGCTTTGAAAGCTATCCGAAGCTTCTTCGAGAGAACAAGCATTTGCCCGATTTGACGGTATCCATCCTTGCGGACATAAATGGATTCTGCAATGAGAGTTTTTCTGCGGCGATCTTTTAGATACCGTGGTGGCTCAACCTTCTTGATATGGCATGCGAGCTTTCTCCGCCGTTCGAGCCTTTTCAGAGCGAGATAACTTCCCCATGCCTCATTGAGCTTCGCCAGCAAGGCTTGAGCTTTGCATGTTCCAAGAGCCTTGAAAGGCATCGTAGCCTTCAGAGCCTTGCATTGACTCGAATAGTCTGGCAACCCCGAGCCTTTGAATAGCGCTTGTCGCCTCTGATAGTTTGCGATGTTCCAGAGACGTGCTGACGCTTCAGCGTACTCTCTGAGTTGTCGTTCCTGCATTAGGGTTGGATCCAGCAAGATGGTATTGGTTCGGCGCAATTGCTCCATGAACCCAATCCTCTCTCAACCAACTTAAGCGCGAGAGACAGGTGAATCTACTCGCTTACTCCACCACTATGATCGAAGGATTGCGCTGGCTTGTCATGAATCTGCTCATTCCGGACTTGGACTTGGAACGATCTAGGGCGCACGATCTCGCGGTCAGAGATATATAGCCAGAACGCTGACCTATCGACCAAGTGATCGGCATGACAGAAAGGAAGGGAGACTATGTCCCCACCCAGAAGATCATGGGTATGCAAGTCATCGATAGCAAAGGCTCCTCCGTCGGAAGCGTCAAAGATATCGGCGTGAATGTCGTCGAGAAGAAGATCAATCTAATGGTGACCACGAAGGCGAGATCTGAACTCCAAGTCGCATGGGATGACATTCAGTCCGTCGTGGACGTGGTGCTCCTGCGCAAGGAGATTGAACTTCCAAAGGCGCCTGAGGGAGCCCCGGCCCCTGTTCCGCCTCCTCCCCCGCCGCCAAACAAGTGCGCAACTTGCGGGACACCAGTCATTCCGACCGCAAGGTTCTGCCCCAAGTGCGGAAGCAAACTCAAGTAGACGAGAGGCTGGCCGAAAACTCGGCCTCAGACGGGTCTGGCCTTTGCATCCAAGCAGAGCGCATGTGAAGACTAGCTCTGCGCCTCGATGTCGCTGAGCTTCTCGAATTCGGGGATCCTCTTCATTCTTCGCCGCACAATTGTCGTCTCTAGTTCTTCCTTTAGGAGCGCGAAGATGCTTTTGTGAGCGTGAACGAACTCTGAGTGAGTTCTGTCCCTTGGCCGTTCGAGGTCCACGTCGAGTATCTTCTTCACGCGCGCAGGCCTTGAGCTGAGAACTATGATCTTGTCCGCCAACTCGACGGCTTCGACGAGATTGTGCGTTACCAACACAAACGTCTTCTCCGTCTCGGCGTGAATATCGGCAACTTCCTCCCTCAATGTCTCCGCCGTGAATTCATCGATTGCGCTGAAAGCTTCATCCATGAGTATCACGTCGGGATCTACCGCCAATGCTCGGGCGATTCCCACACGCTGTTTCATTCCGCCAGAGAGCTGCTTCGGATACAAGTGCGCATACCCAGCTAGCCCGACCATCTCCAAATACTTCTGGACCGAGTCCATACGCTGGGCTTTGGGAACTCCTCGGGCTTCAAGCCCGTATTCCACGTTGCCGACGACTGTCCTCCACGGGAAGAGCGCAAATGATTGAAAGACCATGCTGATCTTCGGATGAGGCCCGGTCACGGGTTCGCCACAGAATCTGATTTCCCCTGACGTAGGCCTGTCCAGCCCAGCCGCCATCTTCAGCAGGGTGGACTTGCCGCAACCGCTTGGGCCGACGACGCAGGCGAATTCCCCCCGATTCAGCGCAAAGCTTACGTCCTGAATCGCCGAGATCGACTCTTCTGTTTGACCGTATTCCTTGCTGACGTTCTTGAGCTCCATCAGATAGCTCAGTCCATCCACCGCCTGATCCATCTCTCGGCCCGGCCGAAAACTAGCCGATCAACCATTATTGCCAAAATGCCAACAGCGAGTATGGCTGCAAAAGCTTCCGTGACTCCGCCGCTCTCTACTGCCCCTGCGATGTATGAGCCTATCCCTGTTACGCCGGAGAAGATCTCGATCGCAAGGACGATCTCCCATACGAAGTCGTATGCCAACCTTAGCCCCGTGAAAAGGTGCGGTGATACAGCGGGCAGTATCAGCTTCCGAAATGTGTCAAACCGGTTTGTATTGAAGACCGCGGCGACGTGAAACAGGTCCTTAGGAATGTCTTTGGTGCCCTCTCGGATGGTGAAGTACATCGGAAAGAACGCGCTGAACGCCGCTATCGCGACGGCGGCAACATTGCCTGGCCCGATCCATAGGACGAGCACAGGTAGCAGAGCAATATCCGGCAGGGCTCCGGCCAGCATTATCAGCGGCGTCACCGCTGTATCCAACCTGTTGCGGAGACCTGCAAACATTGCCAAGGGCATGGCAATTGCAAGCGCCAGCAAGATTCCGCCTGTCAGATTCAGAAAGCTCTGTGCTACACGCGTCAAGAAACCTACATCGAACATGGATGAGGCGAGGGTCAGGACCGTTGCCGTCAATGAGGGTAGTCTTGATTCGGGCACCACTCCCAAACGCACGGTTGCTTCCCAAGTGACGAAGATGCCTGCGAGCGATGCAAGCCACAGGTACCTCTCAGCCGCCACCGCATGATGAGCATCGACCTTGGTCGAAAGCATTCGCTTCGAATAAGCTGCGCTCATCGCGGCCGCTCACCAAGCTACATCACTTCGGCTTGACGTGCTAGATTAGGCTTCGACGACCAAGTACGCACAAGACACCGCCTAATATCGCAAGAGTCATGCAATCGATGCAGATCGTTCCGTCGCGAAGAGTTCACTAGCTGATGCCGGAGTGAATGCGCATTTACAGGTGTATGTAAAAGACACTGGAAGCAATTCCGAAACTCCAGCGGCCACATCGAGCGGCTTCACGCGGAGGAGATGAGCCGAATGGAGATATTGGGCCGGGCTCATAGGCAGTCATATCATGGCCAGCGAAAGTGCAGCCCTATACAAAAGAACCTGTTGAATACGAGAAAACAGCGCCAAGCTTCTTCCCTAAACAAGAAGCCCGATTGTTGGATCCGTACCAACTCTCGCAACTCCATTCGGCGATCCCAAAAGTCCAAGCGCCGTAGGTCGGCAACTGTCCGCTTGATCTATATATGCGAGCGGTCGCACCTATGCCGCTAAGAGATGGACATCCTCTCCGCAAAAACGAAGGTGTGCCGAGAACGGGCGAATTCAAGACATTTGCTGACTTCCGAACAGAGATAATGCGCATCATAGAGGCGGCAGCAGCAAGAGGCATCATTCTTCGAATCCTCGGCGGAGCCGCTATCCGAATGCACTCCCAAGGCTCGGATCACCTGTACGACTTGCTGAAGCGAGCGCCGAAGCATGACATGGACTTCGTCAGCTACAGCAAGTACAGGCCTCTGACGAGGCAGTTCATGAAGGATATGGGGTATACCCCCTACATCACGCTCGCAATGACAAGTGGGGCCGGCCGGCACCGACAAATATTCAATGATGCTGAAGGAAACAAGGCTGTCGACGTGTTCCTCGACATACTCCCAATGTGTCACGTGATAGACTTCAGGGGCAGACTTGAGGTCGATCATCCGACGGTCCCTCCGGCAGAGCTTTTCCTCCTCAAGGCTCAGATCTGTGAGATGAACGAGAAGGATTGGCAAGACATGTGCATTCTACTGCGAGAGCATCCTGTGGGTAGCAGTGACAAAGACACGATCAATCTGGATCTTGTCTCGAAAACTCTGGCCGACGATTGGGGGTTCTACTACACAGTCACGACGAATCTGAAGAAACTGCGGGAGTACATTGGGCAGTGCCCGGGGTTGTCAAGTGATGACCGTTCGAACATTGAGGGAAAGATTAACTTGATGAGTGATGCGATCGAGA
>Ga0315308_1002670_pt1 | contig 10081 bp, 7 predicted proteins | sample TDP3_MG_FD_203078 | JGI IMG/M metagenome (GOLD analysis project Ga0315308, IMG submission 203078) | Freshwater sediment microbial communities from Lake Towuti, South Sulawesi, Indonesia - TDP3 | ecosystem: Environmental > Aquatic > Freshwater > Lake > Sediment | place: Indonesia: South Sulawesi...
TCGAGGTTGTGGTTGAGTTCACAAGATTTCAAATAGAATACAAATTTCCCACTTTTCCAGATATCCGCAGCCCCTCTCGCCTTCTGTGCATCAAGTAGACATAAACTCCCCGCACCATGTAAAGGAGTGCTGAACTTAGAAAGAAGTAAAATGCGCCAACTGCGACTAGGGAGGCTAAAGAAGAAGAAAAGGGTTGAAGAAAGTTAGCCGTTAATGTTAATCCTAAGGTGAGCAGGGCTAGACACCTTAAAACTTGATTCGTTAGTAAGCTGCTTACGGTGACTTCCTCTCTGAAAATCATAGGCCGATGGAGCGCATGCAGAAGAAGCATATTGGAAGCAATATAGACAGCCACGAGCATGGGGAGAAACTCGTTTTCAAGAACGTTTATGGGGATGTGCGCAGTGTAGTCTTGAAGAGTAAGGCGGTACTTGAAGTATAGGGCTGATAAGGCGCAGAATAATCCAAGATTGGTTGTTGACAGTAGAGCCCTCCGGTACTTAGCGAGAAACACGTATGCCGACAGGACCGCTATGATTAGTAGCCCTATCCACATCAACTCTTCCGCGTAAGGATCCTTTATCCTGTAACCAACCAAGACTAGCAGAGGTTTATTATTCACCCATGTCTGCCTATAAACCTCTGCTAGGGAATCCCGAAACAGTATAGGTAAGTGCACACAGGTGAAAGCCAAAGTTAGCGCCAAGAGTACGACGGCCCTTACTGTTAGGGAGGCCAGCCCCACACCGAGGAAGGCTTTGACTCGGGCCTTCATGAAAGCCGTGGAAGCTCCGTAAACGTGGCTGCCTAGACGATAGATTCTATAGGCCGCCTCCAAGAAGCTCGGTGAATCCCTCAATGTCAACGGTCCAATAAAGCATTGAAAGATATTAAGGGAGGAGGCGATGAAGAGGGACGTAAGCAGACATAGAATTCCGTTAGTCCAAAGATATTCTTGGATGCTGAGCCAGTACATTAGGACTAGGGCTGTAAATGCACTTCCTAGCGCAATGGTCTGGCCTGATAGGACCTTTCCCTCTCTGGCTCCGGCTAGCAGGAATAGTAGGGCCACGCCGGCAACGATGGACACACTGAACCATAGGATCACGTGACCGAAGGGCGATAACGTGAGACCGAAGCCCACAAACCTACCGTTGGAATACACTGCATAGATTCTTTCATAAAGAGTCAGGGAAAGGACTGCAAGGACAGGGCCGTAAAAAGATAGAGGACCAATAATGAGCCTCCTTAAAGCCTTCTTGCTAAAAGAGCCTACTCTACGCTTCTCAGTCACCAGTAGGACCAGAAGAAGCAAAGGTAAGTAGAAGACTGGGAAAAGCAACAGAGACTCTTCATAATAATGGAAATGTAGGGTGATGAAGTAAGTTCCAGGCCTCAGGCGGATTCCCATCACACCAAATATCTCACTAATCGCAAAGGTCTGGTTTCCATCGCTGGCCCTCCAACCCATGTGGAAAGTTTGGCTTATCATGAGCAAAATCGGTTCCCTTGCGCTCACGGATATGGCGATTGTGTTAACGTCTTTCCACACATAATTTACATCAGCGTCCGCTGATGGAATAGTATTAACGTCGTTAAGGTTTGATTGAAACATCGGGAAATCAGATTTTACGGCGAAGAAGTATCCTCTAAAGTTCTCATTCTCGTAAACATAATCGTTCTCATATTGGTAAACCTTCTCGAAGCCTGTGAGGTTGAGATACAGTTCTACGGCGTCTGTGTCTATAGAAGAACCCGTAAGTAGCCTCCACTTTTCGTAGAAGGCTTCGCCTGTGTGGAGGAGGACGTATTTCACCCCATATAATGCGCTCAGAACAGGTATGTCACTTAGCTCATAGATTGCCACGTCATCTACATACAAAAGAACATCGTTTTCTTGACCGTTTGCAGCCCTGTTTCTTACGTATATCTCAAGTTTATCAATGTACCACTCCCTCTCTCCTTGAATGCCTGAATCGTCTAGAATACTTTGATGAAATCTGTTCCAAGAATCTACCGTATAGTTAAGCTCTTTGACGACTGTGTTGGATCCAGAGTCAGCGCCGGCCTGACCGCACGCGAAACCGTAGACTAGGGAGAAAGTGCCATTCGAAGCCTTATTTACGAGGGTTAGAGAAACATCTAACTCTGCATTCTCAAAGTGTTCCAGCAATATTGAGAAGGAGATGTAGACGTCCTTCGTCACAGGTGGGTGACTACTCATAAGCTGGAAAACCTTTACGAAGTCACCCGTTTGATCTGATCGAATGGATAGACGCAAACTTGACCTGCCGTGAAGGCTTACATTAGCGACCTGTGCCGAGCATATAGAAGGAGTGGACATATAGATTCCCCATTGTGTTATGCTATGTTCAAATCCTCCATTCTTTATGAACATCTTTGAGGGAACGCTACGGAAAATGCTTTCAAGGTCCTGTATTTGCGGTGGGGGCTGTATGCCTAGCGATATATCACTACCGATGATGGAGTGACCTACATAAGAGGATGAATAATAGGAGACAGCCCACATAACCGGGATTTCAACTACTCGAAAGGGCTCATCATCGTAGCGAAGGTAATGATAGGCTTGGGTTGGTTGGAATATTGGTGTAGCGATGGGCTCAAAGCCATAGGACAAATCTATGAAAAGGACTATCAGTAAGATGAGAAGGTTTATTTTGAGTTTCTTGCCCAACTTGATGGCTCTGAAGATCTTTTGATGAGTGCTTGCCTTGAGACAAGTAGAAGCATGCGTGAAAATGATATAACCTATACTGGCGCTGATTGACGAACTTAAATTGACGAGAATCGAACACCGCGAATAGACTCTAATGGACGAAGAAAAGGGAAAAAGGCGATACACCAAATCGGTTATATCTATAGGAGCATGCCAACCCGATGCAAGAAACAAGTAAAAAACAAACATAGCTAGGTAAAACGGAAATTCACGCAGCGCGCGGCCCGCGCTGGAAGATATCTCTTGTGGATAATCTCTAAACCTCAAGAAAATCGGAATCATCATAAAAATGAGAACAATAATGCCAACGTAAGACATACTAGCATAAACCTCTTGTAATCCTAGTTGTGTCTGTGTGGCCCTCAAAAAGAAAGAATATGGATAGAAGAGATAGGATACCACTTCAAACTGTGGCCGCGTAATCTCATAGAATGCCAGAAATGGAGTCAATACCGGGAAAGCAAGTAGAATGAAGGTAGCAACCGAAATCATCGCATAAAATACCATGCCCTTAAAGAGATCTAAACTCAATGGCCTCGATAAAAGTCGCCATATAAAGCGAAAAAATAATAATATCATGACGAAAAACGTTAGTTGCAGCTCAGTCATAAGTAGCAGGATAAGGGAAAGACCAGATAGTACGGCATTTTTTGGGTTTGGAAAAGAAAGGTTTCTCTCCCATAACGCTAAAACTAATGGTATGATCGCTACGCCAAAGACGAGATTTATATGTCCCCAATAGAACTCCGCAAACAGGTAAGAACTAAAAGTGTAAGCTACTGAGAAAACTAATGATGCATCCGCACTCTTAGTTATAATCAGCCCATAATAGTAAGAAGTCATTCCTGCTAATACAAGAGAAGCAAGCAAAAATATCTTAAGCGACAAAAAGAAATCTTGGAAAAACAAGGATCGTACAGATAAAAGAAAAGTGGACATGCTTGCCAATGACCAAGCATTAGGGTATCCTCCTCCGTACAGATTTTCAATCCAGAAGCTTGTAACTGGAATGATGCCCTGCTTTAGCGCACTGCTCCAAAGCTTTGTCAACCCTTCTGTGAAGTAAAAATCGTTAGCCAATCCTCCGGGTAAAGTGTCTTTTGAAAAAAGAAAATTTTGACAATAAATGGTCGCGAGAATAAGCGTCAATAACATAGAAGTAAAAAAGTGAAATCTTGAAGAAAGAATGATTTTTAATCTGCCTAACATCTTATTCCGCCCGGGTGCTTCTCTCTTTACATTACCCACACAGCGTATGGTCTTTTAGCACAGTTTATTTTGTGGGGGATGATTTCTCGTTTTCGAATTTTACAGACAATGATCCAGTTGTCAAACCATAATAACAGACGATGTAGGAACCTCGGCAGTTTTATGGCCAAAGGGATCTCCTTGTACGGAGCTCCAGGAAAAAAAGCCATGTAGGGATAAGCTGTATACTCAAGATTAGCAGTTCGAAGAAGACTGTTTAACTGAGGATATGTTAGAAGATGAATATCGGAATAAGAACTGTAATAAACTGAAAAAATCTTTCTTCGCACAGCAATGGCGTTGACCAAACAATTCGGAAAGTACGATGCGAAAAACATTTTCAGATGAGGCTCGTAGGGAAACAACCTATTTCCCATCTTGATTAAGATGCGTCCTTCAGGACTTAACGCCCGTACAGTTTCCTCAATAGCCCTAATTTGATTCTTCACATGCTCCAATATGTCTATAAGAAAAATTATCTTGAATGCGCTTTGGATAAAGGGTAAGTGAAGAGCACTAGCACGAACCAGATTCACTTCATTTGAAAGCGCCTTTGCCCATACTCGCGCCACACTTAATCGTCTAATGTCTGGGTCAAGTGCTACCACATAACCACCCATCGCGGCTGAACTAATCGCCACCCCACCAGTACCGCATCCGATATCTAACACGGTCAATCCATGCAGAGAAGTGCTATGCGTCAAATGAATAAACAACTCAACAAGATGACGCCCTCTACTAATAGCCAGAATATGATACCTTTTTTCCTTTGGGTAGAAAGGGTCCCTAGGAGCAAGACCTATTTCAGCTAAATATGATTCGATTAGCTCTCTTCTTCTTGGATTCAGTTTTCTCTCGACTCACATATTTTGTCACAGCACTGGTTTTTGTATGATCTTCTTTATCATTAATAACATGTTCTCTCACAGACTACTCAAATTTCCTTCTTGCAGCATTTCATCATAATATCACCTTTGAAGTATTTTGTTATCTTCAATAGCCTTCCATAACCACTAGTTCTTCTAGCTTCAATCACGTTGAAGTACTTGCTTATAACGTCTCGAAATTCCTTTCCATTCCAACTAAATTTGTGCGTTGGATCGCATGTAGACATGTCTCTTGTAACTAATCCAATTATCAAGTTAACGGTATACTCTAAATCTGCCATACCAGCAAGAAAGAAACCGTCCTTGCTTAGGACTCTCTTCATCTCTGCAAAAGTCTTTTCCCTCTCTTCCTCGGTCAAGTGCTCCAAAACATTATAGCAGAGCACAGTATCAAAAGTGCCGCTAAGGAAGGGCAAATTGTCGCCACAAGCGCATATTAACTCCAAATGCGGAAAATTCCTTTTGGCAATTCTGAGGGCAGTTTTATTCACTTCAATTCCGTATCCACCGAGAAAGTTAGTAATGTAACCTACACCGCAACCTACATCCAGTACCTTTCCCTTCGTCCAGCCTTTTAAAACCCTGAAAGACTCTACTTTTCCTAAATATTCCATCTGAACGAAGTGCTGGTATCTCCTATAATATAATCCTCTGTACCGCTCAGCCTTTCCTTCTGCGCTCATTTACCTTTCTCTGCCCCGGCTAAATGAGCCCTAACTACAGCTTTAGCCCCTCTGACTAGGAGCTTTAAATGTCTCCATGATCTTAATCCCCATATCTGTCTTGCCATGTACGATGGGCTAAAGTACAAGTCTCTCCACGCTTTTACAAAAAGGTCGACAACTTCTTCAGGCGTCATATCACCGGTCTTGAGAACTGGCTGGTTCATATCAAACTCATCCCATTCCTCAGGGTCTATTCTGAACCAGCCTTTCTCTAAGGCCTCCTCGTAGAGTTCGGTTCCCGGATAGGGCGTAATCATCGAGAACTGGACAGAATCTGGTTTCAAACTCTTTATGAACTTTATTGTTCTCAAAGCGTCCCGCCTCGTTTCCCACGGATAGCCGAACATCGCCGTTAAGTGAACTGTCAGACCCGACTTCCTACAGTTTCTAACAGCATCTCTTATTTGCTCTAATGTCATTTTCTTCCTTATTCTATTTAGTGTCTCTTGGCTCGCGGACTCCACGCCGATCTTCAGGACTCTACAACCGGCTTTCTTCATGAGCTTCAGCATCTCTGAATTCTGCAGGTCATCTGCCCTTGCGTTTATATTCCAAATGACCTCTTCATCTAAACCATTTTCAATCATCAGTTGGCAGAACTTCGTAGCCCATGCACTTCTTGCTGGCCAAGTGTCGAGGTCGTCGAAGATTTCCTTAGCCCCATACTTTTCTGTAAGTTGTTGTATTTCACCTATGACGTTCTCAGCGGTTCTGAGCCTGAAATTGTAGTTAAAGAGCATAGATGGCCATGAACAGAAGTTGCATCTAGCATAGCATCCCCGGCCACTCATGATGTAAAAGAACTCATCATATAGCCGCCAGCTCTCATGGTATAGCCTCCATGGCACAAGAACCCTATCTATGTATGGTAGCGAGTCCAAGTCTTTCATCAACTTGAACGGACCAGTTGTAGCAATTTTTCCATTATTTCTGTACCATATTCCTCTCGGAATATCTCCCTCATCCCTCAAAGATTTAGCGAGCTGTAGCGCCAATATGTCGTAGTCTCCACCAGTGATGACGTAGTCAACTGCCTTGCATTTTTCTAAACTTTCTTTAGGTAGAACGCTCACGTGATCTCCGCATAAGGCAGTTTTCACATCTGGCAGTATAGACCTCAGTTCATCTGCGACATGCCAAATATGTCTTATTACAGGCGTTTTTGCCTCCATAAATACGATTTCGGGGCTAAATGCCCCAAGATCCTTGACGAAGTGCCCCTTTGATAATCTCATCGCAGTTGCATCGATGAACTTAACCTTAAAGGCCTCATTTTCTAGGAGAGTGCAAGCACTAGCGGGTATTATTGGATATATCAGCACATCGTAGCTTTTGGTCCACTTGAAGAACCTGTTTTGGGTTAGTTGGGGCACACCTTCAGTAAAGGGGGGGTAGACCCAAGCAACCCTCATACGTTCAACCTCGCTTCCACATGACAAAGCCCTTCAGGAAGCCTAAACCGTAGGCACAGTGGTGAAGGAAGAAAGCCAAGGGGAGAAGAATAAAGGCACGTAGGTCCTTCCTTCTGACGGCCAGTCTAAGGCTCTCTGAAACTACGACTACTACATATGTTGTTCCCGCTATCAAAAAGGCGGTCAGGGCTAAGCCGTTCATGTAAACGGAAAGAAAACCAGCTACGAGTAAGAAGAGGACGAAGACTGACGGAAGGAGGAAAAGTGCTCTTGCAGTGTCTGGGTTCTCTCTGATCATTCGCCCTCGCCCTGAACCATACGTAAAGACCTGCAAGGCGTGCTCAAGAAAGACTGGTCTCCTCCTATGCTGGACAATGGCGTTAGGCGCGTAGACCAGCCTATACCCACGTTTCTTTACTAGGTGGAGGAAAACATTTTCTTCATTAGGCCATAAATCTTTAGGAAAACCTCCCACCGCCTCTAACACAGGTTTCTTAACAGCCATATTGCATGAAATGAGGTCTGTTTCCTTAGCATCCTTTGTGCTACATCCGTCGGGAAGGTAGCGGGCAGCCATTGCAGCACTTCCTATAGGAGAAGAGAATATGTAGCCGCTGCACCGCTCCTTAAGTCCAGCGTTGTCTGGGTTTAGGTTTGGACCCCCTGACACTGCAACCTTGGGATCGACTAGAGGCGAAATAAGGTTACTAAGCCAATTCGGTTGTGCTACCACATCGTCGTCACAGAAGGCGAGAATCTCTCCCTTTGCCTCTTTGGCAGCAAAGTTTCTTTTCGCTCCAGGTTTAATGTCAGCGCCTACAACCTTGATTGAAAATCTTTTCGCCAGCGCCAAGGGGTCCTCGTGGTCGCTCCTCACAAGGATAACCTCAAATCTATCTTTAGGATAGATTTGGCTTACGAGAGAGTTGAGACACTTCTCAATCCACTCTCCACCATTACGTGTCAAAACGATGATGGAAACCATGGGGAAAATTTCACTCCCTCTCATCAAGGTCGCTCCTTTGGTTGAAAATGCACTGGGAGCAGCTTACCCAGAGCATACATATAAGAATTGTAAGGTCATCAGTCCTCTTTTATTTTTGAATCTTTTTGTATGTGAGCCTACATTTTAAGGCTGCATGTTTAATATACGCTATATTTGATACAAGTTGAGATTGAAGAGGATTATGTCTAGACGAGGGTTCTTCTTTTTTCTTCTTCTGTTCGCTTTTCCTCTTTTGATTCGTTTTTTCTGGGCTTTCAGTCTTGCCCCAGTTCCCTTCTTGACTCCTGACGAGTTTTTATATGCCTTCTCCGGCAAGCTTTACGTCCAAGGCTTGGCTTCCGGGAACTTCTCTGTTTTCAAGGTTAATGCTGAGCACCCTCCCTTGTCTAAACTGATTACTGCGCTGTTCATATTCTCGCTTGGCCCTTTTGGTTTTTCCGATATCGGCGCACTGAGGGTGCAAGGCTGTTTTTTCTCCGCGATCACCTGCGTTTTGGCGTACTCGATCGGTTCAAGGGGGGATAGACGCATCGGCGTGCTTTCTTGGTTTCTCCTATCTCTCGACCCTGTTTCTATCCGGTTCGCTGTTGCTTCGCTTGACGTAACCTCCCTATTCTTTGCCTCCTTGCCGATCTACATGCTCCTAAAGGCCCATTCAAGTTCTTGTAGGCTATTTCTGCTTTCTGGGCTTTCTCTTGGTTTGGCTACGCTTTGCAAGTACTCAGCCTACCCGATAGTCTTAGGCGCCCTCACGCTGATTCTGCTTGGCGGAAGAACTCCTTTCAGGCTGGCCTCGCTAAGAATCTCGCTCGTGGCAGCCTCATCACTCGCGCTGTTGGTTTTAGGGAACCCCCTTTTCTGGCCCCCTCAGCTAATAGGCTTCCCAGGTTACAGCGCACTCCTTGAAGCCTCAAGCCGGTACGCTATCGGTCCTGCAGGCATATGCCTAACTCCTTTAGACTGGCTTGAACCGGTCTTAAAGGCGTGGAATACGCCTCACGCATTGTTCTATCTATCCATGTTCGGCCTGGGCTCGCTGAGCTATCCCCTTCCGATATTTCAATCTTCATATCTCCCATGGCTCTTCTTAGCTTCTCTGCTTCAATTGGCAAGGCGGAAAGCGAAGCTTGAGGGGTTAAGGTTCAAAAGCCTACTATGGTTCTCAGCCGGATTCCTATTCTTCTGGCTTCTAGCCAAGTCTCAAGCTGAGCCATACTATTCCGTTTGGCTTCAACCTCCGCTGGCCATATTCTCAGCCAGCTCGATAATAGACATATGGAGGAAGGGGAAACGATAGTTTCTGCAATAGCTCTTCCAGTCTTCCTCCTTTCCCTCCTAGCCGCGTCCAGGCTGATGGGAGTCTGCGGGCGCACAGCATCGGTCTTCATGGCCCTTAACGCAACAGTTGGATTGGCGATTTTCTCTGCGCTAACAAGTATCCCGCAGCTAAGCGTTCAAACAATTAGCGCGCTATCCCCGCAAGAGGCGATTGCGATTATGCCGTTGATCCTCACTTTCGAACTCCTTTCAGGAACATTCTTGGCTTCAAGGATTCTTGGGCTTGATTATATGAGATTCCTAAAGCTAACCCTAGCCGCCTTGTCGCTTACATTAGCGATATCGGTTCCACTTTGCCTACTAGCCTTACTTTTCAAGCCTTGAAGGCGGAAAACTCGAGTTCGAGAAGGGTATGATGCTGTTCTCAGAATCTTGGTTTCTATTCCATTCTTTTTTATATAATTCTCTTTCATATCATTCCCAAAACTAGAGTGAAGAGCGATGGCAACGTCGGAACCGGAAGAAAAAGTCATGAGCTTGCGCGAGGCCGCCAAACTCATCCCGAATGGAGCTCACATCTCGCTCGGGGGCTTCACGACACAACGCCACCCAATGGCATTTGTTCACGAGATGATTCGACAGCGGAAGCGAAACCTCCACGCCTACGGGCACTCTCCAGGCGGCGACTGGGACGTGCTGATTGGGGCGGGCTGCGTCCGCAGGGTTGAACTCGCCTATGAGGCTGATGAAGCTTTCGCACGCATCGGTCCACGCTTTAGGAACGCGGT
>Ga0315308_1002671_pt1 | contig 10079 bp, 7 predicted proteins | sample TDP3_MG_FD_203078 | JGI IMG/M metagenome (GOLD analysis project Ga0315308, IMG submission 203078) | Freshwater sediment microbial communities from Lake Towuti, South Sulawesi, Indonesia - TDP3 | ecosystem: Environmental > Aquatic > Freshwater > Lake > Sediment | place: Indonesia: South Sulawesi...
AAGAAGAGAATTATTTTTGGGAGACTGAACTGAGTTTGTGCAGCAGGGAGCATGGGCAACTGCTGCTGTAACGCTTGGATAACGTCTTGAGCCACCTTTGCTTCCTCGGTTGCGGGCTTAATGGCGAATCTCGGAATTACGCGTTCCTCAATCAATTCTATACGCTTTCCAAGGTTTCCCTCAGGATCCCTTATAGACTCAATTCTCTGAACCCTTACCCTTATCATAGCGACCTAAACCGTGTATACCCTACTTGATTCAAGGCTTTATACGTTTCTAAAACCACGTGAAAAGGTATGCCACTTAATTGGGGAAGTATCCTTAATCTTGCCTTGTTTCAATCAGAACAATTATGTTGTTGTCATGGTCAAGCATTATGGCTGTCTTTTCTCCCCAACCCTGTTCTTTTGGTTTCGTGACGAATTTTACGCCTTGTTCTTTTAGTTTCTTGTAGGTCTTATTTAGGTTTTCAACCTCGAAATAGATACCATAAGTTGCAACAGGTGCCTCTTTGTCTTGCTTCATTGAACTACTTGCGTATCTCAGAACGCATACTGAACAAGCCCTACAAATCTTCTGACATTCTTTTCTCTTCTTAGTCCCACTAGCTGCAAGACCAACTAATACTCCTCCCACATCGAAACATGTCCAAACGGGATGTTCATAGCTTTTCTTAAGCCCTAAGACATTTTCGTAGAAGGCAACTGCCTTTTCAATGTCTGAGACAGGAATTTCTATGCAACTAATTCTCTTGATCATTGCGTTCACATATATTCCTTTGACCAAATGATTACAAAAGACTTTTCATGCACGTAGAAGGTCGGATGCCGCCTTTTTACATTTGCCTCACTAATTGATATCGCTTATTCTTTCACTCCATCTCGATGGTTGCTGGCGGCTTTGGTGTCACGTCATAGTAAACGCTTGAAACATTCGTGCAGGCTTCAAGAATTTTCTGCGCGGTTTCGTTTAGTGTCTCCCAAGGAATCTCGGCTACTTTGGCGGTCAGGAAGTCCCTCGTTTGAACGGCTCGTAAGGCGACTAAGTAGGGCTGATCTCGGAATGTTTCATGAATGGCGTACAAGACTCGGGTGATAGACGGGTTCTCGGCTACGATTTCGGTTTGGAGTTCCACTAGGCTTTTTATGGACACCTGATGGATGTGGCTGTTGGCTTGGGCTTTTATGGCTACGATTTCTCCGTAGTGGCGTTCGCCGCTTTTTATTCCAGTCGCCTTATCTTGGAGGATTTTCACGGACACCTGCTTAGATGAGAGGTTAAGGAATTGAGCCGCCGTCCTTTGTAAGGTCTTGCACATAGGATGTTGAGGCTTTTCTGCGTCATCCACAATTGCTGCAAAATATTGGTTGGGCTGATGCTTAGCCAGTTTTTCCTCGGCTATGGCAGTAGCCTTCTTCAGCGATTCTAGTTTGTCAACTTTTATTTCTCCGACAACTCGCACAGAGAGTCCAGGTCCTGGAAATGGTTGGCGTTCAGATATTTCTTTTGGAATCCCTAGGTGTCGGGCTACCTGCCTAACTTGTTCCTTGTAGAGGGATGCGAGAGGCTCGACGACTTGGAATCCGTAGCGTTCTTTTGGGCTTATTCCTATTTGGGATAAGACGTTATGCTGGGTTTTTATGCCTCCGGCTGTTTCGATAATGTCTGCGTATATGGTTCCCTGCACAAGGAATCGACATTTTTCTTTTTCAGCTGTCTCGCCCAGAGTTTTATAGAAGGTCTCTCGGAAGGCTTTGCGTTTCTCCTCGGCTTCTCTTAGCCCATTTAACGCATTAAGAAAGCGCTCCTGAACTTTTAAGACTCTCATTGGCATATTTAGGGGAGGCTGGGATAGAAGCCAAGCGATTCTTTCAGGTTCTCCGTTTCGCATGAATGCGTCGTCTAACATTACGCATAGGAGGTTTTCGCCTATGGCTAGGTGGGTTAACGCAGCGCATGTGGTGCTGTCTACGCCTCCGGAAACGGCTATTAGGGCTCGTTCTCCACCAATGGTCTTCCTTATTTCCTTTGCTTGTCTTTCCACAAAGTCTTGAGGGTTGAATTCTTTTTGTGCCATGTGTTTCGCCTTTTAAGGCAGATCGATTGAACACATTTTTATGTATTTATTATTTAAATTTATTTGTAATTTATTTGTTTATTTAAACTTCTGCTTATGCATTTGTCGGTCAATGCGATAAAGCCGGGGAGGGCATAGCGAACTTACCTTCCAACCAATCTGACCCCTGTTATAGAGGCGGCATCTACGGTGAGCGCCCTGAGGTCCTCGGATTCAAAGTTCCTGACATCCGTCTTCCCAATAAGTTGCGCGAGCATCTCAAGTTCCTCAATTGTGGCTTGTAGGAAGTTTACGACTCTCGCCTCAGCAATATCTATTTTTAGCCTATTCCTCAAACCAGGATTTTGAGTTGCGATTCCTCTCGGGCATCTTCCAGTGCTGCACAGACCGCAAACCCTACACCCCATGGCTATGAGGACGGAGGTAGACATTGCTACGGCATCGGCGCCCAAAGCCAAGGCTTTGGCTACGTCTGCACCATTCCTTATACCACCAGAAATAACCAGGTTGACCTCGTCTCTGAGGCCTATCTCCTTCAAAGCTCTGTTAGCTTCGACCAGAGCTGGAAGTGTGGGCAATCCGGCGTTTTCAAGAATAATCTCTGGAGCGGCTCCTGTACCAGCTTGTTTTCCATCCACGAGAATCACGTCGGCGCCAGCCTTGGCGGCTATTTTGACGTCGTCGGAAACCCTTCCTGCTGAGTATTTAACTATTATAGGCACCTTCCAATCAGTGATCTCCCTAAGCTGCTCTATTTTCATCTTCAGGTCCTCTGGGCCCACTATATCTAGGTGACGCGCCGGGCTCACAGCATCGGTTCCTACAGGAATTTTTCTCACAGCCGCAATTTCCTCCGTCACCTTTTCTCCTAGCAAGAGCCCACCCTGACCCGCCTTTGCCCCTTGGCCGATCTTGATTTCAACTGCATCTGCCGCCTGCAAATATTGGGCGGACACCCCAAACCTCCCAGAAGCATACTGAGCCACCAGTATCTCCGCATTTTCCCTTTCCTCGGGCAGCATGCCACCCTCTCCAGTGTTTACGGGTATCCCTAACCTCGAAGCCGCCCTAGCCACAGCTATCTTAGCCTCCCTGCTTATAGCACCAAAGGACATGGCCCCCACGATCAAAGGCGCTTTAAGTTTAAGCGGTTTCTCTGCATATCTTGTTCCAAGCGTAGTCGTGGTGTTGCAGGGTTCCCTATAGTGGTCTATGGGTGGCCGCGAGGTTTGAGCGCAGAGAATAACCAAGTCATCGAAGTGAGGAAAATGCTTCCAGGCGCTCATGCCTCTAACTAAAGGGTGCCCCAAGGCTGCTTTACGGAGGATATCGTCCACTTCGCGGCTGGACCACGTGAATTTGGGATCAGGAGGCGTAGGAACTATCTTTATTGCCTTTGTTGGACAGTATTCGGCGCATATGTCGCAGTGTACGCACTGGACTTCGTTAACAGGTAAAACTAGGTTGTTAACAAATTTGAAGACTTTTTGGGGGCATAACCCAATGCATACTCTGCACTTTGTGCATAAGTTCTGATCCAGAATAACTTGATACCATGGATAAGTTCTCTTTACATCTGTGTTAGGGTTTGCATTTTTCCCATAGAAGGGTCTTTGGTTCTCAGGCACTATCTTCCTAAAAGAAAGGTCTCTTGTATCATAACCATATTTCCCTAGCAATTGAAGCAGTTCCTTTTCCTCGCTTTCCGTTACATTCGCAACTTTTGCGTTTTTCCCAAGGCCAGCTGCCTCGCCAGCGAAGAAGATTTGACCGCCAATAATTGATTCGCCGGCCAAGTTGCCAAGGTCGCCTAGAACCACGATTTCTCCTCCCATCATGTAGAGCCCAGTCATGATGCTGGTGTCTCCGCCCACAATGACTGCCCCCCGCTTCATAAGGGCGCCCACCCGCTCTCCGGCGTCCCCCTCAACCGACACTATTCCTCCATAGATTCCTTGGCCTGGCCCGTTGCCTGCGTGGCCGTGGATTATGATTTCCCCGGAGGTCATGTTGTCCCCTGCGAACCATCCTACGTTACCGTGAATCCTTATGCTAGGTCCGTCAATCATTGTTCCGATGAAGTATCCAGCTGAGCCTTTGACCTCTATCTTGACCTTTCGGGAGAGACCGGCAGCTATGTGGTGTTTCGCGCCTGGGTTTTCTATTATGACCTTTTTGGCCTCTCTTGGCAAACTTTTCAGTGCGCGGTTCAGTTGTCTGGTGTCCATGTTCCTGGCGTCTATTATTTCTGCCACGTTACGGCTTCCCCAGGCTTCAGGTTATAGATAACCCTGCTGCTTCCAAGGGCTCTTAGGGCGCTCTCCTCCGATGCAACAGCAAAGAGTTCTTCATTTTCTAGCACTACGGCGGGCCTCAGCCCAAGTTTGTCTCTAGCTACGCCTATGGCTTCCGAGGTCGAGATGATGTAGGAGAAGGGTCCGTCAAGGTCCCTCACAGATTCTTGTAAAGCCTCCTGAAGGTTTAGGCCTTGCTCAAGTTTGTCGGCTATGTAGTGAACAATGAGTTCAGAATCGTTTTCTGTGTCAAAAAGATGCCCCTTTCGCTCCATTTTTTCTCTCATCTTGTAATAGTTTGTGATTTGCCCGTTGTGGACGACGGCAATGTCGGGATAGTCAAAAGCCTGGAAGGGATGAGCGTGGAAGAGGTCAACCTGGCTCTCGGTGGAGAAACGCACGTGGCCAAGTCCGTGGGTCCCCTCCATATCAGAGACCTTGAAGCGTTCGTTGAACTCTTCCACACTGCAGACGTCCTTAATTATCTCCATGCAACACCCCGCACTGAGCACTTTGGAGACGCCGGTTTCCTTGACACTGCGAATTATCTCCTTTAAATTACCCTTCTCGGCTTTGACGAAATACTTGTCAAATCCGTATCCGTTGATAGCGCTTAATTGAAGATTTCTGATGTCGCCCCCTGCCTTGGTTATAGCCTCAGATATACTGCTGGTGGCATCCGTGATATCTCTGGTGAACGTGTGCAGTATGTACTCCTCACCGTTGACGAGAGCTTTATTGTAAATGGCTACTCCAGCGGAGTCCATGCCCCGGTGTTGAAGAGCCTTCATCATGGATATTAATAGCTTTCCAACAGGTCCCTCTCTTCGGAGCAAAACACCAGATATTCCGCACATTTCCTTCATCTCCCTTAGGCTTTCTTCTTAGCCCGCTAAGTAAAATTATTAATCAAACTCGAAACCTTTAGGTGCTTTTAGTTCGGTTCCTTTGGGTCATTTGATTATCTTGTGGTTGTTTCTGAGGATTTCAATTAGAATGGCTTGTGCGTTTTCTCTGGATTTTTCGTTGGAGTTATTGTTAAGGTAGTGTTCAACTATTGTTGTTTCGATGCGATTTTGAGTGCGTATTTTTGTTAATTTTTCGATGCGGTCGGCGAAGTCTTCACAGCTAATGCCTGGAATATGATTTTTGGCGCACAGCACTGTTTCGTCGATGTCTTCTCGGTCTTCAAAGTTAGCGCACCCTGAACAGAACCTTGTGTTTAACTTTGTTTCCTTTAAGTTTTCATCCTTAACTTTAAAATCTTCGCAAGAAACACACGGAATGTGATTCTTCGCGCATAACATGGTGCCCTCGATGTCTCTTCGATCCTCAAAGTTGTAGCACTCATTACAAAATCTTGTCACTTGTTTAAGCATATGGCTCACTACCACCAAGCAAAGAGTAAATTATTTATATAACTTTGATCGTAGTAATTTACATAGAAAGAAATGGTATATGTTAATATAAGCAAATTATTTAAAAGTAAGTGAAATATATTCAGGAAGAAAACGAGATTGGTTGAACAAGACTTAGAATATAGGAAAGTGCAGCGCACTGGAAGGGCATCATACATAGTTACTTTACCTAAGGATTGGGTGCAAGATATGGGAATAGAGACTGGGCATCAGTTGGCATTTAAAAAACAAGAGGATTCATCGTTATTATTAATTCCAAGAACAGTGCTGGAAAAGATAGCGGAACCAAAAAAATCAACTCTAAACGAGGCTACCATACACATCACTTCTAAGGAAGACCCCCAATCATTAGTTCGAAAAATAACATCTTTGTATGTTGTCGGCATGGACTTAATCCATATTAAATCAAGGGACAGAGAATTTGCTTCTGAACAAAAAACGTTGCTAAAGGACGCTGTCAGAAGAAAGCTTTTGGGAACGGAAGTAATATCAGAATCGCCTAATGAGATTGTTTTGCAAATTCTGATTAATCATCCCGAATTCCCCGTCCAAAAAGCGATCAGAAGGATGTTTATAATAGCTTTATCAATGAACAAAGATGCTATCTCTGCCCTCAAAAGCTTAGACAAAGCCCTGGTCCAAAATATCATTGAAACAGATGACGATGTGGATCGATTGGACCTTTATGTAATCCGTCAACTTAAGTACGCCATACAAAAGAATCAATTTGAAGAGATTGGACTGAAATCTTCAAAAGAGTTTCTTGGATATAGACTAGTGACTAATGCCGTAAGAGGAATAGCAGACCTCGCCGTAAAAATGGCGGAAAACATCTTAACTATGGATAAGCCCGTCAATGAAAAAATCTACAACAAATTCTTAACATTAAGTTCTTATGGCAACCAATTATTCGAAGATACCATGATTTCTTTCTTCAAAAGGGACTACCAAGCAGCAGACGCAATTATATCAAGGTCGGAAAAAATTGCTAATACTGAAAAAGAAATTTTTAAAACGGTTTTGGACACGGAAATGGATGCAAAAGGCGCTTCTAGCTTAAGATTGATTCTTGACAGCTCAAGAAGAATGATAGAATATAGCAAGGACATAGCTGAAGTAACACTTAATCGAACTGTAGAAGAAACATATGTGAATAAGGAATTAACGCGTTAAGTCACACTTAATCATTGAAGAAACATTTTGTACCTGATTCCACAAAAGAATCATATTTAATGGGAGAGGGAATCGTGAAACTCGACATGCGCGCGCAAAATCCCGTTTGACTGCATCTTAAATTTTTATAATTTTGAAGGTATTGAAGTGTTTTTATTTCCTAAGACTAAATGTGTCGTTTTTTGACACGTCTGTAAATGGAGCAATGAATTTAAATAAAATGTTATACTGTTTAACACATGAAGCTGGATAAAAACCCCTCGTGGCAGTGCTTCCGTGAAGCTAAGCCTTTATACTGCCCCCACTGTCATAAAGAAGTTTACTTAAGAAATAATAGTTTAGACATGGAATCTACTCAACACAAAAAAGGCTCTAGGAATGATAGGAAAAAGATTGCCACTGACATGGCCACCGAGCTATTGTTCTAGTGCGATATGCATTTGGGCTGCCTTTGCGATTCCCATTGTTTACAAGGGATGGGACAGCCTTTTAAGGAATAATTGACGTGTAAAGTGTAACTTCTATTCCTAACTTGGCCGTATTTTAAACATATGTATTTTAAAATTTAGAAACTGAAACTGAAAAAATATGATTTTAATAACTTTGGATATATTGACATGTTAATAAAGATTATTTTCGAATCTTGCTCAGTGCAAGGTAAGGTGGGAAATTATGATGTCGTCCTTTGAAGTGTATGTAAAATCTTCTTCAGAGATAATAAACAATAAGTTAGAAACAGCAAGGAAAAAGAAACAGGCTTTGCACGACTTGTTCAAGGTGGGCAAAATTTCGCAGACTACCCACGACTACATAGCCAAGGACCTTGAAAACGCCATCAACGAAATAGAGAGTCGCCAGAAAGTTCTAGCTGACAAAATAACGTCTAGGATAAATGAACTTGAAGAAGAAACTAGGACACTGGAAATGTTTCTCGCAAATCTAGAGATAGGCTACGTTGCCGGAGAAATCGACCAAGACTTATATGAACGTGAAAGCAGCTCCCTTGCGCTTGGACTTGAAAACGCGAGACGCGAGTTAACCAACATCAGAGACACGCTCCTAAGCATTATTCCAGAAGCAAACCAAGGACCTACTACTCAAGAGGCGCCCGAGGCAGTAGAGGAAAGCGAGGAAGTGGTGGAAAGTCCGGCAAAGGAAGAAGTAGTCGAGGCTGAAGAGGCTCCACTAGTCGAAGAAGAGGAAGTGCCTGTGGCAGAGGGCGAAGTCTATTTCGAAGCTCCGTCAGAGGAACTAGAGGAATTAGCAGCTGAAGAATCATTGGAAGAAGAGGAAGACTAAAACCTTTTCAACCCACATTCTATTTTTGCGTTCCTATAGATTTTAAACTTGTTCTTCAAAGTTTTTTGCTCTCTTGCGTGTGTAGACCATCTAATCGGGGGGAATCATTGTTTTTGTGGAAAAGTCTTTGAGGCGTAAAAGGAGTTTAGGTTGCGTTGTTCTGTTTAGAAGGGCTTTGGTTTGGTCTTGTTTGGGCTGGTTTTAGGGTTTATTAGGGAGAGATGGAATGATTGACGTTGGCGGCTCTAAATAGGATTTCCATTGCAAAATGACCTTAAGAATATGACATATTTAACGTGAAATGGTGAATTACTGTATTTGGCTTATGATGACGCGTAGGGCCACTGCTTACTAATGTCAATGATTTCCGAAAATAGTGTGATTCTTTCCGAGGACGAGGCAGAGGGCCAATCCATGGATATTCGTGTTATCCTACTGAATAAGTGGGTTCGACGGACTAAGAAACTTGTCACAGTTTGGAGTATGTTTCCAAGGTTGTCAGTGAGCACTAGGGATACCTTCTCCACAGGCAAACCTAAGGGATGTGGCACATCAACGGGAAGGATTATATGCGCGGGGGTTGTCCCATTCCAAACAGTTGAATCGGCTTGATAGACGCCAGAATAAGTGTAGAACCTAACTTTCAAGCTCGCGCCATAATTAAAGGTTTCATTCACATAGAGATTCACCATATATAAGGTTGCCAACGTGAAACGAACGTTCATTACCCTCACGATGCCGTTAATGTAGGTGTTGTCGGCCGTGTCTGTTTCGCCCGGAACCATGCTTACTTCTGCTTTTATGGTGTAATTACCCGGAAACACGCCTAAAGTGTCCCAGACGAAGGTTAGGGTTTTTAGGGCTCTAGGAGCCAGATTATGGACAACCTGCGTTCCAGCAGCATTGTTGCCATAGAACAGGTTAACGCTAAAGGTCTCAGTAAAGTTGCCTTGATTTTCGACAACCACATCAATGTTTACAGGATGCCCAACTCCTACTGCAGTGTCGGAAGGTGTGATGCCGGTCACAGCCACATCATGAACCCCTGATATAAGGATGTTCGCCCACATCCCATTTGTTTTCACGGTTACCTTGCCACCACTAACAGTGTAACTTTCATTGTTTAAGACATCAGTTAGGATGGAACCGTCTGCCATCAGGTCGCTCACGTCAACCGTAACCGTCTGGGTGGTGTCACCATTGTTGTATATTAATATGGCCACCGATGAATTGTACTTACGGGCCAGGACATAGACTTTTTTGGTGTTATCCACCAATCTGGTTTCAAGGGTACCCACACTGAGGACGGGATAGCTCTTTCTAATGCCTATGAGCTTTTCGTAGTGGTTAAACATATCCATGTCCGGACTTCCACCCGTGTCAGACCAAGGATAGCATCTGCGACAATCCGGGTCTCCGCTTCCAGTCATGCCGACCTCATCGCCATAATAAACCACTGGAACACCAGGATAGGTCATCTGAAAGATCACGGCCAACTTCATCTTAGCTTTATTGTCTCCAAGCGCCCTCAACGCCCTCGTGATGTCATGAGAACCAAGAATATTAAACAAAGTGTAAAAAACCTCTTCCGAATACCAACTCCTAACGTTCCCCAAGCTGTTGTCAAACGCCGTCACACTTCCACCATTAGCCCAATCCAAAACTGCACCTCGAAAAGGATAGTTCATGGTGGAATCCCATTGGTCGCCCTGCAGCCAACGGGAGGAGTCTCCCCAAGCCTCGCCTAGAATGAAGCCTTCAGGGTTTATTCCTTTGTAATAGGTTCTGAACTCACGCCAAAACTCATCGCTTACCTCA
>Ga0315308_1002672_pt1 | contig 10079 bp, 10 predicted proteins | sample TDP3_MG_FD_203078 | JGI IMG/M metagenome (GOLD analysis project Ga0315308, IMG submission 203078) | Freshwater sediment microbial communities from Lake Towuti, South Sulawesi, Indonesia - TDP3 | ecosystem: Environmental > Aquatic > Freshwater > Lake > Sediment | place: Indonesia: South Sulawesi...
GGTGAACCTGGCGGCGGCCATGCTCTAATGGGAGATGGTTACCTGGACTTGGTGTTACTTTTTGACACTCAAACAGTAGTGACTACACTCGGCTTAGTTGGGCACGTGGGAGAGACTATCCCTCTGATAATCATGGGCAACCTCTACAAGGCTGCTGATGGAACACCAATCAAAGGACAAGACTACGTGTGGGTACTCATGCCAAGACGTTAGGCAGAGCTATAACAAATGAGTAGGACCAAAGTCACCCAGATCCCCTTTTTCTCAAAACTTTGTAATCAACTCATTCATTTTTTAAATGCCCTTAAGCGTAAAGTTTAAGGTTTTGAAGGTTGATTGTTGCACTACAACAAATGTAAAATGGTGTTTATGTTTGAGCGACAAAGAAACGATTGAAGAACGCAAGGCACGAATTCTCATGGGGTTGCGTGGTTACAAACTCGTCAAAAGAAGAGAACATAAGGACGCCACGAGCTTTTTGATTAAGACGGCTGAGGATAAAAAAGTGTTGATTTGGTGTTTGCCCACGCAGGGAACGGTGGGTGTTCAGTTTATCAACCCACTGAAGAAGGCTATGAAAGAAGCAGAAGTCGAAAGAGGAATAATAATAACTAGTGGACGTTACACTCAGGCTGCTAAGACCCATGCTCGAAGGCGAGGCATTGAGTTGATTCCACGCATCTTTCCCTCCTTCAACATCTACGAGCACGTGCTTGTTCCTAAACACGAAATTGTCCCTCCAGACGAGAGGGAAAAAATCTTGAGTGAGTACAGAGTGCAACCCTATCAGTTGCCAAGGTTGAAGGCTTCCGACCCTGCTGTAAAAGCGATAGGCGCCAAACCCGGCGACATAGTCAAGGTCACACGAGACAGTCCTACCGCTGGAAAATATGTGTCGTATCGGTATGTAGTCGAAGGCTAATACTTTCTTTGTGTGTGTGCGCACTGCTGACCTACCCCCTCTATTAGGATCCAAATAGGCTCCAAATATGAAATCTATCATTTGATAGGCAGTGACAGAGACGGGTAGAGGGAGGTCTCGAGCCGTCTATTAGGCTCCAAATAGGTTGTTGGGAAACGTTAGAATAAATAGGGAGGTCAAGCCAAATAGACGGTGCCCACTTGAGGGATGATTTGGATGATGTTTTAAATGAAATTGCAGAGCAAGCGAGTGAGGCGCCTAAAAAGTATAATGACTCAGTGTATCGAGAAAACTTGAGAAAGAAGTTAGTCAGAAGCCCAGTTTGGAAGATATCCCGAAGAGATCGTGAAAGATGGCGATAAGACTAGAACACACGAATCAGAAACGATGTGGTTGCTCGTCTCAGCGACGAGAGATTCACACGCTTCACAGTGAAAAAGCGACTAAAACTGATGAATAAGCGCTTGGATGCCATTCTGGGCCAAAGAGTAGCGAGAAACGTGGCAAATGTTGGGCGTTAACAAGTTACATGCGAAATGCTTGGGACAGCACAAAAGAAGAAATAAACATCGAACCATAGATTTATACAAAGTGTGAAGTTTGGGCTTCTCGGAAGCGGCATCACTGATTGTTTTAGGCGTTTTGCTTGCACTTCTATGTTATGTGGCAATAGTGCGAGGATGGTTTGAGCGGAAATCTACATGGAGGAAAAGCCACAATGTCACTCCCTGGACAGACGTAAAGAACGTGAGATTGAGGAAAAGACTTCTACACGCAAATTTTTTTCTTATTTTACGGGATGATAATCGGAGTATTCACAGGAATAGTTGGGAATGTGTGGTCGACTTTGTATTTTGAATATCTCATTAAAGCAAACCTATCACTCAAGGACCAATTCTTAATCATGACTGCTGTTCTGGCTTTTTTGATAATAGTCCTGCTTCTCTCATTGTATGGCTTTTTCAGGAAAATGAAAGCCGAAAAATAACACTGAGCATTTGAAAAAAAAAGCTAAGCTAATAGTCCCTGTTCTTTTAAAGCCCTCTTCCACTCACGGCATTCCTTAACAATATCATGGAAACTTAACAGAGTTATGTCGTTACTTTTAGCAAACTTGCTTGCTTCGTCGTCAAAATCTTTGGCAACATAATATTTCTTGCATAGCTTAATTGATGGTTGCCTCTTCTTGTAGTCATCAAACCACTTTTCTGTGGTTTTGCTAAATTTTTTCAATTTTGAAAAGTGTAGCTTGGACTCTACCTGCACGAGAGTCAAGGTCAATTGAGGAGAAGAGTTGACAAAGACTAAATCAATCCCCTGTTGATCGAGGCTTGTGGGTTCATTAGTTGGCAGAGCAACTTCACTAAGGTCTTTACTCTCAAAATAGTCTTTAACCGCTCTTTCAGTGATCATTTTCCTGGTGGCTGGTTTCTGAGCCTGTGAACGTTCCTTTCTAAGCACCTCTTCCATCTCTAAAATCGACAGTGGCTTGTATTTGTCCGGATCGAAATCTGTACGCATCATGACTCCTGCACAGCCCATTGTTCCTTCTGCAATGAACGTGGCAACTCGCTTGCACCATTCATTTTCATCTTTTTCGGACTTAATTAGAGGCGGCCGCATAAGGACAATAGCAAAATCGGATTCGCCGCTCCAAAAAGGATCGCTATATTTCGTGTGGTTGTTGATTTCCCATCTGGTCTTAACCGGACACAAATAGACTGGCATTATCTCTGAAGTTCTGAGAGGAAAAACGCCCCAACCATCTCCAATTTCTGGAAGCTTGCTTTTTGCGGAGTCTGTAGATTTTCTTATGAAGGTCGTGATAGTCCCGATAATTCCATCTATATCTCCTTGTAGTTGAAGTGTGTCCGGAATCATCAGAGATGGGTCTTCTTCAAAGCATATTTGTCTTAAAAAACCTCTCAAAATGGAATACGGAAATGATCCTATTTTGAGCGCCCTTAGAACGGCGTGTTCTTCGATATGCTGGCTTATTAGAGAGATCCACTTATTTTTCAAACAATTACTCATAGGTACAATCGCAATAGCAGTAATTTTGCCAGGAGTCATAATCTTCTTTGTTTAGGAAATCGAAACTAAACTATTAAAGGTTCTGTAAGCTGACTATTTGAGCTCTCCGTTTTGAAAAAGAGATTAAACTTTACGAAATTACAAAAAACGGGAGAGGAAGTACCAGTCTAAGCTGTGACCTACCCGTTTGAGGGTCCTCTGTCGTTGTTAAAAAGGAAAAAACTGGGGATTTGTGGATTAGAAAAAATTGTGTGAGGTTGAAGGTTTATTTTTCTTTGGCTATCATGACCTCAGTAGCTTTTATCACAGCTTCGACGTTGTCGCCAACTCTTATGTTCAGGTCTTCAACTGCCTCCCTGGATATGAGTGCAGTTATGACCGCTGGCGCCTTCACCTCTAACTTGACCTTAGCTATGACATCGCCCTTATCCACGCCCTTAACCACACCCTTCAACCTGTTTCTCGCACTTATTTTCAACCCAACCGCCTCCCAATATTCTTTGTCACCCAAGATTTCGCCCACGTAGTCTTCAACCCTCTTGTATTCTTTGAGCAATATTTCGCCTAGCCCAGTGAGTTTGGCTCCGCCACCGCCAGCTTTTCCGCCCTTGAACGTCTCAACTATGGGCTCGTCTAAAGCCTTGTTCATTCTTGCCAGGTAATTCCAAACGTATCGATAGGACATTCCAACTTTTTTGGAGGCTTTAGAAATCGACTTCTCTTTTTCAACTGCCTCAAGAATTGTGGCGCCTCCCTTGCCCAGTATAGGCGCTCCTTTATATTCGAGCCAAACCTTGGCTGTGGGCCTATGCTTATCTTGGGTGAGCATACGAGTCAGTTATTCTGTATCGATAACCTATTTAACCAAGATGCTGCTGAAACGGTCAGATTTAAGAGCACTTGCTCACTTTGATTTAGAGCTGTGAGAAAAAGCATGGACGTTTTCGAGGCTATAAAGCGCAGGCGCAGCATTCGAAAGTACAAGCCTAAGCCTATCTCCAAAAAAGATTTGAAAATGATCTTTAACGCCGCTCGTTTGGCACCTTCCGCAGGCAACCAACAACCATGGCGCTTTGTCGTGGTACGAGACCCCGAGAAAAAGAAGCTGCTGGCTGAAGCCGCAAACAATCGAACCTTCCTAGTTAACGCAGGCGCGCTGATTGTGGCAATAGGCGACCCGAGAATCTCACAGCGCTATTATGACAAAGACCCAATGATAGCTGTGGAGCACATGGTCTTAACCGCTACTGCTTTAGGCTATGGCACATGTTGGATCGGCGCCATCGACGAAGACAGAGTAAAGGAACTGCTTAAGATTCCAGACGAAATGAGTGTCATTGCCCTACTGCCCGTAGGCGTGCCAGACGAAACTCCTGAAGCACGACCGAGGATGAAACTGACTGAAATTTTTTTTGCAGAAGAGTACGGCAACCCCATAAAACTGTAATGAGAAAGCGCATCTATTCCATTTGATGCCAAGATGCTTTCTCTGCCCTTTGAAGCGATATGTATTTAAGGTTATAACGTCAATTCGTTATGCACGATTAAACATAACGACACTTGAAGGATGACTAAAAGGTGGAAAGACATTCCAAAATCTTGATACTGTTTATCTCACTAGCGATTGCCACAATAAGCGGGATCATATATGATTCGTACTTGAACACCCAAAAGCCTGTCATTGTATTGGCGACAACCACGAGCACATACGATTCAAGACTACTGGATTATTTAATGCCCCAGTTTCAGAGCAAATACGGCATAAGCGTTCACATTATTTCAGTCGGCACAGGGCAAGCGATAGCGATTGCTAAGAACGGCAGCGCCGACCTTGTTCTGGTACATTCAAAGAAGTACGAGTTAAATTTCGTAAACAGCACATATGGGATTCACAGAGTCGGCGTAATGTACAACGACTTCGTAATAATTGGTCCCGCAAGCGACCCTGCTGAAATAAGCGGTTTGACAAACGCAACAGAAGCCTTCGGGAGAATCGCTGAAGCAGGCGATGTAGGTAATGCTCAATTCATCTCACGCGCAGACAAATCTGGCACAAACACGTTTGAACTAGGCTTATGGAGTAAGCTTGGAATGACACCTTCGAACAAAACTCAAACATGGTACTTAGAAGCTGGTGCCAGCATGGGAACAGTGTTACGAATGACTAACGAAAAGAAAGCATACACGCTATCAGACAGAGCCACTTGGATATCGTATAGAAGTCAGTTAACAAACTTGGCGATCTTGGCTCAAAATGAAAAAACTCTACTGAACCCGTATGCAGTAATACTTGTCAACCCAGACAAATGGCCTCAGAGAAACTACAAAGGGGCTCTCACATTGGCCAAGTTCATGATTTCAGAAGAGGGACAAACATTGATAGCGAACTTCAAAAAGGAAGGAGAAACTTTGTTCACGCCGATTGCTCACGACTTTGTTAAGGCTAACAGCTTAGGGTTTCCAACTCAAGAACAAGAAGTCGCTTGGTATGATGCACAAAAACTTTAGAATTTATGGGTTTACAATGGAAAATATATTGCTTGAACTGTTACTACGCGCCTACCAACTTATTTTTTCTTTTGACTCAGAAGTTTTGAACATAACCCTGCTTTCTTTGAGAGTGTCGGGAACAGCAGTCTTAATTGGCGCATTGATAGGTGTACCTATCGGAATGGTTCTCGGACTTAGACGGTTTAGTGGAAAACAGATTTTGATGCGTTTCATAGACCTTACCTTAAGAAGCATTGTAAACACGTTTATGGGGTTGCCGCCTGTTGTCGTGGGCTTAGTGGTTTACCTTTTGCTAGTTGGATCAGGACCTCTTGGTTCACTCGATTTATTGTATAAACCCGCCGCTATGATAATAACCCAGCTCATAATGGTGATTCCCATCATAACAGGCGTAACAATGTCAGCGGTTGGAAGCGTTGAAAAAGCGATAAGGGAGAAAGCCTTGTCACTGGGTGCAACAGATAGGCAGGCGGCTTGGATGGTCTTAAGAGAGGCTCGCATGGGCATGTTAACCGCCATTATCGTGGCTTTTGGAGCTGCAATCTCTGAGGTTGGAGGCATAATGATAACTGGAGGAAACATTAGATGGCATACACGAACGCTGACGACCGCTATAGTTCAAGAAGTGAACCTTGGAGATTTCAATAAAGCCATCACTTTAGGCGTGATTCTACTTTCTATGGCGTTTGTAATAAACCTCGCACTGACAATTATACAGTTGAGGGGTCCGAAAAGATAAAATGCCCTTCATAGAAGCGCAAAGCCTCTGCAAAGAATACTCTGGAAAACAGGTTTTGAAGAATATTAACTTCAAGGTTCAAAACGGAGAAATCTTCGTTCTCGTGGGTCCCAACGGTGCTGGTAAAACAACTCTTCTTCGAATACTCGATTTGCTTGAAGAACCGTCCAGTGGAACCGTTCTGGTCGATGGAACACAAATGAATTATCATTCTGCAAAACATCAGCTGGTTCTTCGCAGGAGAATAGGCATGGTTTTTCAACAGACGGTTCTCTTCAACATGAGTGTTTTCGACAACGTAGCCTATGGTTTGAGGGTGAAGGGTGAAAGCGACAAGAGCGTTAAGCAAAGAGTCGGAGAAGAGTTGGAACTAGTGCAGCTGCACGGCTTTGAGCAAAAAAACGCTTTGGCTTTATCTGGAGGCGAGGCTCAGAGGGTGGCTCTAGCTCAAGCGTTAGTCATCGAACCGGAGTTGTTGCTCCTCGATGAACCCACAGCGAATCTCGACCCTAGAAACGTTTCTATCGTGGAGGAAGCCTTGTCCCGTGTGAACCGAGAGAAGAAAACAACGATGATAATGGCGACCCACAACATGCTTCAGGCAGAGAACTTAGCACAGCGAGTTGCGGCATTCAATGAAGGAAGAATAGAAAGAATCGGTACGTTTCACGAGATTTTTGAGGCACCGTCCAAATTTGTATTGGACTTCGCTAGGCTTGAAAATGTTTTTTCAGGGTTTTCAAGAGTCACTGGTGAAGGCACTTCGCTTGTAGATGTCGGCGACGGCGTGCAGATTGAAACCGCCTTTAAGAAAACTGGGAACACAACTGTGTTTGTGCGTCCAGAAGACATAATCCTCTCGTTGAATCCTATAGTTTCTAGTGCTCGAAACTCCTTTGAGGGTCGGATAGTGGAAGTCTCTGACTTGGGAGCAATTGTTAGGCTGAAGGTTAAGGCTGGAAGAGACTTCACAGTTCAGATAACCAAACGGTCTTTCAACGATCTGCAGCTCAACATTGACTCCAAAGTCTTTCTCGCCTTCAAAGCGTCCTCAGTTCAAGCAGCCTAAGCGAATATTCTTCATTTCAAGCAGAAATGAGCTACAAAAGATAAATAGAACGATGCAAACGTTCTAATACCTCAACCTTTACGTTGATACAGAAAGGGTCCCGAAAAAATGACAACTGAACCATCACAGCCGCAGGTAACGCAATATCAACAGATACACAGCTTGGTTCAAGCAGAATTTGCTATAGAGGAAGGCTTTATAGAACACGATATACCGACATTCTTTGTTACCTTACAGCCCAGCTCTAAACAAGCCTTCCTAAGATTATACAGGCAACTAGACCCAATGGGATTGACGCCATTATTTAGAAAAGGCGACGATAAACACGTGCTAAAAATTGTGCCTAAGCCAGTAGTGAAGCCTAACCGAAAAACAATCAACATTGCATTGTTCCTTGCCACATTGACAACGCTAGTAGTGACTGGATACTTGCTTTCATTCAACTGGTCCTCAAATCCACTCGTCGGCGCAGTCATGTTCGCAACAGCAATGATGGCTATCTTAGGCGCGCATGAAATGGCACACAAACTCGCCGCTAACAAACACGGTGTGGAAGCAACATACCCATATTTTATACCGGGAATACCGCCTCTCGGAACGTTTGGAGCCGTAATACAACAGAAGTCTTTGGCACCAAACCGGGACGCATTATTCGACTTAGGAATGAGTGGGCCACTCATAGGTTTCATAATAACAATATTTGTCACCATTATCGGTGTTCAACTGTCCCAACTAACCTTCACACCGCCCGAGAACGCGAGCTTCCTTCAAGTTCCACTTCTGTTTGATTTTATAGTCGCAGTGTTTCCGCCTAGCGGTCAGGGGAGTGTTATGTTATTGCATCCAGTAGCCTACGCAGGCTACATAGGCATGATAGTCACAATGCTCAACTTGCTGCCCGCAGGTATGCTTGATGGAGGACACGTCGCACGGGTCTTACTCGGAGAAAAAACACGCACAGTTCTCTCATACATAGCCATTCTTGCTCTGCTGTTAATTGGAGCTTGGCTAATGGCGATACTTGTCTTCTTCTTGTCACGGTATCCACACCCAGGCTCATTAGACGATGTCTCCCAACTTTCAAAGAGCCGAAAACTAGCCGCAATCGCCTTAATTGTGATTTTTGTTCTGACTATAGCTCCTCTCTATATTCTATAGTGGCTGAGTTAAGGTAGCAAAGTTTAATAATTGAGTTTGCGGTCAAGATAAAGCCTCACTACATTAAAGAATGGGCGTGGACTCTCTTGGAAACTCTTCGAACAAAACTTGACATGTGCAACAGCCTAGCCGAGATCTTCGAGTTAGTCAAGCAATCAGTCAAAATGGTTCTGAATGAGCATCGAGCTGGACTAATGCTGGGTTTGGCAAACCTGGGAATGAGGCGAGGCTCTTTCGTGGGCGCCTTCTACCCCATAGGCTCAAATATCATCGTCATGAACAGGGCGCCTTTCGAGGTTGCTTTGCGCACCACTGAGAAAAGTGTGTTCAACGCTTATTGCTTTCATCTGCTCCTCCACGAATACCTGCATGCGCTTGGGTATGTTGACGAGGAACAAGTGAGAGACCAAGTTTACGAAGTCTGTAACCTAGCCCTAGGCAAAGACAACCCGGCTACTGTTATGGCGGAACGAGGCATCGCTTTCTACTTTCCAAAGGTGACCTATTTCTCACAGAAGATTCCAATTCCAAGAGACCTACAAATCGAAATCATCAAAGATTTCGACAAGTCAAGCACTGGCTACATAAACTAAACTAGCCTATAGAATCAATAATTTCTCGCAACAAAAAAGGAAGAAAATTAGGTGTGCAGTTCACCTTTTTTTCCAAGATTCAGCTTTTGCGGCTTTGGAGTCTTCTCGCCGCGGTGCAGAACCGATTTGATTGAGCCTTTTAGTCGTGATAATCCCTTTCTGACCTTGACGCGAAAGACGACGAGTACAACTGCTATTGCAGCAACAGAACCAATCAAGATGAAAACCCATGGACCTTCTGCTCCGAACAGAGCGAAAGGCTTCTCTTCAATCGGAGCGTTTATGCCCTTGCTTAGGAGGAACATGACTTCGGGGTCGTTGTAGACCCCGTATCCGTCCCAGTGTTGGAAGCCCACGGTCAAGAAGTACATCATTGCCGATATGTCGAAGCCTGTTGAAGACTTTCCTGCCTCTGACTGATAGCTGGCTTTGAAGGCACCTAAGGGTGAGGTTTTGCTGGTGACATTCAACGTTCTTATCATGTCTGTTGGTGTTGTGGGTTTACTCCAGTCGTAGGTGCTTCCCAACTTTACCGTAGCGAAGCTGGCGTTTGCAAGTCGAGCTGCGATGCTAAAGCGTGAAGATTCGGTTACGTTGTTGTTGTCCACACTGGTGCCGTTCTCATCCATGACATCCCAAGCCATTCCACTGAAGGCGGTCACATAGTAGTTTGTGGCTAGGCTTCTGTTAATAAGCACGTCATCACCCATTAATGGAACCATAACGCCGCTGCTGTTCTGTTCTCTACCATCTATAACACTGGGTTCCAAATCCCAGTTACCAACATGCTGATCAATTTTCATGGAAGCATCGTTGTGCAAGTCTGTGCCTAAGGTTTGATTGGCTGAGAAGTGAATAGCAAATGAGACCTGATCTATCAATGAGGATGTCGGCTTGTTCATGAAGTTGGGGACGTCAAAGTCTGCACCGAAAACAGGACGGTCCCACCAACCCCACATAGACCGTTGTTCGCTGAAGGGGAATAGTGTTCCGTTTACGTTGTCGTAGGTGACTCCGAAGGTTATTGTGGCGTTTAATGGAACTATCATGCTG
>Ga0315308_1002675_pt1 | contig 10077 bp, 8 predicted proteins | sample TDP3_MG_FD_203078 | JGI IMG/M metagenome (GOLD analysis project Ga0315308, IMG submission 203078) | Freshwater sediment microbial communities from Lake Towuti, South Sulawesi, Indonesia - TDP3 | ecosystem: Environmental > Aquatic > Freshwater > Lake > Sediment | place: Indonesia: South Sulawesi...
CGGTGAGTTCGATGGCTAGGGCAAAACCGCCCATTGGAACGCCGAGCAAATACCCGCCGCTTCCCGAGAGCTCGCTGGAGTTTGCCAAGCCCGGCATGTTCACGCCAGACGGGAGACTGCTCCAGGTGGAGTGGGCACGGAAGTGTCCATCAGGCGGCAACCTCGCTGTCGCGATGAAGACGACGGATGGACTGCTCTTAGCCAAAGGAAAAGCTTCTGTCAAGCCGGATTTGGGGAGCGAGATTCCTTCTGTCTGGCACGTAGCCCAATCGCTGGCGTTCGTGGCCACTGGCAATCTCGGAGACATGTTCCATGTTCATGATGTGCTTAAGAGCGAGGACGTCCAGACATTCAGGGATGCAGCACGCAGGATTCGGGGCATCCTCCACGAGCACGCGGTGAGCACTGTCAAGCGACCGCTTGCTCTCTTCGTTCTCCTCGGAGGGTTTGACGACGGGATCCTGAAGATTGCCAACATAGACGTACTGGGATCTCAGGCCGAGTGTGACGCTTGGGCGATTGGCTACGGAGACATGAAAGCACGGAACCTGTTGGCAAGGTGCTGGAAGCCGGGCCTGGATCGTAAATCGGGGTTGCGACTTATCAAGAAGATATATGGGTCATTGGCTACGGAGACATGCTTCCTGCCGAGGCCTGGCTCAAAACGACGCTCGCAATAGGCCATAAAGCGGTGCTTCGTAAGGCCTACACACCTCCAGTGCCGCGCGTGCGAGATACGTTTCATAAGTCTTAATAAGTCATCAGCTCATGTTTATGTTGGAAGTCACCCTTAGTATAGTGCCTCTTCGGGAGATATCGCTTTTTCTGGTATGTTTGAGTAGCGATCCGAAAAGTTTAAAATATGAATTCTTTGTTCAGCCAGTCTGGATACCACTTGTAATTGTCCAAGGGACCTGCCTTGCGTAGTCCCTCATAAGTTGCCTTAGCAAGCGTTATGCTTCCATGTCCATCGCGGTAAAGTTTGGCTAAACCTTTTGATTCAAGGCTCCTTAGGGTTTGGTCAAGTTTTTCATCAGTTATGTCTTTCAGTCTTTCCTTTAGATCTTCCCTAGTCATGTATAGGCCTGGGTTTACTTGGTAATCTTCTGCCAATACTTTCAATATGCCGTCTTCGCCGGTTTCAAGTTTCGGTAATTGTTCGATTGTCGACATTGGAACTCTAAGTTTTTCATGTATTCGCCTGCGAGGGATTTTTAGTTCTTTGCTCATGGCTCTCAGTCCACCGCGGAAAATGACTAATCGCATTATCTGGTTTGTTCCCGCTCCAATCTGATTTACTTTTGCGTCTCTGAGGTAGCCTTCAACTGGGTAGAAGCGTGTCCAACCGTCGCCCCCCATCACCTGAACGGCGTCACTCATCAGTTTTTCATACATGTCCGAGGTTAACATTTTGGCAGTTGCAGCCTCTACCATAGCGTCTTTATGCTGATCTAGCAAGTGTGCTGCATGATATACGAGCAGACGAGAAGTGTAAAGATTTGCAAGCATTTCAGCAATCTTGGACTGATTGGTCGGAATGTCAATGGTTGGCTTATCAAACTGCACGCGTCTCTGAGTGTAAGCCACTGCGTAGCGTATCGCCTCCCTCATGGATCCAAGCATGCCAGCAGCAAACGCAACACGTTCAAAGTTTAAACCAGCAACCATCACCTTCCAACCAGCCCCTTCTTGACCAATCAAATTCTCCGCTGGAACCCTCACATCGTTAAAGTCCAGACCACCGTTTGGAAGACCAAACCACCCTGAGAGTTCATTGATTTTTTCAACCGAAAAACCCGGCGTTCCCTTCTCAACCAAAAATGCGCTAAGGTGCTGGTATTTTGATTTATCTCCAGGTTTTTCGCTTGTCCTTGCATAAACGCAGTAAATGTCAGCCAATCCAGCATTCGTTATGAAACGCTTTTTCCCATTTAGCACATAATAGTCGCCTTCACGCTTGGCAGTCGTTTCGACTCCAGCGGCGTCAGAACCCACGAAAGGTTCTGTTATGCAGACAGCACCAACAACATCGCCTTTAGCTATCTTTGGGAGCCACCTCTGTTTCTGCTCCTCAGATCCGAAGGATAACAGTTGCTCGACCCCGCCGAACATTGAAACTGCATAGGCTCCAGAAAGGGCGGCACAGACTCTGCTAAGCTCCTCGGTCACAATAGCCACACCCGTAACACCCACATCCATTCCACCATATTCCTGTGGGATTACTCCTCCGAACCAACCTTTGCGGGCAACATCTTTCAAAAGGTCTGATGGAAACTGCTTTGTCCAGAGAATTTCTTCGCCCATAGGCAAGCTTTTATCGGCAAAAGCCCTCGCATCTTCCATTAGGCTTTTCTGTTTCTCATTCCACCACAAAAAAGGCTCCATATTTGAATACCCCCAGTAGTATTGGCTTACATCGTTCCATCAATTATTAAACTTTCGGCAAACATTAGGAAAATTGCATGATCATCTATAGGAAAAGTCTGGCCTCTTTTGCACTTTTAACTTAAGAAATCAAGGTACTTCTTTGCCCTTTTCTTAATTTCATCTCTCTCTTCCATAAATCTTTGTCCAGAAGGCAGAATCGCCAAAGAGAAGCGCTCGAATAAAGCATTTTCGCTCCAGCGATCACTCTTCAAAGTCTCAGGGTCAAAAATGAATTTTGTCTCGTTATTAACTGTCTTAAACTCAGCTTTAGCTTGGCACAATGCACATTCTAGCGTTCCATTTTTCACTAGGAATAGGTTCTGGTGACAAGCAGGACACACACTTTCATCTCCAAGATACTTTCTCTCCTCAGCAGGTTTGCAAGCAGCTTCGAAAATATAAGAACCAACTTTCCTTGCCCTTTCCACGGCTGAATCGTCTAGCAAAATCTCGCCTGGACCTTGAGCGTAGAACATAACTTGATCAATGACCCTTAGGCCAGAGGTCAACATGAAAACGTTGAGCATCGGCAAAGTGAAAGGTTCCCAGCCTCTTATGCCTGAAACGCCTATTATGGCTCCTGGCTTTGTTCCCGGGTGAAGTGTTCCAAATTGGAATGCAATGTTGCGGTCGGTGATCATTTTTATGACGCCGGCTGAACCTAAGAGGTATGTTGGAGACCCAAGTATAGCAGCGTCGCTTTCCACTAACTGGTCTCGAAATGTGCGCCAATCATCTGGAATTTGACATTCTTCTTGCTTGAAAGTGCAAGCCATGCAGCCCTTGCAAGGCTGGATTTTAAGGTCTGTAAGCCTAAGTATATCCACTTCAGCGCCACGACTGTGAGCTTCCATTAGAGCTTCCTTAACCAAAACTTCTGTGTTTCCCAGCTTACGGTAACTGCCAATCAGACCGAGGATTTTCATGCTAATCCCATCTTAGATTCTTACTAACTTCATCCTTAGCTATAAATGTTCGAAAATTGTTAGCTATTAAGCCTATAGAGGTGAAAAAAGTTGAAGAAATGCGTAGTTATTGATGCCGTAAGAACTCCAACAGGAAAATCAGGTTGGGATGGAATGAAAAAAGGAGGATGTTACGCGAATGTCTCTGCTCAAGTTCTTCTCGCGTCAGCCATTGCAGAGCTGGTAAGACGAGTCAAGAGTAGATCCAGTGCGTTTGACCCGAAGGAAATCGAAGACATAGCAGTTGGATGTTTAAGTCAAATTGGGGAACAGGGAGGAAACATAGGAAGACTTACCGTTTTTGTAGCCGACCTTCCAATCGAGATCGCAGGAATGACAATCGATAGATACTGCAATGCCGGATTACAGGCAATAAACTCGATGGCTCAGGCAATAATGTCTGGATGCGGCGACATAGCCATAGCTGCCGGAGTTGAACACATGTCTCATTACCCCATGATGTCAAGCATCAGCGCAGCAGAGTCCGCCGGATTTCCGGTAATGATCAGCGACAAGATATATGAAAGGAATGTTTTCGTTCCAATGGGCGCCGCAGCTGACATGGTTGCCAAAAAATACAACATAACACGCGAACAATGCGACAAATTCGCCATTTGGAGTCACCAAAAAGCCACGAAAGCGCTAAGAGACAAAGAATCATACAGCCAAAGAATTGCCCCAGTACATGTTTCGCAACCCGATGGAACCACAAAGATAATCGACGCAGATGAAACTGTCAGAACCCAATCTTTAGACGAGCAAGACATTGCATATTCAAAGCTCACGACACTTGAACCACGGTTCACAGCAGATGGAGTTCACACTGCTGGTAACTCTTCGCAAATCTCAGACGGAGCAGCCGCGACAATGCTGATGTCTGAAGAGAAAGCCGACGAGTTAGGGTTAAAGCCTATATCAACCATAAAATCCATGGCAGTAGCTGGAGACGACCCCGAAATAATGCTTCTAGGACCGATTCCCGCCATGAGAAAGGCATTAAGGAGAGCAGGCAACCTGACAATGGAGGACATGGACGTAATCGAACCCAACGAGGCCTTTGCAAGCCCACCTCTCGCCTTTGCGAAGGAGTTTGGATACGCTCTCGATGACCCAAGAGTGAATCCAACTGGTGGAGCAATAGCCCTTGGCCATCCCATAGGAGCAAGCGGAGTAATATACTTCACTGAAATGATTCACGAGATGCAACGAAGGGGGCTCCTATATGGACTTCAAACACTGTGCGGTGGTGGCGGAGTAGGCATCGCAACAATTGTGGAAAGAGAAAAATGATCAAAGTCTGCGCCTCCCGAAATCATTAAGAACGGTTCAAATTCCATTACTGTCGTATAAGGAATTATATTCCGAATTCCATATATTATAGCATTCAGAAGGAAATACTTTGAAAGCCTTAGATCCGAAATATATTCCAATTTTAGAGGAAAAGTACGGTCGTTATTGGTGGCCTGTAGAATACCCAGAAGAGACTTCAAAAGACCCCTTCAAGAATTTGATAATTACTGTTCTTTCCCAAAACACTAGCGAGATAAACTGTGTCAGAGCCTATAAAGGATTAACCGCAAAATTTGAAGTGAAACCAAAGGTTTTAGCAGATGCGAAAACTGAAGAAATAAAGGAAGCCATCAGGAGTGGCGGACTCTACAACGTTAAATCTAAAAGGATTAAAGAGGTTTCTCAAGCAGTCTTAGAAATGTTTGGGGGAGACATATCTTCAGTTCTCACGTTGCCTAAAGAAGAAGCTAGGAAAAAACTCATGGAATTGCCTGGAATCGGCAAAAAAACCGCTGATGTCTTACTTGCACATAGGCATTCTTACGCTGAAGTCATGGTTGTAGACACCCACATGGATCGAATAGCGAAAAGGCTGGGCTTGGTTAAGCCAGACGCAAAGTATGAAGAAATTCAGAAAGCTCTTAGAGTCTTTATTCCATGGGAGAAGGGAGAGAGAACAGGCGGATTGTTGTGGCTTCTGGCAAAGTACACTTGCAGGGCTCAGAATCCTAGATGCTATGAATGCCCAATAATAGAAGTATGCGACTATGGACTTAAAACTAAGAAGATATAGAACCCCTCCACAGTTCTAATGAAATTCCATAGATTTCTTTGAAGAATACATCCTTGTGGGCGCCGGTACGATTCGAAAAAGACAAATGTCCATTTTATAGGATCTTTTCTTCAATTTCTTTCCTTTTTTTCTGGGCTTCAAGCAAGTCTATACTCTTCACGTCTACTTAAAAACATATAATTCTTATATAAATGCGCGTGAAATAACAAAATGCGTTTAGCTCTGATTTATTGGAATGTGCGTGTTTAATGAGGAAAACAATATTCAAAAAGCTCGAGGCTCAAGGACTAATAGCACACTACAATCGTTTGAGAAGGAATTTGCCTCCAAGACTTCCTGAAAGAGTGTTCATTTGGGATGAAACCTTGAGGGAGGGAGTGCAAAGTCCAACAGTTTTTCTGACTTATGTGGAGAAGGTTAAGCTCGCCAAAATGATGGATGAAGTGGGCATAGCCCTTATAGATGTTGGTTTTCCGGCTCTCTCAGAAGAAGAAAAGAACAGCGTTAGGAGAATCGCAAATGAAGGTTTTCAGCAAGCAAACCTCGCTGCTTCGGCACGTATAGTTAAAGGCGATATTGACGCCTGTTTGGAGTGCGGTATTAGAGAAATTCAGATTTTCACGCCCTTCAATGGGCTAAATCTTCAATACTGGCTGAAAATGACCAAGGAACAAGTTCTAGAAAAAACCGTTGAGTCTATTGAGTACGCAAAGAAGCACGGCGTAACCGTGGATTTTGTTTTAGAAGATGGTTCAAGAACCCCACTTGATGACATCCTAAGAATTTTTGAAGCAGCAGTAAGGGCTGGAGCAAGCCGGCTTGTGGTTGCTGACACAGTCGGTTTCTTGAGACCTTTATCCATGCGTTACCTAATTTCACACGTTAGAGAAGGACTTTCACAGTCGATACGCAAGGATGTTCCGCTTTCGGTTCACTGCCACAATGACTTTGGTTTGGCAACGGCAAACACTTTAGCAGCTGTGGAGGAAGGCGTCACCCATTTGCATACGTGTATCGCTGGGTTCGGAGAAAGAGCAGGAGCTGCACCTTTAGAAGAGGTCACCACCGCTTTGGAATTACTTTACAACATTGATACCGGAATAGAACTGAACAAACTTTATCGACTTTCACAATTAGCGGAGAAAGCTTTCGCATTACCAATACAATTTCACAAGCCAATCATAGGCGAAAACGCTTTTTCACACGAAGTAGACGAACATGTTGAAGGAATGCTTGCTCATCCACTAATGTACGAGCCATTTCCACCCGAAATCGTCGGAAGAGAAACAATGTTATATGTGGGCAGACGCACTGGAAAACGTCTCATTGAAAGCCGTCTTGCGAAAGCGGAGATAAAGGCGACGCCTTTTCAGGTAGACGAAATCATCAGAAGAATAAGAGGGATCCATGAGAGCCAAGATAAAGGTGAAGCGCAAATGACTTTTTACCAGATCAAAAAACTGATGAGGGATTTGCGAAAAGCCTTAACAGAAGAAGAGTTCTGGAAACTCGCTGAGCAGGTCACAAGGCAAAAGCCGAAGCTTCAAGCAATGCAGCCCGAGTTAACCCTGTCGAAATCCTCCAAGAAATAGTTCGTTTCATGTCTCTAACAAGAATCTTATCTCAAACCCAACATTTCCATGTCTCGCGAAGCAAAAAATTTTTTTCCCACACTCACACTAGAAGCAACCATTAACACTAACCTAAACTCTTTTATTTCTAACAAAACGATTTGTTAGGGTGGTGAACCCAAACTTGTCCTCAGAAACCATGAAAGGATTAGGCGAAACACTAGCGCAGCTAATCGACAAACTGGCTGGCAAAGGAACAAACCTTCAACTCATATTCAAAGACCTAACACTAGAATGGGCAGGAATGAAAACCAAACTAAACGGCACCGTCATACTAGACATCCTCTACGTATCGGAGAAAAAGTGAAACAACTGCCCACCGAAACCACACTGCTACAAATACCAATCTTACTGATCCACGCCTTCAAGAAAGGAAACATAACTCTGCAAACCAACGGCGTAGAAAACATTCAACTTCAAATCGAAAACAACAAGATAGACCTGAACTTCCTCCAAAAAGAACACCTAAAAACCTTGTTCGAACTCGAAGCCGAAATGAAAGAAGAGTCTATTCTCGAAAAAATAAAAAACCTAAGAAAGCTTGCAGAAAAACTAAAACAAGAACGATCAACACTAGCTATATCCTACAAAGGACAAACCATACTTACACTAGGCTTCGAAGCCAAACCAACAATCACCCAAATAGTCACAGGCACCAACGCCATACAAGTCAACAACCTAATCGAACTTGTAAAACTAGTCAAATAATCATCGACATTGCCATCTAAACCAAATCAGCACAGACTAGCTGATCCTGTTCCGATTATCTTGCCCTAGCTGGGGCGCGTGAGTCACGAATTAATGCTTTTGAAGCTGAGGAAGAATTTTCTCGAAGTAGTTCAGCGACTCTGGATTAACTAAAGCATCCCTATTTAGAACTGGCCTGCCATGTATTATGTTCGTGACGGCAATTTCAACCTTCTTCATATTAAAAGTATAAGGAACATCAGGCACATTGATGATCAAAGCTGGAACATGTCTAGGAGAGGCATTTTCGCGCAATTCTTTTCTTATTTTATCTTTTAGATTCTCTGTCAGACTACATTCTGGGGCGAGTTTAACAAAGAGAATGACGCGCTGATCTCCCTTCCAATCCTGCCCTATAGCCAAACTATCAGCAATTTCTGGCAATTTCTCCACTACATTGTATATTTCAGCTGTTCCTATGCGTACTCCAGAAGGCTTCAGTATGGCGTCTGAACGACCGTAGAAAGTTATTCCGCCTGTGTCGCTGTGAATCACTATGTAATCTCCATGACGCCACACGTTCTCATTTTGATAGAATCTAAAGTAAGCGTCCAAATACCTTTCATTGCCCGGATCGTTCCAGAAGTAAAGCGGCATAGAAGGAGAAGGCGCCTCACAAACAAGTTCCCCTTGACGATCAAACACAGGATTACCGCTCTCATCGTAAGCCTTCACCTTCATTCCTAAAGCCGGGGCCTGCAATTCGCCAGCATATACGGGAAGGGTGGGGCTTCCAGCAGCAAAACAGCCATTTATGTCTGTGCCGCCCGAAATAGAATTAAAATGCAAATCCTCCTTGATTGCTTCGTACACGTATTCAAATCCTTCGGCCGAAAGCGGTGAGCCAGTTTGGGATATTTCTCGCAATGATGACAAATCGTAGTTCTGTCCAGGCCTAGCTCCTTGGCTCCTAAGATAATTGATGTAGCTTGCACTGCAACCGAAAATCGTTATTGTTTCCTCCTGAATCAGTTTCCCCATAGCGCCTGCATCAGGATAATTCGGATTGCCATCGTATAACACAATAGTAGCTCCAACTGCTAGGGAGCTTAGGAGCCAATTCCACATCATCCAACTGCAACCTGTTATATACATGATAGTGTCCTCTCGCTTCAAATCCGTATGAAGCATTAGCTCCTTCAAGTGATTGATGAGGACTCCACCAGCTCCCTGAACCATACACTTTGGCTTACCAGTTGTCCCCGAGGAAAACATAATGTATAGTGGGTGATCGAAAGGCAATTGTTCGAATCGAATTTTCGGGTGTTTATCTGAAGACAGAAAATCATCATAAAGCACAGAGTGAGGAATGTTGCTAGTATCAGGTTTCTCCTGCAAATATGAAACTACAATAACCTTCTCCAGTGAGGGGATCTGTTTTGCAATAGTTTCAGCGTTGAGCAAAGTGCTAAAGGTTTTACCTTTGTACCAGTATCCATCAGCCGCGAACAAGACCTTGGGTTCAATCTGACCGAGACGATCCAATGCTGCAGAGGCACCAAGATCTGCACCACAAGAAGCCCATATAGCCCCGACACTGGTGGCGGCAAGCATAGCGATTGCGGTCTCCATCAGATTAGGCATATAACCAACTACGCGGTCCCCTGGGACAACTCCTATCTCGCGTACTGATTCGGCCAGCCGCCCAACTTGGCTATTTAGCTCCGCATAGGTCATTTTGGCTGGTTTCTGGGTTTCTCCTCTAAAAATGAAAGCTACACGGTTGTCCTTGCATCTCAAGAGGTTCTCGGCAAAATTCAGCCTTGCGCCTACAAACCACCTTGTGCCCGGAAACCTGTTTAAGTCATCAACCACCTTGTCATATCCACGGGGAGCTATGACACCTCCAAAATCCCACACCGCTGCCCAAAAATCAGGTATATTTTCAATTGACCAATCATACAGCTGAGAATAAGAGTCAATTTCAAGGCCATATTTCTTGTTAACAAAGTCGATGAACCGAGTCACATTAGCCTCTTTTATGCGTTCTTCAGAGGGTTCCCACAGCAATTTTCCCATGCTACTTTTCCCCTCACCAGTTTGCATGTCTAAAAGTGTTTCCTTAAGTCCTTTACTCTTTTGGCTTTTCCCATGAATCTTGGCAGGGTTCCGCAAGGAGCCAGTTCAATATTTGCCTTTACCCCAACGATCGATTTGACATGTTCTTCTATTTCCTTAGTCAAGGCATGCAATTTTGACAAGTCCCCGCCTATACTTTCAAATA
>Ga0315308_1002676_pt1 | contig 10075 bp, 6 predicted proteins | sample TDP3_MG_FD_203078 | JGI IMG/M metagenome (GOLD analysis project Ga0315308, IMG submission 203078) | Freshwater sediment microbial communities from Lake Towuti, South Sulawesi, Indonesia - TDP3 | ecosystem: Environmental > Aquatic > Freshwater > Lake > Sediment | place: Indonesia: South Sulawesi...
GTAAACGCGGGGGCGTGTTGTCCACAGTGGTTGATTTTTTAGCCGAGCCTAAGTTTCCAGCCTTGTCTGTGGCGGTCACGTTTACGGCTAACGGTCCGTCTGGAATAGAGGTCTTATTGACAAAGAAATACTTGTACTGAGTATCGGTCACTTTTGTGCTAGGTGTTGTGGGATGCAGTTCGAACCTTGTGTCATTGATAGCCACGGTCATTCCATACTTCGTTATGTTAAGGTCGTCTGTCACCGTTACATTTACCCAAATACGGTTTCCAAGCCCAACAGAATAAACAGGGGTGCCGTCTGGTTTGTTAATGGTGACTGTTGGTGCGACTGCATCGGCAACTACTGGAAGGTCATACGTGCCTAGCCAATTTCCGGATATATCCCAAGCTGTTGAATTCCAATGAGCTGGGTCGCTGGTCGACGCGGGCGTTGTCATGTTGACTCTGATCGAAGCCGATGAGCCCACTAGCAGGTTGGGCCCTGTAAGCGTGAAGGTTTTCGTGGCTGAATAGTGGCTGACGGTCCATGTTGCAGGGCTATAACCTACCAGAACGTTGAATGTCCAACCTGCGGGATACGTTACATTAATCTTGTTTATGCCGATTGCCGAGCCAGTATTGGTGGTTGTTATGTTGAATATGAAGCTTGCACTGCCTTTGACATGGGTTGGGGATATCTCTGCTTTAAACTGTGGGTTAAAGGTCACGGTCAACGCGACTGTATTGTTTGCGCTGGGAGTTGCTTTTTGGAAGCAGTCTACTAGGAATGTTCCTTGTTTTGGTGGTACTAACGGCCATGTCAGAGTGATGTTAAATAGAAGCGACGAATTACTGTGGAAGGTATTAGCCGTGGTGGTGAAGTTTACTGAGTGTGTACCAGATGAGTATGTTCCGTTAAACCAGTTGCTATCAAAAGGAACATTCGCATGGCTCACGTATGTCAAGCCAGTTGGAAGCGTTATGAAAGTCTTGTTTATGAAGTCGCTAGAGCTGCCGGTTGAGGTTACGTTAATCGCGTACTTGACTTCTTTGGGAAGGGTGGTTACAGTTGGCGATATGGAAGCTGTGTGGGTTGGGGAATTGGGACTCCCCGTAGCGATTGGTACGTAAGCGGTGGCTAACACTGAAACTATCAGCACTAATAGCATAGTTGAGGTCGTTGCTTTCGATTTTTTCATTTTTTCACCTTTTCTTTCTTTTGTGTTGCGCACTTTCAGGGTGCCGTTATCACCCTCCGGGGCGCTTTTCCGACCACGCAGTAGGCTACGTGGCTTGGCTAGGTGGCTTTCCGACCCTTCACCTTACTAATCGTGCACTTTACTAGGTCGCCCTCTCTAACGCCTAAGGCATCTCTCACCCCCTTGGGAACCGTCATCCTTCCATTCCTCCTAACGTACGCCGTGAACTCAGCTTCTTCCCCAGACAAAACAAACACCGAAAAATGTCATTTTTCTATGTGAATTGTCTATAATAGAATATAAGATTTTTTTAGAGTTCTGATTCGGAATCAAAATTAGAAAGTGAATAGAAAACGAAAAATTTCGAAAATTCTTCCAACCGTCACACAAAAACGTTTTGTTACGCCTCGCCTTCTCAGCTCGCTGAATACTTTCCTTGCGAGGTTGATGTCAGAATCTTGGGATGCTAGAAATCGTAACGTTGTTTACATAACATTCTAATACCCCTAGGCGTAGTTGAGTATTGAAAGATCATGTGTAGCGCGTCCTTAAACGACTATTCCGCTGAGCCCTCCGATTTAATCACTAAATTTGAAGAGATTCGCATCTTGGTTGAGTCAGAGTTTGATGTGGAGGAGGGCTTCGTAGATCACGGCATCCCAACCTTCTACGTAAAGCTACGGGAGGATTCGAAGGAAGCCTTTCTGAGGCTTAATGAGCGCATGGACCCTGTTAGGTTTATTCCAGTCCTTAGAATGAAAGAGGAAAAAGTTGTGCTGCGAGCTATACCTAAGCCCCCTAAAAGGCTCAGTCGAAAAGTCATAAATGTAACACTGCTCTTGGCAACGATTGGAACCGTGCTGCTTGCCGGTTTTCTTCAATCACCGGATATTCCAGAGGCATTGATGTTTACCGGCGCCATCATGGCGATACTGGGTTCCCATGAAATGGGACACAAGCTCCTCGCTGACAAACACGAGGTTGAGGCCACTTACCCTTATTTCATTCCGGGTCCCCCGCCAATCGGCACTTTCGGAGCCGTTATTCAGCAAAAATCTCTTCCCCCAAACAAGGATGCTTTGTTCGATTTAGGCGTTGCTGGACCCATCTTTGGATTCATAGTGGCGGTCATTGTCGCTCTCATAGGGCTTCCATTGTCTCATCTTGAGTTTGTGGATCCTAACACACCGACTCTTCCCACACCAATATTATTTCAGCTCATTCTTGACATACTTCCGCCTAGGGGGATCGCTGGCTCCAATGGCAACGGGATACTTGTAGTTGCATTACATCCGCTTGCGTTTGCTGGTTGGGTGGGCATGTTTGTTACTTTGGTCAATCTCGTACCCGCTGGCATGTTGGACGGCGGTCATGTTACACGAAGTTTCTTAGGAGAGAGAACACGCAACGTCCTTGCATATCTTGTAATTGCTCTGTTATTTATAATGGGGCCACTGTTTTATTTTATGGCGATAATAGCCCTCTTTTTCTCCACGTATCGGCACCCAGGCCCTTTAGATGACGTTTCAAAGCTCACAACTAGCCGAAAGCTGGCAGCCTTAATGCTTATCTTAATATTCATACTTTGTGTAGATTGGTATAGATTGATTCGAACATTAACTCATTTATTGACTTGGGTTTGAGCATAGTAAAATCGATCGATGCAACCCGCAGAAAGTTATCTGCCCTCAGCCCGGATCGCAATTTTTGTCCTCTGCGTGCCGTACCCTCCGATTTTCCCGCTTTAAACTTGCCTTTGTATGCCTAACAGAGGAAACGTAGGAATCCGTTGCCTAAACTATAGAGTTGATGAAATTTGGCTAAGCTTATAATATGTCGTGTATACAATAAGTCATATTCGCGTAAGGTGAAGAATTTTGAAATACAGAAGAACTTTAGTGTCATTTACTATTACTTTTTTGAGTGTAATTCTGGCAACAGGAACCTTAACTGCAGCTAACTTTGCAGATCAATCTAGCGTTTCAACCCAAAAACAGAGCAACGAAGTATTCGTCGACCCATTTTTGCAAGAAGCTTCGCCGACGAAGCAAACCAGAGTCTCAGAGAGACTTATTGTGATGTTTAACCCAACCGTGGGCAAGGGTCTAAGGAAGAATCTTCTATCGACCATAGAGGGAGTAGAGATTATACAGGCATACAAGATCATTCCGGGAGTGTGTATAACTGCTCCTTTGGGTGCCACTGAAAGCATTAAGAAATTGAATGGAGTTGAGGCAATCTGGCTTGACCACAAGGTCGAAGCGCTTAAAAATTCAAATCAAATTGTCTTTGGCCATGAAGCTTCTCCAATGCTCTCTGACAGCGCAAGGCTGATAAACGCGCCCAGCCTCTGGACCTTGGGCATAAACGGCTCCGGAATAGTTATCGCAGTGGTCGACACTGGCATTAACTGGAACCACACGAGCTTAGATGACCTTGACGATAACCCAGCCACAGTCGATCCGAAAGTCATAGCCAATGTTTCGTTTGTCCCGGGCGTACCTACGGGATTTGACGATAATGGGCATGGCACGCACGTTGCTGGAATTGCAGCTGGAACAGGAGGACCGTCGCACACTTACATGGGTGTTGCGCCTGGCGCACAGCTTTACGCAGTGAAAGTTTTAGATTCGACTGGAAGTGGTCAGTGGTCTTGGGTGGTCGCTGGGATTGAGTGGTCAGTTGAAAACAACGCTGACATAATAACTATGAGCCTAGGCGGTTCGGGATACCCATACGACCCCGTTTCCATGGCTTCAGACGCAGCGGTTGATGCCGGAATCGTCGTCACCGTGGCAGCTGGAAATGATCCTTACTACGGGGCAGTCCTCTCGCCCGGTTTGGCTATGAAAGTCGTCACGGTGGGCGCGACAACCAAGGGCGATACTATTGCTCCGTTTAGCAGCAAGGGACCAAACCTCTATGACTATAGAGGTGACCCAGACATTGTTGCCCCTGGAGTCGGAATCATGAGCGCTGACGCCTGGAACACTACTGGCTACATACCAATGTCAGGCACCAGCATGGCAACGCCGCACGTTGCTGGTGGAGCAGCCCTTTTGTTGCAGGCTTTTGTCAACGCAACGCCTAACCTTGTTGCAAGCGCTTTAATGGCGAGCGCGGTGGACATAGGATACGACTCATACACGCAGGGCGCCGGTAGAATAGATGTTTTAGGTGCATACAATTTAGTAACCGAATCTAGAAGACAAGGAACCCTCAGCCTTAGCCTCAAAAAATCGTTGCAGCCGAATTCGCCTAGAACTCTGCAAGAGGAGGTTTCGCCCCAGTATACCTGGTTCAGAAATTCAAGGATAGGGTTTTATGTCGACGATTTTGGTAACATCTTTAGCCTCTACTTTGACGGACGCGATCAATGGGCAGTTATGGCTTGGAGAATCGCCTACAACACCTCTAACCTTGCAAGCTGGTTTGATTTGGAGGTCATACAACCCGTGTCGATGAGGGTGTCGAACAAAACGTATCAACAAGCTTTAGGAGCCCTTAGAACTCCTGATAAATCTGTTGCAATCTTTGTAATGGTTGAACTATTTGGCAACGAAACCTGGGCTAGAACAAGTTTCATGGTTTGGCCAATGGGCGTCACCTTGGAGAACCTCCGAATTTTCTACATAGAAGATGTAGGAATGAATCAAGGCTGGGAGAATGACTGGTCTTACTATTACAGTTCACAAGACATAATCGTGGTAAACGACACTCTAAAAGTTCCTCCAGCTCAGCACTTTAGCTTCAGAGGTGAACTTCCCTCCAGCGCTCACCACGTTGGGCCGTGGCCAGACGCATGGTACGCAGCATACTACGATCAGCTTAACAACGAAACTGAGTACATAGGAGACGATAACAACGCCTTTAGGTGGTCCCTCGGCACCGTAAGCGCACCAATCTCTATTCCAGTTATATTCGGCTTAGAATACAATGTGTCTGCAACATTCAGCGTAATCAATAGAGGGCGAACAACACCGCCAACTCCTTTCGATGTCGCTATTTGCCCTGAACTATCCGTGTCCGTTTCCGGTCCGGTTATGGTGGAACCAGACATCCCAGCGACGTATACGGCGACGGTGAGTAACTCATGGATCGGAGACTCCACAGACGCCACGCTAACATTTTATCTTGACGACACCATCGTGAATTCCACAGTGATCAGTATACCTTCCGGTGCCTCGGTCGAAGCACCTGTCAACGTAACAATGTCAATGGGAATGCACTTTATCAAGGCTGAAATATATGATCCCAGCGATCCCCTACCGCAAAACAACCTTGCAAGGAAGAGGGTTTTCGCTGGCATCATGTTCTCGGCTGTCCTGCCCTGTGAGTTAGAAGTCTACACCTACACTGGTTTTGGCCCGTTCACGGATTACTCAACGGCTTGGGTCAATCTAACGATTATCACACCTGCCTTGATGCCGGACGTGGAAATACGGTTAACGGGTAATTTGTCACAGGTGATTAGCTTTGTTGATTCTCCAAATGTAGGAGACGTTGAAGGTTGGGCCTATTTTGCTTTTGAGGTCTACGCCAGCGGTGTTCCCGATAGTACATACACTGGTTTCATTGAAATATTCTCGGCAGGCCTTGTTGTAAATAAATTGCCAATAACGGTTAACGTCGAATGGAACCCCGTTCCTAAAATCAACAAAGTTTTCTTCAATGACACTTCGGTGCTCCGAGTAACTGAAACTCTGGGGGTAACCATTAATGCCACAGACTTAGATATCCTCGGCGCACCGACATCGCCAAGCAATCTTACCGTCAACATCTACTTACTCTACCATGACATAGAATGGTACATCATGGAAGGACCGATATCCACCGTATACAATAACATCACAGGTCTATACGAATTTAACTACACGTTTCCAGCAGACTTTTCATTAGGAATTTTTGGAATCGGTGTTGAAGCTATTGATCCTCAAGGAGACATAGTACGAGCAATGGTTAGGACATTTTGCGTTGAGAATAACGTCCCAGTTATTAGTGCAGCAATATCTCCGCGCAACGTCGTCGGCAACGAGACCGTATCGATCAACGTAACAGCAAGCGACATTGAAACCCTAATCGGGCAACTTCAAATAACCGCAACAATGGTGACCCCAACCGAAGAGAAAATCCCAGTGCAGTTAACGTTGGAAAATGGCATGTTCACTACGACCTTTAACGACACTTCTGAGGAAGGCGTGTACGTTTTTTCCGCGATGGTGACTGACAGAGACGGCGCAAGTAGCTTGAGCGTCGGATTTTTCGAGGTGGATAGCACTCTGCCTTCAGTTGAAATCCTATCGCCGCTGGACGGAGCCGTTATTTCTGGAATCGTCAACTTAACGTGTATAACGTGGGACGCAAAACTTGAGAATGCATCAATAGTCGTTCATGGGGACCTTGTCAAAAATTGGACAGTGAGCGGGCTGCAGACTTATGCATGGGACACGATGAAGTTGGATGACGGCTCTTATACCGTTAAGCTCGTCGCTCAAGACAAGGCTGGAAACACCTTTGAGAAAGTAGTTGCAGTGGTTGTGGATAACACCTTGCCCGAAGTTAGCATAACAAACCCAGAAGGGGGAGACGAACTAACCAGTACAGTAATCATTCTATTTAACGCCTCAGACGACCATCTTTCTTTGGTTCTCCTTTACATTGACAACACAACGTACAGCGTCACTGGAGAAGCATCATACGAATGGAACACCACCACTGTTGGAGACGGAACGCACACGATCAAACTCATAGCTTACGATAAAGCTGGAAACAAAGCTGAAACTCCTCCTATTACGGTGACTGTGACAAATCTTCAGGAAATAATTGAGGAAAGCTACGAGGAAGGATATAGGGAGGGCTATGACGAAGGGCGTGATAGGGGCAGAGAAGAAGGATACGAGGAAGGTTATGTGTCTGGCGTAAACCTTGGCATGGTAATCGGAGTGCTCATAGGATCGGTTATTACCGCTATCACCGCTATTACCGCTATCATCGCCTACGTCATCCTCAAGAGGCATTCAAGGAGAAACCTTTAGCAAAGTCCTAAAACATTTCCATCCCTTTTAATCCGTAACACTGGAACAAAAGTCCTATCAAGAAATCAAGGTTATTCGTTCACAAAATTTAAAAGTCCGTTCCCAGTCAACATACTGAACCCTAGGAGTGTTAGGAATCTGAGCTACGAAGCTACAGAGAATTTCGGCAAAAAGCTTGACGAATGCACAGATTTGGCGGATGTCTTCGGACTTGTGAAGCAAGTCGTTAAGAGGTTTCTGGGTAGGCACAGGGCTGGCCTCATGCTTGGTTTGGCTGATTTGGGGATGAGGAGAGGCTATTTCGTAGGTGCATTTCATCCCTTTGGTTCAAACATTATTGTTATGAATAAGGTTTCCCTCAAGGTTGCCTCGCAGAGCAGAGACAGGACAACCTTCAACTCCTACTGCTTCCATCTACTTCTCCATGAGTATCTCCACTCCCTTGGATATGTCGACGAAGACTACGTGAGGGAACTAACCCAAGAAGTTTGCATGCTAGCCCTAGGGAAGGACCATCCAGCTACCGTGATGGCTGAACGAGGCATCGCCACGTATTTCCCAAAGGTTAGATACTTCACAGGGAAGTCTCGCCTTCCAAGGGAGCTTCAAATAGAGATAGTGAAAGACTTTGACAGGTCAAGCGTAGGATACATTCATTAGTCTTTCGCCAGCATTTTAATGATTTGTTTGCCTTGTAAAAGTAAGAGAGGAAAGTGTTTGGACAAAGTTTTAATCATAGCTCATAGGGGAGCCTCCGCCTACGAGCCTGAAAACACTTTGAGGTCTGTGAAGAAGGCGCTGGAGCTAGGCGCTGACATGGTTGAAGTAGACGTGCGCGCAAGCAGGGACGGCCACATAGTGGTAATGCACGACGCGATGGTGGAAAGAACCACCAACGGAAAAGGATACGTTAAGGACATGACTCTCAAAGAGTTAAAGAAGTTGAACGCTGGTTTAGGGGAACATATCCCAACCCTGCAAGAAGTTGCCAAGTTGATTAGAGGAAAAGCCCAGCTTGTTGTGGAAATAAAGGTTCCAGGAACCGAGAAAAAGGTTCTTCAAATAATAAAGGAAAATGGACTGGACAGGCAGACTCTCATCACATCGTTCTACCATCCAGTTTTGAAGCGAGTTAAAGAATTAAAACCGAACATGCGGACTGGCGCCATCATAGCTTCGCTCCCTATGAAACCAGCGCAGTTAGTATTGGACGCCAACTCTAATGCCTTGTTTCCAAAGCATGTCTATGTTGACCCAGAAATGGTGGAAGAGACTTACAGACATGATTTAGCTGTTTATCCTTGGACGATTGACACCCTGAACGAGATAGAGTCTTTAATCAGGATGGATGTCGACGGAATCGTAACAAACAAGCCCGACGTACTAGTGTCTTAACACCCGCAAGTATAAACCATTGAAGATTAGAAGGGCTTCTGGATCGTTGCGTCGGGGTAAACGGCTACTTTGGCTTTATCCTTATGTTTATTCTTCAGTTCCTCTATGACCTCCTTCCACGTCCTTACCTTCACAGTTTTTTCAGGAGGAACCAGCTCAAACCATGGTTGCCGTTCATGGTACTCAGAGAGTAATATGATCCTTCCAGCCCTGTCCAGTATGTTCGGCGGAGCCAAATACAAGTCTCCGAATGCCTTAGTTCCCCATCTTCCGTGAACGTAATGCGTCACTTGACCCGTCGGAGCATTCACTATTAGAACAAAGTCTTCTCCCTCCTTTAGCGTCAGTACGGGCCATGAGGCTATGGCGGCTTCACTAGCCTTTGAATAGGCATTTGACACGACTATGTCTGCTTCAGGTAGAACCGGCGTAAGATAATGTTCCTTGGCAACTTCCACGCCTTCCCTCTGAGCTTTAATCACATCGCCCACGAATACGTCAGTTGAATTCCTCCTCAAGTCCACAAGAACGTTTACGATCATGTCCAAACCTATTAGGCTGGCTGCTTCCTCAGAATCGAGCCTCAATATGTTTTCCTCGTTTACCCTCCCATAGGCTAACTCGCAAGACGGATGAACTTTCCTGTGATCCTGCGCTGTGGAATAGCCTCCCAAATCCCCGTGATTGTAGTATATGCTGCGCATGCTGGCGACTCCTGGAAGAACAATCTTGGCTCCTCCGCCATACCCGAAGTATGGATGGGGAACAATGCATCCAATGGCTATCTTAAGGTCGCATGTCATGACTTCAGTGTTGATTTCTACGGGAGTGCCGTATCTGGTTCGCCCTGCGTATATCAGATTGGTGTAGGGGTTATGATTGAAAACTGGATAGCTTTCAACAATGCTTTCGCCAAGCTTTTTAGCGAAGTCCTCTCTGTCGAATACTCCATGGGAACCGTTGGCGCATACAAACCTAATGTTGTCATCCTTAATGCCAGCTCTGTGGAGCTCATTAATAACGTGCGGCACAACCTCATACGCTTTTGTGGGTCTAGTCATATCATCGAATATTATAACAACTTCCTTCTTGCCCCGAGCCAGCCTACCCAGCGGTTTTGTTCCGATAGGATTTCTGAGGGCATGAACTATTTCCTCTTCATTCACAGAGCTTTTGCCATGACCATTCATGAATTGGACGCTAACATCCCATTCTTCTGGAAATTTTAGCTTCAGTTCACTGTCTCCGAACCATGCCAGTTGAGGAATAACGACTTCCATGATTTATCACTTAGTTAAAGAACAACATCCATAATTATATAAGATGTTTTGAGGGTTTTTCCCTAAGGATGATGTTAATGAACAAGGTTGTTGAAAGGCTAAGAGCAATTGTTGGGAAAGAAAATGTTCTTTTCGGCGATGAAATAGGGGAAGAATACAGATGCGACGAAGCACTTACCGTAAAG
>Ga0315308_1002677_pt1 | contig 10070 bp, 7 predicted proteins | sample TDP3_MG_FD_203078 | JGI IMG/M metagenome (GOLD analysis project Ga0315308, IMG submission 203078) | Freshwater sediment microbial communities from Lake Towuti, South Sulawesi, Indonesia - TDP3 | ecosystem: Environmental > Aquatic > Freshwater > Lake > Sediment | place: Indonesia: South Sulawesi...
AAGCCAAAATATTTTCTACTACAGTGGGTTTTAGAGCTCGTATAGAGTTGCGTCTCAAATCAGATGGCGCCATCTATGTTTCTATGCCAGGCGTTCCCACAGAAATTCCGCTGGTAATTGTGATGCGGGCTTTGGGATTAAAGTCTGACCGAGAAATTGCTGAAGCCGTTTCACCTGAGAAAGTAATACAGAGCGAGATAGAACCATCGTTTGAAAAGGCGCTAGGCATTGATTCAATCTCCGAAGCCATATTGTACATTGGAAGCAGAGTTGCCCACGGACAAGTTGAAGAATATAGACTACAGAAGGCAGAGAACATCCTAGACCGAAACTTTCTGCCCCACATCGGACGCACTTCAGAAAAACGTCAAGACAAAGCGCTCTTCTTGGGTGAGATGGCGAGTCGCGTCATCGAATTGAAACTCGGCAAGCGCAAACCCGACGACAAAGACCACTTCAAAAATAAGCGTCTGAAACTCGCTGGTCCACTGCTGGCTGACCTCTTCAGAATTGCCTTCCGCAACCTCACACGAGACGTAAAATATCAACTTGAACGCATGGGTGTAAAACGCCAGTTGCTCACAGTTTCAGCTGCAGTTCGCCCTGGCATCATTACAGAAAGGCTTCAACACGCCTTGGCTACGGGCAATTGGGGACGTGGACGAGTAGGCATCACACAGCTTTTGGATAGAACAAACCACACTTCTACTCTGAGTCACCTGCGACGACTACAGTCTCCTCTGAGTCGCAGTCAACCAAACTTTGAGGCTCGAGACCTTCACCCAACCCACTGGGGCAGACTATGTCCAAACGAAACCCCAGAGGGCTCAAACTGTGGCTTGGTTAAAAATCTCGCCTTAGGCTCCAGCATTTCTGTGGGTGTAAATCCAGAGAGGGTCAAGCAGCTTCTCTACAGGATGGGTGTCATTCCCGTTCAAGACGCCAACCAATCGCTGCGTGAAGAAGGTGCCAAAGTCTTCGCAGATGGGAGCCTTATAGGCTATTGCTTGTCACCTGGAGAGTTTACAGCCGACTTGAGAAAGAAGCGTAGGACAGGCGAACTCTCCAGCGAAGTGAATGTAGCTTATTTCTCAAAGCTGTATGGAGGAGAAAAAGAAGAAATCTACGTGAACTGCGACGAAGGACGCGTGCGAAGACCCCTCATAATCGTGGAAAAAGGTGTTCCAAAACTTTCGTTTGAACACATCGAAAAGATTAGAGCTGGCGAATGGACATGGGAGGAACTCGTGAAAAGAGGCATCATTGAGTACCTCGACGCTGAGGAAGAAGAAAACCTCTATATCGCATTGAGCTACGACGAAGTCAAGCCAGACCACACACATGTAGAAATAACTATGTACACCATTCTAGGCATATGCTCTTCACTCATTCCCTACGCCGAACACAATCAGTCTCCACGCAATTCCTACGAGGCGGCTATGGCTAAACAAGCGTTAGGAATACACTCGACCAATTTCTTGCTGCGAGTTGACTCACGTTCCCATATTCTGCATTACCCTCAGAAGCCTTTGGTTGATACTAGACCCATGGACATAATCGGATACGACCTTCGTCCCTCAGGGCAAAACTGCGTCGTCGCTGTCGTGTCGTTTGAAGGCTACAACATGGAAGACGCCCTCATTTTCAACAAAGCATCAGTTGAACGAGGATTGGGACGCTCCAGCTTTTACAGAATCTATGAGGGAGAATGCCGCCAATATCTGGGCGGGCTCAAAGACAAGTTCACAACGCCAGAGCCTGGAATACGCGGATACCGAGGTGAACAATATTATCGTCTTCTCGAACCAGACGGCATTATCAGCCTCGAATCGAATGTCGCTGGCGGCGATGTCCTAATCGGTAGGACGAGTCCACCTAGATTTTTAGAGGAATACAAGGAGTTTGAGGTTAAAGGACCCACAATGCGAGACACTTCGGTTGACATGAGACCCGCCGAGACCGGAGTCGTAGACGCAGTTTTTATTACGGAAACGCATGAGGGAAGCAAACTCGTGAAGGTTAGAGTTCGTGATGAACGCATTCCTGAGTTGGGCGACAAGTTTGCTTCTAGGCATGGACAAAAAGGCGTCATAGGGATGATTGTTCCTCAGGAAGACGTTCCATTCACTCTAGACGGCGTGGTTCCAGACATAATCATTAATCCACACGCTATGCCATCGCGCATGACCATCGGACAGTTCCTTGAATCCATGGCTGGGAAAGTAGCGGCATCTCGAGGTCGACCTGTAGACGGCACGCCTTTTGTAAGTGAAGACCCTGAAAGATTGAAACAGATGTTGATTGATTTGGGCTTCAGTCCCTCAGGGAGAGAAATTCTATACAACGGTATAACTGGTGAACGATTCTCAGCTGACATTTTCATGGGCGTCGTCTACTATCAAAAACTACATCACATGGTTGCAGACAAGATTCACGCTCGCGCTCGCGGACAAGTTCAAATGTTGACAAGACAACCCACAGAGGGAAGAGCCAGAGGCGGAGGACTGCGCTTCGGCGAAATGGAACGAGACTGCCTAATCGGACACGGAGCAGCCATGCTACTGCGAGACCGACTGTTAGAGGAATCAGACAAATATATGCTTTACATATGTGAAAACTGCGGTTACATCGCATACTATGACATAAAACAGCGCAAATACGTCTGTCGCGTCTGCGAAGAAAAGGCTCAAATTTCACCAGTCGTCGTTTCTTATGCTTTCAAACTGCTTTTGCAAGAACTAATGAGCCTCTGTGTAACGCCACGGCTCAAATTAAAGGAGAGAGCTTAAAATGGCAATGGAAGAAGCCGTTCACAAAGTCGTTGATCAACTCTATTTTGGCGTACTGTCACCACAAGACATACGCCGACTCTCGCTGGCGGAGATACAAACCGCGGACACTTACGACGAGGACGGCGCTCCAATAACCTCTGGGCTTATGGACGGACGCCTTGGAACTTTAGAGCCTAGACAAAGGTGCAAAACATGTGGCAACACTGCCATACGATGCCCAGGACATTTTGGTCACATTGAACTCGCTGTTCCCATTGTTCATGTAGAGTTCACAAAAATAATCGACGACTTGTTAGACGCCACCTGCAGAAACTGTGGACGCATACTATTGTCAGAGCCTCGAATTGTCAGAATGAAACAAAGAATTGAACGGACTCGCAAGTTGCTGGGAACGGTTCCAGACGACCTCTACAAACGAATTCTCAGAGAGGCAAAGGGCAAAGAATGCCCTCATTGCGGTGCCCCTCAGTATAAAATAGAGTTCACTAAACCCACAACCTTACACGAGATTTCAGGGGAAGGCGCTCAACGGTTGACACCCAGCATGATTCGCGAAAGAATGGAGCGCATCCCAAACGAAGACCTTGAACTAATAGGATTCAACCCAAAAAGCGCACGCCCAGAATGGATGATTCTGCAAGTGCTTCCAGTGCCACCTGTTTACGTGAGACCTTCAATAGAGGCTGGAGCTCCAACACTTATCATCCAAGATCTGTCTGAGCTATTACAATATCACGTAACCACTTACTTCAATAACGAAGCCTCTGGAATTCCCCCAGCTCGACATCGTTCAGGCAGAGCACTCAAAACCTTGTCACAGCGACTTAAAGGAAAAGAGGGAAGATTTCGAAGCAACCTTTCAGGAAAGAGAGTAGACTTCTCCGCACGAACCGTGATCTCCCCAGATCCGAACCTTGACATCAGCGAAGTGGGAGTCCCATTTGATGTTGCTATGAGGCTCTCCATGCCAGAGACTGTGACTGCTTGGAACATTGAAGAAATGCGTAAACTCGTGGTTAATGGACCTGAAAAATATCCAGGCTCTCTCTATATTGTTCGACCCGATGGGAAACGTGTTAGACTGGAGTTTGTTACAGACCGTGCAAAAATTGCTGAGGCTTTGGAAGCTGGATTCGTTGTAGAGCGGCATCTCATAGATGGAGACATTGCCATATTCAATCGTCAGCCTTCTCTGCATCGGATGTCAATAATGGCTCATTCGGTTAAGGTGCTCCCACACAAAACTTTCCGTTTACATCTCACTGTTTGTCCTCCTTACAACGCCGACTTCGATGGAGACGAAATGAACCTTCACATACCTCAGAGTGAAGAGGCACAGACCGAGGCTCGTCTACTGATGCACGTTCAAGACCAAATTCTTTCGCCTAGATTCGGTGGTCCCATAATCGGCGCCAAAACTGACTTCATAACCGCAGCGTTCTTATTCACAAGAAAAGCAACTGTTCTAACTAAAGAGGAGGTTTGCCATCTCCTACTGACGGCTGGTTACCAAGGTCCGATTCCAGAGCCTGAAATCAAGAAACCAGAGCCCAAATGGACTGGAAAACAGATTTTCAGCCTCTTTATTCCAAAGGACCTTAACTACGCGTTTAAAGCAACAACATGCATCGCTTGTCCCAGATGCCTGCGCGAAGACTGTGAATACGACGCGTATGTGGTCATCAAAGATGGTGAGCTCAAGTCAGGTGTCATTGACAAAAATGCTATAGGCGCCGAACAGTCTGAGACTCTTCTTCATCGAATAATAAAAGACTACGGTCCAGCTGAAGGACGAATGTTCCTGAACAACATCTGCCGACTTTTAAATCTCTTTATGACTATGCGGGGTTTCACATACTCTTTCGACGAGTTAGAACTGTCCAAGCATGTTCAACGAAAAATTTCTCAGATGTTAGAGCAGTCTGAGGGGCACATAAACAAACTGATCAAGGAATTTAAAGACGGAACCCTGCCTAGACTTCCTGGCCAAACTTTAGCCGATTCGTTTGAAATCTATGTCATGAACGAGTTAGCCGAAGCTAGAGACAAAGCTGGAAGAACCGCAGAAGGTGACTTCAAGCCTGACAATTCTGGTATAATCATGACTAGAACAGGTGCAAGGGGCTCAAGCCTAAACATAGGTCAAATGGCAGCGGTTGTTGGACAGCAGTCGGTTAGAGGAAAGCGAATTATGCGCGGATATCTAGAACGCGCCTTGCCTCATTTCAAGTGGGGTGATCCATCCTCACGAGCCCGAGGCTTTGTGGACTCTTCTTATCGAGACGGACTTGATCCAGTGGAGTTTTTCTTCCACTCAATGGGTGGTCGTGAAGGACTTGTGGACACAGCCGTGCGGACACAGCAGAGCGGATACATGCAACGACGATTGATAAACGCGCTTGAACATCTGCGCATCGAATACGATGGAACAGTTCGAAACTCAATAGGCGACATCATCCAGTTTCGTTATGGAGAAGACGGAGTTGACCCCGCCAAGAGTGATCATGGAAAAGCTGTCAACGTGGACAGAATCGTGGAACAAGTAAGAATTATGGTGGAAAAAGGAAAACCTGCGTCTAAAGAGTATATCAAAGAGCGAGTTGAAGAAGTTAAGGAAAAGCTCACACCCTTGCTTGTTGAAGAGTTAAAGCGTGACTTGGTCAAGGAAGAGCTGATCCGAAAAGGTGTAGACAAAGTCATAGAACTGACGTTGGAGAACTACAAGCGGGCTCTTGTAGAGCCTGGTGAAGCTGTTGGAATCGTGGCGGCACAATCAATAGGTGAACCTGGTACACAGATGACGCTTAGGACATTCCACTACGCTGGAGTCAGGGAGCAAAACGTCACTCTGGGCTTACCGAGACTCATTGAGATTGTAGACGCACGCAGGATGCCTTCCACGCCTATTATGTCTATTTACTTGGACAAGGAGCACAGAGAGAGCAAGAAAAAAGCCACTGAGGTTGCGAGAGAGGTCATTTCAACAAGCATGGAAGACATAACTAAAGCCATATATGTAGACCCGGAACTAGGCGAAGTTGTTATCCAACTTGATTCAACTATGATGGTGGACCGCGGTGTAACGATTAAGGATTTAGAAGAGGTTTTGCGTCTGCCCAACTGTACGCTCAGAACTAAAGAAGACCGTGTGTATCTTAAGCCAAAGAAAACTGAGCCGCGCAAGCTATTGGACAAAGTGAGTACCCATCACGTTAAGGGTGTACCTGGAATTCGAAGGGTTTTAGTCACTGAGGAGAAGGGTGAATGGGTCATCCGCACAGACGGTTCAAATATGCCTAAAGTTTTAGATGTAGCTGGCATAGACCCAACTCGAACAATAACCAATCACATTCATGAAATTGCTAAGACTTTGGGAATAGAGGCTGCTAGAAATGTAATTATCAAGGAAGCCATGGGCGTGCTTGAAGAGCAAGGCTTAGACGTTGACATCAGACACGTAATGTTAGTGGCAGACATCATGACCTGCACAGGCGAGGTGCGTCAAATAGGAAGGCATGGAATAAGTGGAGAAAAATCCAGCGTGTTAGCGAGGGCAGCGTTCGAAATCACTGTGCCCAATATCGTTGAAGCTTCCATTAAGGGTGAGAGTGACCCGTTGAAGGGTGTCACCGAAAACGTTATTGTGGGTCAATCCATACCCATTGGCACGGGTCTCGTTGACCTTTACATGTCAACGCCTCGAGGTAAGTCTGAATGATTGATGTGGACAAAGCTATAGCGACAACAGTGAAGACTGGCAAGGTTCTGTTTGGAGCAAATAAGGCGGTTGAAAGCGTCAAACTGGGGAGAGCCAAGCTTATTGTTTTGGCATCTAATTGTCCCCGCGACATTGCGGAAAATGTCATGAATTATAGTCGGTTTTCCAATGTTCCAGTAGTTATTTATAAAGGAACCAGCATAGACTTAGGCGCGGCATGCGGTAAACCTTTTATGGTTTCTGCGTTGACTGTTCGAGAGCCAGGTGATTCAGACATATTGAAGCTTGGTGAAGAGGCAAGGGAAGAGGCGTTTAAAGCCGAGGAGACGGCGGAGGAAACAGATGCATAGTGGTATACGATTGACGAGCAAAGAGATGAGTTACATCGCTTTGTTTGAAAACTTAACTGGCGCCACTGCTAGGGATTGCATTGTGGATGACGAGCTTAACAGGATAATTTTCATTGTGAAGGAAGGAGACCTAGGTGTTGCCATCGGCAAGAACGGCAAGAACATTCGTTTGTTAGAGAGAATGACAAGTAAGAAACATGAAGTTATTGAGTATGCTGATAATCCTGCTCAGTTTATTAGGAATGCGTTGAAGCCAGCTCGGGTTAATGAGGTGCGTGTCACTGAACGCCCTGATGGAAAATCTATTGCAGTTGTTTCAGTTAATCCCCGCGACAAGGGTGTAGCTATTGGAAAGAATGGTCGTAATGCTGAGCGCATCCGTTTTTTGGCTAAGCGTTACTTTCAGATACAGAACGTGAGTATTACGTAGTTATTCATTTTGTTGTTTGTGAAAACAAATTTTTTGTTTGTGTGCGCACAGGTCTAGACCGCCCTCTATTTGGATCCAAATAGAAAGTGATACTTGGTGAGACAAAGAGATGGGTAGGAGGTTCTATTTAATGTGCGCTGATAAATTATATAATTTAAGGTAAGAATACATTACTGTAATATAAGGTGACAATAAATGAAACTGGTTGTTGTAGGCGGTGGATACGGCGGAACTGAGGTTATTAGGCAATTAATACTGAGGGGAGTAAAAGGCTTAGAAATTGAATTGATTTCTAATAAAGGATATTTTGAAAACACAATAGGCGGCACTGAAATCATAAGTGAAAAAGTGAAAATTGAAGAATTAAGATATGATCTTAAGGAGCTTTCTGCTTATTGGGATTTTGAATTAACAATTGGTAATGTAACAAATATTGACTTAGATGAGAAAAAAGTGAAAGTGGAAAACAAAGAAAAGGATTATGACATACTAGTTATAGCCGCAGGGTCAGGGTCTAACTTTTACAATGTTAACGGTGCAGAATTAGCATTTGACGCCTACAACTTATCTGGTTTTAAAATTATAAATGAAAGACTAAAGCATCTGGATTCAAACAGTGCAAACGTTACGGTGGTAGGCGCTGGCTTTGTAGGTCTTGAGGCTGCAGGTGAAACACTTGATTTTTTCAAGGCTATGAACAGGAAAGTGAATGTTACTTTGGTTGAGAAAATGAATTCGGTTATGCCGACGTACAATAATGAATTGGCTAGAAAGATTGCGTTTGAACATTTTGCTTCTCGTGGGGTAAAAATCATTTTGGGTAATGGAGTGAAACAAATAGAAAAAGAAAGAGCGGTCCTTGAAGATGGCAATAGCGTTGAAAGTGACTTAACAATTTGGACGGCTGGAATCAAGAGTTCTGAAGTGGCATCGAAAATTGTTGGTGCAAATTTGTACAGAGGATATGTTGAAGTTGACGAAAGACTGCTAATCAAGGGAAAAGAAGATTCCTTTGCCATCGGTGACATCTCTTTTGTAAAAATTAATCAGAAAGAAGCTGCGAAGATGGCGGGTGAAGCCTTGGAGCAAGCGAAAACTGTTGCCAAGAATATAAGTTTAATTGCTAATAGCCAAAAACCAAGCGTTAGCCATACTGTGCATTATTCAACAGATTTTCCAACTGCTCTTCTCTCGCTTGGAGAAGGAAAAGCCATGTTAATATTTGGTCCGCAATATGTGAGCGTAGGAGCTGCAGAATATTTTCTTAAGAAGAGAATAGATTTCGATGAGATGATGGAAAGATTTCCACAGTAAACTCCGGATGCACTTTCGAAAGCGAAAGTAATATGTGATTCAATCTTTGTTTAAAATGTTAGATAAAATTGTTTTAGTTTAGGGTCCGTGGAAAAAATATGTTTGTCCGCAATGTCCTTTAAACCAATTATCAATGGAACATCGTTTCTTTCAGCAATCGCAACCCAAGCTTCAATTTCAGGCGACTTCTTCCCTTTCGCATCAATAAACCGTAACCTCGCACGAGTCAACCTAGCCCAAATCTGAATGTCAGGCGAAATCCCCATCAACTTAATAGAAGCATACCGCCTAACTCCAAGAATATCAAAGAACCTCAAAGGCAAAAGAGAAACCGCAGCACCAGTATCATAAATCATCCAAAAAGGATCAGTCCAACTGCCCTTAGTCTTAAATGACACAAAAACACTGTAAACACAGCCCTTTCCAATATCTAACCCAAAAGCCTTCCTAACAGACTCAACAACTTCAGGCTGAAACCAGCCTCAGCAATCTTATAAGTAAGCCTTAAGGACAAATGGCTCACCTGAAAGAACATAACCAGTCACAAAACCCTTCCCAACCTTTTTCAAAGCCTCATCATAAACCCTATCAAACTCCCGATGAGCCACCAAAACCTTCCCATCCTTAACCGCCACATACATATTCGGATACTTCTTCTGTAACTCGGCATAATGTAAATTAATCCAATCAAAATCCTTAACACCCGACACACACAGTCACCTGCAATCCAACAAATAAATACACAAACTAACTTAAAACATTAACACCTTACACAAACCATCTTTATTCTGCCTTAGCCGACGAAATCCAGCAACCTATAAACACTTATGCAAGGATAAAAACATCAGCCTTTCAAACGATTTGTTTCATACTTGAAGCGTCACTGCTTATTGCTTAAATACTGGTTGTTGTGTTTTATGGTTAACGTGAGGTAACAACACGACATGGGTTCCAAAACCAGCGGAGAATTCGCAGCTCGCAAGTTAAAGGAGAGAAGGAAGCAGTTCCGCTGGAGCGACATGTACTATAAACGACGCATGCTTCGATTAGACGTGAAATCTGACCCGCTGGGCGGCGCACCAATGGGTAGAGGCATAGTCCTCGAAAAAGTGGGCGTTGAAAGCAAGCAACCTAACAGTGCCATAAGAAAGTGTGTGCGCACACAATTAATCAAAAATGGCAGACTCATAACGGCTTTTCTGCCTGGAGATGGCGCCCTAAACGTGGTCGACGAGCATGATGAAGTTATTGTTGAAGGAATCGGTGGCTCCCGTGGCAGAAGCATGGGCGACATTCCAGGCGTCAGATGGCAAGTCGTCACGATTAACGGTGTGTCTCTTAAAGAGTTGGTGTTGGGCAAGAAAGAAAAACCAATGCGTTAAAAAAGGGTGAAAACATTTTTGAGCAAGCGGGAACAACCGGAAATCAAACTTTTTGGAAAGTGGAGTTTCACTGGAATCGAAGTG
>Ga0315308_1002678_pt1 | contig 10069 bp, 16 predicted proteins | sample TDP3_MG_FD_203078 | JGI IMG/M metagenome (GOLD analysis project Ga0315308, IMG submission 203078) | Freshwater sediment microbial communities from Lake Towuti, South Sulawesi, Indonesia - TDP3 | ecosystem: Environmental > Aquatic > Freshwater > Lake > Sediment | place: Indonesia: South Sulawesi...
CAGGCGGAGCAGTTAAAAAAGCGGCTCAACTCGTTAAGGAATCAAGAGTCTACGTAACGCGCGCGGTTTCTTATGTAGGGTTATTCTTAACTACGGCTTCAGCCCAGTTTCCATACTTTATCCAAAGAATAGAAATGAGCCCTCCAATAACATTGCTTAGCGAAATGGCTAGCCAAACTCCTAAGGAGCCCATTCCAAAAGTAAAGGCTAGGAAATAACCTAAAGCCAACCTTATTCCCCAAAGCCTCATCATGCCAACAGTTGTGGGAAACATTGTATGCCCAGATCCTCTTCCCGTAGACATGGCATTTGCAAATAGCCCAAACAACGGAAGCGTCGGCAGTAATATCTGTAGGAACAGTTCAGTCTCATTCAGTATGTTTGGGTCGTCTGCGAACACATCGACTACGACTCTCCTAATTGGATAGATAATGCCAGCTCCTAACACCATAAGAGCAAATATTAAAAGAGCTGCTTTGAAGGCAACCTCTCTAGCCCTTTTACGGTCCCCTGCTCCCAAGCTCTGCCCTATCATTATGGCTGGCGCTCCGCTCAGCCCCCAAAGCGCTGCATCCACGATATCCATGACCACAAAACCTATGGAGAAAGCCGTGGCCACTATTATGCCTAACATATTAACGAGTCTAAGCTGCATGAGGAAAGCAAAGCCGTTCATTAAGCCGAGCGTTAGAATTGGTAAACCTATTTGCAGAACCAGGCGAGTCCATTCAGCATCTATTTCCTTAGTAAATTTTATCTTAAGTTCGGGATAGTTCCTCCTAAGTATATAGGTTAAGGCGCTTATTGATATTATCTTTCCCATAACGTCGGTAAGAGCCGCCCCCACCACCCCCAAACGGGGGAAAGGCCCTATGCCCAATACAAAAAAGGGATCTAATAGCACATTAATGCCGACAGATATCACGTTAACTATGGCCGGCCGCTTAGTGTCCCCGACACTTTGAAGCAATGTAGTGTATGTAAGGGCTATATAATTAAAGAATATGTCAAAAGCTATTACCCCAGAATATTTCATAACATCCTCAAATATTTCGGGTGGAGCAGACACAACCCATGTGAAAATTGAGCTTCTAAGCATCAAAAGCGAGAGGCTCAATATAGCTCCCGCAAAGAAAGATGCCGTAAAGAAGCGTGATGCTTCTAAGCTGGCTTTCTTGTAAGCCTTGCCTCCGATATACTGGGAAACTATGCTTAAACTGGCGGTTGTCAAGGCATTTGCAAGCGCTTGAAAGAGCATTATAACAGGCCACATTTGTCTAGGAACCGCCACTGTGATTTCGCTGTAGCTACTTAGCCAGTAAGCGTCTGCCACATTGTAAGCCACGATTACAAGTTGATTTACGAGAGGAGGTAAACCCAGCCAAAAAATTGTGCGAATGATTGGCCCACTAACAATTTTGTCTCTGTATTTGCTTATTTCACGCGGTTCTATCAGTCCCTCAGATTCATCGGACATAGACCTTTTTGAACACCAAACCAATCATAAAAGCTTTTCTTGCAGCTAAACATCAAACATACGCTAAAAAACTGCATTTCTTTCCTTTAGTTGTACTACGTGTGTACATAAAGTTTAAGTTGCTGAGTGCGCACTAAATATACTTGGGAGTCGTGCATCGTGCGAGACAACAGAGCGGTTTCCGCCGAAATTCGTTGGGAAATCCTAAAGTCTATGCTAGACAATTTTCCACCGTCAGCTATTATCAACTACTAATTCCCATCAGCTTGGCAGAAAAGCTAGCTAAAATCAGACCACCAAAGTCTTTTTGTCTTTGAGAGCCAACTGAAATAGCATGCTCTGCAAGAAGCCACCAAGGAGAAAGAAGCTCAAGAAAGGCATAGAAGCAGTTGTCGTTGTATCAAAATCCCCGAGAACAACAACAACCGCACTCCGTCGCAAAATCCCAGCGATCACAAGACTTGGCGCATACGCCGTCGACGGCGGTTACTTCCTTTTCCTGGATGGAAAACCAGTTTGACCCACCGACTTCACTCCAGTTTTTTGGTTTTGCGGAGAAATACTGCGCTTAACCCTTGCTAGAACTATGCAAACCCGAAACCACTACAGGTCAATATAATGCCCAATAGCCTCAATCGGAATATGCGGTCAAAACTCAGTCGATACGCAGGCATGCCGATTTTTCAGCTAATGTTCTCTTTTTGTAGCATGGAAATTTTGTATAGAAGTATTATCCATAAGGGAATATAAGGGAGTCAAGTGGCAGTAATTTGGGAGAAGAAAAATGAAGAAAACTCTCATAAGCATTGTAGCCATTGCGTTCGCAGCTCTGATGATTGCCAACGTCTACGCACCACTTCCTCCGGTACCCGCACCACCTTGCGGCGGCTGCGGCTGTGGATTTACGCCAGGATTCTGGAAGCACAACATCCAAGTCCGCCTTTCACATCCCGCCTATAACTTAGGGCTTACTAATGGAGCATACAGTGCCTTCGAAGGCGGCCTACTAGACGGGGTCAAACTAACCGATACAATGATGGATGGTTTCTTGGCAAAAATCAAAGCCAAACCTGGTATGTCCGGATTCACCTTTCAGCAAGCACTCGCATATTTGAAACTTCCAGGATGGAGCACGGACCGAACTAACACCGCCAACTGGTTCAACTGGGCCGCAGGCTACGGTCCATTCTAAGATTAGGACTCCACGGAAAAACAAGAGTGTTTCCCACAAGCCCCCCTTTCTTTTTTCGTAAAACGGATATATTGTTAGAAAGATTGCCAAATCTGCTTGACCAAATAGTCCCCAAACAAACCCCAAAAAAACAAAGGAAAACCCACGTTAACCATGCAGAAAAGTCCTGGAAGAGGGTGAGGAGTAACTTATAAAAATAAAACTTTACGCCACGGAAGAAATTGTTGCAATGGCGTGGCAAAAATTCCAAACATTCAAAGACAAACCTATGAGCTCCACCGACTGCGTATCATTGGGCCTCATGGAAAAGAACCGGATTAAACAGATAATGAGCTTCGACTCCAGCTTCGATGGACTAATGCAAAGGATATGTTAGCATGCTAACCTGATCCCATCAGAAGATATGCTTCGCAAAAACTGGTCCTAAAAAGCCTTGAATCTCCAGCTATCGAAAGAATAGCGTGAAACACGAAAGTATAAATCGAAGTTATACCAAAGTATAACTCGTGGTAAGAATGCTCAAAGAAGAAATGAAAATAGGCCCCAAAGGCCAGGTTGTCATCCCAAAAGCCTTAAGGAAATCCTTGGGCTTACACCCAGGAAACAAAGTCATATTCACGTTAACAGAAGAAGGGCTACTATTAGAAAAGCCAAGGGAAGATGCTGCTGCCGTTTTCAAAGAGATAGCAAAGTCTGGAAAATCCGTCAAGGTTAAACCCCATGAGCACCTTGAACAGCTAGAAGAAAGATACGGATGATATACTTAGACGCAAACGTCTTCCTCAACGCAACACTGAACCAAGAAGACGAAGGAGAAAAAGCCAGAAACCTCATCCAAAAACTACAGAAAGCCGAAATAACAGCAGCGACTTCCGCTCTGAGCTTTGACGAAGTATTCTGGATAGTCAAAAAACACCGGGACTTCACCAGTGCATTGAGAGCGGCCAAAGCGCTTCTTGAAATTCCCAACCTGACATTCCTAGAAGTCAACGACGAAACAATCTGGTCCGCCTACAACCTAGCCGAAAAATACAAACTCAACCCCAGAAACGCCATCCACATCGCCTGCGCGCTGGACCACGCAATCTTCACAATAATCTCCGAAGACGAACACTTCGACAAAGTCAAAGAGATCAAAAGAATAAGCATACTAAACTTTCAACCCCAACTACAAAAACCATAAATAAACACAAAAGTTTCAATTACTTTTCACAATTTCTCCCTTACCTCTCCATGTGCTTTCTCAAGTTCTGCTAAAGTTACATCAGAGGCAAACAATTCATATTTCTCCCCAACAGCTTTCTCAAAGAAGCATCTCGTGTCAGCTACGATTAATCTTGGCGCGAAATGATAAGGGACTAGTTACAGAGTTCGTAGCGCGGTAAGCTATGTGTGTCTTTTTATAAGGCTTTCTGTGTATGCCTCTCTGAAAAGTGTAGCACTGCTAGTGCGATTATCTTTCCGTTCTTATATCGGATGAGCACGTCGTTTTCGGTTAATTCTGAGTCATCGGCTAGGGTGTCTGGGCTAAACGATATGTAGAGCACGTCGGCTTTTTCATCATATTCAACATCGACCGCTTCGGTGCTAACGGCGACTATCTCGCTTTCTGCCATATTATTTGTCTCTTTCCCAAAATAATTTATGTGCTTTGGAGGTTAAAAACGCTATAATAACAAGATCTTTATCTTCACGATACACCACGATCATGTCCTTGGGGCCAACGGGTGTTTCAGTGTAATGCTTTATAGCCAACAGCTCACGCTTAAAACCTTTAATTACATAGTCGGGTCTTTCGAATGTTTCTAGAATCATATGTTCGCAACCTCTAAGCTCACCAAAAAATCAACAAACACAAAGAAACATGCGCCGCGATCATACAATTTCCCAACGAATGGCAACCAATAAGATAAAGTTTACAACGAGATTGGAGTCTCTACTGTTCTGGATAAGTTATAGTTGTTTGGTCATTAAGTTTATTTCTCTCAGTAGACTCTCTCAGTTCTTGAACCATAGCTTAAGCCAAGGCTTAGACGTGAAGGGATGGAAAGCTTAAATCTTTTAACGAACACGTATCTGACAGGTGTCCTTCGGTGGATGTAAAAGTTAAGGTTACAAAGGAGGGAATTCTCATTCCTGAAGAGCTTTTCAAGGAGATGATGAGCGCGTATGTTAGGATGGAGCAGGTTCTAGCCACTTTAGAGACACTTGCGGATGAAGAGGCGTTGAAGACTATTGAGAAAAGCAGAGAAGCGGTGGCTAAGGGCGAGTACGTTGAATGCTCGATAGATGATTTGGAGAGAGTTTTGAAGTAGGATGCCTTATAAAGCTAGGTTTTCAAGGATTTTCCTCAAAAAAGAGGAGAGGTTGCCGAACGACCTCAAATCAAGAGTGGTTGAAACACTAAGGGAAATACTTGTGAACTCTCGTGTTGGGGTTCCACTGGTCGGTCCTCTCAAAGGTTTATGGAGAGTAAGAATCGGAAAATATAGGGTTATTTACGAAATTGACGAGAAAGAGAAAATAGTTGTTTTCCACGACGTTGACCTGAGAAAAAGAGTTTACTAAAAAGATGTGTGCTGGAGTAGACACACTGATGGCGAAAGCGTTTGCCGCTATGTCTTGGGCAACCTGACAATGTCTTTTAATTGATCAAAATGTTTGTCAAAAGAGTATATCTCCTTCAGTCCATAGCTTTTCATAAACAGGTAGGCGAGTGCATCATTGGCGCTGATTTTGTTTTCCTTGGCAAGTGGAAGAGATGTTTCATAATGGCCCAAACTAACCGAATAAACTTCAATGTTGTCTTTGGTGACAACCCAGGCCAAGAAACCCAGAGACTTTTCGAGGCCCAAATTCGTCTCAATCACATTGACGACGTCTGAGAGGTGTGTGGTCGACATTCCGACTTCCTCGTTGTTCTCAATTTTTTTCAGAATGACCTGCGCTTCTTCTTTAATCTTAAGTTCCTTCTGTGTCAATTTTCTACGAGGCTTAAGAAAGGCGTGGAGGAAAATGTTGGAGTCTACAAACTTCAATGTGGGGCTCGCTCCAACAAAGCCCTCTTCAAAGAATGTGAATCTGTGAAGTCCACATTGTCAGATATTTCGATGGAATCAAACAAACTGGAAGGCGACACAAGCTCTATTGGTGAGAGCTCGATTTTTTCCCCGCGTTTTATTAGAATAACTTTGCCTGATTTCCAACCGCGTCTCCAAGCTGCAGGAATGGCAACCCTACCCTGGGCATCAAGCTTCTTTAGAGTTGTTTCGACCAATTCAACGATCTCCACCAAAGTATTGCAAAATGACAAATATAAGTTTTTAACCAAAAAGAGAGAACGTGCCACGAATAACATTTGTTGAGCGTAGATTCCTTCTCCGTGGGGCGTTGTTACTTTTTGCGATCGATCGTGAAGCCAGCGTTTTTAACCTCCTTTCATCAACCCTGTCTTTCATTGTGAGTTAGCGCGTGCGCTAAATATTTTGGTTATGAATAGGTTCTTAGCTGATTTGGGGCTTTATGATGGTAAAGAGATGCTTGGAACTGTTGAGAAGGCATAATTAGGCAGTCTCATTTACTTATGAATTTAACTTTTTCTATGTTTTTTAGGTGTTCATCGCTTGTTATTATCTCGGCGTTGTAGGCTTTTGCTGTGGCTACGATTATTGAGTCAGCCATTCCCAGGTTTGTGGTTAGGCTGATGTCGGCGGCTTCTAGGGATAGGGGGCTGTCTAATTCGATGATTTTTGTTCGTGATATTTGGGCGTAGGCTTCTAATGCTTTCTGTTCACCTTTCGTGTTTTTGATTTTTCTGTAGACTTCGTAGACAACAATGGTTGGCGTTATGGAGCTTTCGGCGTCTGCTTTTTCTATAAAGGGTGCGTAGCTATCTGCAAGTGGTCCTTCAGCGAAGTATTCAATCCAACCGTAGGAGTCTATTAGAATCAAAAGCGATCCTCTTCATCCCTAAGCTTATGTGTGTCTATGTTCTTTACGAAGCCTCTCATTTCTTTCACGGGTTTTTGAGGGATTAGATGGAGGATACCTTCTTTCTCTATCACGACGATTTTTTGCCCTGGCAAGAGGTTTAGTTTTTCTCGGACATCTCGAGGAATTACAACCTGAAATTTTGACGATAGCGTTACTACACCCATATCGATACGCCCATCCTTTAACGATTCTCGTTCGATATTTAACTCTTCCTACACATGTCCTACGCATCTCAATCGTGCGCAAAAATGCTGGGTTCCTTATTCACTTTTTTGAACTTTGGTTGTACAATATAATTTTGCATTAGTTTGAGTTTCCAATCAACTACTAACTTTTATCCAATCCCTTTGTTTCGCCAAAATTCCGCTGTTCAAAAAACAACAGCGTTTGGCGACATCCCATTGGAAATTAGCGCGTTCATCATTAAACACCATCATGGAGAGATTACACCTGCAACTTTCGGGAAGGGCACTGCATCCCAAATGTTCTCTATTCCACAGATATACCTTGTTAATCTTTCAACTCCAATACCAAAACCCGAGGAAGGCGGAACCCCTTCTTTGAGCATCTCAAGATACCACGTATATTTGGCTGGGTCCTCGCCCGCCTGCTTTATCCTTTCCACAACATTCTCGTATCTGTGCTCCCTTTCCCCGCCAGAAATTGCCTCACCGAAGCCCTCGGGATACAATAAATCAAAATCCCTGAGTATATTGGGCTGGTCGGGATGCTCAAGATAATAGAACCCTCGGGCAGTGACAGGATAATCAGTTATCCAAAAAGGCGCCTTGTGAACAGCTGAAATAGCCTCTTCTGCATCCCAAGGAATCTCATCCCCGTACTTCAAACTGAAACCAATTGACCGCAAAACTTCAATCGCTTCATGATAAGAAAACCGTCTGAATGGAATTGTCGGTGTTTCCAGTTTTCTCCCAAGCTCTTTCAGTTCCATTTCACGCTTTCTTTTCACATCCTCAATCACATGACACAACATTCTTTCTCCCAGTTTCATCATTTGGCAATAAGTGGCGCAAGCTTCCTCTATATCCACTTGTCGAAACTCCGTCAGATGCCTCTTTGTTTTAATGGTTTCTAAGGGTTCAATTCGAATGTTCGGCGAGAGAGCAAAAATCTTGGAGAGGGAAGCGACTGCCATCTGCTTGTAAAGAATCATACTGCTCATCACCTTGAACCTTGCACCGTAGTAGTCAATAGAAACCTGATTCGCCCCACGTATGCCAGGATCAGTCACTGGCCCAATTATCGGAGCCAAAATTTCGATAAAGCCCTCTTCTCTAAGAAACTCTCTTATCGAAGATATTATTTGGTCCTGTATCTTCAAGGCACAAACAATTCTTGGCCGTCTCAGCGCAATGTATCGGCGTCTAATCGATTCCAAAGAGTCTAAAGACATAAACATATAAATGCAGAGTCTTCGTTATAAATTTTTTATCAAAAATCCTGCAAAAAACTCGAAAAAGTTAACTTTTTATACCCGATTTTCGTAATTATTACAAACATGAAACACAAGCTCTACAACAAAGATTTCAAGATTCTCAACATGCTTCAGAAAAACTGCAAAATGACCGCCAAAGACATCGCCAAAACAATCGACTCCCCAGTAACAACAGTCTTCGCAAAAATAAAAAAAATGGAGGAGCTGGAAATCATAAAAGACTACAAAGCAATCTTAAACGCTCAGAAACTAAACAAAGGAACAACAGCTTTCATCCTAGCCTCAGTTTCCTACAAGTCAAAAGAAGGAATCCTATTATCCCAAAGGAAAATCGCCCAAGAAATCGCAAAGTTCCCAGGAGTTCAAGAAGTACACATCATCACAGGCGACTGGGACATAATAATCAAAGTCAAGGAAAAAGACGTAGAATCCATTGGAAAATTCGTCATAGACAAACTACGAATCGTAGAAGGAATTGAAAAAACATTGACCTGCATGGTTTTTGAAACAGAAAAAGAAACAACCGACATAGTTCTAGAAGGATGAAACAGCCTCTGTAAATGCGTCCCAAAACCAACCTTGCCCCAATCGATCAAGAAGCACTTGCTAAAACAGGACCAATCGTTGCAACAATTTTCTCCCGCTTAAATGCAACAAATAAGACAGCACACGCAAAGTGCCACAATAGAAGACCGCGAATGTCACACAATGATACAGACCCCCTTTTAGAATGCACAACATTCATGATCCACACATATCAACACATCCGAGACAACCTAATGTGCGCTCATACATTAAGGATTTTATGAACATAAAGCAACAAAAAAACAACACCCGCAACACTCAGTAAACTCGTTACTGAAACAGCATGCCTGAAGAAAACCGCAGTCGTCTCAGAGAGCTGTGGCAAAATCAAAAGATTGATAAGAAGAGGAGCAGCGATGAATATCAACGTTAAATAAAAGTACTTGCCGCGAATAATACTTGCCTGCTCCATCTGAGACAAAAGTTGACGTATCCTATCTTCATGAAGCTGCCTGCTGATTTTACCGATCTGACTGTTCAAATCACCTAAAGCTTTCTCAACCTTAACCCTAATATCTGCGGAACTCCTGTCAATTCTTTCCTTTAACTTCAAAATACTCATCGAACTATTGAGATCGGCACAAAGCGTTGACTCTCCATGTGACTCACCAACAGAAAACGACGCTGGCACCTCCCACATGTCTACTGCTTTTTCAATAATGTTAAATAGATGCCATTCTTTCTTGATGCCTCTTCTCCCTTTCTCATAAACCTCGTAAAGTTTCGAATCCATTTCCGAGACTAGAAACCCAGTTTCAGGCAATCCTTGCTGCTTAAGCTTCAAATTCAAAAGCACCGCAAAACTAACAAACATAGAAGAAGCCTTTTCGACAATCCTTTCGTAAAGATTCCTTTCTTCAACAACTGTTGCAGAAGCTGCAAGCTCACCGAATGTTTTCCGCAAATCGAGCAAATGAGCCTCAATTAATTGTATCTTCTCTAACGATAGAACATCAGCAATGTAATGAGGTGCCTTTTCGCTCAATTCACTTGAAAGTTCGCTAAATTTTCCCTGAGTAAACATAAGCCCAGCAGTGATTATTCCAAGCAGCACACCAAACGTTTCAGTAGTTATAGTCAAAGCTGTCTGCATATCCGCATAACTAGTGAACTGAGACACGTATAGCCAACCTAAAACGAAAGCTACCCCAACAGCGACCAAAAGAATAGAAACGAGAAGCAAAGAACTCTTCAAATAACTCATGCGGTCTTCACTGACTCAAAGACTACTTTACACTTGCCAGCGCCTTTTATTAAGCACTTATCCCAAGCGCAAGCACCTGCACCTTTACCCAAAACCGTATCCATTAACGCTTTACTCCCACTCCCACACCACAAATCACAGAATTTGCTTTTCACATTGGAA
>Ga0315308_1002679_pt1 | contig 10067 bp, 8 predicted proteins | sample TDP3_MG_FD_203078 | JGI IMG/M metagenome (GOLD analysis project Ga0315308, IMG submission 203078) | Freshwater sediment microbial communities from Lake Towuti, South Sulawesi, Indonesia - TDP3 | ecosystem: Environmental > Aquatic > Freshwater > Lake > Sediment | place: Indonesia: South Sulawesi...
GTTAAACAGTTATTTGTTCTTTTGCATAAGGAAATTGGCAGATCGAACCTTTATGCCGCCTTAATCTGTGGAACAACCACCTTTCTGGCAGGTATTATACCAATAATGGCCTATTTGATGATACCCGACCCGTTTAACATTATTCTATCCTTAACCATAGTCTGCGTGATAGTAGGCGTCTTTCTCGTTCGCTATCGCTCGGAGCGGACCAAAGTGCACTGGCGAATAACACTGACTGAGACGGTGATAATCATTGTAATAGCAGTTGTCGCTTCGTTAATAATTGGCGGCTTGTAGAAAACAGCCAAGTTTAAGACATGCCAAGAACATCAGCTGTGGCTCCATTGCACTCTCATCCATCTGTTCTTGAACGCCTTGAACCAAGTAGCAAAACATAAAAATGCTCACAACATAGAGCATTTTTAAAATTGAATGTGAAAATCAAAATCGCCAGTAACGAAGACTTCGAGTTGTCCTGATGAAGAAATTAATGGATTCAGCTTTTGTTTCATTAATCGCTGTTTTTGCCTCATTTAACGTGGTTTGCGACTCATTGATAGGACCACCTTTGCCCTTTTCTGGCGTCTGGTATAGTTGGGTTTTCATATCTGAACCTATTACTGGAATCATACTCGGACCATGGGCAGGCATCTTTTCAAGTTTCATTGGAGTGATGATTGGTCACTTCATCCTCTTCTATGGAGCGGAGGAGTTTCTTTTCACGCTTGGCGTCCCAATTGGAGCTATGATTTCCGCTCTTATTTTCAGGGGAAAATGGAAAATAGCGCTGGTCTATTATTTGGCCTTGCTAGCCGCTTTTTTTGCCACACCAATAGCATGGCAACTGCCTCTTTGGGGTATGTGGGATGTGTATGCTGCATTGGGCCTTCTTTTCGCTACTGTTGCTATAGTGAAGAGACGGAAAAACTTGTGGAACATTGAATCTAATATTTGTCTTTTTCATGTCCTTGCATTAAGCGCTTTCATTGGATTGGAAGCTGATGTACTTTTTCGCATTTTCATCCTCATACCATGTCAAACATATCAGTTGTTTCTTGGCTACAACTTGAATACGCTTCAAGCTCTATGGATTGTAGGCGCTGTCGAAACATCAACAAAAGCTGCATTGTCAACAGTAATAACCGTGATAATAGGGCTACCTATAATCAATGTTGTCCGAAAAATGGGCTTAGCTCTTTCAGAAGATTAAACTGGACGAAGCATACTATACATCGATTTAGCCAGTTTTCTAGCCTTCTGGAATGAAAGGTTTCGATTTCTTCCCTCACTTATGATTGAGCATATCGGTTCTCCTTTCTCAATAATGACTCCGTGAAAGGGAACATCTCTGACCTCTTTTCGAGAGGTCATATCTGGGGCTATAATACGTTTGGGAGCATACAAAATCAATCGAGTGCAGAAGGTTGATGTTTTTTCTCTTATGGTGGGTAGCGAACCATTCAGAACCGCATTGATGTGCGATTCGACCAGATTTATTCCCAGAACCCTTTCGACACATTCTAGAGTCGCTTGGAATCGTGGGTTTACTTCCAGTACGTAAGGTATGCCTTCTTTCGAAATCACTAGGTCGATACCGTTTGAACCAATAAGACCAAAGTGTAAAGCAATTCTTTCAACGATATACTTACATTTTACGAAGGTTGACTTGGTAAAACATAATGGGACGATATTACCACAATATCCAAAGGCTTTTCGCTGAAAAACAGCGCGCAAACCCAACAATTGCTCATTTATCGACAAAACTTTAACATTCTCATAAGTAGCTAAAAAAGATACGCTTGCATGAATGCCATCAATAAACTTTTGAACTGAGACATCTCTACCAGCCAAAGAAACTTTGAAAAATGCTCGCTCTAATTCCTTAGGGCTCTGAGCCATTCTTATATCTGTCCCTCCAAAACCTATCAGAGGCTTCACAACAACTGGATATCCTATCTGAACGGCCGCAGCTTTTGCTTCATCGACATCTTTCACAACTGTTGTTTCGGGGTAACGTATTCCCAAATGTTGAAGTTCATTGAAAAATGCTCGTTTTTTACGAACTTTCTCAACAACTTTTGGGGAGTTCCCTAGGATTGGAACCAAATCGTTCAACTTAAACAGAATATCGAAATAGTCGTCTAGACCGGAAGAAAGCAATATTGCATCTATTTCATATTTTTCAAGCAGCGACATTGTTTTTCTTAAAAATGCTTCTGGCTTGAATTTGGATTCTATTTTTCCGCAACTTTTTCCAGGTTTCTGTTCAATTATCGCTTGATAACCAGAACAGATACGTTGGAGGTCAATGTCGCCGAAATAATCCACTGCATAAATTTTGTAACCTGCTGACTTTGCAGAGTTAGCAATGGAGACTGTGTCTATTCCGATTACCAAGAGGTTCTGGATCCCGGCTTTTGGCAATTACTTTTACCCTTACTCGAATCGATTTGCTTAATGAAAATGAAGGATAGATAAACTTTGGGATGAATAAGGCAGTAGTTAGTGTCTTTGAATGCCATTTAAGCAATAGGATTTTAAAGGGTTAAGCAACATTAACGAGTAGGGTGGGTATAGTCTTGTCAAAAGTGCAGTTTAAAAACGTGTTTGTTTTTTTAGATACAGATAAACATGCAAGTTCTTTTGATATACTAACAACTATAGATGTTTTTCCAGATGCTGAAATATTGAAATATGAGAACGTGACTGCTGAGGACGCTGAAAAAATCATCTATGATGCTATGTTCCCAAGGGGTCCTGAAGGTGCAAAACATACAAAGGTTTTCATTAATGGACGTGACTTTAAGTTGGCTAATGACATCTTAGAGAAAGCCAAAAAATGTATGTTTCCTCCATTTGAGCTGTCGATAATAATTGACCCGAGAGGAGCCTATTCAACAGCAACCGCTGCAGTTGCAAAAACCTTGGAACTTTCGCTTGAAAAAGGAATTGGAGGCTTAGAAGGTAAGACTGTGACAGTGTTAGCTGCAACTGGACCAGTGGGGCAAACTGCTGCAAGGCTTTATGCGTCGGAAAAAGCAAATGTGATCGCCACTTCCCGCGATCTTCAAAGATCCTCAGGGGTTGCAGCAAAGATAAACGAAGAGTTTGGAAGTGAAAGGGTCCGGGGCGTCGAGGCCCAGACCTCTGAAGAAATCGGGAAAGCCATAGAAAATGCGGAGATAGTCCTTTCAGCCGGAGCTGCTGGAACCCTGCTTCTTCCGTTAGCAGTGCTCAGAGAGTTTGGGAAAAAATGTAGGATAGTTGCTGATATTAACGCTATCCCGCCATTAGGAGTTGAGGGCCTAAAATCAAAAGTTGACGGCGAGGAAATCCAACCAAATGTTTTCGGAATCGGCGCGCTAGCCATAGGGAAACTCAAAAACAGGGTCGAAGCCAAATTAATTAAAAAAGCCACGGAAGAACCTAAGGGCGTATTCGACTACAAAATAGCTTACGAGATAGCTAGAAACGAGATACTTGAAAAACTCAAAGAAAAAATGGGGCCTAAAGTCGAACCTGAGAAACATTGGTTACCGTAGAAAGTAATACTCTAAAGCATTGCCTTTCTGTTTTTTCAGCAATTGTATCAATTCTTTTCTGTTTGGTTTTAGACCATAGTTAATCCCGAATTTTGTGTAAAATCCGTCGCCCATTAATCTAGGAATAACTTGTGAGTGAACGTGAAATATATCTTGAGCCGCCGCTTCTCCATCTGCAGGGTACAGGTTTATCCCTTCACATTTTATGCCTGACCGCCCAAGAGCTTGGGAAACATGCTTTGCAATCTTACACGTGGGTTCTTGTTTCCACGTCGAGCTCAGACAGTTGCGCTGCATGAGCTTTTGGAATTATTAGTGTATATTCACGGGCGATGGGATGAATATTCATGATTGCAATAGTCTTCTCATCGGAATATACTATGCTTGAAGGTTCAGATCGGTTGGCGATGCATTAGAAAACACTGTCCTCCATCCTGAACGTCCGGAAGCGTTAGATTTTCTGATTTATATGCATATTCGTCATAGACGAAATTGGGAGAAAACATGAAGAGAACCAAATTAGAAGAGGTTACAACGCTTCTTGTTGGTACAGGCATGGGGAGGGAAAAGGCTGATTTAGTGGTTAAGGGTGGCACTCTCGTTAATGTTAATTCTCGTGAACTTCTTGAGAATATGGATATCGCTGTCAAGAAGGATAGAATTGTAATTGTTGGAAAAGCAGATCATACCGTTGGAAAAAACACAGTAGTGATCGATGCAAAAGGTAAGTATGTTGTGCCTGGGTTTTTGGACGGGCATGTTCATGTGGAGAGCAGCATGCTTACGCTTACACAATTTGCCCGAGCAATCCTACCCCGTGGAACCACGACTGTTTTCATTGATCCGCATGAAATTGCGAATGTGCTTGGCTTGAATGGCGCTAGGCTCATGATAGACGAAGCTAAACTTCTGCCGCTTAAAGTATTTGTCTGCGTACCTTCATGCGTTCCAGCAGCGCCAGATTTCGAAACTTCCGCGGCTGAACTTACTGTTGAAGATATTGCTGAAGCGTTAAACTGGGAAGGTGTTATTGCACTTGGCGAAGTTATGGATTATCTTGGGGTGCTCAACGGCAATAGCAAGATGCATGGCGAAATTCAAGCTGCTCTGCGCATGGGCAAAGGCGTTGAAGGGCATGCAAACAGTCTATTAAATGAGGAACTTGCAGCTTATGCTGCTGCGGGAGCTTCTTCTTGCCACGAATCCACAAGGGCGATTGATGGTGTTCAAAGGCTTAGATTAGGCATGTACACCATGATTCGAGAGGCATCAGCATGGCGGGACCTTGCCGAGGTGATTAAGTGTGTGACGAAATACGGCTTGGACTCCCGTCACATTTCCCTAGTAACCGATGATAGGCATTGTGAAACTTTGCTTAAGGACGGACACATAGATGCTGTAGTTCGAAGAGCCATCCAAGAAGGTGTTGATCCGGTTGTTGCAGTGCAAATGGCTACGCTGAACACAGCAGAACACTTCGGAGTTAACCGTGACACCGGAAGCATAGCTCCAAGTAAATATGCCGACATCCTAATTTTAGACAATTTGGCAGAGGTTAATGTTCGCACGGTGATTGCAGATGGTGTTATAATTGCAAAAGATGGTAGGTTATTGAGAGACTTGGCATCTCCACGATATCCCCTCACGGTAAAGAAAACTGTCCGCTTGAAAAGACCAATAAAGCCTGGAGACTTCAAGGTGAGAGCCCCTTTTAATAAAGCAACTGTAGAAGTTCGCGTGATCGGTGTTGTTGAAGGAAAAGCCACTTCAATTCATTTACAAAGAACTCTTACGGTAGAAAATGGTGAAGTAATTCCATCCACAATCAAAGACATTGTCAAGGTTGCAGTTGTTGAGAGACACAAGTGCACAGGAAATATTTGTGTGGGTTTTGTTGAAGGCTTTGGCTTAAAGAAAGGTGCCGTTGCTTCAAGCGTTGCGCATGACAGTCACAATTTAATCGTGATCGGTGTAAGCGAATCTGACATGGCTATGGCAGTTAATGCTCTGGCAGACGTTGGCGGTGGAATAGTAGCAGTTCAAAATGGAAAAACAGTTGGGTTGGTGGAACTACGGATAGCTGGGCTTATGTCTGATGAGAGGCCAGAAATTGCTTGTGGGAAAATCAAGGGATTGCAGAAGGCTTGGAAGAAACTAGGCTGCGCCATTGAGTCGCCCTTCATGAGTCTTTCTTTGCTTACGTTGCCTGTACTACCAGAATTGAGGATAACTGATAAGGGCTTGGTGGATGTTAAAGAATTTAAATTCATTTCACTATTTGTATAGTAAATCTTGAAAAGGACGTAAAATGGATGACTGAAGGATTGTTTACGTATAGGGCGGAAAATGGAAACACCTGTGAGATTGTGGATACTTTCGCTGAAATGTTTCCGATGTGGGCTGGTCGCGTGTTGATAACTGCTGATAATGAAAGGTGGGCTTTGACTGCAGCATCTCTTGCTACTGGTTTCGCGACAAGTGTGATTATGTCTCCTGCTGAAGCTGGCATAGAAGGCATCGTACCAGCAGACAAAACCCCAGACAACCGTGTAGGTGCCTTAATCCAAATATACAATCGTAACAGGTTCGACTTGAAAAACCAGATGATCCTTCGCATAGGACAATGCATAATGACCTGCCCAACAACTTCAGCCTTTGACGCGTTTCCCAACGCCAAAAGAAAACTGAAAGTTGGAAGAAGCATACGACTATTTGGCGATGGGTTTCAAAGAAAAGGCTTGGTTGGAAGCAGAAAAGTTTGGAAAATCCCGGTTATTGAAGGAGATTTCATCGCAGAAGACACTTTCGGCGTAGCAGAAGCCATAGCCGGAGGAAACTTCTTCTTGCTAGCCAAAGATAAACCTTCAGGTCTTAGGGCAGCCGAAGAAGCGGTCAAGGCCATCAAGGCCAAGGCAAGTGAGGTTATCTTGCCCTTTCCAGGTGGAGTTTGCCGCTCTGGTTCGAAGGCTGGTTCCTTAAAGTATAAGCTTAAAGCTTCTACGAATCATCCTTTCTGTCCAGGATTGAGAACCCTTGTATCGGATTCGCGTGTACCAGAAAACGTAAACTGTGTTTATGAAATTGTTGTTAACGGCTTGACAGTTGAGGCAGTTAAAAGTGCTATGGGCGAGGGAGTAAAGGCTACTGCTGGCGTGCCGGGTGTTGCTAGAATATCAGCAGGCAACTACGGAGGGAAACTAGGTCCATACAAGGCGTTTTTAAAAGAAGTTCTGCAAATGAAGTAGCCTCGAAAATTCCCAAACTCTTATTTGATGCTTTGCAGTGTAGCTTTACGGCTGAAAAATCTTAAGTGAAACCATTTGAGCCAAAAAAGAACTTCGCTTGAACTATTCAGACTTAAAAAAACACTGAATACTCTAGCCAGCAAAGAGGGGCGCGGAACAGAACTCATTTCACTTTATGTCCCACCTGGAAAGCAGATAAGCGAAGTCATGAACATGCTTAGAGACGAATACGGCACAGCCTCGAACATAAAGTCAACAACCACGCGGAAAAATGTTCAGGACGCCATCGTAAGGGTTCAGCAACGCCTCAAACTTTTCAAGGAAGCTCCCGAGAACGGACTTGTGATATTTTGTGGGGCGGTCCCGCAGAATGGTGCTGGAAGCGAAAAAATCGAAACCTACGTTATCTTGCCGCCAGAGCCCATACACATATACCTTTACCGATGTGATGCCAGATTCCACACAGAACATCTGCAAGAGCTTTTGAGGGAAAAGGAAACCTACGGCATACTCCTCATAGATTCTTCAGGCGCCACGCTTGCCACTCTCCAAGGTAGAAGACTCGAAATAGTTAGGGAAATGACATCAGGCGTGCCTGGAAAAACTCGAGCTGGTGGACAATCAGCGAGAAGATTTGAAAGGCTCAGGGAGATGAGGCTTCAGGAATTTTTTGGCCGAGTTGGCGAACACGCTAACGAGACATTTTTGCCTATTGAGAACTTAAAGGGTTTAATAATTGCTGGTCCGGGACCAACAAAATATGACTTTGAAAAAGGTGACTACTTGAACTATATGCTGAAAGATAAAGTCATAGACGTGATTGACACGGCCTACTTGGATGAGCAAGGCGTTAAGGAAGTTGTCGACAAAGCTCCTGAAATAATGCGGAAAATACGCTACATAGAAGAAAAGCGGATAATGCAGCAGTTTCTCTATGAAATCGGACATGACACGGGAATAGTAACATACGGGGAAGAACAAGTTAGAAGGGCTTTAGAAATGGGCGCTGTTAGAACTTTGCTGCTTTCTGAAGGGTTGGACATTACGCGGGTTAAAGTGAAATGCAGTGCCTGCGGCTACGAAGAACAACAGACTATGAAAAGCCAAATGCTAACAGGTTTTGAGCAGAGCCTTTTAGGGAAACCTTGTCCAAAATGCAAAGCTCCGGCCTTAGGCACAGCGGAAACGCAGGACCTCATAGAGAACTTTGCCCAACTGGCAGAATATGCAAACACGGAAGTGGAAATAATATCCACTGAAACAGAGGAAGGACAAATGCTTAAGAATTCTTTCGGCGGAATAGCGGCAATCCTAAGATTTAAACTGTAAAATAAGCACGTGTGTTAGGCGAAGGTATTGACTCCGAAAAGAGGATTTAACTTATCAGAAGAGCTTCATCTGGTCACCAAACAATAGTTGACCTTTTGAAAGAACCAAAAAGACTCGGGATATAGCTCTGAGCCAAGATTGGACTACACTGCTGTACAAGGCTGTCAACAACGTTGAGCTTGTAATTTGATTTAATTGCTTGCAAGTTTAATTAAAGTATTGGTATTCATGACTTCAGGGAAGGCTCTTATTTTATCGACTTTCTTATTTATCTTCAATCTATAAGCCTGAATTAAAGCGGCTATACCGTAATCCCTGCTGACACTTCACAAGCCTTGTCTGATATCTTCTTCATTTTTAATGCGGTATTTCTGGTTTGAGTTGGATCCGTTTTCACTAAGGTGATCCCTTCTATCTCTGACGTTGTTTCTATGGTAAATTTTCTTATTAGGCTACCATCTACCATCTTTTTCACCCTTCTTCTAATAGCCCCTTCGGTTAAACCAACAGATCTTGCCTGCGAAAGGACAAGCAAACTTTTCGGAGATGGTGAACAGGGCGGGATTTGAGTTTTGATGGATATCGTTATTAAAAAATATATTCGAACAACGCGCTGAAATAGAAAAGACATAAGCCACAAACATACTCTACAGTTTTTAGGCGCTTCAGATGAAACATCCCTCGTTGTATCTAGAATGGTATGTCCATGTGCCAAAGGTAAAGTACGATTTCCTCTCAAGTGGTCTAAATTACTTTAAATATAATCTAGTATTAAGCGAAGTCGACTTAAGCGTCAATTATCCAAACGGCAACCCGGGTGCTGCGAAACTGCTAGCTCAGAGGTATCATGTTCAAACGGAAAATGTTTTTATATCAAGCGAAGGTGCCTCAGGTCAAAACGCACGAATAATCAGATATCTGGCGGAAAGGGACAAGAATAAAAATGAAGCGGTAGTAGAGTATCCGACCTACGAGCCACTATTACGACAGGTACAAGAGTATTTTCCACGTGTGAAAAGACTGGAAAGAAAGGAGAAGGAAGCTTACAGACTTGATGCAGATGAGCTGCGGAAAATTGTTTCAGAAAAAACAGGATTGCTTGTATTAACAAACCCTCATGCACCAAGCGGAGCAACATCAGATACAAGGGAGCTAAAAGAAATAACGACCATGGCACATGAACACGGCTTCTGCGTGTTATGCGACGAGATATACGCCGAATTCGACCGTAACGTTGTGCCGACAGTTTTCTCTGTTGACCAAGAGTTGGGCATAGTTACAACAAGTTTCACAAAGGCATATGGTCTTGGAGGATTAAAACTCGGTATAGTACTAGGAAAAGAGGAACTTGTTAAAGGGCTCTACACGGATGTATTGAACACCGTCGGCAACAGCCCAAACATCGTGCAACTCATCGCAGTGGAACTGTTAACTAAGGGTAAAGAGAACCTTGAAAGACACAAGCAGAAGTGGAATTGTTTGAAAAATGAAACTGAAGAGTGGTTACATAGGAAAAACTTGGAATATTTTCCGAGTAAAGTTGGCATAACCTACTGGGTGAAGCTGTCAATAAAAGACACATACAGATGGATGAACGAACATGCAATCCCGCATTACAGTTTAGCTGCCGTACCTGGAACATTCTTCCTCTTTAGAAATTTCTACAAGCTTATGAAGTCAGATAAAATAAGACTGAGCCTTGGGAACATAAACCCGAACAAGCCAAACCTGACAGAGGCCCTTGAAGTTCTGCAAGAAGGATTGAAAACGCAAAGGGCTATTGGCGTTTAACAGATTTCTGGGACATGTTAAGAATGTTGAAATCTCTGTGAATGGATTTCTTTTCTTGCCAAGATGCATATAAGGAGAGTAATCGCCATGAACAACGGCAGCAGGATATTCGGCCAGAATTCCGGAATACTGATGTCCAGTGAGACACGCAATATTGACA
>Ga0315308_1002681_pt1 | contig 10061 bp, 6 predicted proteins | sample TDP3_MG_FD_203078 | JGI IMG/M metagenome (GOLD analysis project Ga0315308, IMG submission 203078) | Freshwater sediment microbial communities from Lake Towuti, South Sulawesi, Indonesia - TDP3 | ecosystem: Environmental > Aquatic > Freshwater > Lake > Sediment | place: Indonesia: South Sulawesi...
GGCGGAGATTATATCGTCAAGTTCTGCAGTGAATGCCTCCGGCATGCCACTTCCATGAACCACGCTTGGATACATGTATGTCACTGTTGTGAAGTTTGCTATAGCCGACCGCTGATATGGTCCATACTTCGTTGTGTTCGCGTCGGTACGCGCTGATATTGAACCTTTTATTGGATTGAATGCATCCTGTCCAGCCTTTGACCCAACAACTCTTAACCAACTGATGGAGTTCTCCGGATGCTTCACTCCTTTCGGATGCTCGAAGCAGTCTATGCATAGTCCGTACATGTTCCCGGTTCCAGGAACTGCGAATGTTCCGTAGTCTATGCCATAGGTCTTATTTGCCACCAGAAATTCTCCGTTAGCCCAGTCCCCCATTATGTTAAACGCTGATTCGTTTCTAATCACCATCGCCGTGGCTCCGTCCCAAGTTAAAGATGCATGATTCGCATTAACATAGCTTAAGTATTTGGCGAATTTCGTCAATGCGTCTTGAAGCGTTGTATTTGTCGCTGATCTTACTTTACCATTTACGAAATCCTCGTAAAAACCGATTCCCTCGCTTGCTATAATTTGCTCCAAAACATGAGTTGCCGCCCACTTTCCCTGGTCTCCAAGTGAGATCGGTGACACCACTTTACCGACGAGTTTGTCACATGCTGCGAAGAATTCATCCCAAGTCGTAATGTTAGCTGAGATTCCGTTTGAGTCTAGAACCCGTTTATTGTACCATACTACATTTACTCTATGAATGTTTACAGGAACGGCATAATAGTTTGCGCCGAATTTAACCATGTCCTTTACTACGGTCGGAAACGCGGTTTCCCAGCCTTCTCCGCTCCAGAGATCGTTTATCGGGTCAAGATAGCCTCCGTCCACGTAGGGTTTCATTTCGTAACCTGCGTGCAATTGAAATGCATCCGGTGCTTCTCCTGCAAGCACAAGTGACTTCATAAGCGCCTTCATAACATATCCCGCACCGCCTGCCACAGGACTTTGAATTACACCTACATCAGTATATTTCGCTTTGAAAACATCAACCAGCGCACCGATAGCCGCCTTTTCCCCACCTGAAGTCCACCAATGGTAGATCTCAACCACATTAGCCTTCGCAGGTCTCGTAATATACCATGTTGCAGCGCCAACAACAGCCCCGGTAATGATAACCGCCAAAATCACCACATAGACAGTTTTTATTGCACCACGAGATCCCTTTAACATAGGTATCCCGTTTACCTATTTACATCTCAATGTCTTTTTAAGACTTTCCGCTATTATATATGAGAGAGATAAATCATGGTTGCACGATAGATGATACCAATATGTGAGCCTTTTCAAATGTGTGTATGATTTTTTCTATGTCATTGTTTGCTGACTGCACTATTATTTTGTTGCACTTGTTGTTGGAAGGAGCTTCGAGCTTGCAAAATCAGAATATAGACGCCTAAGTCTGAAGGCCGGACAAAACTGAACCTCCCAATTTCATCAATCACTGCTGAAAGATAAACAAGTCTGTTTTACAGAAAGGAAAATTAAACTCAAACAAAAATATGTGGTCAAGCAGATGGAGATATTTGCTCCAATTTCTTCCTAAGTAGTTCTCTGACCGCGTCAGCGTTTACCTTGCCCCGCACTTCCTTCATGACCGCACCCATCAGGAGACTGAAGGCTTTTGCCCCTCGTTCCTCGACAAATTTCCTGTTATTTTCAATTGCGCGATCAACGATTTTCTCAAGCTCTTTCTGTGTCAGGATCTTCAAACCGATGCTGTCGATGGCTTCCTGCACTTCTTTGTCTTCATGTTTTGAGAGCCAAGTGAAGATTTCTGGTATTGCTTCTTTTGTTGTTTTTCCTGCGCTTAGGCTTCTAAAGATTTCTCTTATTTGGTTTTCTGGAACTCTTTCTACTTGGATACCCTCGCGTTTCAAGGCTTTTAGTGTTTCAGTTAAGAACACAGCAACCGTGGTTGGTGAGACCTGGCTCTCCTTCACAATAGTCTCAAATAACTCATCATATTCGGAATCCAGAATCTGTTTGACCAATTTCTGATTTAGCTTGTAGTCTTTCATAAGACGTTGAAGTTTCTTCTCTGGTGGCTCTGGCAAACCTGAACTAATCCTTTTTATGTAATCTTCTGGTATCCTTGTTGGCGGCATGTCTGTTTCAGGATACATTCTCGCTGCTCCAGGTCTAGGTCTCATGTAACGTGTTGTTCCGTCGGGATTTGATCCTCGCGTTTCTTCCGGGATGCCTTTTATGGCTTCTCGTGCTCTCTCTGCAACTGCTTTTAGTGCATCTTTGGCGTTGCCCATATTGTCTGCAACGAACACTATGGCATCATGCTCTTCAGCTTTGACGGCTTTTTTTAATTCTTCAATCTCTTCTGTTGTTATTCCGTAAGCTGGCATCTCATCCGTGTGGAATATTCCGCCAACTCTTCCCCAGAAACGGGCTCTATCAGCCATTTCTGTTCCGAGATGGAAATTTGGCATAAGCTCCCTTTTTAGAAAGCCTTTGAATTTTGGGAGTTTTACAGCTAGGACTGGTTGATTTTTATCTAAGGCTTTTCGGATGACTTTGCACTTCGTTTGGTTGAAAATGTTTGTCACATCGAAAAACGCTTGTCTAATTTCTTCTTCTTTCGCGCCGCTTTTCGTTAATTCTTCGCTTATGTTTAAAAGGTTTAATTGGCGTTGGACTTCATATTCTACAACAAGTGAGACTACTTCAAGTTCCTGAACTCCCTTAATTTCTGTCAGTGCGCCTTTAGGGATTGATATGTTAAGGTCTTGGCGGATTGTCCCTAGACCACGCATAACTCTCCCTGTGGTCCTCAATATCCTTCCGATTGCGAAAGCAACCTCTTGCGTTTCCTTTGGTGAATTTATGACTGGTGCGGTTGCAACTTCTATTAATGGTATGCCTAGACGGTCTATGCGATAGCGTATTGTGTCGCTTTGTCCTTCGCCAGTCTTTCTTGCGGCGTCCTCCTCTAGGCTAACATGTTGAATTGGAATGTTCTTTTCTCCAACTTTGATTTCGCCATTTAAGGCAACTACACATGTTCTTTGGAAGCCTGTGGTGTTCGACCCGTCTATCACTGTTTTGCGCATCACATGAATTTCGTCGACAGGTTTAGCATTCACCATCATGGCCACTGTTAAAGCTATTTCAACTGCCTCGATGTTTAATGGGTGGGGTGGTTCTTCATCCATCTCTACAAGGCATGAAGTTGTCCTATTTGCCTCGTAAAGAATTTTCACTCCTTTTTGAAATTCAAAGTATGCTGCTGGATCTATTTGGCCTAACTCGCTTTGGGTAGGTCTGAGTCTGCGTAGAAATGTTATTTCTGGTTCTTCCTTGAAAAGTTCTGGTTTGCACTTGCAGAACAACTTCGCAGAAGTGTTCAATTGTTGGTGGATTTCCAAGCCAACTTTCAAGCCGATTTTTTCATAGTCTGATGCCGATAGCAACTTCACCCTCCTCAGTCGCTGTTCATTTTCTCGGGAAGGGTTCGCGGCGAAAACTCTCCCGCAACGTTTGTTTTCAAAAGTTTTTTTGCTTCTTGTGGATCCTGTGTTTGACCAAATATCCACATAAGTTTGACAGCAGCTGTTTCTGGAAGCATATCTTCCAAGGGAATTACGCCTAAAGCCAGCAGATCACGGCCTGAATCATAAACGTTCATGTTTACGCGTCCCCAAATGCATTGGGAGGTCATGGCAACCACAATGTCCTGCTTTATAGCGTTTCTTATTGTCTCAAAACAGTATCTGCCAACGTGGCCTAAACCTGTTCCTTCAAGAATCAATCCCTTGTATCGTTTCTCCACATACCAATCTATTAATGCGGCGTTCATGCCTGGATGAAACTTTACCAACGCGACTTTCTCGTCGAATTCTGGTTTTAAAATAAGCTTCTTTGCCTGGTCACGTTTTTTGTAATCATCTGTCAGCAGGACTATTTTTTGGTCTTGTACTCTTGCGAGTGGCGAAGCATTTACAGATTTGAATGTGTCTCTTCTACTTGTGTGGCATTTTCGGACTTTTGTCCCTCTGTGAATTGTTGTGGATGTGTCTGATGGTGTTTCGTGCATTGCTACTGTTACTTCTGCGAAAGGAGCTTTTGCAGCTGCTGTAACAGCGCCTATGAGGTTTGTTGCGGCGTCTGAGCTTGGGCGGTCTGCTGAACGTTGGGAGCCTACGAGTATTACTGGGACTGGCAGGTTCTGCAGCGCAAAGCTTAGAGCTGCGGCTGTATAGCCCATAGTGTCTGTTCCGTGAGCTATCAGGGCGCCGTCAACGTCTTCAAATATGTGTTTGGCAACGGTTTTCGCTACTTCTGTCCAATGCTTGGGGGTTATGTTTTCGCTGAAGAGGCTGAAGAGTATTTGTGTGTCTATGCGTGCTATGTTGGCTAGTTCGGGAACGACGGTGTATAGGTCGCTTGCTGTTAGGGCGGGTCGTACGGCTCCTGTTCTGTAGTCCACGCGGCTGGCTATGGTTCCGCCAGTGCTTATTATGGCTACTCTTGGCAGTTGTGGATTTTGTTCTGGAAGTGGAGGTGGGGCAAAGGTTGGTTTCGTTCCTTTTCCTATTTTTTCTATTTTTGTGTTTAGTGTGACGTACACTCCGATGTTGTAGCCGTTTTTCAGCTTTATGACAATATGTTTTTCGTCGCCATATTCTGAGCGAGGGATCAAAATTCCTTCGTAAGTGTCTCCGTTCTTTATTATGCGTATTATATCGCCTATTTCCACTTGAGCCTTTTTGATGGTTTCTAATGCCTCGCCTCGATAACCGGAACCCTCTTCTTTTTCACTCATTTTTAATTCTCCAACATTTTTGACATGTAAACTCCGTCATATTGATAGCCGAACCGCATATAGTACTGTCTTGTTCCCAGGGCACTTATAACTGAAATCTTTTTGAAATCAAAATCTTCTTTTGTTATGCGTTCTGCTTCTGCTAGTAGAATGCTACCGTAGCCCTTATGTTGCCATGCCTTGACTAAGTGTCTGCCAACTGGCACAAGTGGTCCATAAACGTGGAGTTCTCGCACTATGGAGCATGGCTGCGCTTTTATCTCTGGTCGGTGAGACTTTTTTGAAGGGATGCGCAACCTCAAATAGCCTATCAGAACGTCGTTTTCCGGGTCTTCTGCTGAAATGAATATTTCTTCGCCTTCAGACGCCGCATAGCGTGTTGTTAAGATCTTGACGTTATTTGGATTTGGTTTCGCCTTGCTCGCTGCTGTTCTGTGACCTACTTCCCTGCAGCGTATACATCTGCATTGTATGCCTTGCTCCTTTAGTTTTTGTTGAACTAATTGGCGTAGGTTGCTTCGGTTTACTCCTGCAACTATGAGTGGGGCGGGAATGTCGCGTTGAACACGCATTATGCGTATCCAAGGCGGGATAACCTTTTTGATTTCCACGATGAGGTTTGCTGCTTCCTCGTTTGTATAGGGTCTGTAGGTGTCTTCGCAATACCATTCGTAAGCTTCTGTGTCTTTCAAAACCAAACATGGGTAAATCTTAATCATGTCAGGTTTAAAATTAGAATCTGTAAAAATCTCCTTGAAGGCTTTCAGATCTTTTTTCCTATTTGAACCAGGCAACCCGGGCATTAGATGGTACACAACTTTCAGCCCAGAATCTTTCGCTATGCGTGTAGCTTGAATAACGTCTAGGACAGTGTGCGTTCTGCCTACGAGACCGTATATTTCGTTATTTGGGTTTTGGATGCCTAATTCTACGCGTGTTACTCCGATGTTGAGCATTTGGTCTACATGTTTCTCTTTAGCCCAGTCTGGTCTTGTTTCTACGGTTATGCCGACATTGCGGACTCTGCTTTTTTCTGCGTTCTTTTTTGCTTCTTCAAGGTTTGTGGATTCTTTGGTTGTGATTGCGTCTAGGCAGCCCTTTATGAATGATGTTTGATAGTCCAGTGGTGTGGCTGGAAAAGTTCCGCCCATGACAATTAGTTCTATCTTGTCAACGTTATGTCCTATTGCCTTGAGTTGTTCGATGCGGCTTTTAACTTGCAAGTAGGGATCAAACTCGTTTTGTATGCCACGCATTGTGGCAGGTTCAAATCCCGTGTAGCTTTGTGGGACTCCGAATGGTGGTCCGCCTGGGCAGTATGCGCAGGGTTTGGGTTGTGGGCATGGGTAAGGTTTTGTCATTACGGCTATTACAGTTATGCCTGATATTGTGCGTGTGGTCTTCCTTCTTAAAAGTGGGAGTAGCTTGCGTTTTTCTTCTAGTTTGAGTGTGCGTATTATTTCGGAGTTTGAAGGCACTTTTTCGAGTTTGTATTTGGCAGAAATCTGCATCTTTATGTGGTTAACATCGTCATTAGTGGGAGAATGAATACGCATTAAGGTTTTGATTATTTCTCTTAGAGCTTCGTTTGTGCTCAAACTGAAGGCAACCGTAGTAGACTAGCATAAAGGATGTAGATAAACTCAGCTAAAGTGTGGGTTAAACTCATAGGGGAGCTTCATTAGTTGAAAGCCTGCCAGTGTAAACGACTTTTCCGTTGACGATTGTCATCTCCACTTTGATGTTTTTGATGTCATCTGGTTGCACACCAACCGGGTTATCTGATAAGATTGTTATGTCCGCAAATTTTCCGGGTTCGATTGTTCCCTTCTTATTTTCGTCAAAGGATGCGTAAGCAGCATTTATGGTATAGGTTTTCAATGCTTCTTCAACAGTGAGGCTTTCTTTGGCAAAGTTTTTCCTTGCTACTGCAGCCCAAATGCCTAGGATTGGGTTTATGGGTTCTACTGGGCAGTCTGAACCTGAGGCAACAATTAATCCTTCTTTCATAAGCATCTTAAAGGGGTAAACCCAACGTGCTCTGTTCTTGCCTACTCGGTCTGTCGCCCAAAAGTCAGAGATGACGAAGTGGGGCTGGATGGAAGCTGTTATGTCTAGACGTTTCATGTGCTTGATCAGTTTTGGATTTAGAACTGAGCAGTGTTCAATTCTGTGTCTGTGATTTTTAGTGGGATGCTCAGTCAAAGCTTTTTCGTAGGTTTTTAGAACAGTTTCTACGGCGCGGTCGCCTATGGCGTGGACAGCCAGCTGTAGGCCAGCCTTGTTTGCTTTGGATATGAGTTGTTTTAGTTTCTTTTGTGTGTAGAGCATCATGCCGTTTGTTTCGGGTTTGTCGGAGTAAGGTTTTTTGAGGGCGGCTGTGTGTCCGCCAAGTGAGCCGTCGGCTAGGATTTTGATGAAGCCTATTTTGAGCATATCGTTTCCGAAGCCTGTGAGTAGTCCTAGATTGACTAGGTCGTCGAGAAGTTCTGCTGGGATGCCAAGGTATACTCTTAGGGGCAGTTTTCCTTTTGAATGGAGTTTTTGTATGGCTTGTAATTCGTCCGCCGAGCCTAACATCCAGTGGACGCATGTTAATCCTGCATCAACAGCTTTTTTGCATGCTATGGTGCAAGTTTTTTCAAGTTCTTTTGGAGTGGGTTTTGGGATGGCTTTCCAAATTTGCTCCAGTGCGTTTTCCATTAGAATGCCGTTTGGCTCGCCTGTGGATTTGTCTAAGTCTATCTTTCCGCCGGCGACTGTTGTTTGTTTTGTTATGTTAGCTATTTGTAAGGCTTGACTGTTGGCAACGCCTATGTGGCCGCAAACGCGAGTTAGGAAGACTGGTTTGTCCTTGACTGCGGCATCTAGGTCCCAGCGTGTTGGGTAAGGTTTTTCGACAAATTTCTCTTGATCCCATCTTCCGCCTAGGATCCAGTTTTTTTCAGGGTTTTTTTCGGCGTATTTTTGTAGTTTTTGTTGCATTTCTTTTATGGACTTTGAATTTCTTAGGTCTAACGTCTGCAGGAATTGTCCAAAACCTGTCATGTGTACATGACAGTCGACTAAGCCTGGGATAGCCGTCTTGTTTTTTGCGTCGATTAGTTTTGTTTTTTTGTTTGTGTGTTTGAGGATTTTTTTGTTTGAGCCTACTGCGATTATTTTTCCGTTTTTAATGGCTATTGCGTTGGCTCTGGGTTGTTTCGGGTTTAAAGTTATAACGTTAGCGTTTATAATTGCTAGTGTGGCCTCTGACATGTCCGCTCATTACGCTTAGAAAGATAAAAGCTTTAAAGCTTGGCTAGATCCAGTTCTGTCCTGCTTTTCTCTGTAGAACTATCCTCTTCTCGTAGTTTCGCTTGTTTCTGAATCTCGGGCTTGGCCTCTTCTTTTGTGTAGGCTGTATTTTGGGAGTTTGAGACCTAACTTTTCCAGCTTTTGAAAGTGATCCGTGAGTAGGCATTCAGATACACCGTTTCTATGCAAGAGAATATAGAAACTCTTAAACCTTTTCGTATGATGATACTGCTGACTTTTTGGATAAGGCCAGTTTTGTGGCAGTGTTAATCTTGTGCATAGGTTGTTTGTGCAATCCGAGAAGAGTCCGTAGTATAGTGTGTTCTTTCCGCAGAACAATAGTGGCACTATAGGGGCGACTGGCTGATTTGTTATAACAAAGCAGGAAAGAATTTTTGCAGCAATAAACGCACTAGGTGTCGTAGTCTAAGGCTTTGGGCATAGGTAGAGTAAAGGGCATATTTGTGTTACGTCTCTTGGTTTGTCCATAGAAGGTGCATAAAGAGAAAGAAATTTTAGCCATGTCCAATAAGTTAACAGTAACTGGTATAGTGCCTTGTTTGTGGCGGGGGTCGCCGAGCATGGCCAAAGGCGTAGAGCATTGGTAGAATGTGCGATCGCTTCAGGAGCCTATCCCGTAGGGGTTCGTGGGTTCAAATCCCACCCCCCGCACTGAAACTCGAGACTAACGTTTAAATTCTCGATTTAGCTCATAGTCTGGAAAGTTGCGCGATTTATCTTTCGCAAGGCGGAATGGTTTCGTTGACAAGCATTAAGTTTAAGGAAGCTGAACTCTTGTTGCGGATCTACGAGATATACTCTTCTGATCCCATGGTTGACGCTTTTGCTTGGTTCTACAAAAATTTCCATGCAGAAGACTTCGAAGATTATGAGAAGCGTTATCCTCTTGGCAGCGAAAGCAGAAAGCACTTCAACCGCATCGGCAATTTCTTCGACCTACTCGGTACATTCATCGAGAGAAACCTCGCATCGAAGGATCTTATCATCGAATTTTGCCCAGATGATGCTAAGTCTTTCTGGAAAGAAGCAAAGGCGCTCATTCTCCAAATGAGGAGCAAATGGAACGACCCGACACTTTATTCCGGTTTGGAAACCCTGAACAGAGAAATCACGAATTGGCAAGAAAAAATGAAAAAACAAAAGAAAAGATGAGTATCCAAATCTAATCAAACTCCAGACCATGTTGCCTGTTAAGCACGGCATAACTCCGCTATGCCTACCTCCGCCTGTTCTAGCACTCGTATCAGAGAAGCCGCTGCTTTCGCGGTCTTGGGAGTTTTCAAAAATAAACTCACATGCCTTTCTGATGCGTTCATTTTTTCCATCAGCTCCGAGTTCTGCCAGAATTATAAGTTGCCACACTGTTCCCTTGTACTTGGCTGTGTAGAACCTTTTAGGAGTTTCCCAATAACCTTCATCATTCTGCTCAGCCAAAATCTTTGGTACTCCTCCAATCTTCATAATTACATCTTTTGCTTCTTTCACTTTAGGATCATTTTCAGGTTTGTTCAAAATCTCAGTTAAAATAAAATATCGCACTGAAGGGTTATCCTTTTCCAACAGCCATTCTGTTGGATCCGCTTTCAAAAAGGATCTCCAATCGCTCATATTTATTAAACCTCGCTATCTTACGTTCTTGACAGCCCTTAATTGTTCTTTCGCACAATAGAAATGAATTCAATCAAAAAGCCGAGAATTTAAACCTCGACCTGTCCACGGCGTAATGGTAGCCCGGGATAGGTTCAAATATCGGTTTAAATTATCGGTGTAAAGACATAATTTTCTATCCTTTGGTGGAAATGTCCCAAAATTAAGCTTTAAAATCGATTTCAGTTGCTTCCCCGCCGCTTCCAATCACTCCATAAAGCCCACTCAGAAAAGCCATAATTCTTGACTTGCAAACAAATAGCTAAAGCCT
>Ga0315308_1002682_pt1 | contig 10058 bp, 10 predicted proteins | sample TDP3_MG_FD_203078 | JGI IMG/M metagenome (GOLD analysis project Ga0315308, IMG submission 203078) | Freshwater sediment microbial communities from Lake Towuti, South Sulawesi, Indonesia - TDP3 | ecosystem: Environmental > Aquatic > Freshwater > Lake > Sediment | place: Indonesia: South Sulawesi...
CATCATGAAGGCGCCCAAAGAAATAGTCACGTACTGTCCAAAATGCAAGGCTCAAACACCTCACACAGTCACCATATACAAGGCTGGAAAAAGACGCGCGTTGTCTAAGGGTGAGAGACAACACAACCGTATCAAAAAGGGATATGGGGGACACCGAAAAAGGGCGCTTCAAAGAAAGTTCGCCAAAACAACAAAAAAGCAGACGCTGAAGCTGAAATGCAAAACCTGTAGTTACACGCTGCAAAGGAAGGGAATGCGCCTCAGAAAACTAACAGTAGAATAAGAAAGGTGAGATAACACAATGAGCGAATGGGAAAGACTCTTGCCAAGACCGAGGAGCAAGTTTCTACGAGTTAAGTGCCCCGATTGTGGGAACGAACAAGTGGTTTTCAGCCAAGTCACAAGCGTGGTCAAGTGTAACATATGCGGTGCGGTTTTAGCCGAACCTGCAGGTGGAAAGGCGAAAATAAAGGGAGAGGTTGTGACAGCGCTAGAATAGTTATGCTATGGAGAAATCATCGCATGACAACAAGAAAGGCAGAGTGGCCTGAATCAGGCGACTTAGTCTTAGCCTCGATTCAAAGAATAACTGACTACGGTGCATACGCGACCCTAGACGAATACGGAAAAGAAGGCTTATTGCACGTATCCGAAATTTCTTCAGGATGGGTTCGAAACATCCGCGACTTCGTCCGCGAAGGACAAAAAGTTGTTCTGAAGGTCTTAAGAGTTAACACAGAGAAGCGGCACATCGACCTGTCCCTTCGACGTGTTTCAAGACGTGACAGACGAGAGAAAGTCCTCTCTTGGAAACGGGAAAGAAAGGCAGACAGCCTTCTGCGCAGCGTCTCCGAAAAGTTAAAGATGCCACCGGAAGAAGTGCACACCAAAACAGGTGCGCTGCTGGAAGAAAAATTCGGAGGAATCTACGAAGGCCTCGAAAAGGCTGCTAGAGAAGGCCCCGAACCACTCATAGAAGCTGGACTGCTAAAAGACTTAGCCACAACCATTGCCGAAGTTGCAAAAGAAAAGATAAAGTTGCCCTTGGTGAAAGTAAAGGGAACAATGGAACTTCAGTGCTTGAAGCCAAACGGAGTCGTTTATATTCGCGATGCTCTCCTGAGCGCCCAAAAAATTGAGAAACCAGAAGAAGTGAAAATTCACCTTTACGTTGTTGCCGCGCCAAAATACGCCATCGAAGTCATGGCGGAAGATTACAAAGAAGCCGAGAAGATACTTCAAAAAGCCTCGGAAGCAGCTATAAAAACTATCACGAAAGCTGGGGGAACAGGAGTTCTCCAGAGGACAAAATAATGGTTTGGCTTCTGAGAAAGTGCGTACAATGCGAAAGATATACGCTGAATCGGGAAAAATGCCCCTACTGCGGGGGAAGAGTGCGTGTTCCTCATCCAGCAAAGTTCTCACCAGACGACAAATACGCAAAGTATAGGCGTGCCATGAAGGTTGAGCCAAATGAAGGAAACGTTCGTCAGAGAAACGTTGAAAATCGAACCTAAAAACCCAATTTTGATAGAAGGACTCCCTGGAATGGGGATGGTCGGAAGAATCGCAACTCGATATTTAATTAAACAACTTGGCGCCCAACGGTTCGCCGAGCTTTATTCACCTCATTTTCCATACTATGTACTCGTAAACAAAAAGGGAAGCGTCCGTCTCCTCCGAGCCGAATTTTACTTCTGGAAAAACCAAACTGGGCAAAACGACGTCTTATTCTTAATCGGTGACAGCCAAGCTCAGACAATCGAAGGACAATACGAAGTGACTAGCAGCATCCTTGACTTTGCTCAGAAGTTCGGAACAAAAATGATAATTACGATAGGTGGTTATCGAAAAGAAGCCCAAGAAACACCTCAAGTAATGGCTGTATCCACCAACCCGGAACTTCTAAAAAGGGCGTTGGAAGCTAAGGCAATAGCTAGCCCATCCGGAAACCCGATTGTTGGAACAGCGGGTCTGCTTCTGGGGCTAGCAAAGTTTAAAAAAATAGACGCGCTCTGCCTTTTAGGTGAAACACGAGGATACCTCTCCGACCCAAAAGCCGCCAAAAGTGTTCTCGAGGTTCTGCAAAAAATCGTAGGCTTTAACGTAGACTTGAATGGACTCGACAGTCAGATAGAGAAATCTAAACAGTTGGTTGCCAAAATGAAAGAAATTGAGGAGCGCAGAGAAAGTTATGCGCGGAAGATGCGAAGAGCGGAAGAAGAGCGGGTCACTTACATCAGTTGAAAGCGAACGCAATCAATGCTTTACTTCATAGATGGCCACGACCGCGTTGTAGCCATCTATGTTCCACAAATCTTGACGGTTCATGTTAGACATGTAAGCAAGCTGGAAGTGCTCAAGTTCTGGAGTCTCCGCAGACGGCACTCGCTCGTGTTTGGCGTATGCCATCAACTTGTAGATTAAAGTTGTTTTTCCAAGGTCAGTCCATTCAACTTTGCCTTGGGTAAAGTTGCCGTAATCCGCATCATTTAGACCTGCTATTTTTGCCATCCACACCCATTTTGTTTCGTCACCATAGTTTAGGTCGTTGCCATTTTTGTCAAATACTGTGAAGACCAACACGTGGGTGATGCGATTAGTTCTTTCTATGTTTTGTGCGTGTTCGTTAAAGTCATCAATTATTGCTACGGCTTCTGTTTCGTCAGACATGAACATCCTTCCAACGATTGCAATCTGAGTTGAGTTAAACGTGCCGTTGTCGGCTAGCGAAGGTCTGTCGCCGATTGTAGTGATCCAGTAACCGTAATCCCACCAGCTTGCAACCACTTGAACACTCTGATTGTTTCGAATCCAAGTTAAGGCGTCAATCCAGTCGTTTATTGGCTTGCTAGATTTTATTGGAACACTCGCGGTTGCAATCGTTGTAGGCGAGTAGGCTTGGTCAAAAATACGCGGAAATGCTTCTCCCCTCTGTTGAGATTCTCGGCTTGGCAGAACAAGCGAGAAGGTGAGCAAGAGGAAAATCAGTATAAGGAAGGCAGCGCTGAACTCTTTTCCGACATGTGTTTCGAAACGTGTCTTTCGTCTTATGGCTGTTGGTGTCTCTTTCATCACGGCGATGAAGGGCTTCAAGACTTTAGTTAGGGCGAGCGCCCACAGTAGGCAGAAGGCAGGCGCCATAATCAGTGTAAGTCTAACCATAGAACTTGCGAAGTAAATAGAGGTCAACCCGAAGATTATTAGGAAGATGTTGCGATTTGTTGGGTTTTGCGCGGCGAAGAAAAAGCCTACGGGTATGAAAAATATGCCTATTCCGACGTCATAATAGATTGAGCCCCAAGCTGCAGGTCTATGCTCTTGCACAGACTCCACAATGGGATAGAGAAGACGTTGGAAAGGATTTAAAATCGTTTCATACTTGACTCCCAACCGCCCGATGAATCCAAACAAAGAAAGCCCCACGAATAGTGCAACGAACAAACCGAGGAAGGCAAATGCAAACATAGTTTTCATTTTGACGGTTCGGATGTGGCTTGCGACTTCAAACGCGCATAGAAAGAGTAATAGACCATAAGCCAACATGTTTGTGATTTCGATGAGGAATTTTGGACCCAAAAATGGCACGTTCATGGCTATGAAGAGACCTATGCCCATGGTTATGCTGTAAGACATGAGCAAGCGAGAAGAGTATCTGCGCAGCACGAGCATAATGCCCACAAGAAGCATGATTAATCCGGAGGCATATCGAGCGGCACCCCAGCCTCCAAAGAGGTAGCCTAGAGACAAACCTGCGGCTAGAGCGTAGATGAAACTCTGTTTTAGGGGCCTTTCAGCGTCGAGTGACCTTAGAAAGAAGAAGCCCACTAGGAGAATGCCAAATATTCCTATGGTTTCGTCGTCGAAGAACCCAAGCGTTGTTCGTGTGATGTACGAAACATTTATGGCTAGAAAGAAGGCTGCGAAGAGTCCTGTTTCTTTTCCTCCGATGTCCTTGCCAAAGAAATAGATAACAATGCAAGTTAGGACCGCCATTATGGCGGGAAAGATTATAACGAAATTGTAAACGGGATTTGCACTGAGAGGGTCTGTGGCAAATGCGGAAGCCATAGGCACGCCAAGAGCGTTAAATATGCTGTAGAAGAAGGCGGCTGTGAGACCTAATGATGGAAAAGACGTGTGTGGAATATCTCTTCCCCAAGGCCACCAGCTCATTGGGTCGTTTGTCCAAGCTGCGTATGATAGAACCCCGTTTTTAACAATGTGGTCGGCTATGCGAAATTGGAAGTATGGGTCGAACTCTGAAAGGTAATAGCCCCAACGAAGTGGTAGTAGCCTAATCGTGAAGGCTACGGTGAGAATTAGAACAAGAATTGATAGTTCCAAAAGAAGAGCGTGAGATATTTTGATGCGCAGCGAGCCGAGTTCTCTCAAAGCGGCAACCATGTTCTCTCGGCTAAAAAGCTCTCGGATTTTGCTCATGAGCAGATTCCTCTTGCAATGATGAGAAGCATGCGCTTTTTATTTAGTTTGTGGTGCGCTTGTGGAACACCAGTTTTCTTCACACGCATTAATCCAAAGAAAGAGGGAATTATTGATTCATTATTCTTCCATACCCTTTATGAAGTCGGCGTATTGCTGAGCAGTCATCAATTTCTTCAAGTCTTCGTTAAAGTCTGTGAGGTTAATCTTGGCTAACCATCCCTTTCCGTAAGGGTCCTGGTTTAGCAGTTCAGGGCTTTCGGCGAGTTCTTCATTGACTTTTGTTATATTGCCAGATACAGGCGAAAAGATGTCTGAAACTGATTTCACAGATTCCACGGTGCCCATTGTTTGGAACTGCTCAATGTTGACGCCTACTTTTTGCACTTCCACATAGACTATTTCATGGAGTTGTTTCTGGGCGTAGTCGGTTATTCCAACCACTGCTTCTTTTCCTTCAATCTTGACCCACTCGTGTTCCTTGGAGTAGTAGAGTTTATCAGGGATTTCAAAGTCAAGTATGCGCATTACTTTTGCCTCGCATGTCCATACTTTGTCGGGTCATAAAAGGGAAACTTGACAATCTGCGCTTCCGTTAGTTTGTCTCTAACCTTGACCGCGACTTTGTTGCCCTCGGCTGCGTGTTCCACAGAAACGTAAGCCATGGCTATTCCCCGCTCGAGAATTGGAGAGAAAGTCCCACTGGTAACATGCCCAATTTTTTCATTGTCTTTCCAAACTTCGTAATGTGGGCGCGGAATGCCCTTATCCAACATTGTTAAACCCACCCGCTTTCTCCTTATTCCCTCAGTTTTCTGCATGGTCAAAGCTTCTTTGCCTATGAAGTTGTCTTTCTTAAGCTTGACGACGAAGCCCAATCCAGCTTCTAGCGGATTAATGGTCTCGTCTATATCATTGCCGTACAAGCACATGCCTGCTTCTAAGCGCAAGGTATCTCTTGCACCTAAGCCGCAGGGTTCGATTCCAAATTCTTCGCCTGCCTCTAAAATTGCTTCCCAAACTTTCACAGCCCCAATTGGATTTGCAAGAGGCGTGTTCCAAACAAAAACTTCGAATCCGTCCTCGCCAGTGTATCCTGTTCTTGAAACAAAACCTTCCAAACCCGCCAATTTCGTCCAACCGCATTTGAAGCGCTCGACTTTGTTAAGGTCTAAATCTGCTATTTTTTGCAGAGTTACTTGCGCATGTGGTCCTTGAATTGCAAACATGGCTATGTTGTCTGAGACGTCTTCAACCTTCACATTGAAGGGTTTGGCGTTCTGGACCAGCCACTCGTAGTCCTTTGTTCTGTTTGTTGCGTTATATACGATGAGAAATTTTTCAGCTTCAAGTCGAGACAGGACAAAGTCATCCTTAATGCCTCCTTGTTCGTTGCACATGTTTGAATACTGAGCACTCAGAGGCGTCAAAGCGGCAACATCGTTTGTTGTTACGTAGTTGAGAAATGCCTCGCTTTTTGCGCCTGCTATGACTGCTCTTCCCATGTGTGTTATGTCGAACATGCCCACGCCTTTGCGCACGGCCATGTGTTCAGGGATTATTCCTTTGTACCATATGGGCATTTCAAAACCAGCGAATTCAGTCATCTTTGCCGTTTGTTTGTGAAATCCGTATAGGTGCGTTTTCTTTAACTCTTTGCTCATTCAGTTACCTCCGAATGTAATTTCATGAAAAAGCTGGAGGCGCCATTATCCAGTTGGCTTCACGTCGACGTTGGTGGGGTTGAACGACAGCTTCTTGCCACACCTTGGGCATTTACCGTTGAAACGCTGAACGATTTCGTCTGGCGGAGTGAGCTCAATTCCTTCATAGAGAACTGCGCCACACTTGGAACACAACACCCTTTGAGGCATCATATCCCCATCCACAACTTGACACGGATTAAAAACAACTTAGACTATTTAAATGTAACATAAATCATAAAGCGCCCTCATCTTTTTGAAACAAGTGATAGAGAAATCTTTTAAGAAGCACCCAAATATCTACAAGGCGGAAATCAAAAAATTTACGGTGAATGTTTGTGCCCAAAAAAACCACGATATCAATTCTCAAATGCGACGTGGGTTCTCTAGCTGGACACCACATTGCGCCTAAACCAATCATTAAGATTGGTGAAAAAAACCTGCAACGAGCAAAGGAAAAGGGGTTAATCAACAGTTACTACGTGTTCCACGCCGGAGACGACCTCGAACTCCTCATGGTTCACGAAAAGGGAGAGGACAATCCTCAGATTCACAAAATGGCTTGGGACACCTTCTTAGAAGCGGTCAAGAAGGCTCAGAGTCTCAAGCTCTACGGAGCCGGACAAGACATTTTAAAAACGGCATTCAGCGGAAACATACGCGGTATGGGTCCATGCTGCACCGAAATGGAAATAGAAGAACGAGCCTCTGACCCTATAGTAGTCTTTGCAGCCGACAAGGCTTCAAGCAGCGCCTTCAACTTCCCAATGTTCCGCATCTTTGCAGACCCAAATAACACAGCAGGGCTGATAATCGACCCAGCGATGGCTGGAGGTTTCAAATTTGAGGTTCTGGACACCAAAGAAAACAAAAAGGTAGTGCTAAAATGCCCAGAAGAGATGTATGAACTCGTCGCGCTGATTGGCACGACCCAACGCTACACGGTCTCCCGCGTTTGGCGAGCCCGAGACGACGTTATTTGTGCCACAACCAGCACAACGAAGCTCTCATTGATAGCTGGAAAATACGTTGGAAAAGACGACCCTGTTGCCCTAGTGAGAGCTCAGCATGGTCTGCCAGCTGTCGGCGAGATTCTTGTACCTTTCATGCACAGCTACTTTGTTGAAGGCTGGATGCGAGGCAGCCACTGGGGACCATTAATGCCAGTGGGGTTGAAAGACAGCAAGTGCACAGTTTTCGATGGACCTCCAAGGATGATTGCCCTAGGCTTTCAGGTTTGCGATGGCAAAATGGCATGCGACGACGATGGAAACCCAATGGTAAGCGACCTCTTCGACGACCCAGCCTTTGACTTGGCACGTTGGGAAGCACAGGAACATGCGGCTACGTTACGTTATATGGGCGAGTTTGAACCCGCTCGACTTCCAGCTGAAACTTTAGAGTACACCACACTGCCACAAGTGCTCGAAAAGCTGAAGGGCAGATTCAAGAAGGCGTAACCCACCTACTGCCGCTCTTTCTGCTACTCGACTAGCATTAGTCTATTCAATAATGTCGCCCAAGGCACATATTGTTAAGACAATTGTTGGTGTTGTGTGTGCTATAAGCGCTTCAGTTCTTCCAAACGAAGCTTGGCTGCTTCATGCACTTTCTGTTTAAGGTCTTCGCCGTGCAGGTTCATTTTGTGAATTACACTCATTTTCTTTGCGAGTTCGGAGTCCCCTAGGCTTTGGAACCAGTTTTCAAAATCCCTTCTTGAAACGTGAAACTCCACCGATTTAACACTCACTTTCTCCACCTTGTCACAAAAGTCTGAGAGACTGTTCGCGTGAACGCCTGAATACTGATGCATGCCAGTGTAGAAATGAAAAGCCTTGTCTGTTGGCATATGGCTCAATATTTTTGTTGCATGCGTCTTATCAATTCTGGGTAAACCTATGGCTTCCTTGCCTAGGTCTGTTATGGCGTAGTAACCATGTTGAGGTGTGAAAACATGCCCCGTTTTTTTAAGCCCTAGTAGATGCATTGTTGAAGCTGCAACTCCTAACCCTGTTCTTTGGGCAACGTCTTTCGACTTCATGGGCTGCCCTTCTTCCCACAATTTCTCGAGAATCTTCATTTTGGCTTCTACTAAACCCATGGTTCATCACATCCTTCTTGCAGCGCCAACACAATAGAATAATCGAACAGCCTTTTCAGTCTTTTTGTATATTCTCCATGAAAAAGCAACAGTCTTTTCGTATAGGAGTCTTTGAAAAGAGGAATTTAAAATCTATCTTTCTGCATTTCTTCGGGTTTGTACGGAACCTCGCATTCTTTTCCACATTCGGCACAAACTGCCTTGTGCATCCTCACTTCAGACACCTCATAGTCGCCTCAAATAGGTAGTTTACTTCTTTTTACTTATGCTAAATAGTCCTCTTCAGACTTTTGTATCTTGAGTAATGTTTGATTATACGTAATGTTTGAATACAAGTTGCTTGCAAACAGATAATACCACCAATCCACAACAAGAAAGGAAAACACAACTTAGCTTTCGGAGCGAATCTACTTGAAAATGGCGGTGCTAGTTTACGAGTATCCCCCAAAGATAGTTGGAGGTTTGGGCACATACGCGGCTGAGATTACACGAAAATTCGTCTTGCTAGACCACGACGTTACCGTGTTCACAATGAACGATGACACAGGAAGTCTTCCAACCAGAGAGCTTTGGCGTGGAATCGAGATTCATCGCCCGCTTCACATAGATGTTTCAGATTCTCTGCCAGACGTCATTGCCGAAGACGTTAGAAAGTGGGGGAGAGGCATTCACTTGTTCTCCAAGATTTTGGTGTACAATTACTTAACAGCCTCAAAAATGGTGAACGAACTGGTTCGAAGCGAAGGCTACCTCTTCGATCTAGTAATCGCCCACGACTGGCTCTCAGCCATGGGAGGCATAGCTATAAAGCGTGAATTAGACTTGCCCTTCGTTTTTCATGTTCACTCAACTGAAAAGGGAAGAACTATGGGCAACGGCTCCGAGGTTGTGAGCAACGTCGAACTTCGAGCTGCACAGTCAGCAGACATGGTGGTGACTGTTTCAAACGCCATGAAAGAAGAATTAATTGGATTAGGATTCCCAGCTGAAAAGATACGAGTTGTCTACAACGGTGTTGACCCCCAAAAGTACAGCAGAGAAGAAGTCAGCGACGAAAAAGTGCGAGAAGTGCGACAGCAATATGGGCTGAAGGACGAAGATGTCATGGTGCTCTTTCTGGGCAGACTCGTCTGGGTTAAAGGCGTAGACAAACTCATCGCCGCAATGCCTCAGGTTCTGCAAAAAATCCCTAACGCAAAACTTGTTATCGTTGGTTTAGGCGACATGCGGGAGTATTTAGAACGAATGGTGCAAAACCTCAAACTTCAAGACGTTGTAAAATTCCGCTTCGAGTTCATACCTGAAGAAGAAAGAATAGCCCACTATGCAGCCTGCGACGTGGCTGTGTTCCCAAGCGTCTATGAGCCTTTCGGCATCGTCGCCCTAGAAGCAATGAGCATGCAAAAACCAGTAGTTGTAGGCGCGAGCGGCATCAGTGGAATGCGTGAAGTCGTTGCCCCTACTGGTCAAGAACAGTGTGGCTTCCATGTGAATCCAAATGACCCCCAAGACATCGCATGGGGAATAGCCAGTGCAGTTGAGGACCCTCAGCGCAAGCTCCAGTTGGGTCAAAACGGCAGGAAAAAGGTGATTCAAGAGTTCAGCTGGGACGTAATCGCCAAAAAAACCATTCAAGTTTACAATGAACTTTTAGAGTCGAAAAAGCCTAAAAAACCTTAACCGTTTGATTCTTGCGCTGGAAGCGAAAAAAGACATGCCAACTGACGCTAACGAGTTGAGAAAAGATTACCTGCTCGACCGCTGGGTTGTCATAGCCACGAAGAGGAAAAAACGCCCAACCGACTTTGCAA
>Ga0315308_1002683_pt1 | contig 10053 bp, 6 predicted proteins | sample TDP3_MG_FD_203078 | JGI IMG/M metagenome (GOLD analysis project Ga0315308, IMG submission 203078) | Freshwater sediment microbial communities from Lake Towuti, South Sulawesi, Indonesia - TDP3 | ecosystem: Environmental > Aquatic > Freshwater > Lake > Sediment | place: Indonesia: South Sulawesi...
TGACTATGCCGTCTGGTTCGAGCAAGCGATAATATTGCTCACCTCGGTAACCGCGGATGCCAGGCTCTGGAGTGACTAATTTGTCTTTGAGTCCACCCAGATATTGGCGACATTCCGCCTCATAGATTCGGTAGAAGCTTGAACGCCCTAGTCCACGTTCTAACGATGCTTTGTTGAAGATAAGGGCGTCTTCCATGTTGTAGCCTTCAAACGATACGACTGCGACTATGCAGTTTTGACCCGAGGGTCGTAGGTCATATCCAATTATATCCATAGGTCTAGTGTCAACAAGAGGCTTCTGAGGATAATGCAAAATGTGAGAGCGGGAGTCAACTCGTAACAAGAAGTTGGTTGAGTATATGCCCAAAGCTTGCTTCGCCATAGCCGCCTCGTAAGAATTGCGCGGAGACTGGTTATGTTCAGCGTAAGGGATTACAGAAGCACATATGCCGAGAATAGTGTAAGTGGTTATTTCCACATGTGTATGCTCGGGGGCAACTCCACCATAATTCAAAGCGATATAGAGGTTTTCTTCCTCTTCGGCGTCAATGTATTCAACTATTCCATTCTTTACTAGGTCTCCCCAAGTCCATTCACCAGCTCGAATCTTTTCTATGTGTTCTGGCAGCAGTTTGGGAACGCCTTTTTCCACAATTATGAGGGGTCTGCGCACGCGTCCTTCGTCGCAGTTTATGTAGATTTCTTCTTTCTCCACGCCATACATCTTGGAAAAATGGGCAACATTCACTTCCGTTGAGATTTCTCCCATTCTACGCTTCGTTCTCAAGTCGTTGGTGAACTCCTCAGGTGACAAACAATAGCCTATGAGACTGCCATCCACGAAAACTTTGGCGCCTGAGTCACGTAGTGACTCGTTTGCCTCTTGAACGGGAATGACGCCCATTTTGTAGAGGGTTTGCTTCACTTTCTCCGCGTTTACGCTTACGGAGATGCTGGAGCCTAAGGCGAGATTCTTCACCAAGCCACAGTTTGAGCCTTCAGGGGTTTCGTTTGGACAAAGTCTACCCCAGTGTGTAGGATGAAGGTCCCTAGCCTCAAAGTTGGGTTGACTGCGACTTAGGGGAGACTGTAGCCTTCGGAGGTGACTTAAAGTGGCAGTGTGGTTTGTTCTATCGAGTAACTGTGTGATGCCTACTCGTCCACGTCCCCAGTTTCCAGTTGCCAAGGCATGTTGGAGCCTCTCTGTGATTATGCCTGGTCGAACCGCTGCCGAAACTGTGAGCAACTGTCGCTTGACACCCATGCGCTCAAGCTGATACTTGACATCTCGAGTGAGATTGCGGAAGGCTATCCTGAATAGGTCAGCGAGTAGAGGACCAGCAAGTTTCAAGCGTTTGTTTTTGAAATGGTCCTTGTCGTCGGGTTTGCGTTTGCCGAGTTTCAACTCGACGACGCGGCTCGCCATCTCACCTAAGAAGAGTGCTTTGTCCCGACGCTTGTCTAGTGTGCGTCCAATGTGGGGCAGAAAGTTTCGGTCAAGGATGCTCTCTGCTTTCTGGCGTCTGTATTCCTCAACTTGTCCGTGGGCAACTCGGCTGCCGATATATAGAATGGCTTCAGGTATCGAATCGATTCCCAACGCTTTTTCAAAGGATGGCTCTATCTCGCTCTGTATGACTTTCTCAGGTGAAATAGCTTCGGCGATTTCTTTGTCAGACTTTAATCCCAAGGCTCGCATCACAATGACCAACGGGATTTCCGTGGGAACACCTGGCATAGAGACGTAGATGGCGCTGTCTGATTTGAGGTGCAGTTCGATGCGGGCCCTGAAGCCAACTGTTGTAGAGAAAATTTTCGCTTGATAAACTGGTGTCGCGCCTCGTGTATCTATGTCTACGAGAACGCGATTAGGAGCTAGATCTTCAAGGGCGACTATGACCCGCTCGGAACCATTGACCACGAAGTAACCGCCCGAGTCGTTGGGGTCTTCGCCGTGTCCGATCAGTTCTTCTGGAAGCAGTTGGGACAGAACGCAGAGCTTTGACTTGAGCATGACAGGTAAGTCGCCTATCAGCACTAATTCTGTTTCTTGTTCCCTTCCGTCAACTATGGGAGTCATCTCCAGCGACAACGGTGCAGCGTAGGTAAGGCTGCGGAAACGCGTTTCTAACGGGTATATTTCATGTTTTGTGCCGTCGACTTCGGTGTTGTAAGGGCCACCTATCTTTGACTGGGGGTCGATTATCCACGCTTGGCCCAGTTTTATCTTGTAGGGTGATTCAGGCACCTCTATGTCGATTTCGCCGACTTCGTTGATGACTTCTTGAAGGCCTCTGTCGATGAACTCGTTGTAAGAATCCAGGTGTTGACGAACCAGACCTTTCTCTCGGAAGAAGGCTTTCTGCAGCAAGAGAAAGTCGTCTTGTGAAACTTCCAACTTCTACCATATCCTCCTCAATGATAAATTGCCCATTACAAAAACATCAGAAAGGACGAGACTGAAATCTTTCAAACTAGGATTTTCCTCCGACGGGCCGGTGTCATCCGACCCGAAAAATCGGGTCTCCAGGCATACGTTTCCCATTTAAATGGGCGTGCTCAAACGTAAACGGCACATCAAACTAATAAAGTTTACTTACGTAAATTCCGCATCGCTTCTGTGTAACGGCTACTTTTGGCAGTTATCTTCGTTATCTAAGGAGCGTGAGGTTTTCATGGGCGCATATGTGACTAAACCTACATCTATTATAGTCTCACCTTCATTCTTCATAAATGCTTTATCTTCGGCAATTATTAGCAGATAGAATATTGAGGTATTCTTTTCCAGTATTTAGTTTCAGAAGTTTTAAATGTGGTGAATATGGAAGATTATAACTGCGTTAACGGGAGTGATCAATATGAGATATGAAAAGATTCCTCGTCTCGTTGCTTTGATTCTGCTACTCCTTCTGATACAGCTCTCTTTGCTAGGCACTCAGGTCTCAGCATCGCCAGCGCCTTCGGCAGCCCTTCTGGAGTGGACTCTTCCGACATACTTAAGCCGCCCGTACGGTGTGGTTGTCTACGGCGAGAAGGTCTACTTCACAGAGCAAGGGGGAAGGATCGGCTACCTAGATCCGTCCACAAACACCCTCAGGGAATGGACTGTCCCTACGACCAGTCCTACTCTGCAGTGCATAGCCATCTATGGAGGCCAGATCTGGTTCACCGAGCTCGGGGCTAACAAGATCGGCCGTTTCGCTCCGTCCACAAACACGTTCACGGAGTGGAGCCTTCCATCAGGAAGCCAACCCTACGGCATAGCCGTCTATGGGGGGAAGGTCTACTTCACAGAGCAGGGGCGTAACAAGATCGGTTGCATAGATCCCAGCGTCTCCACGAAGATCACTGAATGGAATACCGGGGGCTTGTACTACGAGCACCCGCTCGGTATCACAACAGACGCCAGTGGCAATGTCTGGTTTACGGATCTGCAGCGCAAGGTATCTAGGCTTGCGCCCTCCACAGGCGTGCTGAGAACGTGGACGCTTCCAGATAGCCCCTCCAACCCCGCCCACATCACTGTCTCCAAGGACGGCATGGTCTGGTTTACAGAGTACTTCGCCAGGGACAAGATTGGCCGTCTAAACCCTTCCACGAACAAGTTGACGGAATGGGGTGTTCCAACGCCGACAGACGCATACTCCCTTGACATCGTTGAAGACGCTATGGGAAACATCTACTTCACAGAGCACCAAGACAACCAGATCGGCAAGCTTAAACCAGTTGGTGGAGTGACGAGAACAACTACTGTTACCCAGGTCACTGTCACCCCGACCAGTTACAACTCTTACCCAACGAGCAAAGTCGTGGCTCCTACAACTAAGATTGTTACGCCCATATCCTCAACGGTCCCGTCCTGGGTGAGTGGCGGGTTCACCGAATGGAACATACCCACGGCGGACAGCAAACCAGTGGGCATATTCACGGAGGATGGAACCACCTTCTACTTCACAGAATGGTCTGGAAACAAGATAGCCCAGTTCAGGCCCCAGTACACCTTCACGGAATGGACAGTTCCAACGAGCGGCAGCAGTCCAAATGCTGTCGCTGTTTACGGCGGCAAAGTCTGGTTCACCGAGTATCTTGGCAACAAAATCGGTCGTCTGGATCCTTCTACGAACACCTTCACAGAATGGGTGGTCCCAACTGCATCCAGCCAGCCGACCGACATTGCCGTTTACGGCGGTAAGGTCTGGTTCACCGAGTATCTTGGCAACAAAATCGGTCGTCTGGATCCTTCTACGAACACCTTCACCGAGTGGACGGTCCCAACGAGCGGCAGTAAGCCGGCCGGTATAGCCGTTTACGGCGGCAAGGTCTGGTTCATGGAGTTTTCAAGCAGCAAGATCGGTCGTCTGGACCCTTCTACGAACACCTTCACCGAGTGGAAAATCCCAGCATGGGGTGACATTGCCGTTTACGGCGGTAAGGTCTGGTTCACCGAGTTCTGGGGCAACAAGATCGGTCGCTTAGACCCGTCTACGAACACCTTGACCGAATGGACTATCCCGACGAGCAGTAGCTACCCATCTGGCATTGTCGTCTACGGCGGTACAGTCTGGTTCACGGAGTCAGGACTTGGAGAATTCGGGCGAATTGGGCGTTTAGACCCCTCTACAAACAAATTCACCGAATGGACGGTAACATTGTTTACCGGTGTACATGGCATTGCTATCTACGGCGGTAAGGTCTGGTTCACTGAGGCGACAAACAACAATATCGGTAAGCTCTATCCCACCGGCGGAGGCGTCACCACCGCCACTCCAGTCTCCAGCATCCGCTCTTCCACCACTGCAACCAAGACCCCAACTCCGAAGACCGTGGCTCCGGTATCTAAAACCGTGATGCCGGCAAAGACGGACGTGACCGGCCTAGTCTATGGGCTCTTCACAAAGTGGCCCATCCCAACAGCATCCAGCAGTCCATCCGGAATGCCTATTCCCGGCGGCGGTACAGTCTGGTTCACGGAGTATCTTGGCAATAAGATCGGCATGCTCGGCTGAGATGCGCGCCACCTGAATATCCAACAGAGAACGAGATCCCATATCCCCCTCTTTTTTTATTATAAACCCTGATTTTCGATTCATAATTGTTAATAGAATTCACGTTAAAGACAAGATTGATGTCTTTCAAAGCAGAGGCTATAACCGTAATTCCCGCTTTCCTAGTATTTTTGTTAGCCATTTACCTAGCCATATTCTCATTCATCACAGCAGATCCCTCACAGAAACAGCAATGCACATCGCTTGCAGTAGCCCTGTTTTATGGCGGAATATTTATGGCAATTTGTTGGACGATCATTTGGGCAATGAAGAAAACACCTATAATGAGAAACGATGATTCCTGATATCTTCAGCATCTTCTCTAATGTATCTGCAAGTCTTAAAGGCGTATCCAACACCAAATTTTCTTCGTGCTCGCTTGCTAGCCGATTTCCTTTAATGTTAAGGAAATTAGAAAGTGATTTTGCAGCTGTTTGTTCGTCCAGGGCTTGAGGGGTTCAGTCAAACTGCATATCATGGTAATCCTTGAACAAATCCGGCTTTAAGAACTGTCGCGAAGAAAAATGGGGAAGGTTTTACGTTGTTGTGACTGTTGGAGTTGGAGGTTGAACAGGTTGGGTTTTTGAGCCGCGCTTTCTGAGGGCAAACACAGTTCCGATGATCGCTCCTATGACTACTATTGTGATTATACCGCCAATCACCATGAGCCTGATCAGATTTGGCAGTTCGGTTGAGGGCGAAGTTGCTGCTATGTACGCTGTATAGGTTGGGTCATGCTCTACTTTGAAGCCGCTGTACTTTGGATACGAGATGAGGTAGAAGTAATCAGCGTATGTCATATTCAGCATGTGATCCTTGGCCTTCTGATATAACGGTGGGTCAATGTGTGCCACAATCAAAGGCACATACTTCAACAGAGCAACGTGCAGGCTAAACAGGGGGTTCCTTGCGAATCCAGGTCTCGGCGCGGTTCTGGCAACCGCATCATATTCAGCAGACGTTCCTTCATCTGGATCCGCCGTATAGTTGTATAGGTTGTATTTTTTCTTTGTTCCAAAGTTTGCATCAAAAATCTTTTCGTTGCCAGCTTCAGTTGATATCACCCCACTGCTAACATCGACTTCGGCGTCGGTGACATTTTGATCGTTGAATGTGCTCTTAGTCGTGTGGCCAAGAACAAGCGAGTTCTGGAATAAGACTATACTCATCTTGATGTGTTGTTTCTCAAGATATTGATAGATAGTTTCGTCAGAGATTTTTGTTCCGTTAACTCGGTAAGTGCCTGTGCTATTATAGTGCACAACGATTGGGATGAACAACAGCCAGTGGATCAGCCATAGATTAGTCATTCTTCCGATGACGTAGCTGGCTGTCACCGTCGCCTTGTGGTCTGTCGGGTTCAGAGTCAACCTATACTTGAAGTTCAACTCTTCATAGGTTGTGATGGCTATAGGAAAGCTCCTTTCATACCGTGGGTTGGCTGGGTCAATGAACATTCTCCACCAGACCGCTGTGAGATTAGTGTATCGCATGCCCCATTCCCACGTTAGTTTGTCATCCGAGGGCTTCAAGGGTGTAATTGTGGTTTTGCTGCTCAACGCAGGTTTTGTCGAGTTTCCGTAGAGGCTGGTGAGGTTGAACCCTAGTGAGAAGGATGCGTAGAGATTGTCGTTTCTGTCAGGCGAGTCTCGATGCAGGGAATTGGCGGTATCATTGAAGGCTAACAACATAATGAAAGATGAACTCGTCAACACATCCTTGCCTGCAGGGGTCTTGTAATGCTCCAAGAAACTCTGCACTGGAATAGTTAACGCTCCCTCTCCCGCCGTGATGTTAATCAGACCACTGAAGAATAGTTGAAATCCACTGACGTTGACGTAAGCTAAATACAAGTTAGCGTGCCAATTTGCGGGTGGCGGTGTCTTATTGTGACTGGCAGCGTACGAACGTGCAAAATCAAAGAAGTCGACGGTTTTACTGAAGCTTTGAAGTTTAAAATCGTTCGGCGTCAACGTCTCAGCCGCAGAACTTGGCGTTACTAGCAGAGCCAGAGTGAACACTAGAAATAGAGCTACTCCGTACATTTTTTCTCTTTGCATGGTAACCAACTCGCAAAACGGTTGTTGGGGGTTAACCTAATAACTTTATGAACCCACAATTCATGTCACCAATCAAGCATGTGTGACTCATTTGTTTCCGACAAGCTCTTAAACTGATACAACATGAATGGCAAGTAGAAGGAGGCCCATCATTGCTTGAAGGTCTATTTACGTTTCTTTTTTCAAGCAGTTGGCTACTCTCTTTACAAGACCTTGCTCCCCTAATTGGATTAACGGTGATTGTCATCATACTGGTCGTCATCGCCATAGTGATTGTTAAGTGGTACCGCTTTTGGGTAAAAAAAGGCTTAGAAGAATATGAGAGAGAACATGGCAAAACATGACTGAAAAGCGCTGGCGCCCTGTAGTTTAGAATTGAAAAATACGAGTTAACTGATTCTCACTGAAGCTTTTTTCTCTCAGGCTTTAGTCGAGCAAGTTGCGAGGCATTTCACAGCTTTGAGAGATTTTCTATCACGTCGACTGCTTTATCTAGACCCTTGAATCTGCTGGAGTACTCACTTATCTTCTTCACATTGTTTTTGTAAAAATCTCTTCTCTCTTCAATTTCAAGAACGGCTGACTTCAACTGCGGTTCGTTTTGCACAGATATTGAGCATTTTAGTTCCTGCAGTTTTCTGGCATTTCCCATTTGTTCGGGCTGGGTTGGGATGCAGACACTGGGTTTTCTGTGTTTTATCACCTCGAAGCAGGTTCCGTGACCGCCACTGAAAACTATCATCTTAGCGTTTCTCATGCATTCATTTCGCTGTTCCCTGTTTAACCAGCTATAAATCTCGCATTTTCCATGTTTCTTCGCAACCTTATTGTCGGGTTCGCCTAGGCTAACAATGCTCTTGGTTTCTAAACGTGAAAGCACGGGGATTATCATTCTGGCCAGTTTGGCTCTCGTGCCTAATGGGCCGCTTATGGGCGCGAAAATATGGTTCTCTGAACCTCTCTCAGTGGTCATGTGGAGAAAACTGCCGACGAATTCAACTTTGTCTCTGATTCCTATTTGGTCGAGGTTTCCGAGGCTGTATTCGCATATTGTGTGCTTGGGGTTGTCGGGAACGATTATTTTTTCACATTTTTTCACATACTTTTCTGTGAACCTTTCGCCCGGTGTGAGCAAGACGGAGAACCGGTAACTTGGTCGAATGATGTTGGTGATGTAGACGGATGGTATTTTCCATCTATGCGCCAATCGCAGAGCGTGCATGTCGCCGTCGGAAATTATCAACTCGGGCTTGATCTTTAGGATGCGCTTTCGCAGGTCGTAGTATCGATGAATTGTTTCAGCTGCGCTTGGACTCTTTATCTCTAGCCTCTTGTAGTCATAGTTGTATCGAGGTAGCGGAATCAAGATGTTGAGGACCGAGGCTGAAGCCAACACTCCAAATGAGCTTTCATACCATGCCACAGGCGTGCACGGGTAAACGTTTTCAAACTCCTTTTTTAAGAGTTGATAGGCGGTTCCGCCGGAGAAAAAGAAGAGTTCGTGTCCTCTCTCCGCCAATTTCTTACCGAGTGGTGTAATCCTTGAAACGTGACCCAAACCCAGCTCGGTGCAGCTCAGAAGCAGTCTCATGGAAGATAAGAGGAGCGAACGCGATTTATTTCAATTGCTCCACATAGTCTATTTAACTATGAAAACAGCTGTGATCGTGCCCACCTTCAACGAAGAGAAGTCCTTGCAATTAACTCTTAAGAACCTACGGAACCAGACCTACAAGGATTTTGATCTGATTGTTAAAGATGGGTTGAGCATTGATAGAACCGTTGAAATCGCCTCAAAGTACACTAGTAAAGTTTTCTCCGAAAGAGACACATCCCCTGGAGAGGCTCGAAATCAAGCAGTAAAATACGTTGACAAAGACTGCGCCATAATTGTCTTCATAGACGCAGACACCACACTCACACCCAACTCTTTGGAAAGAATTGTTAAAGGTTTCAAAGAGCACCACATAAGTTTCATTATTCCAAAATACCTGCCCCGAAAAGAGATTGTACGGGCAAATGGAGAATTTGTTCAACTTCCCCATCCGGCCATCGGACTTTGGTTTGCGTTTGAACACTTGTTCAGAAAATACGTTGACAACTACGGCGGGGGGATGTGCATGCCAGTTGATGCTCAAAGCTTCAGGAGCGCAGGTGGCTTCCGTGAAGAACTCAAAGTGTGCGAAGACATTGAACTCTCTTATCGACTGCGCAAGAGAGGCAGAGTGTTAGTCGACGACGAAATACTCGTTTTTGTTTCTACGAGGAGATACCTACGCGAAGGCGTTATCCGCGGATTACTCACCTACTTCCTCTACAGAATGATGTGGCACCTAGGCGTTCACCAGCCCATGCGCTCTGCAGCCAGATGATTCAGATTTCAAGATTCTCTAATATTGCCAGCATTTTTCGGGCGTTGCCCAGCATAGCGTGGTTGTTGTTGAAGAACACATAGGCTTTTTCCGGCTTTACCTGAGCAATATTCTTGGCAACTTCCTCTAGTTCTTCGTCTTTGTAATGGGTGGAATACCAATCATACCTTCCGTGCATTCTATCGTACACTATTCCGTTTGTGTTGAAGACATCGAGCGGGTAGTCTGGGCAATCCACGCTAACCCATGTGATTCCAAGCTTTGAAGCCCACTCCATCCAAGTTTTATTAAACCAGTCTAGATTCCTGACTTCCAGCGCAAACTTCTGCCCGATGCCCGTCTTCTCCACAAATTTATTGAGCCTAGAGGCAAAACTGGATGTCATGAATGGGGGTAGTTGAAACAAGTAGAAATCAATGTTTGGCTCTAAGGGCTTGAACGTGGCCTCAAATCGTCTCCATGAATCCAAGGCTCTTTCACCAAACTTAAAGGTGTGCGTTATCAAGCGGTTCACTTTGATTGACCATCTGAGTTGGTTTCCCTTTGTCATCCATGATTCTACCCATTTAGGAAGGG
>Ga0315308_1002685_pt1 | contig 10051 bp, 7 predicted proteins | sample TDP3_MG_FD_203078 | JGI IMG/M metagenome (GOLD analysis project Ga0315308, IMG submission 203078) | Freshwater sediment microbial communities from Lake Towuti, South Sulawesi, Indonesia - TDP3 | ecosystem: Environmental > Aquatic > Freshwater > Lake > Sediment | place: Indonesia: South Sulawesi...
GAAGCACAGCAACCTGTGGTGCGTCTTTCGATGGGAACAGGGGGAACAGGAGGAGTGTTTTATGTCATGGGTGGGGGCATTGCCAACATCCTGACCAAGTACATGCCAAACACCGAGGTCACCGTGGAGGTCACCGGCGGCTCTGTCGACAACTGCAAATTGCTCAAGGCGGGCAAGGCAGACGTAGGGCTTTCCGGGGCCGATATTTGTGTTGATGCCTTCAATGGTATAGAAAAGTTCGGTAAAGGAGCCCCTGAAGACAAAATCCCACTCCGCACTCTGGGTGCTATCTACACGAATCACATGCATTTTATCACCCATAAGGACAGCCCCATTCAGTCTGTCTATGATCTGAGAGGGAAACGTGTGTCCACTGGGTCCCCGGGGAGTGGAACCGAAGTGAAAACCACCAAGATTCTTGACGCCTTTGGGATCCATGTTGACAAAGACATCAAGCGGGAGCGTTTGGGGGCAAACGAGTCGGTGAACGCCTTTAAGGATAGAAAACTGGACGTGATTGGTTGGGATGGTGGAATTCCCACTGGTGCTATCCTCGACTTGGCATCTACTCCAGGAATCAGTATTAAAATGCTCCATTGCGCAGAGGGATTGCCTCAATTGGAAAAGAAATACCCGGGACTCTATTACCCGACCGTTATTCCCAAAGGGACCTATCCGGGCATCGATTATGATGTGCAGAGTATCGGTCACACCAACCTCTTCGTGACTTTAGAGAAGATGGACAGCCAGCTAGCCTACAATATTATCAAGACGCTTTATGGTCATATCAATCCGGATCTCATTGCAGTTCATAAAGAAGCGGCTAAAATTACTCTAAGAACACTTGCGACAGGGTCACCCATCCCGTTTCATCCAGGCGCAGTGAAATTTTTTGCTGAGAATGGAATTACGGTAAAATAAAGGATCTCCCTTTGTTACTGTAGGGTTAATAATCGCTTTTTTGGAGTCACTGTAAAAGTGGCCCAGAGTAATCTTTTTGTTTAAATCTTCCTTTCACATTTATTAGGAAAAGAGCATATCCTATTGTAGAGGCGTAGCATGGCGTAAGAATGTTCCCAGTAGATGGTACGCCTCTACGCTTTTTTTCTCTCTAATCTTGCTGAAGGGAGAAATTATTATTTTTCTCTTTTTTACTCAATGGTCAATGGATAATAAAAACAATTTGTTGTTAGGAGGATTTGAATAAAGGGAGAATGAACTAATGGAAAAGCCCCCTTCTGAGGAACAGGCTCTGGACAAGGAAACCCTCAAAAAGGCAGAAAAGTATATTGAAGAAGACGAAGGATTAATTGATGCACTTCCTCCTGGGTTTGCAAACTGGGCGGTGACCATCATCGCTGTCATCATGTCTATTGTCCACCTTTACGCTGCAGTGGGAATTATTACTCCTCACATCTTACGTGGGATCCATGTGATGTTTGTGACCGGACTCACTTTTCTGGTTTTCCCTGTCGCCAAAAGGTTCCGCGGAAAGATTTTTGGGTTCGATATCATCTTTGCCCTCGTAAGCATCATTCCTATCATTTATCTCATCATAGACTTCGACAATATCATTGACAGGGCTGTTACGCCTACTCATTGGGATGTTCTAATGGGCAGCATTCTGATTCTCGTCGTCCTTGAGACCAACCGTAGGTCTACCGGGATGGTCATGCCCATTACGGCGCTCTGTTTTGTGGCGTATGCCATCATTGGTCCTTTGCTTCCCAAACCATGGACGCATCGAGGTTATGATATTCCTCGTATTGTTGGACACTTATATATAACTTTAGAAGGAATCTTCGGAGTCCCCATCGATGTATCGTCCACTTTCATAATTCTTTTCACCATTTTCGGGGCTTTTCTCCAGTATTCCGGAGCTGGCAAGTTTTATGTAGATTTCTCTTTTGCACTCATGGGAGGGAAACGAACCGGTGCGGGAAGGACAGTTACCTTGGCCTCTTTTCTCTTAGGGGGGCCCTCCGGAAGCGGTACAGCAACCACGGTAACTTTGGGAGCATTTGCCTGGCCTATGCTGGCCAAAGCCGGGTATCCCAGGGATGTTGCAGGAGGTCTCCTTGCGGCAGGAGGTATTGGAGCCTTAATCTCACCCCCAGTTCTCGGCGCGGCTGCATTCCTGATCGCTGAGCTCCTCAAGATCTCTTATTTGGAAGTAGTTATCATGGCCAGCATCCCAACGCTTCTATACTACTGGTCCATCTTCCTCATGGTAGAATTCGATGCCAAAAAATATGGAGTGAAGCATGTCGAAATTTCCACCACTTCAGCAAGCTCATTGATTAAAAGGTACTGGTATCAACTGTTTTCTCTCATCTCTATTGTCATTTTTATGGTTTTTGGATTTACGGCAATTCTATCCGTCTTTCTCGCAACAGTCCTCGCCTTTTTAACTTCCTTTATTAGAAAAGAAACAGCCATCGGACTCTCAAGACTGATACAATGTCTAAGAAGTGGCTCGCTGAACATCCTGAGTGTAGCCTCGACCTGCGCAACAGCTGGGATCATCGTGGGTGTTGTAACCCTCACTGGACTAGGCATAAAATTCAGTGCGATCATCCTTCACTACGCAGGAAATAGCCTCCTATTGACTGCCATTTACTGTGCCTTGATCATTTGGGTAATTGGTCTTGCCGTGCCAGTGACAGCTACCTATATTATAGCCGTAGTAATGGTAGCTCCAGCCTTTATCATGTTAGGAGTGCCTGACTACGCTGCTCATATGTTTGTCTTCTATTACGCCATTCTCTCTGAGGTTTCTCCTCCTACTGCCCTTTCTCCTTTTGCGGCAGCAGCCATTTGCAAAGGAGACCCTTATAAGACAACGATCTTCGCATGGAAGTATACACTTCCCGCATTTTTAATTCCCTTTACATTCACGATTCATCCCAATGGAGTGGGGATACTGTTACGCGGCTCTCTTCTAAATGTACTAACCACATTCATCACTGCCCTCCTCGGTGTCCTTGCTCTGGCAGGCGGGGTGGACAGCTGGTTTTTCAAGCGTACAACCCTTCTCGAAAGAATATTACTGATCATAGCCGGGCTTTCTCTCATGTATCCTGCTGGCTGGACAGATTTGGTCGGAGTCGGCTTAGTAGGGTTCGTCATCTTCTCCCAACGATTGCGAAAAGGGGTTCCAGCACCTACTTATTAGTCATCTCCATTCCATCCATTCAGGATCGTCTTCCGTTGAGCGATGATGGGGTTTCAAAAGAAATTTGTTCTAAGATTGGTTCTTATTCAAATCAAATGATGGAGGGGAAATGGGGAAAGAATGCCACGGATGGGCTCACAACCATTAGAAAAAGACAGAATAATTTCTTACTAACATCTCCAGGTCATATGTAAATTGATCCGGCGACTGCTTTATTCTCTCCAAAAGTTCGCCCTTGGGGATTAACTGCATCCCTATCGCTTCCCCATCCACAAACCTAACAGGGCCACTGTAGATCCCCGCAAAAATCGTCACTTTGTGTCTCTTCACCCACGGTTCTCCATCTTTAACATGCCGGATTGATTTCATCCATGGGTTGTAGTCGATAGGTCTCACCACAGCGAACTGATGAGTATCATGTGCCTGCACTACTTGGGGGTACTCCAATAAATCGGTTAATATCACTTGCACACCAATCTCTTCCCGTGTCTCTCTGTACAGAGTGGAGAAAGCGGTCTCTCCGACATAAACATGCCCACCAACGGTTTTATCATATCGATTCGGATTTTCTGGTTTGTCACCTCTTTTGACAATATATAACTCTCCTTTCAAATTCGATAAAACAAGATAAATGGTCTCTACTGCTAAATGGGCGTCTCCATGTTTATAAGAAAAATCACGGATCTCTTTTAAAAGGGCCTCCCTATCTTGTGTTTTAATTAACTGACCCCGCTGATCATAAGCATGTAATAGTTCCATTATCTTCTAAGCGAATCTCCCCGCCCTAAAGGGCGGGGCTTCCCGGTAAGGTAGTTTCCTTTTATATTGTGCCCCTTGGCCCCGTCCTGAAAGACGGGGCTTGCGGGGCACGTGCCGGTCAAAATCGAATATTAAGATATCACCATTTTTATAAAAAGCAAGATTCCCGAATTGATAGGTTCTCTCTTTTTCAGTAAAAGATAACTAAATTCCTTCCTGCTAGGTGTCAATCACGGATACCTTGTTGAAAATTTAGAACTTGACAATAAGAAGGGTTTTATTTATTAAAATGGTAAGACCATTTGACAATTGCTCAGAAATCGGTTCCGAAGACCTTGGCTTTCAGGATTGGGCAATGGGTACGAGATGAATGGGTTTTAAATGTTTCCGAGAGCCAGCTCTGAGAAGGAGAATCAAAATATGTTTAAAACCATTAAGCATGTTAGGGTTTCTGATGAAATTGTAAATCAAATAAAGAACCTTATCAGCGAGGGGAAGTTAAAGCCTGGCGTTCAACTTCCCCCCGAACGGGACCTCATTAGAGAATTTGGCGTGAGCCGCCCGTCCCTTCGGGAGGCCCTAAAATCTTTAGTGGCGATGGGCTTTTTGGATGTGAGACAGGCTAAAAGGACATTTGTTAAGTCAATGACCTCCCAAAAGATCCAGGAGCCCCTCTCTCTTTTGATTAAAACAGATACCCAGAAAATCTTCGACCTGATAGAAGTAAGAAAAGCGCTGGAGGCCTGGAGTGCCTTTCACGCTGCCGAAAGGGCTACAGAAAAGGATATTGAGCAACTGGAGTCTATCCTCAAAGAGATGAAGGCAGCCTCTGAGAAAGGTCGTTCTTGGGAAAAGGAAGACGCCGATTTTCACCTGGCCATCGCCCAGGCTACCCATAATACAATCCAAACCCACATCATGTCCACCATCTATGATCTCTTGAGGGAATCCGTGGCAAGAGTTTTTACGGATCGAGCAAAGGTAAAGAAGTTATTCCAGCAGCACTATCGAATATTCAGCGCGATCAAAAACCACTCCCCCGAAAAAGCCAGGGATAGAACTCTCGAGCATCTCGACTATGTCGACTCAGAGGTAAAGGCATTCAGGAATCAAAAGATGTCTTCGTAAGGATGCTATCTGGGAACCAAGAAGTTATAGTTAGCCTAAGTTCTTAGTTCGGAGTGTAAACATGTCAATCGTTCGAAAACTGATTGAAATTGTCGGTGAGCAGAATTTTACAGACCAGTTAGAGGAGTTGGTGCCTTACAGTTATGATGCCTCGATGAATGTCCATCGCCCCGATGCTGCAGTCTGGCCAGAATCGACAGAACAGGTAGCAGCGGTCATCAAGTTTGCAAATGAACACAAGATCCCAGTCGTCCCTCGAGGGGCAGGCACAAGCCTCAGCGGAGGGGTGATCCCCATCCGTGGCGGGATCATCATCGATCTTTCCCGGATGAATAGAATTCTGGAAATCAGTATCGAGAACCGTTATACACGAGTCCAGGCTGGTGTGGTCTGTGACGACCTCAATAGAGAATTGACAAAACATGGATTTACTTTTCCTCCGGATCCAGCGAGTAGCTCTGTAGCCACCATCGGAGGAAATGTGGCTACTAATGCCGGTGGAATAAAAGGAGCCAAATATGGCACGACCCGTGACTATGTCCTTGGCCTTCAGGTTGTTTTGCCCAACGGGGAGGTGATGCGTACAGGCTCGTACACGATGAAGTGTGTCTCCGGGTATGACTTGGCCAAACTCTTCATCGGGGCAGAAGGAACTTTGGGAGTAATTACGGAGGTGACATTAAAAATTAATCCCGTTCCCCGTCATGCCATGACGGCCGTTGCCACTTATGACAGGCTGGAGGATGCAGGAAAGGCCATCTTCCAGACCATGACCAGTGGTGTTATTCCCAGCGTCATGGAGATCCTAGATAAGGTGACACTCAAATCGATCAAAGAGAACACTGACATCGATCTTCCTGAAGCAGAGGCCATGATCCTGACAGAGACAGACGGTTACACCTGGGAAGAAGTGGAAGCCCAGATGGAGGTCGTTCTCAGCATACTTAGTAGGAACAATCCTAGCACCATCAAGACGGCGAAGGATGAGAACGACCGGCTAAGTCTTTGGAAAGCCCGCAAGTCTGCTTATGCCACACTCGCCCGGGCCAGCAATAGCTTTGTATTGGATGATGTCACGGTTCCTATTTCCAGAATCCCGGAGTTATTGGTGGGAATTCAGCAGATCGCTCAAAAGCATGACATCGTGGTGGCTACTTTCGGGCATGCTGGCGATGGAAATCTCCATCCGCAGATTCTTTACGATGAATACGACCCGAAACAGGTGGAGAAGATGGAGCAGGCCGAGGAGGAGATCTTTCGCTTAGCCATTTCCCTTAACGGGACCCTGTCGGGAGAACATGGAATCGGCCTCTCCAAGGCAAATTATATGACACTGGAACACGACCCGGTGGAGATGGCTTTGATGAGAAATATTAAGAAGACCTTGGATCCCAACAATATCATGAATCCGGGGAAAAGAGCACTGGATTAGGAGGTCAAGAATTGGAATATTGGAATACTGGAACAGTGGAATATTGGGTTTTAAACGAATCAAAGTGTGGATAGTTTTCCCATTATTCCAACACTCCAACATTCCATCATTCCATTCTTTTAGGGAGAGCGAATGCCTGATCAAATACAATTTGATGAAAAGCGACGGAAGGCAATCACCCAGTGCTCTCGATGTGGATTTTGTCGGGCGGTTTGCCCCATCTTTGAGCTGACCAAGAGACCCATTACCAATGCCCGCGGTAAGATGATTCTTCTTAAGGAAGTAATGGAGGGAAAGCTTCCTGTTACGGAGGGAGTAGCTCAAGCCCTGCTGCGCTGCACGACCTGCATGAATTGTACGGTCAACTGCCCATCTGGAGTGGATCCTCAGGAAGCGTTCAAGGCAGCACGGAAGGATATGGTGAGGATGGGTTTCGACAACCTCTTCAAAGCAATGGGCGAGATCGTTGAGAAATACGGAAATATCTATGGGGAAAAAGAAAGGCATGATTGGGGTCACAAAAAGAATGGAGCTCCTTACGTCCTATTCGTGGGCTGTGTAGGAACCTACCGAGAGGAGGAGAGCGTAGAGGAAACGATCCGATTTTTGGATCTCATGAAGGTTGACTTCACGATGATCGATGAGGCCTGCTGCAGTGGCGTCTTGGAGGATGTGGGTTACAAGATGAAGGATGAGTTAGCGAAACGCAATGTTCGAGAGCTCCAGAAGATCGGAGCGAAAACATTAATCACGACTTGCCCTTACTGTTACCGGGTGTTTAAAGAACATCCTGCGTATAAAAATTTAGGACTCGAGCTCAAGCACATCACCCAGTTTCTAAAGGACTTTAATTTTGGAGTAAAAACTGAGAAGAAAGTTACTTACCATGATCCGTGCGATCTCGGTCGCCACGCGGGTATCTATGAAGAGCCGAGGGAGATCATCCGAAAAATCGCGCCCAATTTTGTGGAGCCGAGGCGCACCAGGGACAATGCCATGTGTTGCGGCTCAGGTGGTGGGCTCAGAGGTTCCTTTCCCGAAGACTCTATCGAAATCTCGAGAAATCGACTAAGCCAAATCATCGAGGAGACGGGGGCTGAAATTCTACTCACCGAATGCCCCTCCTGTGTGCACAATTTCAGGAACGCAAAACTTCGAAAACAGAAAATTGAGATTTACAACATTACTGAATTTATCGCCCAACTCTTACAAGAGAATATGTCAGGGGCGAGGAGTGAGGCGTAAGGGGTTAACACCTTACGACTTGCGACTTACGACTTACACTTGATCAGGGAGGTGTGTAAATGAATATCGAGGGCTATGAATTTCCAGAGGGGCTTTATTATGACAAGAATCATTTTTGGGCTCGAGTAGAGGGTGATCTGGTGGTTATGGGAATGAATCAGTACGCTCAGAAAATGGCCGGAACCATTGTTTATGTGGGCCTACCTCCCGAAGGGAAGAAACTTACTCAGGGGAAAAACTTCACCAAGATCGAATCGGGCAAATGGCTTGGAAAGGTCTTTTCTGTAGTGAGCGGTGAACTGGTAGCCGTGAACGAAGAGCTGGAACGGAAGGCCAAGTTGATCAACGAGGACTGCTACGGAAAAGGGTGGATGTTTAGAATCAAACCCAATAACCTCGATGAGCTCAAGAATCTCATGACTGATCCTGAAGTCATTCGGGAGTGGCTAAAAGGCGAAATCGCTCAACACGGTAAAAAATAAATTCCGTGCTGCGGTTATGCGGTGCTACCGTGCTGCAGCTAACAGCAACACAGCAGCACGGCAACACGGCAGCACTCTTAAAAACGTATGAAACTCTCAGCCCTTTCTCCCAAACAATTAATTGAGATCGATGCCTGCACTCGCTGTGGTGAGTGTCTGAAATATTGTCCTGTCTATGCTCAAAAGGGTGAAGAGGAGATCGATCCTCGGGGAAAGATTCAGGCCTTTAAGGCTTTTATTCGCAGTCAATACGGACTATGGGCCAAAATCTTCGGCCCCCAGGAACTGGATGAGGAGAAATTAAAAAAATTCTCCGAAATGGTCTACCGCTGTACCCTGTGCGGCGAATGCAGCGTGAGCTGTCCCGTCTCGATCGATGCCAAAAGCCTCTGGACTGCTTTGCGAGAGACCTTGGTGGAAATGGGCCATTTCCCTGAGGCAGCGAAACGGATGAAGACGAATGTCCTCGAGGCTTATAATGTCTCTGGAGACGAAAACGAAGAGAGGACAGAGTGGCTTGAGTTCCTCGATGAGCTCCCCGATCATCAGTATCAGAAAGAAAAAGCCCAAGTGGCTTTTTTTGTGGGCTGTGTGGCTTCCTTTTTCCCCTTGGTTCAGAAGATTCCTGTTGCGTTTGTTGAAATCTTAAGCAAAACAGAAGTCGACTTCACACTCCTAGGTGGTGAGGAATGGTGCTGCGGGTTCCCTCTCATCGGTGCAGGGATGAAAAAGGAGGCCGACGTTCTCATCCGGCACAATTTGGAGACGGTCAAAAAGAAAGGTGTAGAAAGAGTGGTCTTTGCCTGTCCCTCCTGTTACCAGACCTGGATGGAGGAGTATAAGACTAATATCAAGATTTTTCATTCCACCCAGTTCATCAAGAAACTGATAGACGAGGGGAAAATCAGTTTCAAAGAGAAGAGGATGAAGGTAACCTATCACGACCCCTGCGACCTGGGGAGAGCCAGTGGAGTCTATGAGGCACCAAGAGAAATTCTGATGGCCATCCCGGGAGTGGAACTGGTGGAAATGGCAGACAGCAGAGAGCAGTGCAAGTGTTGTGGAGGAGGTGGCAATCTGGAAATGGTCGATCCAGAATTATCGGCTGCCCTTGCTCAGGCGAAGATCGACCAGATCCAAGCTACAGGGGCTGATACAGTGATCACTGCTTGTCAACAATGCGTCCGAACCATCCTGACCACAGCCCGAAGAAAAGAAATCCCGATTAATGCGATGGATATTACGGAATTTGTGCTGAAGAGTAGGGCATAGAGCATGGAGCATAGCGCATAGCGAAATGATAAGCACCAAATCCCAAGCACCAAATTCCAAATAAGCTCCAATTGGCCAAATTCAAAATTCTAAACGAAATCGTTTGAGTCATTTGAAATTGGAGCTTGGAATTTATTTGGAATTTGGAATTTGAAATTTGGGATTTTGGACGACGGTCGCTACATAATTCCGCTTTATACTTTGAGTCTCACGAATTAGCAACCTATGGATAAACATTTAATTTTCTACATCATGTTCTTCCCTACGGTCATTCTCTTTATATCGGGAATGACTCTTCGAATCAGTATCTGGCTGGAGGGGAGTGTCGAAGCGGCAAGAAATGCTGCCAAATGGGAAAAATTCAAAATCTACATCGGGAGAGGATGGAGAGGATTCTGGTCGAGGCCGGGTTGGTATACAAAAATTCTTATCATCGAGGTGATCTTCCATCGGAAACTCTTTGGCCAATCTTTTTACCGCTGGTTAGCCCATACGCTTCTGGTTTTCGGGTTTGTGGCCACTTTTGTTGTGGATATGATCAAAGGGTTCACCACCGGT
>Ga0315308_1002687_pt1 | contig 10048 bp, 4 predicted proteins | sample TDP3_MG_FD_203078 | JGI IMG/M metagenome (GOLD analysis project Ga0315308, IMG submission 203078) | Freshwater sediment microbial communities from Lake Towuti, South Sulawesi, Indonesia - TDP3 | ecosystem: Environmental > Aquatic > Freshwater > Lake > Sediment | place: Indonesia: South Sulawesi...
CGGTTGGGCCTCTCTTCGTCATCGCCTTCGTCGCGTCAACGATAGCAAGGTTGGGACGTATGACGGAGTTTAGATCTGCTATGCATTGGCTAAGGTTAACCTGATGGAACCGCCCCTTCTCGCTATCTGGAACAGTCCCCATCATGTTCTTCAGGCATATCGTTGTAATCGTGGCTGAATGTCTCTTCAGTCTTGATACATTCACGACGTACGAGCTGTCGCGAACGGTCTTGAAAACGTCAGCTGAGGTAATGGCGCGACCTTTAGGAAGATCCACGCTTACTGCCGGATCATTTCTCAGATCCCGCACCTCCGCACCAGCTTCCTCAGCTAGGCTTCTTGTACCAGTCACACGCAACGCGTGTTCGGTATCATACCCTCTCACCGAACTTTCACCCACAACTACTCGAGTGGGGCTAGCTCGTTTCAGAGACCTGATAACCGCTGCGGTTATCTCGGGATCTGTGACGGCATCCTTCTCGTAGAACCCAACATTGGGCTTCACGAGAATGCTTGTCCCCATAGGGACCAACTTCTCTACTCCACCCAGCAATTCGAGAGCCTTGTCAACCAGCGCCTGAGGACCAACATTCGGAGCTCCTCTGACCATAACCACGCCGGCGGATTTGGAAGCTGGTCCGACAGCAGTTGTGGCAGTAACTGTCTTGGTGACTGTGGCGGTCACAGTGCTCGTCTGGGTCTCGACAGTCTTAGGTGCGAGGAAGTCGATTAGTCTCGCTGCCAAGAACCCTGACACGCCGGCGGCCAGGAGTTTGAGAAAGGTTCTCCGACTGACTGAGGCCAGCGGCGACCTGTCTTTCCTTGTCTCGCTTGGTTCCACTTATGCCCGCCTCTAGCAGGAACTTCAGCGTAGCCAATTGATCTGGAGTATTAAGCATTTGGAATGATTGGTTGCGGTATCGAAGTGCCGGCAAACTCCTGTTGACTCGTGATCATGATGGGACGCCCCGCCTATTGGCAACCGGATGAGATCCTTTCGAGTCGGAGAAATCCTGCCACGAGGTCGTGCCAGCCATGAACTGCAAGAATCATTCATACTCCTTATATCTGTCGGTCATGCGTAGACGAACTTCACTTCATATCCGTCAGTCATGGATGATCAATGAGGGGCTGACCAAGAATTGAGACGTCTGACTAGGAGACAGTTCATATGTGCCGCGTGCGGTGGAGTAGTGGCAGTTGTCGGAGGATACTACCTTCGTGATTCTCTCTATGCCCCAACTCCTAAACAGATCGTTCCTCCCACGCTACGAGAGGCAATGCATTACGAACAAGTGGGCCAAGAAGCGGTTCTTTGCAAGCTCTGCTACAGGAAATGCCTGATTCAGCAAGGCGGGAGGGGCGTATGCGGTACAAGAGAGAACAGGAGAGGAAAGTTATATGCTCTGGTTTACGGTAGACCCGCGGCTATCCACTTAGACCCCATAGAAAAGCTGCCTCTATACCACATGAGTCCAGGAGCAGTCTCCCTTTGTGCAGGATCAGCGGGATGCAACCTCCATTGTCTCAACTGCATAAACTGGTCGATCGCACTCAAACCCCCTGAAGACATTGAAGCTGTTTCGAAGTCCCCTGCCGAACTGGTTCAGACGGCGAAAGAAAACGGGGCCAGGATCATTGCCTTCACGTACAATGAGCCGATAATGTTCTATGAATACATCTATGATGTTTTCAAATTGGCAAAGGCGGCGGGCATCAAGACCTGTTTTCACACAAACGCAACGATGAACACGAAACCTCTGGAGGACCTCTCGCCATACATAGACACAGTTGTTGCAGACCTCAAGGCCTTCAGCAACGAAACCTACCTGAAACTGACATCCGGAGAGATTGAACCCGTTCTGCGCTTCCTCAAAGATGTGAAGAGATTGGGCTTGTGGTTAGAGATAGTGCATCTCATAATTCCAACAATGACCGACGATGATCAAAAGATCACAGAGATGAGCACATGGATAGTGAGCGAACTCGGAGCCGAAACCCCGCTTCACCTCTCAAGGTTCTTCCCAAGCTACAAACTGGAGAAACTGTCCGCAACACCGCTGAATACGATGATGAAAGCGTACGAGACAACGAAGAAAGCTGGGTTGAAGTTCGTCTACATGGGAAACGTGCCAGGTCAAGGCCTAGCTGACACAAACTGCCCTAGCTGCCGCCACATGCTCATACAACGTAAGCAGTTCGCAGTATACTGCAACAATGTGAAAGACGGCAAATGCAAGTACTGCGGAGGCCCCGTTGCGGGAGCTTGGTAACTGGCTGATTCACGGCGCCAAGCAACTCGCAGAGGAATCCGATTGGTATTTCCGAGAAAAGCTGCGATTGCCATAGCGGCCATAATCATTGTGGCGTCAGGAGTACTGGCAGGCTTCAGTCGGACTACTCTGAAGCCGAGCGAAATCCCAAGCCAAGAGGAGATACTTCCTTGGTTGATCAGGGAAGAGGGCATACTCCTCGAGGAGGATTTTTCGAGCGTACTCGTCGGTTGGACTCTCAAAGGGAAAAGCACCACAACAGTTGACGAGGCTGGGGAAAAGGTATGGAGTGGAGAGGACGGTGGAACAGCGACTCCGCTAAGTTCAGAGTGGAGTGACTACACGTTCAGATTCCGTGTCAAGATCATCACCGGATCATGCAACATCGATTTCCGAATCGTGCCGGATGTGGGATTCTACAGCCTAGAACTGAATCCCGACAAGGGCCACAGACTTGCCAAGATGTTGGATCAGATGGAACATACACTGAGCCGGTATTCGGGAAAGATATATCGAAACAGATGGTGCCTGGTCAAGATCGAGGTCAAGGGAAACATAGTGAAGATCTGGCTCGAAAACGAGCTTTCCATTCACTACACTGATGATAGTACCCCATACCGTGTGGGAGGATGCCGGTTCCGCGCCTTTTCTCGTTCCCGGATGCTCGTTGACGATTTCTTCGCGCATGGTATGAAACTTTCACAGAAAATAAAATGGTTCGCTACCTACGGACCTCCAGGCGGGATCGGCTTCGATATAGTAATACACCCCAGAAGCAGCAACATCGTATACGCAGCAGACAACCCATCTGGTGTCTTAAAGAGCGAAGACGGAGGAAGGACTTGGAAAACGAAGAACAAAGGGATCACAGCCTTCTCAGGTCCGTCAAGCGACGGAGTGCCGATCTACTCCGTCACAGTTGATCCGAACGATCCGAGCATTCTTTGGGCAGGGGCCCAAGGCACAAGAGGCGTATTCAAGTCGACTGATGGCGGCGAGACTTGGACAAGAAAGGATAGAGGCATCCTAGAATGGAGCGACATCACGGTAAGAGGTTTCGCTGTCAAACCTGGAAACTCAAAGGTAGTTCTCATGGCGGTGGAGATCGCCACTGGCGGAAGAAAGTATGAGATCCCAAAGAGTTGGGGCAGAGTCTACCTGACGGAAAACGGTGGCGATAACTGGAGATCCATATGGAATGGCCCCTGCTTGGCGAGCAGAATTCTGTTTGATCCCAAGAACCCTCAGATCGTCTACGTTTCCACCGGCTCATTCGATCGTGTAAGCCTCGACCATGATGGAAGGGGACTAGGAATACTGAAAAGCGTCGATGGAGGACGCAGTTGGAAGCAGATCAACAATACGATAGAAGTCCTTTACGTAGGATCTATCGCGATGGATCCTCGAGACAGCAGGGTACTATACGCGGCTTCGGGCGGTCCCTCATATGTTTCTGCACCAACCGCCGGAGGGATCTACAAGACTACGGATGGAGGCGAGAGTTGGATGAAAATTCTAGGCGAGGATACTTTCACCTTGGTTGTGATCTGTCCGTCCAATCCGGACATCGTCTACGCGGGAAGTGAGAGATGCTTCTTCCGTAGCAATGATGGAGGTAGAAATTGGACTAGATTATGTAACGATAATGAGGTTAGCTGGGGGCCGAAGGGCGTAAAGGTCGGCGTTCCAACAAGTGCAGTGGTTAGTCCGACAAACCCTAGCTTGATCCTCGTGAACAACTATCGGGGAGGAATCGTTCGATCTGAAGACGGAGGAAAGACGTGGTCCGTGAGTTGCCAAGGATATACTGGTGTCGATCTGCAAGGTGTCTCTTCGAGCACAACTCAGGGAAGCGCGGTCTACACGATTGGAAGAAGCGGGCCATTCAGAAGTTCTGACGGAGGAAAGACTTGGCAAGGACTCTCTAATGGTGTGGCGACTGTCAGAGAATGGTATGCTATCGCGACCAACCCGCAGAATCATAATGAGGTTCTTGTCTCGGACCAGTATGATGGAAGGATCTTCAGGAGTACGAACGCTGGCACGAGTTGGCAACTTGTCTACAAACATCCCGCAGTGAAGGAATTGAATCCGAACGCAAGGCATGGATTCAAAGTCATTGCTTATGCACCATCCAACCCAAAGATTGTCTTTGCGGGAATAAGGGCCGAGAGAGCTGTTGTGGAGGGCAATCTTCCTCTGAGACCAAGCCACGGAATGTTCAAGTCTGCTGACGGTGGGATAACATGGAAAGCGGTTAACCAAGGACTGGAGAAAACTCTAAGGAACATAAACGCTATCCTCATCGACAGTAAGAACCCGAATGTAGTATTCATCGGAACGCTGGGCGACGGCATCTTCAAGACTGGGGATGGCGGAACCCGATGGGTTGAGAAGAACAGCGGCCTCGTATCGCTAGATGTGCGTTCCTTGGTTGCTGACCCGTCGAATTCTAGCATCATCTATGCTGGTCTAGGGGAAGGTGCCGGAATCTTCATGAGCAAGGATGGAGGCGAAAGCTGGCAGGCCATAAACAACGGCATCAGGGTCGAATGCCCGTCCTACTTGCAGCGTGTGGGCCAGGTCAGACCGGGAACAACTCTCGTGAAGGCTTCCAGAATCACGCGAGGTGAATTCTATTCGATGCCATGGACCAGCATCGACGCGATAGTCATTGACAAGAGTAGTGGCGTGATATATGCAGCGGACTTCTCTCTCGGGGTATATGTTTCCCCTGACCGGGGAGAAAGCTGGTATCCTATCAACGACGGGTTGACCAACAGAGCTGTCTGCGCTCTCTCAATGTCGCCGGACGGACAAATGGTATTCGCAGCTACCTCGGGAGGCGGCTTCTTCCGTCTAGACATTCCTCGCTCGGGACCGAAGGCCTCCCCGGGTACGATGATAGCCCCAAACCAGGCTAGTACTCAATATTCAGCGATGGGCCTTGTGACAGCCAGCGACACAGCGAGAGTCCAACCAAACAGGTTTTTCAGGATCTTCTTCTCGCCAGAAGTGTGACGACGCTAATCGCCTTGAGAGTAGCCACTACAAGCAAGATTCCTAGCACACCAAGAACTGGCAAGAAGAGACTTACCACAAGCGCTCCAGCCCACGCGCCTGCCAAATCGCTTGAGTACAGCAAGGTAAGCCCTCCCCCAAACCTAGGCTTGAATTCTCCAGTTTCTAGGATGTGTCTATTTGCGGCTGAGAACTCAGCACCAACGGTGATCCCAGACATGAGAGACATAAGAAAGATGACCAGCCCATTAGTCAACGAAGGCATCGGAAGGCCGGAGGAATAGATCAAGGCAATCGCGCTAGGAAGGAACAGCGAGCCTCCGAGAACAGCCATGTCAATCAACACGAGGCGACGATCCGTTGTCGGCGACTTTTGAATTCGCATCATGGCTAAGCTTCCGATGAAGAGACCAAACATGAACGTAGCAACCAGTAGACCAACGACTTGATACACGTAGCCGAAGATCGATTGAAAGACTATTGCGAGTACGACGCTGCTCATCATCCCACAGAAGCCCGTTGAAAGAACCATCCAAAAGAATCCAATCTGACGACCTCTCCGCCTACTCGAAGCGACAACAAGGACCAAAAGCACGATCAACAAAGGCAACGCCAGTGCAGAGTGGGAAAGATCTTTGATAGACTCGTAGATCCTTGCGCCAAACTCTGAGAACTGCGAGTTCCATATCCACAGTTCGTAAAAGACTGCGGACGGAAGGAGGTCGGTATTGATTCTCGCGTCTGCGGCTTGTAAGGTAGATTGGAGGAACCATTGATAACGACTAGGGTCGAGTTTGTATTCAATGTGATATTCTGATAAAAGAGCGGTCTCGATCCTTCTTTCGTTTAGTCTAGTCGCCAAGGTTTCGAGTCCGATCTCATCAAGGTTCAGCAGGTCGGATGCCAAAAAAAGGGTCACATCTCCCGGGATCGGACGCACATGTTTGAACACGGTCCGCAGGGTTGTCATAATGCACGCGTTTAGGGAAGCTTGCTCTTGGCTCAGATAGGACGATGAGCCCATTATCGAAACGGCCATGATGCCCCCTCTGTCCATGAGCTTGCTGACTGATGCGAAGAACTCCTTGGTGTACATCCTGTTCACGAGGATCGTTGATGGCGACGGAAGATTGACCAAGACTACGTCATATTTTGAAGCTGCATATGCAACAAAGAACCGCGCATCCACGTTACTTATCATCGCTCCTGGATCAGCAAGTCCGACTGCGGACGGTTCCACGAACATTATCGCTGCTTGTACGATTAGCGGGTCAAGCTCTACGTAGTCAACCGAGACAATGCCATGCTTCATTATCTCCTTCAGAGAGCCTCCGATCCCCCCTCCAAGCAAGAGCACCTTCTGGGGGAAGGGATGAAACAACAACGGAAGGTGTGTGATCTCTTCTATCGTAGCTAGGTCTGGTGTCGGCAGAGAGTGAGCTGGGACGCCGTCTACGAAGATGGTGAACTGCTCCTCACGCCTCGTAACCGCCACATTGCCGTAGATTGAATTCTGGTAGAACTGGAGGTCATATCCTAACCATTGGGTCGCCTCCGACTCAGCCTGCATGACGTCCACGAACCCTGATGTCACGATCAACGCCAGCAGCAGGCCTATGTTCAGGCGCTGCAACCGACCCTTTGACAGAAACCTCAGAGTAAGAACCTTCTCCAAGACAGCCGACCGACGAGAAAGCCCACCCGCATGAGAGGCGACGATAAGCGATGAAATTGCGCAAAGTACCCCGACAAGCATGGATACTCGAAACGAATGAAGGTATTGAACCGCAGGCAGGCTCACGAGGCCTCCGACGGCAGCTCCCACGGATTCCAGAGAGTAGGGAAAGGCGTGTAGACGACTGTCAAGCTTAAAGGAAGCCCAGATCTCAGAGGCGAAAGCGAAAAGCATTCCTCCCAGCAGGGACACGGGCAAGAGAAGGAGAAGGGAGAAAGCGACTATTGTTGTCAATGTAACGACATGTCCAACGGGCAGGCCAGCCCATATCTTGAGGCATCGTGTCGCATAGAGTGAAAGTGATAGTGCTATGCCCAGCAAGAGCTGCAATGACACCATGCCAGCATCAAGGTTCGTGGATTTGGGGAACGTTCTCGATGCGATAAGAGTTCCAACAGTGCCCCAGATGAGCCAACTCGACAGAATGATACCTATCGACAACTCATTACCCGAGAATACTACGATCAGCTCCCTGACGAGTATCACCTGAGCCAAAGAAGAGCATACACCCTTGAGGAAGATAGCCAAGGAGCATGCTCTCGGGAATGACTGCAGGGGCTTATGGTTCAATCCAAGCCGATCCTGACACCTGTCCGTCTGCCGGATTACACTAAATAAGAGTAACTAGAGGAAAGGCAGTGCGACCACTGCAAGTAGCAAGGCCAGTACGGCTGTCAATGTTGCCGTGGCCAGCCCAGCGATGACGGCTTTCCCACCCATCTTCCCTACACTGGCCAGATTGACCTTCATCCCGACTCCGGCAAAGGACGTTGCGAGAAGAAAAGGAGCAACGTAAAGGGAGAGGACGGACTTCACCGCCGGCCAGTCCTTGATGGCTGACGATGGTAGTCCGACGGCAAAGGCCCAATCCAGGATCGCACAGATGAAAGTGTTGATGACAAAGAGGACTGCGAACGTCGGAACGACTATTCTTGCCTTCCCAACAAGGTTGGCGTCGGCTTTTCGATGTAAGTAAGACGCGACGACTACGATAGGACCTATCATGAAGATTCGAATGGATTTCACAAGTAATGCGGCATCCAAGGCTACCTTCCCGATATTAGCCGCTGCCGCCACGACCTGAGCTGTCTCATGGATCCCCGTCCCAACCCATATCCCGTACGCCACATCGCTTCGACCCAACCAAGATGCGACAAATGTACCCGCGAAGAGCAGCGGGTATGAGAACATAGCCATCAGGCCAAAAAGGGTGACGCATGCAAGAGCAAGCCCTGTTTCGTCTTCAGAAGCTCCAATAGCTGGCGCTGTAGCTGCGATCGCGGACGCACCGCATATACACGTTCCGACACCGATCAACGTTGAGAGGGCGCTACTCAAGCCAAGCCTCTTTCCGATCCACATGCCAAGAAGATACGCGATCGCCACAACTAACAGAGCATTTACGGCTCCGATTCCAACCCTCAACCAGACATATGCGGTTACAGTCAGACCCAGTGTTGCTATGCTGGCTCTCAGAAGCGCGCTTGAGCAGAAGTCGACTCCCGCACGCAATGCTTGCGGAACTTTCACAACGTTCGCAAGCACTATACTGAATATGAAAGACCACATAAGAGCGCTAACCGGCTTGTAAAGCTGCCACGTTACAAACGAAATCATCGCCACACCAACGCAGAGCAGGACTCCTAGCTCCAATCTGACAGTCTGCTGACTCAACACTCCAGATCTCCGTTGAAGTCTCGTTGGACTCTTCGCCTCAGCATTCTATGATTTCTATTTAACACTTGCCAGTCTCAGAGACTTTCCTTTGGGTAGCAACGATCAATATCACAGATACATAAGCAAAGTTTCAAAAGCAATCTCAACGGTTAGCTGAGAAGTGGCGATCGTAGGTCGCCTGAGGTCATTCATTAGGATCGTGAATGACCAATAGCGCAGTCAGTCCGTTAGACGATAAAGTGAGGGCCACGGTCGGCCTGATCGCCCCTAGTTAAGGGGAAAGCAAAGGAACCTTCGATGGAAGGGATCCGAAAACTTTCGGAGGAATAGAACTTGAAGAAAGTGAGTATGTTGTTGGCTGCTATTCTGCTTACATCAGTGTTGGCAGCATTTGTGCCAATAGCAGAAGCACAGGTAGAGAGCAAGCTCGTACTTATCAGCCCGATATCGAGGGCTTCCATCAAGCCCATGCAGGACGCGTTCGCTGCATATATCAAGGCAAAGCACAACATAGAAGTGACCGTTGAAATCATTTCTGGAAGCTCGCCAGAACTACTAGCCAAGGTCGAAGCTTGGTCAGGTAAACCCGATGCTGATGTCTTCTGGGGCGGCGAGTACTCCTACTATCCTAGACTGGTCGGAAAAGGACTTCTCGAGGCTTACAAGAGCGAGTACTGGGATCAACTTCCAGCCGACTTTCAGGGTTTCGCTCTTAAGGACTCGAATGGCTACTGGATGGCCGTAAGCTACTATTGCCCCGGAATAATGATCAACAAAGATCTCTTGGCGAAACTGAAACTCCCAGAGCCGAAAACTTGGAACGACCTTCTCGACTCCAAATACAAGGATCAGATCATAATGACTACTCCAGCGAGGTCAGGAGGACTCCACATGGATGTTGAAGTGTTGCTCCAGTCGAGAGGCGACAAGCAAGGCTGGGCGTACTGGCGCAGGCTCGCAGTCAACGTTGGAAAATGGGCAGCCAGAAGCCTGGAGGTCTCCAGCCTAGTTGAGAAGGGAGAGTACGCAATAGGCATCGCGATTGCAGAGACCTCAGCCATTCTATCGAAGAAGGCCGGGTTCAATGTTGGTTTCGTGTACCCTGACACCGCATTCATTGTCCCTAGTCCAATCGCAATCCTGAAAGGAACTGCTCGACCGAAGATAGCTCAGGAATTCATGAACTTCATTCTGAGTAAGGAGGCTCAAGGACAGATACTTCTCGCCGGAGGCCTCGTCCCCTCAAGAAAGGACGTAAAGTTCTCAGACTACCCAGCGATTCCCGACGCAGTAATCATGAAAGAATTCATGAAAGCCGAAAACGTCTACGGCCTTGCCATAA
>Ga0315308_1002688_pt1 | contig 10047 bp, 9 predicted proteins | sample TDP3_MG_FD_203078 | JGI IMG/M metagenome (GOLD analysis project Ga0315308, IMG submission 203078) | Freshwater sediment microbial communities from Lake Towuti, South Sulawesi, Indonesia - TDP3 | ecosystem: Environmental > Aquatic > Freshwater > Lake > Sediment | place: Indonesia: South Sulawesi...
TGTGTCCGCACCACCGATGGCGCACAGCTAATCAAAAACGAGCGAAACGCTCAACGGAAGTATCGCTTCTGCTACACCTTCCTACATGTCTTTCAACCTGCACTTCTCAAATGGGATCTTCCGTTCTGGTGTGCTTGGGTCAGGGTCGTACACAAACGACACGTCGTCCCTGAGCATCACTCGAGACTGAGCCAAAGGGTACGAGAAAACCGTTATATTTGTTAGAATACATTGTCGGCCCTCATGACTCGAAAGGTTTCACGCTCTGCTATCACGAAGAGGGAGAGCTCGGTTCTGATCGTGATCATTCTTGGCGTTGGGGCGATAGCGACGTACGGGTACGTGATGTCTCGGACGCCAGCTAGGGAACGATTGATTGTGTCGACAACGACGAGCCTTTATGAAACGGGCTTCCTCGACGAACTCAAGGTCAAATTCGAAGCGAAATACACGAACCTGAACGTCTCATTCATCTCCCAGGGGACTGGCCTCGCGATTCAGACGGCAATGCGGGGAGACGCTGACATGATCCTCGTACACGATCCGGCGAGAGAAGTTCAGTTCCTCCAAGGCGGATACGGCGTCAACCGCAAGATAGTCGCCTACAACTTCTTCATTATAGTGGGGCCGTCAGATGACCCCGCTGGAATAGCAGGGAAATCCCCGGCTGAAGCGCTCAGCACGATCAAATCCGCTGGATTGCACGGAACCACGGTCTGGGTCTCTAGGGGAGACGATTCTGGAACTCATTCAAAGGAGAAGAGTCTCTGGAAGTCAATCGGATTGGACGCAAAGAACTTGCGGACAGAACCATGGTACCTTGAGGCGGGAAGCGGAATGACCGCTACACTCAAGCTTGCCAACGAGAAGCGCGGATATACGCTGACGGACATTGGGTCATATCTTCTCAACTTCAACAATCAGAACATAGACTTGGTCAAGCTGGTCGAGTCCGGCAAGAGCATGCTCAACGTCTACAGCGTCATCGCGGGAGATCCCAGGGATGCGAATCTGACGAACGCGAACTTCGAAGGCTCGATGATGCTGATCAGATACCTCGTCTCAAACGAGGGTCAGGATCTCTTCGCCAATTTCGGTGTGAAGGATTTCGGTCAACCTCTGTTCAAGCCATATCTCAAGCTGGTTGAGAGCAACAGTGATCCTGAGCTTATTCAGTGGATTCACGATCTAGCCTTCATCGACGGATCAGAGTGTCCCCAACAGTACAGATACAACGCCGACGGTCTCTACTCTATGCAGCTGACGGCACCTGTCCTAGCCGTAGCCCCATTTGCTGTGCTGAGGAAGATAGAGTCTTGGATCCCATCAGTGAAGGCGTGATCCGCGCCGTAGGTCTCATTCTCTCAGGCGATCCCGAAGTCTATCGAATCGCATCGCTCTCCTTGTACACTGCAGGAACGGGAACTCTCCTCTCCTGCACTTGGAGCATTCCGATCTCGGCGGTCTTGGCGCTTAGGAACTTCTATGGAAAGCGAGTATTGAAGGGCCTGTTCAATGCCGCGATAGGTATCCCAACCGTAGCGCTGGGCCTCTACCTTTACCTTGTTCTCTCAAGATCGGGCCCTCTTGGGAGCTTCCAGTTCCTCTACACGCCTAATGCCATCATAATCGGTCAGTCCATACTGGTGAGTCCGATCGTTGTCAGCTTCTCAGCGAGCGCGCTCGAATCCGCTGATCCAGAACTGAGAGACCTCGCAAGAACGCTCGGAGCATCAGATCTTCAGACATACGGCGTCATCATCAAGGAGGCTTCTTGGGGAGTCATCCTCGCCGTAATGGCCGCGTTCAACAGGGCTTTTGGAGAGCTGGGGATCGCCATGATGCTCGGCGGAAACATCAGATACGTGACACGGCTTCTCACCACCGCGATAGCCTTGGAGACTGCCCGGGGGGAGATCGCTCTGAGCATCGCATTGAGCTTCATTCTCTTGGCTATCACAGTCAGCGTGAGCGTTGCCGTCAATCTTGCCAGGAAACCAACATCATGACGAGCCTGCTAGAGACGGTCGACCTGACTAAGCAGTATTCAGGGGTACCCGTTCTCGACCGAGTAAATGTTGCAGCAGATCCAAGGAAGATCACGTCAATTGTTGGAGTAAACGGCGCCGGCAAGACGACGCTGCTAAAGATACTGGCAGGTTTAATCGCGCAGACCAGTGGCAGAGTCTCAGTTCACGGCCGCGAATGCGATCAAGACCAGCTCAGATCACACTGCACAATGGTCTTCCAGAGAAGCGTGATGTTCGGAGGTAGCGTGCACGATAACGTGGCATATGGTCTCCGAATCAACAAGACGCCAAACAGTGAGACCACTGAGGAAGTGCACGCGGCGCTCGCCGTCGTGAACCTAGAGGGATTCGAGAAGCGCAAGGCTCGTCGGCTCTCAAGCGGGGAGCAGCAGCGTGTTGCCATAGCGCGCGCGCTGACGCTGGACAGGGAGGTCTTGCTCTTCGATGAGCCGACCGCGAACCTCGATCCAGCCAACTCCGTGATCATCGAGCGCGTGATCAAGGAATCCGCTCAGACGAAAGTCGTCCTGCTGAGCACACACAACCTCTCCCAGGCTCGAAGACTCTCTGACCGCGTGATCCATCTCTACAAGGGAAGAGTGGTTGAGGAAGGAGAAGCGGCGAGTTTCTTTGCCAACCCGAAGGATGAGAGGACCAAACTCTTCATCAAAGGAGAACTCCAATTCTAGACCTGGTACGCGGGAAAGATGACCGCAAGTCCCACGAAACGCCTGAGGATTGAGCCGTCGTACACTGTCGCGCTTAGCGTCGGCAATCGTAGGGTCGTCGGTGAACTTGAGGCGAGTATGCTCAAGGCGATAGATCAAACGGGAAGCTTCTCCGAAGCGGCACGTACACTGGACCTCTCTTACCCTTTTGTCTGGAACACGATCGCTCAGATCGAGCAGGTTCTCAAGAGAAAGATCGTTGTCTCTGAGCGTGGCGGCGCTCGAGGAGGAAGAGCCGCGCTAAACCGAGAAGGCAAAAGCCTGCTTCGGGACTACTTGAAGCTCAACTCGAGAGTCCGATGCTTCCTCACAGGAGGAGTTCTTGAGGAGCGATATTCTCCGCTAGCTGGCCCGGTCAAGCCTGATCTATCGTTCGTCGGCAGCCACTGCGTCGTAGTCGAGAAGGCAATGCGCGCGCTGCACGAAAAGAACCCCAAGATGACGTACCAGACTGTGAACGTCGGGTCTTGGGCTGGCCTAACCGCGATGATGCTCAGAGAGGCGGACATAGCGGGAATACACATCCTAGACGAGACTGAGTCAAAGTACAACAAGCCTCTACTGTCGAAGTACTGGCTCTCGCAGAGATGCTCACTGGTCAGAGGCTACAGGAGGCAGCAGTGCCTCATGGTCAGGAAAGGCAACCCCAAGAGAATCAAAGGAATCGGCGATCTATTGCGAAGGGACGTAAAACTGGCCAACCGAAACGTCGGCTCGGGGACTAGAATGCTGCTCGATCGGAAGCTCTCAGAGCTCTCGAAAAGCAGAGGTGCCGACCTTCACGATCTGACAAGGAAGATCAGAGGGTACGATTCCGAGATGATGACCCACAGACAAGTTGCAGATGCAGTTGCGTCAAGGAAAGCAGATGTCGCAGTAGGCCTAACCTCAGTCGCAGCAGAGATGGGTTTGGACCTAATTCCGTTAGCAGACGAGTGGTACGATTTCTTGGTTGAGAAGAGAATAAGAAACCCATATGTGCGGGCGTTTTTGAACATCTTGGCCTCAAAGGACTTTCAGAAGCAGGTGACCGCCACAACGCAGGGAATCACGTTCTCACGAGAGACAGGCCAGGTCGTGTCCTAGCAAGCCCGCCAGCTACGAGTACGTTTATTCCTCAGACAATGCAGCTCGTGGAGTTGTCGATTCGGAATGAGCGGAAAACAAGTTGCCTGCCCGCTATGTGAGGCGGCCGTGTCGCTACTGCGCGAAAGGACAGAAGTGACAGTCGACGGGATGCGCATTTCGGTCTCGGAACAATGATTTAGTGAGCAAGAAGAGTCGATCGCGAACTGTTGAGGTCCTTCATCTCGCGCGAACTTGTCACGCAGGTGCCGAGTACTACGTAGTCGATAGTAGTCATTATTCGACGAAGAAACTACATATACGCAACCAATTGCGTGAGAGCCGGCGCGAGCGCAAAAGGTGAAATGAGATGGCGAAAGAAGCGGCCGAACACTACAAGGAATTCGGGGCTCATCTAGTCCCGCCCAGCTGGAAAGACAAAACATGGAATGCTGATGAGTTCAAGGCATGGTATGCGACGACGGTGAAGGACAAGAAAGCGATCGAGGCGTGGTGGGAGAAATGGGCAAAGGAGCTATTCTGGTTCAAGAAATGGAATACGGTACTGGATGATAGCAACCCGCCATTCTACAGATGGTTCGTTGGCGCAGAAACGAACTTGGCTTACTTGGCCACAGACTGGCAGACTGAGCTTGGTAGAAAGAACAAGCTTGCTCTGATTTGGGAAGGTGAGCCTTGGGATGAAGCATCGCAGCAACCAAAGGAAGTCAGGAAGTATACGTACTATGATCTGTTCAGAGAATCAAACGCAATCAGTTATGCGCTCAGAGAGAAGCTGAAGGTCAAGAAAGGGGAAATTCTCACGTTCTATTTACCCATGATTCCGGAGCTTCCGCTTTACATGCTCGCGGTTCAGAGGCTGGGAGCACGACATAGCGCAGTCTACAGCGGTTTCAGCGCCGACGCCCTCGCGACCAGGGCCATGGACTCCGGTTCGAGGATAATTGTTGCCGCTGATGGGCTTTACAGAAGAGGCAAGACAATAGCGCTGAAGCCAATCGTTGAGGAAGCCGTAAAGATATGCGCGCAGAACGGGCACAAGATAGAGAAGGTGATCGTTGTCAAGAGAGTCGGCCAAGACGTCCCCTGGGATAAGGACAGAGACATCTGGCATCATGATCTGATCGCGGATGTGCCGAAGAACGTGGTTGTACCTGCGGAGAAGTGCGGCTCTGAAGATTTCTCATACATCCTTTACACTTCGGGTACCACGGCTGCCCCCAAAGGAGCTCAGCTCTCTGTAGGCGGCTATGCGGTCTCTCTATACGCCACGATGAAGATGATCTTCGATGTTCGCGAGGATGACATCTACTGGTGCACGGCCGACATAGGATGGGTCACAGGTCACTCTTACATCGTCTACGGGCCGCTGATGATGGGCCTTACTTCGGTAATGTACGAGGGTGCTCCTGATTTCCCGAGACCGGACCGATGGTGGAGCATAATCTACAGATACGGAGCGTCGATATTCTACACTACGCCCACAGCCATCAGAATGCTCATGAAATTCCCTGAAGACCTGGTCCGAAAATACGATCTGTCCACGGTGAGGATCGCTGATTCTGTTGGTGAGCCGATCAATCCCGAGGCGTTCAGGTGGTACTTCAAGAACGTAGGCAGGGAGGATATCGTGGCCTCAAGCACTTGGTGGATGACAGAGACGGGGCAAATGCTCACCGGTCATTTCCCCGGACTTGGGAAGATATTTCCGCTCAAGCCTGGAACAAACGGCTACCCGGTTCCCGGGGTCACTTTGGATGTCCTCGATGACGACGGTAATCCTTGCCCGCCTGAAACCAGAGGCTACCTGGCAATAACGTCGCCGTGGCCAGGGATGCTCATGACGTTGTTCAAGAACCAACAGAGATACGTCGACACATACTGGTCGAGATTCAAGGGCAGGACATACTTCTACACTGGGGATTTTGCGGTCAAGGATAAAGACGGATACCTATGGATTCTCGGAAGAGCCGACGATGTCCTCAAAGTCGCTGGGCACAGAATAGGGACAGCAGAAATCGAGTCCGCGATGATTAGGCATCCGGGCGTGGCGGAGTCTGCGTGCGTTGGCAAGGATGACCCCGTAAAGGGACAGGTACCGTTCATCTTCACAGTCCTCAAGCAAGGTTATCAGCCAAGCCCGAAGCTCGCGGACGAACTGAAGAGCCACTTGCGAAAAACTATCGGTCCACTGGTAGCGTCCGATTCCACGATAGCCTTCGTCGATTCGGTTCCAAAGACAAGGAGCGGCAAGATCATGAGAAGACTACTGAAAGCAATTGTTGCAGGGGCGAAGCTCGGAGACGTCACAACCCTGGAAGATGGAGTAGCTATCGAGGAAGCAAAGAAAGCCTACGGCGATCTGAAAACAGCTCTTGAGGCCAAGAAGAGCTAGCCATCTTAGCCGCAGAACGGACCATGTGCTGAACTAGTCATCGCAAAACACGCCAGAATCGGCGCAACTAGGGTCGATAGAATACACTACACCATTCGAACGGGACAATAGTTGCAGGTCGTTTTCTTCGATTTTTCAATGCGAGTTACTCTCCGGTCTCTAAGAACACTTGCAGCGTGCGACCTGCGCGTTGTAGGCTGTCAGGGCTAACCTTGTCGGCTGTGTCGGCGACGGTGTGCCGGTAACGATAGTCGAAGTCTATGATGTCGATTGCGGATACGTGGCGTAGCGCGAAGGGGTTTTGGTCATCTATCATCGCTCAGCGCACCTCCGGGATGAAGTGATGTGTCGCTGCTACTGCGAAATCGCTGAATGATAGGGTCCACCAGAAGGGGACATCGGGACCGCTGGCGTCCCGTCAAGGATACAGAAGAGCTAGACCTGCGGCTGCCAGGTGCCATCACAGGCATCGGCAATATCGTCCTCGACGACGCTCGATTGGAGAAACTCATCCCGAACGATCGTATCCGCGAGATCGTGATTCGACGCGAGGTCAAGAAGTTCCTCAAACTCCTGGATGACGCGCCACGATGTCAATGCGAATATCTTGCTATGGCAAAGTGACACAAACTCAGCTCGATGGGCTATTCTAGAGGTCCCTGGAATGACTGTAAATGTGCACCGAAACAGACGCCGGAGGTGGAGGTCATGCTCATTCGTTGCGAAGAGGAAACGCAAGGCGTAGGCGTCCTTCGCCTACAATCTCTCTAGGCTTCCGGGTCTTCGCCATCACGATGGGTACGGTCTCGATTGTACCAATTGCCCGCCGACCGTGACCAAGATGTTGTTTGCGTTTATTGTCTTCGTGAAATAGTGAGTATTGAGGTGATAGAACTCCTCAAACTTCTTGGGGATTGTCAGGTGTAGCCTATTCCGATCCTTCTTAATGCCCACCTTTGAACTGAAGCTTGCGATCTTTCGCCACTCGGGAAGAGGCTCGCCTGCAATGCCAATGGTGTGATGATCAAGCGCGTAAACGTATGCTTCGTTCGTCCACGCAGGATTCCCTGTTTCTAGCAGCTGACTTGGCACGGTGATCGTCATCGTCGGCCTAAACTCCGCAGGGTAGATGAGGGTTAGTCTTCTGCCACCTCGGTCGTCGGACACAGCAAAGACTCTTCCCGCGTTGACCAGACGCCTTACAGAACCGTCCACTTTGCCGATGTTCCAGCGCGTTCTCCGCTTGAGCGCGTATAGAGAGAGGCCTGGCGAGTCACGAACGATTCTCTCTATCACCGCGTCCGTGGACTTGCTTCTAGTCATGGAAGGCACAGATGGCACAAAGGTGACGGGCATGCTAAAAAAGTTTTGGAATATTCCGAAACCCGCACCACAAATACTCCGTCAAGACATTCTGAGGCTATGGCCTTCCGGTACAGAAAGTTCTACTATAACGGACCAATGGACTTCGATGACAGGGTGCTCAGGGTTTGGATTCCTGAACACAGGAGTCTCGTGCCAGACCGATGGTTCTTGGAGAGCAACGTTCGATACGCAATTTGGGATTGGGAGTCGAGAAATCGCATTTCTGTCATGTTCACCGCCTTTGAGGGCAACAAACCCGTCAGGGTCGTTGTGAAGGCAAGGGTCAGGAGAAAGGATGGGGCGATAGCGGGAATATGTATCTATCATGCTCATTGTCTGAGAAGAGCGTAATGCGGCCTCATTGGTCTTGCAGGTCACCGAGTATCTTGATCATGCTGTAAGACCGTCTTTTGCGCCACTTGAGGTACGAACTACACCTGTTTGCTGACGGTTGTGTTCTCACTCGCTGCCTCAAGTCGGCAAGCTAGGTCAGTTGCCCAGCATAGCAACAGAGGTATGTGCAACTTGTGGAACACAAACTAACCGCTTGCGTAGGTTCTCAGTTTCTCTTCAAAGACCGAACGCGGTGGAAACCCGAGTGAGGACGCGTAAGTGTTGAAGTCCAAGAGCCTCTTTCCGCTTCTCAACGCTTCGCGCTGGATGTTTGCTACGCTTTCGCCTACTATTGCGTAGGTGGACGCGTATCCCGGTCCATTGCCTTGGTGGGCAGGGAAGACCTGATGATACACGAGGTTCTTGCTTAGCCCGGTCTCCTTGTTGGCCCAGTCAATGAAGTCCATCAGAGTTTGCTTGTCTGAGTTGATTCGTGCGTCTCCAATCACGCGAAGGAAACGCACGATCCTCCAGAGACTAGTGAAGAACTTGTACTCTTCGAATATCTCTTCTGCTCCGCCGTACTTGACTAGGAACCTGACGAACGCGCGCTCTGTCCCAGTCGGCTTCCTCTGCTTCATCTCATTCAGATAGTTCAGGAACTCGGTCTCTCTGTGAAATGACATGCCCTCAGAAACTGCGTTGCCCGCTTGAGATTGAAGCATTTCCGTGAGGCTCGGCTTCGCGCCAAACGAAAAGGCGGAGTTTGATGAATGCAGGCAATGTCCGTACTCTTCGTGGACGAGCAAGTTTAGGAGTTCTGCCGGTGAAGTCTCAGGGGCTCTCCTGGGGTCGGTTGTCGCGAGGAACATCTGAAACGGGCGCTTGGTGAGGAAATCCATGAACATCGCACCGCCAGATGGAAGAATCGCAGACATGTAGGTTGGCGTTTCGACCACTCTAGTTCGATAACGCAGGTTGATCTTCACAATGTTGCTGCTGACGAGTTTGGCGGCGTGTTGCCTGAGGCCCTTGATGTAGCGTACGACGCGTGACGGTTTCAAGCCCTTCTTCTTCGATATTGCATGAGCAACCGCTTCCGCGTTGGCTTGCACCTTCAATTTTGATGCGAGCTCTTCGACCTCACGTTTGAAGCCTGCTAGTTCTCTATCCAGCATGGCTTCTCCTTTGGCCTCGAGTTCACTGGGCGATTCGCTGTAGTCGAAAAGATTCACCAATGCGTCCGCGTAGTAGTCCTTCCTCCCGAGGTCGCATCCTTCCCGCCAGCAGATCTCAACTATCTCATCGAAGCCGCTGTTCTTGAAACCGGAAATGCCGAAAATCTTCGAATAGTCGTTGACCGCCTCGACCATGCGGCCGAGCGCGGACTTGACGTTTTTGTTTCTTGTCTGTTTCTTAATGATGTCCGCCACTTCGATCAGACCAGCGCATCTGATCGATGTCAAGATCTTGATGCCCGCGGGGCATTGTCTGTTGGCGTTGCTAGCCGCATACACGGTCAGCGCTTTCGCCGCGTGGTCCGCCAATGATGCGATGTGGTTGGAGACTATTCCTTCTTTGACGAGGTGTGCGAAGAATACTCCAATCGCCATGTCAGGTACAATCTGCGCTTCACCCAGCAAACCCAATCTCATGTATGCCTTTAGTGATGCAAGAAACCGCTGTTGACTTCTTGTCTCCGCACGAGAGCTCGTGTCATCTATCTTTCGAGCGAGGTTTTCCACGTGAGCAACGTCAGGTACAAGCATCTTGCCTGCAAAATCGTTCAAGCCAGCCGTGAAAGCATCTGACGGGCTTACTTCCTTCCAAAGATCGAAGATCGCTGCCTCGACCGGACTTTCAGGTTTGAATATCAAAGTCTTCACCGTCACAGCGTTCGTCTAATGCTCGCTGCCACTTTATGTCATCTTCTCATTAGGCGCGTTACGCTCGGGCCGGGGATTCCGTCGATCATCACTGGTGGGAGCACTTCTTCGAGTCATTGGCTACTCACACACAGCCATGGTTAGGTTGAGACTCCACGCCGAAACCATTCGAGCCATCCGCAGAGTCATCGAGACTCGTTCCAAAGCTTTTAATGCAAAACAGG
>Ga0315308_1002689_pt1 | contig 10045 bp, 9 predicted proteins | sample TDP3_MG_FD_203078 | JGI IMG/M metagenome (GOLD analysis project Ga0315308, IMG submission 203078) | Freshwater sediment microbial communities from Lake Towuti, South Sulawesi, Indonesia - TDP3 | ecosystem: Environmental > Aquatic > Freshwater > Lake > Sediment | place: Indonesia: South Sulawesi...
CAACAACCCCGACCACTTGGATGTCACCTTCTCCTCCGGAGCACAGGTCGACAAGTATGGTAACTTAAACATCACCGCCATTGGAGATTACAAGAAGCCTGAGGTTCGCCTCATTGGGTGTCTGGCTCAGCCGGATCAGCTTGCAAACGCACGCAAGTCCATAATCCTGCAGGAGCACCAGAAGCGAGTGTTCGTTGACAAGGTGGACTTCATCACCAGCGTGGGCTACTACGACGGGCCTGAGGGAAGGAAGAAGTTGGGGCTTAGGACGGACAAGATGATCCGTGTCTTCACGGATCTGGCCGTTCTCGGTTTCGACGAAAGTACGAAGCTGATGAGACTGGAATCCACTCATCCCGGGGTTACTGTCGACCAAGTTCTGGATAACATGGGATTCGAACTGATCGTCCCAAAGGAGGTTCCGGAGACCTCGTCGCCAAGCGCGGAAGAGCTGGATCTCCTCAGGCGAAGGATAGATCCGAGGCGCGCACTTCTCGAACCGTCGGAAAGAATAGCTTCATACTAGGCAATCCAAACGGGTTTTCTGTTCTATGGCGCAACGCGCACGCTAGAAGGCCTAGCGCCGGGCTCCATTTTCCTTGAGCATGGACGCGCCAGCCCCAGTTAGAAGAGCAGACCGGTAGGCATCTGTGGTGAAACGAAGTGTAATGGTGTTCCGCTTCCACATTGGCCGAGGAAACTCCTTAGGCAAAGTCTTAAGTCATTGACGCTCCGCCGTTCACTTACGTGGCCGAAATGAGTCTGAGAGGATTCGAGACCAAGATGGACGTAGCTAGAGTTGCAATATTTGACCAGCCTAGAAGAATAATCTTTGCCACCGGAGCCGTAGAGCAATACCTGGCAACGGAAGCGAGACGACTGGGGGGCAAGAATGCATTAGTCGTCACGGACAAGGGTGTAAGAAAGGCCGGTATGGCTGACACAGTTCTGGACTTGTTGAAGAAGGAGATTCAAGTCAGCTTGTACGACGAGATCATGGGCGAACCAACAGCTGAAAGCATTCGGGCTGCTGTCGAGTTCGCTCGCGAGGGGAAATACGAGCTCATCGTTGGAGTGGGTGGAGGCGCGGTCTTAGACACGGCGAAGATGATCGCTGTCTGCCTTACCAATCCTGGAGATCCCATGGTCTATGTGAATCCCGTTGAAGACAAGATAAAGGTCCCAGCGAGACCCAAGATATTGATTCCGACTACGTCCGGAACTGGAAGCGAGGTTTCAAACTACTCAGTCGTGATCGAGGGGCTCTACAAGACATGGGCGGCGAGCAGCAATCTATTTGCAGACGTGGCAATCGTCGACCCGATGATGGTGCTCTCATGTCCTCCAAGACAGACGGCTGGAAGCGCTATGGACGCATTAAGCCACAACGTGGAGGCGCTGATAGATCGAGAGGCAAATCCCATATCAGATTCACAAGCCCTCGAAGGAACAAAGCTGGTCTTCAAATACGCAAGAAAGGCCTACCACGCCGGAGACGACTTGGAAGCCAGATGGAATATGGCTGCGGCCGCGATGCTCGGCGGAGCCGTCATAACATATCCGTGGATTGGTGGACCCGCCATACTGGGACACTGCATTGCAGAGGCCCTTGGCCCTAGGTGGAGAGTTCCTCACGGCGCAGCTTGTGGAGTTGCTCTTCCATACGTATTGGAGTTCAACCTGCCAGCATGCTTAGAGAAGCTCGCATACGTTTCGAAACAAGTACTTGGAGATGAGGTATTTGGTCTTGGCAAACGCGAAGAAGCGTCTGCCTTCGTCTCCGCGATAAAGACCCTTTTGGAGGATATGGAACTTCCAACGGACCTGAAGCAATTGAACGTTCCAAGCACGGAGCTCGAACAATTCGCTGAGTATATCTTCAAAGAGCGACAGCACATCTATAGCCTTCCAAGGTTCAACCCTAGGAAGTTGACGGCGGAGAACACGAAGGAACTGCTGCATCGAATGTACGAGGGAACGTTGCTCAAATAAGGCGTCGTCGACCAGATCGTGCTCACCGACGAGCGTGCGAAGTGAAACACACTTCTAGAAGTGCTCCAGTTTCCCAAGACAGTGAGATCCCATGGTAGCCCGGGACACGTGACTTATCTCGTTTAAATTTCTCACTTCGAATTAACAAAGATGACAGGTCTGACCAGAGGAAAATATTGCCTAGATTATTGTGTTCGAATCCTTCCCCGCACTGAACTCTTATGGTTGCGTCTAAATTCTTGGCTAGTAGGCGAATGGGTTGCTTAATGCGCATACTATTCGAAAACGCATCGTTCAGCGCAAATGATGAAGTAAGAAATTGACCGAACAGAAAAAGAGGGGAAGCTGAAATTGGAATACGATCAGTGGAGGTTATTTTTCCTTCTTTGGCGTGGGTACAGCACCGAGTTGCTGCATCAAGCTTAAAGTATCATACATTCCCCATTCTTCCACGATCTTGCCGCCAGCAAAGCGGTCGATGGTGATCGCCCGTATCGTTATCTTCTTATTGGTAGGAGGAGCACCCATATATTCACCTTTGTGTGTGCCAGTTACTGTGTAGCGCGCCGCCAGCTTGTCTCCTTCGACGATCATGTCATCAATGGTGAAATGAAGGTCTGGAAACGCGCTGAATTCCTCGTTGGTTGATTGTTTCACGTTCTTGAGGCCGCGTATATCCTTTCCGTCGACACCATGAATGACCACGTCAGTGGCGTATTCCTTGTCCAGTGCTGCCATGGCGGCCGCCTTCCCCTTGTTATACTCCTCCATAAAACGACGCGTGAGCGCCTTAAGATCTTTTGCTGACATGACAAATCACCCGCTAATTACTCACTACCCGTTTATCTATTATATATAATTTTGAGTGCGCATGTCTGTTCCTAAATTCGCTTGCGAAGTTCTTAATGCTTCTAGAGTTGTTTGGACTATGGGCGGCGAAAGTGACAAGACCTGCAGGAAGCATTATGAGACGCATGATTCGGCCTTATTTCATCAAGAAGGGAATTTAGGAACACGCTAGCGCGCATGGTTGGATTAAAATTTAATCCCCTCTCTCTCAAAATACAAGAAATTGCCTCCATTCTACGCCACGTTTTTCGCCTACAGACTCAAGATATTTGCTCCAGAAATAAAGGCGCTGGTCAAGAAAAAGAGCAAATTTTCACTCAATCAGGAAGCTAAACGCCCGCAATCGATAAATATAAAAAGGATTGATTGCTTTTCAAGAAGTAGAAAGAGGGGGAGACTCGTCATGTTGTGGATTATTTACGTAGTCTTCGTTCTTGCAGTTCTATTTTTGGTCATGCCCCTAGTCCTTTCATACATCTTTCTTTGTGTGGGGTTTCCAAGAGCCAAGGACAAGGAAACTCCAGAAAACTATGGCTTGAGTTACAGAAACTTTTCAGTCGTCACGTCTGACGGAGTCAATATTAAAGGCTGGTTTATTCCCGGATCCAGCAAAGCCACAATCATCGTGGTATACGGAGGCATAAGGAGAACCAAGGGTCTCAAGGAGGTCACACCTGGTGGTGAATTGAGCGTCAGCATGCTTCCCCTTGCCCGTTTCCTACATGAAGGAGGTTATAACGTCATCCTTTATGATCGTCGCTTAACAGGTGAGAGCGGCAGAGGCCTCCTCACTAGATCGGCTGAAGATGTCTACGCAATCGTTCAGTATATCAAGTCGCAAAGTCTCGACATGAACAAAATCGGCTTGCTTGGACACTGTGCCGGAGGATGGATATCGATCATGGCCGCCGGAGGGAAACCCGGCCTCTTTCGAGCGGTCGTGGCTGATGCCCCTATTCCCAACCTCAAAGAGGGTGGCAGATGGTTCCAGGCGGCATCCCATCTCCCAGCTTTTCCTTTCTACAACCTCTTTTTGTTGATGGGCAGGATTTGGGTTCGAGATATTAAGTCAGTAGACGAGGTCAGTTCCAATCAATACGTGAGCAGGATCTCCCCTTCAGCCTTTTTCCTCATAGTTGAGGCCAGAGATCAGTTTTTCCCATCATCCAGCTTCGAACGTCTTTATGATCTGGCGGGCGAGCCTAAACAGATCTGGAAGGACATAGATGCAGCGCACACTGAAGCACACGCGCGGTTTCCAGAGGAATACAAGCGGAGGGTTCTATCATTCTACGACACGTATCTTCAGGATTCATCAAAGTCATAGTTTGGCTTCGAATGAAACACATACAACAAGAGTTAGTTTGAGCCATATCATGCTGGATAACGTGCATGCATGCAAATGGGTTTATGCAATTAATAGGGCAATCGACAAAAAAGAGTTTTAGCGCGCTAGATTAAATTAGCGCGCGCAGAACTTTTCATGTTTTAGATAGGCTTCTAAACTGCTACTAACGTTCGTTAATAAGCCTTAACGAACTCAATCTTTTTGCAAGGGGTTGTCGGATATTGTCACCTTCAGAACCTCCTTGACGATCTCATACCCAAAAAAATTGGGGGAAGTATTCTCTTACACATGTAATGGTAGCCCGGGAGAGATTCGAACTCTCGTCGGCGGGTCCAAAGCCCGCTATTCAAGGAACACCTCAGTCCTTGCTTGACCGCTACACTCGGCGGAATGTTCCTCCACCGGGCTTCCCGGGCTACGGTAACCGTCTCAGCGTCCGTTATTAAGTTTAATCGCGCTCATCCAGAGCACGATCGTGTTGGTCGACTGTTGCCAAGAGCGATCTGGCCTATCGTCATTTCAGGTTGAACGGCTTGCCTTCCTCGAGAATCTTCGGTGGCACCTTCTCCTTCCACTTTTTCAGAAAGGGCAGATCTTCGTGGCTCTTCCTGAGCTCGTCCGGAAGCATCTCCGGTATCTCGTCCCGTATGGGATACCAACGGTTGCATTCAGAGCAGACTATGAGACCTTCAACTATCTCGTCTTTCTCCTCGTAAACATGTAAGTCAAGCGGATGGTGTTTGCATATGGGACATGCAAGTATTTCCATGAGGCGCCTCTTCAATTGGACTCACATCCAAGGAATTTCTTGACGTGTCTATAAACAGTTTGCCAATCCTGTTTCCTGGTCACCATCTGATCGATACGCTGCCCTTGTTGCGCATCGAGTCCAGAGCGGCTAAGACGCACTTCAGGGCTCTGTATCCTGCCATACCGTCTACGAAGGGCTTCTTCCCGGTTGCCAGACACTCTAGGAAGTTCCTGTCCTCCAACATGAGCGGCTCCGACTCCTCGCTGGTGATGAGTAGTCTCTCGGTGATGTCTCTAGCCCTGTACGTAGTCAAGATGTCGACGAAGCCCTTCGCCGGAGCATGATCTACGACGCCCCTCTCCATCGTGAGGGACTGCAGGATGTAGTCGAGGGTGACGAACGTGGAGTAGCTCTGGAGGTGCAGGATCCTCTTCTTGAGGGTTGGACCCGATCTCCAGCTGGCTCTGAATGAGGCTAGGGTCTGAGCTTCATTGTCGAAGGTCATCAGGGCAGCTATCTCGGTTTCGCGGCCCGCCGTCGCACTCGTCACACCCAGAGCTTCCACCTCTCTAGGCAAGGCATCTAGAAGGAAGATGCCCACGTCAACATCGTGAATTAGGAGATCGTGGGCGACGCCGAGGTAGTCTGTTCGAGCACCGGCCGGTCCTGGTCCGATACGCTGGACTTCTAGGTATACGATGCCCTCTTTTTTCTGAAGGTCGTCTGCGACCTTCTTGAGTGCCGCGACGCCTGGGTTGAACCTTTCAACGTGTCCGACAGCCAGGAGCCGTCCATTCTTCTCCGCGCTCTCAAGCATCATCTCAGCTTGAACGAGGGTCTCCGATATCGGCTTCTCGACCAAGACGCTGCAACGCGGCAGGAGCTTCAAGGCCAAGTCAGCATGAAGGTTTGTTGGAACGGCGAGTATCGCTCCATCTATCGCTTCATGTTCGAGCATCTCGTCGATGTCTGCATACCATCGCTCTATCTCGTTGAGCCCTGCCACATGAAGTGCTGTAGCCCTATCTGAATCGCAGACGATGATCTCCCCGCAAACACCCTTTCTCTGCAGGTCTTTACACACTCGAACATGGTTCTGGCCCCATCTTCCAACTCCCACGACTGCAATCTTGGGCGTCATCTGCCCCACACACCCCTTCCGATTCCACGATAGACGAGCCCCTCAGACTCGATGAGATGCGGCTCAAAAGTTGAGGTACAATCCACAAAGGCTGCAGGTCTCCGCATCAGACGTGCGAGGGAGCTTCTCTTCATCTCCTTGAACTCGTCGTGTGCGGTCGCTAGGACCGCACAGTCGGCACCATCGACAGCCCTATTGAGGCTTGATGCGCCGACGTATCCGAAGCTCTCAAGCTCCTGCACCGAGAAGAAAGGATCGTAAGCAATCGTACGAGCACCTTTCCTCCTGAGCGCCGCAGCCACTTGATGAATCAGAGAATGACTCGCCTCCTTTACGTTCGGCTTGTACGAGATCCCAAGCACTGCAATTCTGGCTCTACCGGATGTCTTCCTACACGCCCGCAGGGCCTCCACGACGAGACCCACCACATGATCTGGCATCTCATCGTTGACCTTTCTCGCAAGCAAAGGAATCTTCAACTTCTGACCATGCTCGGAGGCTCTTTCGATAAGGAAGTAAGGGTTGACAGGAATGCAGTGGCCGCCCACTCCGACCCCAGGAAGATGCAGATGGCAGAATGGTTGCGTATTGGCGGCATCCCGTATCTCTCTGTAATCAAGTCCCATGACTTCGCACGCCATGGCCAGCTCGTTTGAAAGCGCGATGTTGACATCTCGATAGACGTTCTCGAAAACCTTGGCAGCCTCCGCGGCCTTCAGATCTTGTACTGCGACTACTCCTCCCTTTGCGATAAGTTCCATTGCCAAGGATGCCGCGGTTAGGCTTCCGCGATCGAGACCTCCAACAATCCTCTTGTACTTTGCAAGATCTTCGAGAACAGTACCTGATGAGGCTCTGATCGGACTATAGGCTAGCCCAAAGTCGTATCCTGCTCTCATCCCCGAAGTGTTCTCAAGCGTCTCTCTGACGAAAGTCTCCGTACTTCCTGGCCCCATGGTACTTTGCAGCATTACCAACGAGCCCTTCCTCATGCCATAACCTATCTCTCTGCAGCCCTGAGTCACTGCGGAATAGTCCGGGCGCTTGCTTTCATCAATCAAGGTTGGAACGATGATCAATATGATGTCTGACCGCGACACGGCCTCCCTCAAGTTATCGGTCGCCATCATTGCTCCGTTTGAGACGGCCTCCCTAACCAGCGGTGCAAGGTTAGGCTCACTTATGTGCGGTTTACCGTCATTGATGAGTTCAACCGCTCTCCTGTTGATGTCTGCTCCAATGACCTTGACCCCGGCTTTGGCGAAGAGCGCAGCAGTGGGAAGGCCCATCCAGCCCAGTCCCACAACGCATACAGTCACCTGCTTCACCGCTATCTTCCTCGCCAGCTCCTCCGAATCAAATGGGGCCTTCTCGGCTCTCTTCAAATGCCCACATCCACGGAAAATGGTGGAAGCTATTTTAAAGATCCGATCTAATAAAGAATGGCTGTTTCTGAAGAATCTCGAGGAAAGCCGATGGCGGACCTTGCGCTCGACGTTCTCACTCCCAAGCAAGCGCTCTTTTTCGAGCCACTCATCCGTAAACTCGAAGAGACTGGCAGGTCGGTACTAGTAACCACTCGGGATTACAGAGAAGCGAACGGGGTTCTTGCTCTCAGAAAGATTGAGGCGGTCTCCATAGGAAAGCATGGTGGAGGAGATCTCTACTCAAAGCTGAGGGCGAGCGCACAGAGAACCCGACAGTTAGCGACACTGATCCACAAAGAGAGACCGGGCCTCACCATCTCCTTCTCTTCCCCGGAGATGGCCAGAGTCAGTTATGGGCTGAAGATTCCCCATATCTGCATAAGTGACTCCCCTCATGCTGAAGCAGCCAGTCGACTCGCGATACCTTTCTCCCGAAGCCTCTATACCCCTTGGATCATTGCCAAGAGCCAGTGGACCCGCTACGGAATCCCGCCTCAAGATATAGAACACTATCATGCGCTAGATCCATGGGCCTGGCTCAGAGTCCACAAGCCGAACCCAGAAGTCCTAGGACAACTTGGATTCACCAAGTCAGAACCCTTGCTTGTCGCCAGGCCCGAAGAAGTCTACGCATCATACATGGTGAAGAGTGAACATTTTGAAGATACTCCTGTAGTCCCTATCGTTAACGAGTTTATCAAAGATCATCGCAACCTCCAAGTTGCCATCGTAGGCAGGTATCGTGAGCAGATCCTCTCACTTCGAGAAATCTTCGGCAGAAGGGTCAGCGTCCCAAGAGGCGTTATCGACACCACGAGTCTCCTGCACTATGCCACACTCTTCATTGGTGCAGGCGGGACTATGACCACGGAAGCAGCGTTACTTGGAACTCCGGTGATCTCCTGCTATCCCACCGCTCCGACCATAGTCGAAGATTTCCTTGTTGAACGAGGTTTGGTATTACGAGAGACCGATGCCCTGAAGGCTATCGATCTCGCAGCAAAGATTCTCCGGAGCCCACGGGAATTCAGAAAAAGGCAGATTGAGAGGGCGAGGAAACTCACAGCGCGGATGGAAGATCCCATAGAATTCATACACAGTCGTATTGTGAAACTCCTAAGTACTCTAGTCTAGCCGTCTATGCTCAAGACGGCTCCAGAAATACCATTCTGACAATCTCTTCCATATGTAGAGCCATGTGAGAACAAATCCTACTCCGACGAAGACCCTCGCCGAAGAGCTGATTAGGATCGGCAGGTACGAACCGAGGGGAAGATTCTGGAGTATCAGGTCAGCGACCGCCGCTACAGAGTCGATGATGAGGTTCACGACAACATAGAAACCGAGCATTAGACTGAACCAAGCAAAGAACAGCAAGCTTGAGATCTCGACTATGCGCTTGGATACGTCCAACAAGATCACCTCATGAGAATCAGTGAGGTCACCACGCTCAGGAAGGCGCTGAAGGCTGAGAGCGCTAGGAATACGGTTACGATCTCCTTCTCCTTCAATGGCCCCCTCGCCAGTATGATCCGGGTCAGTGTCACGGCAGCATTTCTGGCGCCTGTTGCCGCCAGTCTACCGTCAGACATCAGTTTTGTCGGCCTCTCCTTGAGCTCTTCATGCGCAAAGATACGGCCGACGCTGAAGAGGTTATAGAAGGCATTCATTATCTGTGGCATAAGAGCGACGATCGTCACAACTTCCAAACGGCCAATTACCGCCATCGCCCCGATACCGGCACCGACCGAGAGATCTCCAATATCGCCAGCGAACACCCTGGCAGGATACCTGTTGTAATAAAAGAAGGCGAAGAGCGCGCCCAACATGCAGAGAGACAGGACCAATCCAAGACTACTAGCGAGTATGATGGATGAGATACAGAGTGACAGGACGGATATCGAACAGGTTCCGGACATGCTCCCATTCAACACATCCATCATATTGACGGCGTTGGCTGGGACAGCGGTCGCGAAGAAGACTAGAACCGGATAGACCAGGAACAACCTCAGCGACACGGGCGCCGAGCCAATTACAGGAACGACCGGGTGCGGATCATAGGTTCTGAAGATCAATAGCGGAATTGCACAGCCAGCCAGCAGAACCGGCTTCAATCTCGGATTCAATCCTTTTAAGTCATCATAGGCACCGACCAGAGCAGCCAACAGGATTACGGAGACGAAGGAGGCGATCTCGCGAAAGATCTCCTGATGGATCACTGCTGCAGCAGCTGCAGACGTTACAACGCCAACAACGATTGCAGCTCCGCACATCTCGGGGATCTTCGGTTGGCTGGGTTTGTGGACGTCCACTCCGACTATGCCACGTCTAAGCATCGTCGATGCCCAATACTTCGTGAAAACAAACGTCACAAGAAGGGAGACGGCGAAGATGACTACGTAGTCCCACATATCCCTTCACTAGCTTTCTTCAGGACTGTCGCCTCTGTTGCATGGCTCCACGCCATTCCTAACCTGCCCGTTCAGGCTTCACTTTCACTAGCGGTTGTTCCCGCGACTCTCCGCAAGATGGACCTT
>Ga0315308_1002691_pt1 | contig 10045 bp, 3 predicted proteins | sample TDP3_MG_FD_203078 | JGI IMG/M metagenome (GOLD analysis project Ga0315308, IMG submission 203078) | Freshwater sediment microbial communities from Lake Towuti, South Sulawesi, Indonesia - TDP3 | ecosystem: Environmental > Aquatic > Freshwater > Lake > Sediment | place: Indonesia: South Sulawesi...
TATTGAGCCGGATATTCTGTACGTTCCGAAGCGTCTTCCCACTGTGGTTGTCCCAGCTATGTCCATAGCCAACGCAGGAGTGACCGTTGTTGCTGCAGCTAGGAAAGTGTACCATAGCAGCCCAAGCAGTGAGAACTGAAGGAAACTTGAAGCGTGGGGATATAGTCCGGAAATGATGGCGGAAGCTGTGGTTGCTGACATAATTATCGTTTTTCTTCCAATTCTATCGGCAACGGCTCCCCATATAGTTTGAAGGAAAACAGGGAAAATTAGACCAATCATGTAGACAATGCCGATTTCTGCATAGGTCAAGCCTGACGTTTGCAAAAGCAAGGGCAAGAATGGCAGAACGAAGCCAAGTGCCGCGAAATAGAAAAAACCCGAAGCCCATAGACCCAGAAAGGCGTTGTCGTCACGTATCGTTTTGAATGTTCGGGAGCTAAATGAATCCACTTGCATTGAGTTGTTGCCTCGGTTTTCTGTTGTAGAGTGAGTTGGGCTTTTAAAGGTGAACGACTTTTTTCAGGCCTGACGTTATAAGCGGGGGTAAAGCGATTTTTGTCGTGGTTGTCTTAAAAGCTATGGCGATATTTTGGGAGCTTTTGTCTTCATTAAGGGTGGGCAAGATGGGGGATGAGGAGGGGATGAGATGTTTGATCTTAAGGTTTTCTCTTTACCAGATAATAAGCAACGACAGCGACAACGATAATGACTGTGACGCCTACAGCTACTATGAGGTAGAGGGGAGTGCCTCCTGGCGGTTCATTTACTTTGACTGTGCCGTCTTCTTGAATGTTATTTGTTGTGTTCTCTTCGTCTGGGACTGTGCTTGCGATTGCTTTTATCTTGTAGGTTCCTGGGCTCACGTCTGTTGTATTCCAAGTGAAGGTGACAGTTTCGGGTTGTTCTTTTGATAGGTTGGTTACGTTTGCGGGTGTTTCTATGGTGTGGTCGTTGTATTTGGCGGTCACAGAAAATGACTCGCTGAAATTACCCTCATTCTTAACAATAACTGTGACAATAACAGACTCTCCAGCCGTAACCTCTGACTTAGATGCTGTGACGCTCACAACAGTTATTTCGTGTATCATCAGTGGAAGGAGAGAGATTAGTTGGGTGCGCTCATTGTCGGTCACAACGAGTTCGCCTGGAAGAGGAGCTGCCTTAACCTTTATGGTGTAGGGGCCCGTGGCTAAACTTGTGGTGTCCCAAGTGAAGGTTAAGCTTTTTGTGGCGGACGGAGCCAGGGCCTCAACAGTTTGATTTGTAATCCAAGTGTCACCGTAGTAAAAGGAGACTTTGAATGTTGCGCTTTGTTTTCCTTCATTTTTAAGGACTGCTTCGATCTCTATTTTGGTGCCAACCACTGCCGATTTGGGAGCGCTTAGGCTGAGGATGTTTATGTTGTGAAGAGCAACTCCAACTGTGCCGTCGGTCAAGTTGTTGTTGGCTGTATTGATTTCATTCAAAACTTCGCTGACGTTTGCGCTTATTGAGTAAGTTCCCCAATGTACGCTTGCTGTGTTCCACGTGAATGTTAGTGTTTGACTTGTTAATTCTGGCACTGTGATGTCGGTTCTCTCTTCTATGAGGTTTGTGTCATAATATATGCTTGCGTTGAAGGTTTCTGGTGTGAAGCCTTGGTTTGCTATGGTCACGTTGATGCTTACGTTGTCGCCGACGAACACCAAGTTTGGCGTAGCAGTTACTTTGATTACAGCTATGTCGTGGACTGGAGTTAAGACCACTGTTACTGTGCCGTCGGCTGAAAGGGAGTTGTCGTCAAGTATGAATTCAACGTCGTCAAGGTCCCCTAACTCAGGCCAATGGGTTACGTTTGCGCTTATTGTATATGTTCCTGCTGCTACGCTTGAGGTGTTCCAAAAGAAGGTCAAGGTTTTGTCATATTTGGGAGCTAGGAGTTGAGTCTGCAGGGGGGCCGCAGGGGTGGCGTTGTAGTAGGCGGTTACGTTGAAGTGTTCGCTGTATGAACCTTTGTTCTTAACTGTGACGCTGATGGAAATTGTGCGGTTTTGCATTACGTAGGTTTGATTAGGCTTCACGTTGATGACTGCCAGGTTGTGTCCTGAAAGTGGCACGGCTTTTGTGACAGTGCTTTTCAATGTTGCGTTATCGGTGACTGTTAGGGTTACGTTTACCGCATTGATTCCAATTTCGGTTCCAGCCTCTCTGTATACGTGCTCCATGATTTCATCGTTGCCAGTCGTACCATCACCGAAGTCCCAGTCCCAACTGACTATGTATCCGTCAATGTCGTAGCTGCCACTGATGAAGGTTACTGTTTTTCCTAGAATTGGGCTTGGTGGATCAAAGGTGAACTCGGCTATTGGATTGGCATAACCTGTGTTGCTGAAGTAGCCGTCGTATACGTCATGGGGCATCGAGGCGCCATAGGGATCGATTAGATCGGTATCGGATAAGTCTAGAGGGGTTACACCCACTTCCTCAACAATGAACTCCATGGTTGCCAATATTCCGCTTCCAGACTTCCCATTATTGAAGTAGGGTGATAAAGTACCAAACATGAGAGAGTACGATACATAGCCTAAGTCATTGTTTATTTTTTTGTGCAACTCTATTACGGGACCAACTGGGGCTGGGCCTGGGGTCCCTTCAAAGAAGGCACCTTTGGTGATTGCAGTGGCGTCTAGAATGGCTGTGTTGAATTTTAGCTTAAACGCGAAGCTAACGAGGCCAGCAACCTCAGTCACATTTATGTTGATGGTGAAGGTTTTGCCAGGCGTCTTGGTTACGTCTATGATTGTAGGAGGATCAACGTGAAGGGCCGTAGGCTGAGCGTAGCTTGGACTCAAATTCACTGCGGTTGTTACTATAATAAGCGAAAGAATGAGAAAAAGATGCAAACAAAATCGGCATTTTCCACGCATTTATCTTCTCCTCTTTTCTCCTTTCTATTTAAATCAATATCGTTTCAATCAATTAAAAGTTCCGTCAACAGCGGTCGAAATCACAGAATATGCTTTCTTATGCCTCCTTCCTCTAAACCAGTTCTTGCCAAAAACAAAAAGAAAGCGGTTGAAAATCAGCGATTCTACATCGCCGATCTTCTCCATTTATTCTTTCTTAGCTACGGCGTTAAGGTATTGCATTGTTGAAGTAGCCGTCATACGCGTAGGTTTTGCCATAGTTCTTGCTTTGGCTGAACAAATCCGAAACATCAACCTTATCGTCGCTGTTAAAGTCGCATCTCCCAAGGTTCCAGTTGGGATCTCCAAACGAAGATCCATAGTCGTTGCTCAAGATAGACAAGTCGGAAATGTCAATGGTTCGGTCACGCTCCACATCGCCTACGATCCAGTAGATCTCCACATTCCCAGTGGTGTAGAATTCTATTACGCGCAGGTCTAGAAGGGTTTCACCTGTGGAATCGACAAGGAAGATGATGGTTGCCAACGTTCCGCTTCCACTTTTCAGTCCTGTGAGAGAGTGGGAAGCGAACCATACGTAGCCCGCTGCGTCGTTTACTTCCTCCTGCAGTATCCATTGGGTTGTGAAGAAGGAGGTATCGTTAAAGATGATTCCAGTGGCAGTTGTGACGGCTGTATTATATTTTAGCTGGATGCTATAGCCCAAAACGTCGACAACGTTTTCGACCCTAACATCAACTGTGAACCGTGGACCCGCGATTTCAACGTATAGTTGCGTTACTTTTATTTCACCCTTCCACTCAGTGCCAGCCTCTAATGAAGCCACGCCTGCCTCCAAATCAGTTATAGCTGTCCAATTCCAAGGTATGTTGTACTTAGGATTCCTTCCCCAATCAGCGGTGTAACTTGTATACGTTGTAGTCAGGGTGTATGTTGTTCCTAAATACGCTTCTCCTCCAATGACAAGCATCAGCTGCACTTGCTCATCAGTAGTTATGTTGGTTCGCGCAACTATAGTTACTCTTACTCTTCCTATCTCCCACGTTGGAGGACTAGTGACATCTTGGAGTTGCGAACTTTCTTCCATTGCTGTCATGGTTGCGGAAAAGTAGTCAGTGTCACCGTTTGCACTTGTTTCATCCCAGTTCTCGTAAGTTCCATCCCTGCCGACTATAACGTATAGTTGTGTAACCCTTATTTCGCCTTTCCACACGGTGCCAGTCTGTACTGATTGCACGCCTGCCTCCATACTATCTATATCTGACCACGTCACAGCCACGGGACTTAGATATGTGTAAGTCTTGTAAGAGGTTGACAGGGCTTCAGCTGACCCAAGATACGTAGTTGCTCCAACGACCAGCATTATCTTAACCTTCTCATCTGTAGATATATCAGTCTTCGCAACGATTGTGACTTGCACTCTTGCTGGGGTCCAAGTTGCGCCGGCGGGTTGGTTCTCTAATCCTGAACTTCTACTCAGTCCGCCTGAGATTGCTGAATTGTAGTCAGTGTCACTGTTATAGTCTGGCAGCGGTTCATCCCAGAGTGTGCAACTTCCAGCCTCAATGACTTTAACGTACAGTTGGGTAACCCTTATTTCACCTGTCCATAAACCAGACACTTTCGACCTCACGCCTGCTTCCAAATTGTCTATGTCTGCCCACGTCCAAGCTAAGCCTGTGGCAGGATTGGTTGTCCACTCGCTTGTGTATTCTGTATAAGTAGTTGTAAGCGCGGTTTCCGCTCCACAATATGACACCCCAGAAAGATATATGTAAGCATGGTCTACGCCGATAGTGTCGACAGAAGCTCCACCTTGAATATGCGCGAGGCGCATCAAAGCGGCGTTAATCTTTGCTGTTGTGTTCAGAAAACTGGAAACGTCGATTTCCTTGTAGTCTCCGGGAGCAGCGGTGCTAGTTGGAATAACCGGGTACAGAGTACCTGGCCAGCCTGATCCGTCATTCAGGTAAATATTCAGGTTGTCGGAGCCGTCGCCGCCAGTCTGCCAAGTCTTGATGCGCAACTTCACTGCGCTCCATGTTATCCCTGTTGGAACATCTTGGAAACCCCAATAGCCCATTTGGTCGTTTGTGGCGCTGCTGTAGATATAATTCACATTCCAATCTGCCGCACCCAACCATGGTTGCGTTCCCGTCCTCGACCAGCCTCTCCAACCTGAAACATCTTGAGCCCAAGAATTAACATTCGCTGTGAAGTCGAATGGAGGCTCCGCAACCATAAGTTGTATTTTCTCACGGTCTGCGAGAGATAGGAAGGCATGGTCTATGCCGGTTGAGCCTGCAGTACCAGTCCTCTCAATTGCCATTTCAGCCGCGTTAATCTGTGCCACTGTGTTCAGAAAACCGGTAACGTCATAATCCACGTAGCTTCCAGGTGCAGTAGTGCTGGTTGGAGTAACCGTGGTCGATGTCCAGCCTACTCCGTTATACAGGTAGATTTTCAGTGTGGGGCCAGTAGTGCTCTTCCAAGTCTTGATACGCAACCACACTTTATCCCATGTTGTCCCTACTGGAACATCTGGGAAAGTGAAATTGCCTATCTTGGCGCCGATAGTAGTGGTGGAAATGTAATTGGCACTGTAGTCTGCCGCATCCAACCATGGGTCGATTCCTACCCTAGACCAGCCATTCCAGTTCGTATCCACTTCCCTTCCAGAAACATCCAGCGTATCTGGATTGTCTGCAACAGCGGTGACCCTCACCTTTGATATGGACCAAGCTTCGCTACCGTGATTTGTCAGCGCTGAGCTTTGACGCAATGCGTCAGCGGTTGCACTGAAGAGGTCTTGGTCGCCTCCGTTAGGGCCAGTAGGATCTGGATATTCATCCCAATCTGTGTAAAGCCCTTGGTTTGTCAAAATGCCTACGTATAATTGATTAACCCTTAAAGCGCCTGACCATGTGGAGCCAACTTGTATCGCCCGCACACCCGCCTGTAAAGCACACATATCCGACCAAGCCCAAGCCGCGCCTGTGAGGGGATTCGTTGACCATTCACTGTAGTAAGTCTTGTACGACGGTGTCAATCCAGTTGTCACCCCGTAACTGCTTGCAGTCATCACCCCTGAGAGATGTATGCAAGCATAGTCGACGTAGATAGTGTCAGGAGTACCAACTGTAACCTTCTCGATTGCCATTTTAGCGTTGTTAATCTTGTCTCTTGTGTTCAGAAAATCGTAAACGTCAAAATCTGTTTGGGTTCCGTATTCAACATAGGATGGATCAGGAACCGGCTTTGGAGTTAGTCCTGTGAACGTTTTCCAGTGGGTTCCATTATGCAAATGAATTTTTATTGAATCGTCGCCGAGAGGGCTCTGCCAAATTCTGAAGCGCACCACCACCCCCCCAGGTTCCGGATTCCATGTTAACCCTGCGGGAATATCTGCAAAAGTGAAGTTGCCTATTCTGTCACCTCCAGTGCTGGTGTAAATGTAATTCGAAGGATAATCTTCCTTATTCAACCACTCGGTGGTTCCCACTTTTGTCCAGCTATCCCAGCCAACAACTGCTATTCTACCATTAACATTCGCATCGAATGTTGTTGGGCCACCTGAGACACGTATGTAAGCATGGTCTACGCCGATAGTGTCAGGAGTGCCAACTGTAACCTTCTCGATTGCCATCATAGTGGCGTTAACCTTTGCTAGTGTGTTCAGCCAACTGGAAACAGGAACATTCACGTAGGTTCCAGGTGCAGTAGTGCTGGTTGGAGTAATCGTGAACGCCGTACTCCATTTTGTTCCGTTATACAGGTAAATGTTCATGTAGTCGTTGCCGTCGCCGCCGGTCTGCCAAGTTTTGAGGTACAACGTCACTGTGCTCCCTGTTATCCCTGCGGGAATATCTGCAAAAGTGAAGTTGCCTATTCTGTCACCTCCAGTGCTGGTGTAAATGTAATTCGAAGGATAATCTGCTGAATTCAACCACGGACTGTTTCTGTTCCAGCCATCCCAGCCCGAGGCTGCCACGAATGAAGAAACGTTTGCATTAAGTACAGTACAAAGCACAATCTGTACCTGTTCATCAGAAGCCACAGAGTATCCTGCTACAATGTTGACCCGCAACTTTTGTATGGTGAGATCTCTGCGTTCTGTAGGCGAGGACGTTAAGGCTGACGTTTCAATCTGATTATTATATGATGCTGAAGATGCCTGAACAACGCTACTGTCAGGATCTGCCGGCTCGTCCCAATCACCGGTAGCTCCAGCCCATTTTGTGTAGTTTTGGTCCACCTCCACTGTGGGTTGGAGGTGAATCCAAGCAGGCCACTGCCTGTAAGTTCCTTCGCCGTTAGGATTAATCGTAAGAATCCTTCCAGTCCAGTCATTGTAGGTTCCCTCGCTGTTAGGCCTAAGCACAACGGTGCTATTGGTCCATTCTTTCAAGGTGGTTACCGTTCCATCGGCGTTCGGCCTAATTGTCCTCGCTGTTTGTGGTTGCAGCGTAGGGTCGATGATGCCTGAAGGATCGACGAAAACTCTGGTGCTGCTGTCGCCACTCTGAGTAATCGTAACCATGCTGATCATGCTAACCAGAAGCAGAACTACCAAAATTAAGAAAGGTTTCTTCAAGATTACCCTCTCTCCTCATTAAGAATGTAGTCAAAAAATGGATATTTTAAAGTTTCTACCAGCATTCTTATAGAGCGATTTACCCCTAGCTTTCGCTTAATGTGCCTTCGCGCCGGGCTTTGGTTTTCTGAACTTTATCAAGTAAACAGCTGTGACCGCGACGATGGAGACGCTGGCAACGGCGGCGACAATAAGTTCTACGGGTAATGATTGCCCGGCCAGCAATTTAAACCCGCCTTTCATGGTAAACTTATTGTTAAGCTGATCTTCAACGGTTTCCCCGAGTACAGGGCTTGCTTCCGCCCATATTGTGTAATTGCCTACTTCCAAGCCCTCCGTGTTCCATTCGAAGACAAGCGATGTTGTGAAGCCCTCTGAGAGGGTTACCTTCATCGGGGCGCCGATGCGCGTGTCATTGTAGTGAGCGGTCACGTTGAAGTTTTCACTTATGGTCCCATCGTTTTTGACGGATACTGTGACGTTTACTTTCTCACCGGCGTATACTTCGCTTACGCGTTGAGTTACCGGGATGGGTGTGCCATCCACGACTTCCATGGTGGTTACAGTTGTTTTAACGTCGGTGAGGACTATATCGTGGATTATGTCTTTGTTGTTGAAGTAGCCATCGAATGAATGGTGTTCAATTGGCGTTGCAGTCGGGTCGGTGAGCTTTGTGTTGTAGAGGCGTAGGTACCAGTCGCCTATTGCAGTAACGTTAAAGGTTATCATGGCTAACGTTCCGCTGCCAGTTTTGGGCCAGTTAGGAGTTTCGGCTCCTATCGGGTCGACGAGTGTAACGTTTCCTTCTACAAGGCCGAGTGTCTCGTTGATTTTTGATACGAAATTCGTGTTTCCGAAGCTTGCCATGAAGGAACCCTCAGTAATTTCTAGGACATCTAGGAGTCTGGTGTCGTAGTCAAGTTTAAATTCCGAGCTGTGGAGGTTGGTTACGTTGAAGACATTTACGTTTATTGTGAAGTTCTTGCCCGGGACTAGATCTAGGTCGATTATTCTTTCTGGGTCTACGTAAAGCCTTGTGTGTCGAAGAATATTGCTGAAGTAGCCGTCGTATACATTGCGAGGTATCTCCTTGCTCTTATGGTTGACAACTTCCAATGCGTCCAAGTCTAGAATGGTTTCACCTATGGAGGTGACATTGAAATTAATAGTTAGTAGCGTTCCGCTTCCGTCCACTCCGTACTGTGCTCCGAAATCCATGGCGTGACTGTACCATACGTAGCCTAAGGTTTCGTTTATTTCCTCGTACATCTTTGTTGGGAATAAGGAGCCTTGAGTGACCGAGTTCACGTCTAGAAGGGTTGTGTTGTAAAATAGCATGATGTTATAACCATAGAAGTCAATGATGTCTTTGACATTTATGTTGACGGTGAAATCGGTGCCAGCAGTTTTGGTTGTGTCTATGATCCTTGGAGGGTCCACGTAAAGCGTAGCGGTTTGTCCATAAACTGGACTCACCGCAACCATGATGCCCATGTTAACCAAAAGAGAAATGATGATTATTAAGGGAGATTTATTCAATTTTCATCACCCAGGGTCGAGTGTTCAGGTGTGAACATTGAATAAATTTAAATTTTGTTCCCATTCTATTGGGACTTCCCATAGTTTTTGCCTAGTTCGAACAGGTCGAGAGCGTCAACGTTGTTGTCTCCGTCGAAGCCGTCGAAGTTGCAGTCAGGATTCCAATTGGAATCTCCAAGCCGGGATCCGTAGGCGTTGCTTAAGACAGACAAGTCGGAAACGTTAACGGTTCGGTCATCATTCACGTCGCATAGGATGGCAGGAAAGGTGTTGTCGACGGTATAGATTTCTCCGTAGACAACGCTTGCTTTAGCCCATATCTTATATGTGCCTGAGTCTAAAGCGGTCCATGTGAGGTTTATTGGGTACAATTGTCCAGGAGACAAACCAATTGGATCCGATTCATTCTTCCAGGTTAGGTCGGCGTACAATCTGACTATGACGCTTGTGTAGCTTGTTCCATGATTCTGAGCTACAACTTCGATGAAAACTTCTTCGCCTGCATCTACTGTGACTTCGGTGGGAATGACGCTAAATATAGCCACATCGTTGAGTTGAGGGATTTTGGTTGTCATGTAGCGAATGTCCCAATTGTTGACTCTCACTGTTGCCCAGATCGTCCATAAAGTTCCGTCCGCTGCGTGCATGATGGACGGCATGATGTCATCTTCCGTATTGCTAGTTAGCCTTATGATCTGGGTTGCACTGAATAAAGGCGGAGAACGAGTCTGATAATATATATCCGCTTGCCCGCCTACTTTATCCGAATCCCAGACAACCCATATTTTGCCATCGTTTGCGCTCATGACCGATGGATGCAAATTGAATATATCTCCCGAATCTGTGGTGACTTGGGTGGTACCACCCCACGTGTTTGAAGCGGCGTCATACTTCTTGTACCAGATGTTTGAAGTTTCGGTTCCGATGACATTTCTTACCCAGACAAACCATATATTGCCGTACACATCCTGCGCGATCGATGGGTCCTGATCATTTGTTGTTG
>Ga0315308_1002692_pt1 | contig 10044 bp, 12 predicted proteins | sample TDP3_MG_FD_203078 | JGI IMG/M metagenome (GOLD analysis project Ga0315308, IMG submission 203078) | Freshwater sediment microbial communities from Lake Towuti, South Sulawesi, Indonesia - TDP3 | ecosystem: Environmental > Aquatic > Freshwater > Lake > Sediment | place: Indonesia: South Sulawesi...
CGCTCCCTTCGCTCCGAACACCTCAGTCCTGACGTCGTACCCGTAAGCACAATTCCTGCTTGCGTCAACCTCAGCCATCGCTCCTGACCTGAATCTTATCATGACCATGACGTTATCCGGGTATCCCAGCTTCTTCAGATCCTCGTAAACCAAGAAAGCCCGTGAAGCGTATATTTCTTCCGGCTCCGATCCTATGAGCCACCGGAGGATGTCGAAATCATGGGCGCACGTGCCGATGAATATACCGCCACTCAGCTTGAGGTCCTTCTCCCATCCACTAGGAGGAACCGGATCCCGTGTGTTCGATCTGGCAAGCGTAATCACCCCCAAGTCCCCGTTTTCTATCAACTCCTTCGCCTTCATGTAGCCGTCGTCAAACCTTCTATTATATCCAACCTGGAACTTTGTCCCGTATTTTTTGGTCATCGACACTATATCATCGGCCTCTTCCAGCGTCAACGCCATGGGCTTTTCGCAGAAAATATGCTTGTCGTTTTCTGCGAAGATCTTTACAGCATCGTGATGCATGAAATTCGGCAGCGCTATTATGACCGCATCAACATCTTTGTCTTCCGCAAGCTGGACGTAATCTTTGTACCTCCTCTCCACCCCGTATCTGTCAGATATCTGCTCAAGCACATCTTCTCTAGTGTCCGCTAGAGCGATGACCTCTCCCTCATCTATGCTTCGCTGGATGTTGTCTACATGCAAGGCGCCTATATTACCCAGCCCTACTACTCCAAACCTTACCTTCTCAGCCATCTGGTGCCATCCTTCCATGCTTCAATTCTTGATCTTAAAATATTTTCCCTATGGTTGGTGAGAGACTGGTTTTGAAATTGCCTGCCCTAATTCGATCGATCGTTGGAAGAGACATTGGAGATATTCAAGAGACACAGAAGGTGCACGTGGCTATCGGGAAGACAACGCGCGAGGCGTTGGAGATTGCTGCTTCCAGCTCGTTTGTCACGGACAGAAACAGAGAGTCCACAATAATCGGCTCACCGAGCCGAGTTCTAAAAAGAGCGAGAGAATTCACATGGCTAGGTATGGAGCAGTTGATGATACGCTTCCTCGATTTCCCAAGTGCTGCAGGCGTCAAACTCTTCTCGAAGATGTAGCCCAAAACATGGGGCAACCAGATATGAGCACAAGTCAAGCGTCTAGGATAGGAGACCTGTCTACTGCGAACGCTAGGATCCCTCGGCTACGCGAATCGCATCGATTCGATCTATCGAGGAATCTCTGGCAGCCGCTCTATTCGGAAAATCCGATCTTCGGGAGCTGGTAGACTGACTTCCAACCTGGGCTCTGAGGTTCCTTCAAGTAAGGCCGCATTTCTTCGGTTGACCGGAGGGTAACCTTCTCAATGGGAGGGACGGTTCCTGGGGGAAAGGCTTCCAGAATCTGGTCATGAACTAAGGTGAGGTATCTTAGGATAGCTGCGATCGGCCTCTTCGCCTTACGAGCAGTACCGCGTGAAGGCTTTCCCACTACGCCCTCAGGTGTAGCCTTTATTTCAATTGAGAAATGTCCCTCTCCCTCCGACCACCGGTGGGGTCTCCGGAATGGATCTACCGCTTTGTCGAAGTGTCCTTCAGGTAGGAAGGACTCGCCTTCCGTGTCTTGGGCTAAACTCATATCAACCATCCCTTCGGGGAACAGGAGAAGGGCAATGGACGTTTCTGCCTCATCGGCGTGGACAAACTCGGTCTCCATGGCGTCCTCCTTGCCGCTGGGCCCGAAGAACTCCCTTACGGCGCGGTGCCAGTCCAGAACCTGGAAGATTCCGGGGAGCTGATACCGCTTCATAAACTCCTGTAGGGCAGATTCCAAGACCCAGAGCTGCCCATGGTTGTTGACGACGATCTGCTTCCTGAAACCATCATTCCATAGACCCAGCATCACATTGATCATCGTCTCCCTAACAACCGTCTCCGGCATGACCACCGTGCCAGGCATTCCTAGGTGATGATATGGATGGGCTCCGTAGTTCAAGGGATTGAGAGCGAGGTTGACCGGCGCTCCTCTGCTGGCTGTGTACCGGCGGACCGCCTCGACAATTTGGGTGACCGTGAAGCTGTCCAAACCTGAGACAGTATGTCGGCCATGGTTTTCAGTACAGCCGACAGGGATGAAAACAATGTCGTTCTGTCTCCGATTCTCAACAAGCTTCTGTCGTATGGTTGTTTGGATATAACTACCTGGCTTACCCAGTTCCGGAGAAGATGGAATTCCGTACTCAGCAAGGATCTTTTCAATCTCCTCCTCGGAAGCATCCCAGATCTCCTTCTTCAGCCTCCCCACACTGTTATCCTCAAAAACGATAGCCGGGTTTTCCGTCGTGATCCACAATCTCTTCGCCATTTTCATTTTTCTCCTTCAGTTGCGTTTCTTATTTCCCCGCTTTGCCTTGGTCTATTAATCTTTTCCTCGGACCTCGATCTATCTGCAATCAATCGTGATGTCGAAGACACCGGGTGGGGAGTCTATTACTCTTTGAGGTGCCTTTTCGCGTCCAAGGGAAGGCATCAGGCCCCCAATCGTCCTAGATCTCTTGAGGGCCCTCAGAATTCCCGTGAGCAAAATCTCCGGCATTCTAGCGCCAATGGTAGCATGCGCGATTGGGCCGAGGGACCTTGGGCCTCCGGCGACGCTTCGGTTCCTATGATCGCCTGGATTGGGACTCATTTCCAGCCACATCAGTGTTTTCTATTGGAACCAATATAGATTTTGCGCACACACGACTGCTCGAGCTGCCGATCGATCGATCGACCTCGATGTGATCGTCGAGGCAATGGAAAATGTCTCGAATGACACGTTTTAGTTTCGAAATTGTTGTCAGTCCTGATGGTGAGTTTTTATAACGTTTGGTCTAGTATGTAGTCAGGCGTATGTAGTCAGGCAGAAATGGGGGAAAGGATGAGTACGATGGCAGAGGTCAAGGTGATGCCGTATAGTGAGAAATACGCCAGGGTACTCGAACAGCATGAGAGTGGCTACAGGGCTGTTTCACCTTTCGTGAGGGAGCGGTTGGGCGACGGAGCGGTAGCCGAGCTTCAAGAGATTATGTCGGAAGGGGTTGAGCCGATTCCTGAGGATGCTTCAGACGAGGAGAAGTATGAGATAGCCTATGGCAACTGGATCTTGGCAGCGAAGAGGGCCTACAGCTTCATCCGTGAACGCCTAGGTGAGGATGGCATTGAACAGTTCGTTCGAGCTGAGGTGGAGGCGCTGAAGCGGAAGACTTCTGGTCCGGCTCTTCTTCTATTGAGGCTCGTGAGGGCGGTCTCGCCAGGCTACGCGTTCAAGATGATAGCCAAGCGGTCACTCTATGAAACGCAGTGGTTGGTCCCGTACTCTGATGCCGAGATAGCTGAGCGCAAGGTAGAGATCTATGCGCCCCGCTGCAAGATACTGGATTTCCCAGGTGTCGATGATATCTGCCTCGTCGGCTGTCAGAGGGCTTATCCAGCTTGGATGGCGGAGCAGCTTAATGTGCGGATGAGCTTTGAACGTCGGGGAAATAGTTGTACAATCACTATTACTCCGTTGGGATAGCTGTTTTTGGCCGAGAATCGATCGATAGAAAAGAATTATATGGATAAATTGAATCCTCAATCTGAGGAAGAGACAAGGTGTTCCTCTACATTCTTAGAAGGAGCAAACCCCCGACACAAGAGCAGATGGCTCGGATTCTCGAAGCGTTTCGCAAATCTCGAGGTAATGAAGTGAAAATGCTTGGAGGCCGGGCTGTTGATGGCGATCTCCCAAGGGAGCCTGACATGTACGTTGTTGTGACTTGCATGCGAGTCTGCAAGGAGAAGAACATCCCCTTCGACTCTAACAGGGATCAGATAGCCTACATGGTCGGGTTCGACCCTGTCGAAAATGAACAGATAGGTGTATGTGAGATATTCATCAAGGTGTGAAAGACCGACGCATTCAGGGCGATCGGTCGACAAGCCTGGCGGCGGAGGAGTCTCGGGCGCAAATCGAGATAGATCGCGCGTCAGCAGCGGGAGTGAAGCTTATATTTCCTTGGAGAGAGCTCTTTGATTGAGGTGAATGGTTTTGGCAAGGAAGAAAATTGTGGTCGTAGATCCTAGGAAGATGAAGTGGGAACCAATTGATGACCCCAAGTGTGATAAGAGAGTTTGGGCCAAGCTATTATGGACTGACAAGAAAACAGGAGCCGTGGCCGTGCTCGCCAAGTTCCCTAAAGGCTTCCATGAGGATAGGCATAAGCATCCGTCAGATGGCCACGTGTTAGTCCTTGAGGGAAAGCTGGTGGATGAGAAGGGGAATGAGATCAAGAAGGGTATGTACTGGTTCGTCCCAGCGGGTGTGGAACACGGCGATCGATCGATTGATCATGCGCCCGAGGGCTGTGTTGCATTCATATACTTCAATGGTCCTCCGCAGTAGCCGGTAAGAGAATTTACAAGACACACGATTGCTCTTTTTTCCCCTCCACCGATAAGGGGCTTTTGACCGGAAAATCGATCGATCGTTCTAGTGGGCGTCTATTTCTCCAGGATGTTCTTCAGGTTCTCTAGTGATTTCTTAATCCAATTCTCGGCGTGCTTTTCCCCGAATAATTTGTCCATGGTCTTGCCAAGAACCCCCCAAGGCATTTCATAACTCATCACATAAGTGAGTTTGGTTCTCTCCTCAACGGGTGTCATGATATATGAGGCAGTGTATACAAATTTTCCTTCTGAACGAGCCGTTATCTTCCCGTTTTCGAGACTCTCCGTGATCGTCAAATCATATTCCCCTTCCTTCTCAGTTATGTGGGCTGATGCGCCCACTCTGTACTTGTCCTCGGGAGCGCGCGCCTCGGAAGTGTACTCCGCGCTCTTAAATTCATCCATCCATTCTGCAAGCCTGTCCAAAGCAAGCATTTCCCAGACTTTCTCAGGCGGGGTCTTGATTTCAATCGACCTTTCTATCCTACCCAAAATATCGCCTCCTTCAAATACATGTCCTCACAGTAGAATCGTCTACTTCCCATATTAGATTTTTGCGTTGGGATAGACACCAGGCTTTTCAAGACATGTGTGAGATAGAAATAGCTGGAATAGGACAGAGCGAAAAGAGCGCTAGTGCTTCTCAGTTTCTAGACGATCGATCGACGACTCTCCCTGCACCTGTCACTTTTCCTACCCTCCTCAAAGAACAGCAGTGCTCCTCGGTATTGATCGCCGGTGATTCTCGTCTGTCGTTTCTTCCGCTTCACGCCGATCGATTCGCACCGATTTGTCAGGAAGGCTCTAGGTCTTCCATTTCCATGAGTACCACACGATCAGTGCTGGAGCTATGAATGCTGCAATGTTCAACACTAGGATGTGAACAGCCGGCATTGTGGTCGTCAGTTCGAGGAAATTAGCGAGATATATGAAAGTGATGAATATTCCTAGGATGATGTTCAGCCAGCGGTTTATCGAATGTTTCAGGGTTAAGGTCAGGACCGCCATCACCAGAGGAATCAAAATCACAATCGCGCTTACAAACCACTCCACAGGTCCATATACGACACTTTCCTTCATAATTTGTTCTATGAACCCAGGATACGCAAAGGCCATCGCTAGCATAGCTACCTCGGCTATTATATTGAAGAGCCACAGCACTGAGAGCCTCACCCTCAACTCGAAGTTTTCCATCTCGATTCTCACCTCCTTTGTCCTCCTCTCTCGTTTTTGTTGACCGATCGATCGGCGCATCGGGGGTTCTGTGAACCGACGAGCGTCCTCTTCCCCTAGTTTGGGCTTGGAAGCAAATATAAGACTAACTGTCACCTGCATGAGTGGTTTTGGATCCCTGTGAGCAGCGCTCGATCGATCGATCTGAAGTCCGCATCTCAGGGGGAGCTCTCGATCGATCTTCGTCTTTGACGCAAATAGATCGTGCTTACGCCACCGGCTGCACCTATCGCAGCGATTGCAAATCCTATTGCAGGATGAGCAACATACCGATCCAGCCACGTCATCTCCCTCACGTTCGTGAGAGTGTGACCTGAAGAGATTTCAACAGTATATTCTTGTTTTTCCCCTTGCCTTATAGACCCCGTGAAGGTTCTTCTGGATGTTTCAGCTCCATGCGGCTCTACAGAGACTACGTTGAGCGAGAAATCTCCATTATCAACACCGAACAATTCGACTCGATATTCACCGGTCATACGCTCCGGTACAGCTATCACTTGTGGATGCGTGTCTTTTCCGCTGTAGTATCCGCCGGGTATTTCACTGACAACCGTCATTCGAACAGGGTCAAAGCCGATGAGCCGACCCTCGGGATCTGAGAGAAGTGCGGCTACAGGCGAAGCTATGATTACTCCAAGGGCACCTGAACTTCGTTCGGGTCTAGACTGAGGCGTGACCTCCTCCGGAGGAGCAAGAATCGGTGCTTTCAGATGAACCAGTGCATACCAACTTGGGTGACCCGTTCCATAGGTGTGATTTCCAGTAAACTGAGCAACTCCGAGCGGTACATTGATGGTGGGCATCGACGGATCTATAGATTCTACTTCGACTATTGGAACAACCGTGTGCGCGCCCCACATAGTTTTCAGCCTGTAGACATTGTCTGGTTGCAGGCTTGAGTTCTCGAAGTTTGCCTTCAACTGGATTTCGATATCAACATCCTTCGTTGCTTCGATGGCGCTCTCGGTCATGTCATAATACACTTCCTGCGAAGCTAGTTCGACCCACTTTCCATTTGAGAACTGTTCGATGAATATGTACATATTTGTCATGACAGCACCGGCTCCAATACACTTTAGCTCGTAGGAAATCGTCACCGGAATAGTAACCGAGAAGCAAGACATGGGTTGATCGACTTCGAATACGTAATGTGCTCCAAGGCCCTGTGTTGCTACTTCTAGGTCCGACGATGCTGAAACAAGATAGAGGTACAGTTTGACCTCTTGGTCACTAAGCTCGTACCCTACTAGATCTTCTCCTCCACTCCCCAAATAGACCTCCACATCGGTGTACTTGTTCTTTGGTCCTGAATAGACTTCTACACCCGTCTGGTTGTTTTCTGGCCCGGTCGAAGGCTGACCTCCCGGCGCCGTCGCCGTCACTGTCGCGGTTGCCGTCCCCGTCGTTGTCCCGGTTGTCGTTGTCGTCATCATTGCCGTCGTTGTGGCCATCGCTGTTCTTGTCAATGTTGTCCAAGATGTCTCTGTCGTTGTTGTCTCCGCCGTTGCTCCCACAGTCACCCTTGACGTTGTCGTCCTTTCCGTTGTCGTCGATGTTATTGTCACTGTCGCCATTGCTGTCGCCGTCGCGGCTGATGTTCTTGTCGTCGTCAATGTCGTCGTCGATGTTGCAGTTGCAGTCACCATCGCGGTTGCCGTTCCTGTCATCGTCGCCGTCGCCGTCGTTGTCGTTCCTGCTGTTGCTGTCACTGTCGTCGTCCCAGTTGTTGTTGTGGTTGCCGTTGTTGCGATCGCTGTTGTTCTTGTCGTCGTTGTCGACGCTGTCGATGTCGTCATGACTGTCGCCGTTGTCGTCGTTGTTGTTCTTACCGTTGCCGTCGTGGTCGTCGTCGTTCCTATCGACGATGTCGTTGTGCTTGTGGCGGTTGTGGACGTCGTAGTCGTTGTCGTCGTTGTAATAGTCGCCGTTATTGTGACGGTCACCGTCGCCGTCGTTGTCACTGTCGCAGTTGTGGATGTTGTTCTCGTTGTTGTCGCCGTTTGAGCCTGAGCCGCCACAGGAACTGCTAGAGTAGGATTCAGAATCAGAAAGACAAAGGATAGCGAAATGAAGAATCGCTTCAACATATTTCGATCGAAGGAAAATTCGTTCATGAGAGCCTTACGTGGAGAACTGTACACTCACCATTCCCCTCCTGCGACCCGAGGCCAAAGCCTGACTTCCTGTTGCAGGCTCAGGGCGGAGGGAGATAGCATGTGGTTGCTTTGACCCATGTCCAGCCACATCCTATCCCTGGCCATTCTGATAGTCATCAGTATTGCCCTATCCATCATTTCAATGCGCCTATTACGTATATAATGCTAATTTGAGATGGTTACTTTTTCTTCTGTATGATAGCGGTCACTTCCTCTGTGTACTGTGCGCTGTTGATCGATCGATCTCCGCCGGAGAGTGTGCCCTGGCTTGGTAGCGTGACCTTGGATCGATCCTTTGATCGGTGATGGGATAGGAATCCTTAACTGATGGGAAGGGTTGTGCTGGGCTGTCATGAGGATTGGCGTCCTCTCGGATACCCACAGCCCCAGTGTCCGCGACCTGCCTGGAAGGATGATGGATGAGCTTGGCGGTGTGGATCTTCTTGTTCACGGCGGTGACTACGACGAGGTCTCGCTTCTCGATGAGCTGAGATCACTTGGCCGGCCCTTTCACGGCGTCTGGGGGAACATGGATCCTCCCGAGGTTCGCCGTCTGCTGCCCCGGAAGGAGGTCTTCAAGGTTGAGGGACTCAGAATTGGGGTCGCGCACCCGGCGGGCGGCGGGCCGCCGTTCGGGATCGAGCGTCGAGTGAAGGGGGAGCTTCCCGAGGCTGACGTGATCATCTACGGACACACGCACCGCGTGACGAACAAGCTGAGGGGCAAGGTTCTGTATCTGAACCCCGGTAGCGCAACGGGCGCGTTTCCAGCTCGCCACAAGACCTTCGCCATCCTGACCCTTGACGCCAGCCCCAGTGCCGTTGTCCACAGATTCTGACGTCGCAGGGAACATAGCCCATGGTCGCTTGGAGGTCCGAGCATTGTCCGTTGAGCTCTTGGACGCCTTGGCGCTCTTGTGTCTGAGGGTGCTGGAGGAAGAGCAGGTCAGATGGTTTGGGCATTCTGTAGATGTGCATCGAGATTGGTGAAAGTCAGCGCGTCTAATGAGAGGCCAGTTGATGCGGTTCACCGGATGGACTCCCTCTTTATCCTGAGCAGGGGGATGAGGACCACGGCGGTGGCTGCTGCGCCGATGAGGTTTGCTTGGGCTGGCGGCAATCGAAACGAGACCAGGAGCGAAAGGAACACGCTGGCTGAGTTGAGGGTCCAGGGCCCTACCGTCCTTCCGTTGGTCTTGGTGTAGAAGATGGACTGGGCCATTCCAAGGATGAAGGATTGGAGGGCAAAGGTCAGCCAGGACGAGAAGGTCAGGGTGGGGGCGAGCGCGATTGTCTCGATGATGCGGGGTATGGGCAGGTTGTAGAACGCGAAGAGGGTTGAGGAGAGCAGGATAGCCCCGGCTGTGGCGTTGGACGCGGCCAGTTTTCGGAGGATGTATCCTCTGAAGGAGATTTCCTCCACAGCCCCGGCCGTCAGGGCCAGGGCCGCTATGCGAGATAAATCGAGGATTCCCTCCAGGATGGCGGGGGGATCTGTTGACATTGCGAGCGCCGCAGCGTCTTTGAGGAGCACAAGCGCTGCTGCAAGGATGAACCCAGTGGCGGCCTCCTCTTGCCACCCTGGACTTCTCCGTAGACCAAGGTCACTCATCTTCTGATGGTCAAGGATGAAGAAGCAGGTTGCGGATCCCAGGACCATGAGGTATGCAACCGCATGGTCCAACCGTAGGAGGCTCTCCGCGACGTAGAGGACTTGCCATGTAGAGAACAGCAAGAGGAACAGGAGAACGGGTTTGACAAGCTCCTCCCTCAACATGCATCCCCAGCGCTGCGTCTCCAGCCTGTTTGTTCTATCGTCTCAGGTCTGGCTCTTGGTAAAAGGTTTGATCTGCCGATCGATCTTGGCAGCCCGAGAACACAGATAAGTAGCTGTCGGCCAGCGTCGGGAAGCCGAGGACGCAGACTGATGGAACATCCATCAAGAAATGAGGCATCGCCGGTTGAGGTGGTGAGGGTGGACAAGGCGCGGCGAGGCACGCGGAGAGACCTGGTCGCGGTGGAGGCGCTGTTTACGTTGTCGGTCAACGGAATCAGCGTAGTGTCTTTGGTGTGCACCCCCAGGGATCTTGAAGACCTTGCGGCGGGATTCCTCCTCTCCCAGAGAATTATATCTAGTGCTCGCGACGTAAAGTCTCTAGCCGTTAGACACGACGAGGGACTCAT